>Ga0247823_10000064_pt1 | contig 75878 bp, 63 predicted proteins | sample 13C_PalmiticAcid_2_FD_192426 | JGI IMG/M metagenome (GOLD analysis project Ga0247823, IMG submission 192426) | Soil microbial communities from agricultural site in Penn Yan, New York, United States - 13C_PalmiticAcid_Day30 | ecosystem: Environmental > Terrestrial > Soil > Agricultural land... | reverse complement strand
AGCCTGAAGTGAACGGCCCGCCCACGCCGTCCGAGACCGGCTTCGACACCGCCCTCTACGAGCGCTTTCCGACCAAGGGGCGACGGCCGAAGGGCGAGCTGGAGCAGTTGGAGGCGATCTGGTGCGCACCCCGGCGGTGGGAGTGGATCACCGTCATCAACAACAACTATGTGGGCGTCTATTACGTCGGCGCGGCCATGCTGTTCTTCGTGCTGGCCGGGGTGCTGGCGCTCTTGATGCGCACCCAGCTGGCCCTGCCGATGCAGGGCGTGCTGGCCCAGGAGACCTACAACCAGATCTTCACCATGCACGGCACGGTGATGATGTTCCTGTTCGCGGTGCCGGCGGTCGAAGCGCTGGGCGTGCTGCTGCTGCCGCAGATGCTGGGCGCGCGTGACCTGCCCTTTCCGCGCCTGTCGGCCTACGCCTTCTGGGCCTATCTGATCGGCGGTCTGGCGTTCTTCTGCTCGCTGTTCTTCGGCCTGGCGCCGAACGGCGGCTGGTTCATGTATCCGCCGCTGACCTCGACCACCTACTCACCGGGGATCAACGCCGACTTCTGGCTGCTGGGCATCGGCTTCATCGAGATTTCGGCCATCGCCGGGGCCATCGAGATCATCGTCGGCGTCCTCAAGACCCGCGCGCCCGGCATGACGCTGGACAAGCTGCCGGTGTTCGCCTGGGCCATGCTGGTCTTCGCCGGCATGATCATCATCGCCTTCCCGTCGGTGATCCTGGCCACGACGCTGCTGGAGCTGGAGCGCGCCCTGGGCTGGCCGTTCTTCGACGCGACGCGCGGCGGCGATCCGATGCTTTGGCAGCACCTCTTCTGGTTCTTCGGCCACCCCGAGGTCTACATCATCTTCCTGCCGGCGGCGGGCGCGATGTCGACCATCGTGCCGGCAGTGGCCCGCACGCCGCTGGTCGGTCACTGGCTGGTGGTGCTGGCGTTCCTGGCGACGGGCTTCATCAGCTTCGGGGTCTGGGCCCACCACATGTTCACCACCGGCCTGCCGGGCGTGTCGGTCGGAATGTTCTCGGCGGCGTCCATGGCCGTCAGCCTGCCGGCGGGTGTGCAGGTCTTCGCCTGGATCGCCACGGTCGCCTCCGGCCGAATGAAGTTCAATGCGCCGGGGCTCTTCGTGCTCGGCTCGCTGCTGATCTTCGTGATGGGCGGGCTGACGGGCGTGATGGCGGCCATGGTCCCCTTCGACTGGCAGGCCCATGACACCTACTTCATCGTCGCCCACCTGCATTACGTGCTGATCGGCGGGATGGTCTTTCCGCTGTTCGCGGCGATCTACTACTGGGCGCCGATGGTCTCGGCCCGGCCCTTGAGCGAGCGCCTGGGCCGCTGGACCTTCGGGTTGATGTTCGCCGGCATGCACCTGGCCTTCCTGCCCATGCACCTGACCGGCCTGATGGGCATGCCCAGGCGCGTCTACACCTATGCCGCTGGCCGCGACTGGGAGTGGCCGAACCTCATCTCCAGCATCGGCGCCTTCGTCTTCGCCGCAGGCGTGCTGATCTGGGTGATCGACATGATCCGCAATTTCCGCCCGTTCGGCGCCAGCGAGGCCGGCAACGTCTACGAGGGCGGCGGACTCGAGTGGCTGCCGGCGGGTCTCTACTCCACCCGCAGCATCCCGGTGGTGACCTCGCTCTATCCGCTGTGGGACCAGAAGAACCTCGCCCGCGACGTCGCCGCCGGACGCTATTTCCTGCCCGGCGCGCCCACGGGCGGCCGCGAGACCCTGGTGACCAGCCCGGTCAACGCCGAGCCCCAGCATCTGCTGCGAATGCCCGTCCCTTCCGGCTGGCACGTCTGGGCGGCGGTGTTCACCGCCGGCTTCTTCCTGCTGCTGACCGTGCAGGCCTACGCCGCCTCGGCGCTCAGCGGCGTGCTGGCGATCCTTTGCGTGCTGCGCTGGTGCTGGTTCCTCGACCATCCTCTGCCGCAGCAGACGGTCGACGTCGGCGCCGGGATCAAGCTGCCGACCTACGCCAGCGGCCCCTCAAGCACCGGCTGGTGGGCCATGGTCGTCACCCTGGTGGTCGGGGGCATGGTGCTGGCCATGTCGGTGTTCTCCTATATCTTCCTGTGGAGCCGCAACCCCGACGCCTGGCGACCGCCGCCGGGCGCCGCCTCGCTGGCCGTCGCGGCGGCATCGGCCATCGGCGGCGGCGCCCTGGCCCTGCTGGCCAGACGCCAGCTCGCGCGTCCGTGGCTGGCCACCGCCATGGTCATTGCCGGGGGCGCCCTGCTGGCGCTGGCCTTCGGCGTCGACCTGTCGTCGTGGCGTGCGACCGGCCTCGCGCCGCAGGACAACGCCCAAGGCGCGATCGTCCACGCCATTCTGGCCTGGCAGGGCTTCTTCGTCGCCGTCGCGGCGATCATGGCGCTCTATGTGCTGCTGCGACGGCTCTACGGATATGTGGGCCCTGACCGGCCCGCGACCATCGAACTGGTCGGCCTGTTCCTGGCCTACACCGCCGGCCAGGGCCTCGTCGGGCTCGGCGTCACACGCCTCTTCCCGGCAGGCCTTACGTGAAAGCCTGGCTTTCCCTGCTTGGCGGTCTTGTGCTGTGGGCGGCGCATTTCCTGGCCGCCTATGCGATCGCCAGTCTGGCCGACATATCTCCGCCTGAGCGCCAGCCAGCGCTCGTCTGGCTTGTCGCCGCCTTGACGCTCGTCTGCATCCTTATGGCCGCCGCCCTGGCGTTGCGCGCCTGGAAAGCTTCCAGGCGGCCCGGCCAGGGCGGCGCTTTCATCCAACGTCTGTCGGCCCTGGCTTCAACGCTCGCAGTCCTCGCCATGGCCTGGCAGTCGACACCATTCCTCTGGCGCTACTAGTCGCCCAAGCCGACCGCACCCAGATGGCGGACGGATCAATCAGATGGTTGGGGGCGCCCTGGCGACCGGTAACGGCCCGCTCAGCCGAGGTTTACCGGATCAGCCACCCACGCTGTGCGCGTGGCGAGATCGCCGATTCTCGCCAGATACGCCGCGAAATGCGGACTGGCGCGATGGGCCGCCACGGCCGCGTTGTCGATGTAGAGCTCGTCGAGCACGAAGCGGGTCGGGTCAGCCTGGTCCCGCCAGACATCCCAACGCAGGTTGCCCGGTTCAGCCCGGCTGGCGACCGCCAGATCGGTGAGCAGCGCCTCCAGTTCGCCCAACCTGCCCTCACGCGCCGCGAGGACGGCGACAATCTTGATCCCAGCGTTCATCAGCCGACGCCCAGCGTCGCCATGCGACCGCGCGCGGGCCTCAAGCGCGCGGTCTTGGCGTGGTCTCGCCGAAGGCGGCGCCTGGCAGCAGCGCTCGGGGAAGGCCCGATCGAAGCCAGGTCTCCTTGCGAGACCTCGACGGCCTCGAGCCCGCGCAGGACGCGGTAGCGACCACTGGCTTCCAGCCGTTCGGCGAGGCCCTCCTGATCGTCTTCGTTCAACGGCAGCTCCTGTATGCGGGTCGCACCGAGCCGCCTCTCTCTATCGCGTTCGTCGCCCCACCAAGCAACAACCGTCTCGGCGCTTGAGGCTGGTCGCGAACATGGCCAGCAACGCAGTGGTCGGCGCCGTCACGGCGCCTCTGCGTGCCGCCACAGGCTTACAGAGGGCGGCGACCGACAAGCCGCCTCCCCTCCCCCGAGCACTGATGATGAGCGTTGGACTAATGCACCGCGCTGGAAGCCGCCGGGGTGTCGAGGGCCGCAAGCAGGCTTCGCAGCCGCGCCGCGTCGATGCCGATCAACGGGCTCCAGTAGACGGTCAGTTCTCGAACCCGTCGCACCTTGGTCTCTTGCGGCTTTGTCATCTGCATCCTCCGTCTCGCATGGAAATCCGATCGGCGCGGGATGTTCCCGCGCCAAGACGCCTCAAGCTTGGCTTAAGCGGCCCTTGCGTCAGGCCGCCTTGGCCGTCTCGTCGGCCTCGATGAGCCCGAGACTCCCGGCTGCAACGCGCCAGCGCCCCACCAACCGATTCAGTCGGTCATAGACCCAGACCTCACCGGCGCCTTGAGTGGCGTAAGCCTGTCTGGCCAAAGCCATGGCCAGGCGTTCGGCCTGACCGCCGCTCTGAAAGTCGATGACCTCGCCGGTGTCGGCGTTCGACAGGCGCCAGCCGCCTTGCAGATTGGGCTGAACGATAAAAACGCCAAGTGCGCCGCGCATGTGTCCTCGAAGTCGGTTGGGCAGAGCGCCAGGCGGCGCATCATGAAGCGCTCCCAACGCTGCCTGCGCCAAGACCGTTCCTTCAGACCTGTTTGCGCGCCTTCAGCGCCCGGGCGACCAGCGGCGCGAACCCTTCGGCGATCTTCTTGGCCCCAGCGGCCTTGGGATGGAGACCGTCGCGCTGCATCAAGCCTGGGTTTCCCCGCACTCCCTCCAGACCGTTGGCCTGGAGCGGCGCCCCGGACCGCCCCGGCCATGGTGTTCACCGAAATCCCTGCAGATCAGGCCGCTGCCTTTGACCAGGCGGTGGCTAGGGAAGCCGGCCCGCTCGGACCCGACGCCTATCTGCGCATGCCGTTCGTCACCGGCCGCATCGCCGCCCTCAAGGGCGCTCCGGTGCGTATCGAGACCATCAAGCCTGGCGAGCGCTGAGCCTTCGACAACGACATCAGCCTGTCGGTGTTCGCGCAGGAGCCGGCCAGGGCGGGTGTCGTCGAGGGTCGCGGATAGCCCAAGGACTATCAGGGCCCCGCCGCTGGCGGCGATGAACATCGAGGTGGCCCAGGCTGGCGGCCTGAAGCTTGGCGACACCATCACCATCGACGTGCTCGGAAGGCCGATCGAGGCGCGGATCGCGGTGCTCCGCAAGGTCGATTTCGGCGGCTTTGGCCCCAACTTCGCGCTGATCCTCAAGCCTGGCGCGCTTGAGGGCGCGGCCCTGCGCAGCGTCGCCATCGCACGAGTGGATTCTAGCGCCGAGACCAGATTGACCCGCGCCCTGGGCAGAGACTTTTCAGGCGTCAACGTGATCAGCGTTCGCGAACAGCTGGAGGCCGCCGCCTCCCTCTTCGACCGCTTGGCGCTGGCGCTGGCGGTGCGCGGCGCGGCGGGTGTTGCGGGTCTGGCGGGAGTGCTGGTGCTGGCCGGGGCCATCGCCGCCGGCGCCCGCGCCCGGGCGCGCGAGGCCGCGACCCTCAAGGTGCTGGGCGCGACCAGGGTCCAGATCCTCGCCGCCTACGCCATCGAGTATGGGGCTGTCGGGCTCATCGCCGGCGCCGCCGGCGTAATGCTCGGCTTCGCAGCCGCCTGGCCGGTGGTGGTCAAGGTGTTCGAAGCGACCTGGAGCGTCGACTGGAACGGGATCCTGACGTTGATGCTGGGCAGCGGAGGCTTGGCGATGGCGGGAGGCCTGATCGCCGCGGCCCTGGCGCTGGCCCAGAGACCTGCGCCCGTGCTGCGGGGCGACTAGGCGATGCGATCGAGCAGGTCTCCACTTCGTTGAAGCCTCCCAGGCAGGGTCGGACGGCAATATGGCCAAGGCGGTGCAGTTTGCGGGCGCTCCATGGCGTGGTCGCCCCTGGGCGCGATGCTCGGGCTCCAAGAGTTGGCGCGGGATAGATCCCTGTGGTCTGGCCACGGCTCGCTGGACCAAACCATCCTCCGCGATCTTGGCGCGTTCAGTCTGAGCGCTGCTCCAGGATCGTCTTGGAAACCAGGATCGCTACCGACAGCCCCAGGCAAACGAGGTTGCTAAGCACCAGCGGCCAGCCTCCGCGCAGTACGCCGTAGATCGCCCAAAGCGTAAAGCCGGCGACGGTCAGGGCGAACATTCGCAGAGAGACAGCCGAAGCATCGCGCTCGCGCCAGATCTTGATCAGCTGAGGCACGAAGCTGCTCATCGAGCAGAGGGCGGCGCTCAGTCCGATCAGCGCAGCGAGATCAAAGTGCGTGGTCATTCAACCCGACCTATCTGCCATCCGGCGCAATTAAGCGATCGGAGCGCCGATGGTTTCACGCAGGAGCGAGCGGGTCCAAAGCCGCCCTGCTCGCCTATCAAAAGATGGCTGCTCCTCCGAAAGAGAACCTGCGGCGTCGCGCCTTTGTCGGCCGCCGGCATTCGACAGGAACCGTCTGGCGACGGCTGTGGTTTGCGCTGAGGAACGGGACGGCCGGCCATTGGCCCGCCATCACGTCTCGAGGATCAATGTAGGAGGTCTCCATGGTTCGCGTATTGACCGACCACTGCGATGGCGAGACGCGCGCGGCTTTGGAGGCGCGAGGTTGGGATGTCATCGACGCCGAGCAAGCCGACCCGGATCGGCTTGGCAGGTTGGCGAAGGTTGATTTCGTCATCGCCGGTGTGCGGCCCGACCATTACACGGATGATTTGCGCCGGATCGCGGTCCTCAAGGCTATGTCGCCTGATTTGCCTCTGGTCGCGGTGGCCGAAGAAATCGAGCACGACGGCGTGCTTGCAGCCGATGTGTTGATCGGCGTTCCGATCATCCGCGCAGGCACGAGCGAGGACCTTCTCGAGATCGCTCTCGCCGCCGCCGAGACTTGAGAGCCCCAGACGGCTCGCATCGTGGCTGGCCGCCAGATGTACGAACACACCATAGCCGGGCGCTCGTCGTCGATGGAGAGAGCGACTGGGTCTCTGCGAGAGCCTAGCGCCCTATGCTTTTCCCGCACCCATGAGGAGCTTTCCGCATGAGCGACGCCTACGCCGCCATGGCCGATGATGGTCTAACCTTGCCCGCGGCCGCCTTTGCCGGGCCGCGCATCCTGCTGGCGGGACCGGTGGACTACGACATGTATCGCCAGTTTCGGGAAGCGCTGGGACGCGCCGATCAGGATCTGGTCATCGTCGAGCTGTCGACCCTGGGCGGCGATCCCGAGGTCGCCCGGATGATGGGTGAAGACGTGCGCTTCCACAGCGAGATATCCCCGCAGCGACGCTTCGCCTTCCTCGGAAAGGCGGCGATCTATTCGGCGGGCGCGACCTTCATGAATTTCTTCGCCCCGGCCAACCGTTACCTCACGCGCGGCGCGCGACTGATGATCCATGAGCGAAAGCTGGCCAAGACTTTGGAGCTAAACGGTCCCCTCACCTCATGCGTCGCTTCGGTCAAGGCCGTGCTGCACGAGATCGAGCATTCGATCACTATCCAGAACGAAGGCTTCGCCAATCTAATCGCCGGCTCGTCCATCGACATGGCCACGGTCTTGGAGCGTGCGCCGTCCAATTGGTACATCGAAGCTGAAGAGGCGCGCGTCTTGGGGCTCATCCGGGCTGTGATCTGAAGACTTCCACGGTCGCGCCCCTCATTGTTGGGCCCTTCTGCCCCGGAGGCTTGCTCCATCCCCTTGCCAGGTCCCGACGACGCCGTCTGCTTGCTGGCGCACTACGCGGCCTTTTTGGTCAGCCCCGTTCGCGGCCGCCGTGCGACTGGGGCGGTGGCCGGCAAGCTGGACCATGTAGCCGTGGGATGGTCGACCAGGGCTGAGTAAGGGTTGCGACTATCGCGTCTTGCCCTTGAAGGTGTCGCCAATCTCCGCGGCGCTGGGGCCGTCCGGTCCGGCGGTCTTCTGCTCGGCCCTGCCGGTCTTGACCGTGCCGGCTTGCGAGACCAGGCCGGGCCGCTCGCCCAATGGCAGGGCTGAATTGGACTTTCGTCCGTCGGTATTGGGTTTGTTACTCATTGTGTTCTCCTGTCGACAGATGGTCGGGACCGTTGCGCGCTGTGGATCAATCTGCGCCGTTGCGCTGATCATCCACCGGCGGGTCGGAGATCGCGTCGGTCTTGCGGTTCGGCTCAAGTGTCGGCGGCGGCGCTTCCAGTCCCGCATCCATGTTGCTGCGTACGGCCGATGGGCTCTTCGGCCATTTTCGATCTCCGGGGTACGGCGGATCAACCGCCCGCCCCCGCCGGCGTTCCGAAGGCCAAGGTCCAGGCGCGCGCCGCCCCTCAAATGATGGGTTCGGGCGAAAGCCGTTGCACCGTCAAGGCCAGAGCCGTCCTGCGAGACTCCATAGCTGCGCCGGATAGTCGACATTGGAACGGGCGCTTGCACGCCTCGTTTGTGCTGCTCGCCGCCGATGACGCGGCCAGTGCAACCGCGGGAGACGATCAGGATGCGCAGTCTGCGTCCACAAGCCAGCTCCCGCCAGACCGGAGTGCCAACCATGTTCGGTGGCGATCGCCTCTCGCGCCTTGGCGCCTTCAACCCGCAGTTCCCCGACGCCGAGGCCCTGCACAAGGGACTGGCGCACTGGAACCATCATCGATTGTCGCCCGAAGCGCCCAGCGCTGATTGGCGCGACGCCATCGCCAAGGAGCGCCTGATGAAAGAGGTGGAGGGTGAGTTCATTGAAGCCTTCCGCGCCCATGTCGCGCCACTGGTGGAAACGGTCCCGCAAGACGCCGAAGCGTTCGTGTCCTGGTTCGAAGCGCTGAAGGATCACGGCCCCGGCCAATGGGATCCCCTGTTCGACTGGCTGCAGGACGCCGCCAGCCTCGAGGACATCAAATGGTTTTTGACCCAGGAGGCGGCGGGTGAGGCCGGTTTCGACGATCTCGTCGCTCTCACCCAGGTCAAGATTCCGGACCGCGCCAAACTGGAGCTGGCTCGCAACTACTGGGATGAAATGGGCCGCGGCAGCGCCAAGGGGATGCATGGCCCGATGCTCTCGCGAACAACCGCGACCCTAGGACTGACCCCGACCATCGACGCCACGCTCTGGCAATCGCTTTGCCTGGCCAACACCATGACCGCTCTGGCCACCACGCGCCGCTATGCTTGGCATTCGATCGGCGCCCTGGGGGTGGTGGAGCTGACCGCGCCCACCCGAGTGGCCTGCGTCGACGCCGGTCTCAAGCGTGTCGGCGTCTCGCCCGAAGCCCGCAAGTATTTCGCGCTTCACGCCCATCTGGATGTCGAGCATTCCAAGGCTTGGAACGCTGAGGCCCTGCTGCCGCTGGTGGCTGAGGAACCCGCGCGCGCCCGGTATATCGCCGAAGGCGCTGTGATGCGTCTGATCTGCGGCGAGCAGTGCTTTGAAACCTACCGGGGCCATCTATGGGCCCAAACCCAACCGCTGGTCTGCGCGGCCGAGTGATCGTCATGACGACCCTCTTCGATGTCCTTACCTGCGATGGCGGCTGGTGCGTGAAGATCGCCGACACCGGCGAGACCTTGTTCTTCTCGGCACGGCGGCGTGCGATCGCAGCGGCCAAGAGCCTGGCGCGCGCCCGGCCCCAGCAAGCCAGGATCAAGGTCCATGCGCGGCGAGCGCCAAAGCCCCTGGCCTTGCGCCAGAACCCAAACGGCTTTGCCTATCCGCTGGGATCACCGGCATGAACGCGACAGTGTGCTGCCCCAGATCGGCCTCGGCCCGAGAGGCCCAAATCGGCGGCCGCGAAGGGATGGTCCGTTTCACGGTCTCGCCGACCCCTGCGGGCGAATGGCTGTGGCGGGTCTTCGAGCACGACGGACGGACGCGCGTTCAAGGCCTGGCTGCAAGCCGAAAGCACGCCGCCGCACTGATTATCCACGACATCCTCCGATCGCACAGCGCCGTGGCGGCGCTAACAGCTAGCGAGCCTCCGGCGAAGGCGGCCTGACGCGCTTGCCTCGAGCACGGGCTCATCTGATGGAGGCGTTCAGACGGGGTCGTTATGAAGGCGTAGATAGGCTGGGTCGAATTGGCCAAACCGCGCCAGGGTCTCCCAGTCGTTGATGGTCACATGGCCGGCCTTCCAGTCCACCAGCCCCTGGCGGCGCAGTTCCATCAGCACGCGATTGACGTGAACCTGGGTCAAGCCCAATACGTCCGCAAGATCAACCTGGGTCATGGGCAGGTTGAACCTGAAATCCTCAGCGATGCCCGCCGCTTCGAGCCGCAGGTAGAGTTCGCAGATCAGGTGCGCTAGGCGGCTGGCCGCGTTCTGTTGGCCAAGCGCCACCAGCCACTGACGATGGATGGCCGCGTCGACCACCGTTTCCAGCCATAGCAGCCGCGTCAGGTGGGGGTGCTGTTCAGTAAGGCGTCGCAGGTCCTCGTGAGCGGCGGGCGCTATGACGCAGTCGGCCAAAGCCACGACGCCGTGATCCATCTGCCGCATCAGAAGACTGTGCAGGTCGACGAAGTCGCCGCCGATATTGATCTGGGTGAGTTGGCGCCCGCCCGTCGGCGTCAGCGTGAAGCGGGCGCAAAAGCCGCTGACCACGAAGGTGCTGAAATTGGGCCGGTCGCGCGGTTCGACAACCGCCTTGCCGGCGGCGACCCGTCGCGTCGTCCCCAGGAGATTGGCCAGCGCCTCGCGCTCGATCGGGGTGATGATGTCGCGCCTGGCCATCTTTTCGATGAGCGGCGTGATCAAGGGGGCTTGCGACATGGCCAGTTGGGGGCCCTCCCCCCTCCTTCAAGGACGACGAGTTTTAAGGCCGTCAAACGCCTCGGCCGATAACCTATATCAACGCGGACCTGCGGCGACGGGCCTAGGCTTTCCTCGCCCGGAGGTTTTCTTGTTCACACCGCTTATCTTCATTGGGGTCGCTGGCGATCGCAGGACGACGTTCGTTGATCTGGATGTCGAGACCGGGGACCCCGTGCGGCGGGCCCACGCCCTGCTGGCCGAGCATCGCAGTTGTCACGAGATCGAGGTCTGGCGCGATGACGTCCGCATCGCCGTCGTCGCGCGCCCCCCCGCGGGCCCGTCGGCTTGAACCGTCTTTTGATAGCCAGCCTCGATCGGTTCGGGCCTTTGCGCGAAGGCCTGCGCGAGCGCCTGTCTGAATGCGTCCTGACATCCGAGACCTTTGAAGCCGGCGATCTCATCCTGGCGGCCGGCGAACGCTCTTGCCTGCGGCTCCTGGCGCGCGGCTTGGCCGTGAAGCAGACGGTATTGAGCGGCGGCGGCCGCCAGATCTTCAGCGTAGCCACGCCGGGAGACCTGATCGATCTGGCCGGTCTCTTCGTTGGGACCGACTACGAGGTGCGGGCGCTGGCGTCTTGCGAGGTGCGCAAGCTCAGCGCCCAAGACCTTCAGGCCATGCTGGGCGATCACGCCAGCCTTCTGTCGACGCTCTGCCGGGCGGTGCTGACAGAGGCGCGGGCGCAGCGCAACCGGCTGATCAACCTTGGGCGCCGATCTGCGGCGGCGCGCACGGCCAATCTCTTTTGCGAAATCTATTGGCGCCAAAAGAGCTTGGGCTTGGCCAAAGGCAACCGATGCGCTCTGCCCGCCGTCCAAGGCGACATCGCCGACGCCCTGGGTCTTTCGGTTGTGCATATCCATAGGGTGCTCCGCGGTCTTCGCGACGATGACCTGGCAGTCGTCAAGACCGGCGTTCTGCAAATTCTGGATTGGGACCGACTGGCCGCGCTGGGCGACTTTGACCAAGAAGCCTTTCGCCCCCAGACCGACGCCACTGACGCGGCGTTTGGCAGGCGGCAGACTTCGAACGAGCACGGGGCCTGACAGGTGGGCGGCATGATCAATTGATCATCGCCGAGCGTTCGCGGAACGCCCCGCCTGGCGGCGGTCTTCACTCAAACCCGGCTCGAATCCAGCCGCTCCACCGACGGCCAAAGGCCGTGGAGAGGCTCGCAAGCGCCGGCCGGCCCAGGTGGGCGACCCAGGATCAAGGCTCTTCATTTCATCGAGGATTTTCATTCGATGACCCTGTCCACCGACCACTCCAACGCCCAGCGCCCTAATCGCTGCTCCAGGCCATGTAGCACCGGAGGCGGACGACGCGCCCATGGCGCCGGCCGCCGTAGGCGGTCGAAGGCGGCGCCGAAGCGGGGGCCTGCGCGCGTTGTTGAGGACATGACGAGCTTGCAGCCATGAGCACCTATCACTTCGACATCGACAGTGACGGCGCGGCGACGACGGAAAAGGTCGAGGCCGCCGACCCGTCCGCGGCGATCAGACAAGCCTTGCTGCTGGTCTCCGAAATCCTCCGCGACCACGCGCTTTGCAATCAAACCACGATCTGCCTGCGCATCAGCGTTCGCGGCCAGGATCAGCGGCTCGTTTGGAAAGGCAGCGCCAGCGGCGTCCAGGCCGACGCGCTGTAAAAGTAGGCCGCTTCGCCACACGATGGCGCAAGCAGACCGATAATATTCGGACCCGAGCAGACCGCCACAATGCCATTCAACGGCTTGTGCCGGCCCAATCGCGGGATCCCGCCCCGATACGCCTGGGCGCCACACGGCGCTGCTGCGCAGGAGCGGGATCGCGCAAGGAGGCGCTCAGCCTGCCAGCTAAGGCTTCATCCAGACCTCGACCTTGTGGACCGCGCCGGGGCCATGTTCGTTAAGCGCGATGGCGGCGCGCCAGGCGGCTACGTCCGGGTGACGGTCGAAAAGCGTAAGGCCGTCGGCCGCATGCACTTCGAAGATGTTGTCGGCTGGACGGTTGGGGATATCGCCGCGCTCGGCCAAGGCGGTAGCCTCGTCCAGGTCGGGTTTAAGCCAGATCAGCACTTCCCAATCCTCGACCTGCGCCTGGCCTGCCTTCATCGCCACCTTGTAGCGCTCGACATCGGGATGCTGGTCCCAGAACGCCTCGTCGTGCGGCCTGCCGCGGATCAGAAGATCAGCGCCCTCCGGGGCGATCGGCGCGGGAATTGGCGCGGCCTGGGCGGGATCGGACGAAGGCGTCTCGAACATCAAGCTTCTCCTTACGGCGACAGTAGCGTGGGGCTCAGCGCGCTTTCCTCTCAACGCACGGGAAGTCTCCTGGTGTCGGGCCAGACCCCATAAAGCGCTCGGCCTGGATGGTCGCCCTGGCGCCCACGCAAATGATGGCCATGGAACCGACCGACCCGCCCGACGACTCTCCCACCATGGTCCAGTTCATGAAGCGTAACGGATTGACCCTGGTGCTGATGGCGCTGTTCGCCGCCAGCCTGGTCGGGCAGTGGCTGACCGGGTGGCGTGTGGCTGTCGAAGATCTTCGACGCCATGGCGAGCCTGGGATGGGTCTGATCAGCTATCTGACCGACCCGGCCTTCATCTCGACGGTGTTTGAGAACTGGGAGAGCGAGTTCCTGCAGATGGCCGTTTATGTCGTGCTGACGGCCTATCTCGTTCAGCGTGGTTCATCGGAGTCCAAAGACCCAGAAGCCTCTGAGCGAGATGTACTGCCTAGCAATGACCCGGACGCCCCGCCGCTGGCCCGCCGCGTCGGCCCTCTGGCCTGGATCTACGCCCACTCGCTTGGACTTGTCCTGGCCTTGCTGTTCACGGCCGCCTTCGTCCTGCACTGGGTGTTCAGCGCCAAGCAGGCCGCGCAGGAGGCGGCTGAGCATGGCCAGCACGCTCAGGGTGTTTTAGCCTATCTCGCCGATCCGCAACTCTGGTTCGAATCCTTCCAGAACTGGCAGAGTGAGTTCCTGTCCACGGCCGTGCTCGTGGTCCTGTCAATTGTCCTGCGCCAGAAGAACTCGCCAGAATCAAAGCCAGTCGCCGCACCCGACGGCAAGACGGGCGCCTGAATGAGCTTGGTTCGCATCTGTCGCACCTCAAGCTTGGCTTTGCCGTTATCGTCGGGCGCAGATGCTGCATGCAAGGCCGGCCCCGATTTTTACGTCGCCTTGCCGGATCACCGCTTCTCGATGAGCATCACCGTCTGCAAGATCGTGGCGGGAAGCCAAGTGGCGGGGACGCGGACGACGCCATGTCGGGCGCAGCCTACGACCGCGTCCGGCCCACGCCTGGAGTCTGCACTCGCCGCAGACAGGGTGACGTTCGAAAGCCGCATTGACGATCCCGCCAGCGGACCGCGCGGCGTGCAGGCCGACTATCTCCCCCGGGCGCGGCGCCGACAGTCGCCGGTCTCTCTGCGGTGATCTCAGGCGTCACCAAGCGAATCCGGGCTGAACGCCCGCTTTAGAACAGGAAGACACGGCTACGGCTGACCACCGGGTTGGGCGAGGCGGGGTTATGGGACGTCGGTAAAGGCGATGGGCCGCTCTACCGGGTCCAGCGGTGTTTGGCCGTTCGCCTGGCTGGCCCGCTCACCATGACCGACTTCGATGACAGCCTCCCCTGATGACCTGGAGCGGCGGCGGTCGTCCCAACGCGGTGGAGGCGGCGTCCTGCGCGGCGTTGACGGCCGCGCTGCTGGCGCTCGGATCTGCCGGGGCAGGCTCGGCGTCCTTTTTCTGTCAGGCGGCGAGGGTCAGGGCGGCAAGGCGGCGGCCCAAAGTGAGTATCGGGCCATGGTCGGCGTCTCCATCGGCGTCGCGATCGCCCCCTGGACGGCGCGTAATCTGGAGGGCGCGGCTTGTCCGACGTTTTCGCAAGACGCCTTCCGGCGTGACCCGATCCAGGAGTGGGCGTCAAGATCCTAGGCTTGCTTCCGGAACGGCCCATGCGAGCGCTCGGTAAGAAGCCGCGCCCGCCACCCCACAGACACCTCCATGACGAAAAATGTCATTCGGCCGGAAGCCAAGATCGATGATTATGACGCAATCATCGTTGGTGCGGGTCCAGCCGGGCTGACGGCGGCGACCTATCTGGGGCGATTTCGCCGCAGGGTACTGATCCTCGACGGCGGGCGCCCGCGGGCCGATTGGATCCCCCAGAGCCACAACACGCCTGGATTCGCCGCCGGCGTTGGCGGCCGCCAGCTGCTATCGGACTTGAGCCGCCAAGCCGAGCTCTACGGCGCCCAGCGGCGAGCCGCCCGAGCCGTCGCCCTGTCGCGCAAGGCCAAGCGGTTCGAGGTCGCGCTGGAGACGGCCCAAGGCGATCTGACCGCAGGCCGCGCCATCGTCCGCGCGCGTTTCGTCCTGTTGGCGACAGGCCTTGTCGATCGGCTGCCGCCCTTGGACCGTATCGAGGCTGCGATCCGCGCGGCCAAGGTGCGCGTGTGCCCCATCTGCGACGCCTATGAGGCGATCGATAAGGCGATCGCCGTGCTTGGCGACGACGACAGCGGAGCGCGCGAGGCCGCCTTCCTGACGACCTATTCGCAAAGGGTCACGCTGCTGCACCTTGGCGATCCAGCCACGCTTACCGGCAAGAAGGCCTTGGACCAGCATGGCGTGGAGGTCGAGCCGATCAGTCTGAGCGATCTTGCTGTGGGGCCGGAGGCGGTCACCGTCAGGCGCGGCGATCAGGCGCAACGGACCTCCGACTGCCTCTACTTGGCCTTGGGATGTGAGATGCAGACGCGCCTGGCGGTGGACGAAGGCGCGGCTCACGACGCCGACGGCAACCTCCTGGTCAGCGCCCATCAGGAAACCTCGATCGAAGGCCTTTATGCGGCCGGCGACATCGTGCGCTGGCTAAACCAGATCGCCGTGGCCGCCGCCGAGGCCGCCATCGCCGCCACCCATATCCACAAACGGCTAAGGGCCATGTCCGAATGAGCGCTCGGTCCTGATCCGTCAGTCTTGGACCAAACCCCAGGGCTTGACCGTACTGCCCCGAACGCAGGCGCGGGCCGATCGGGCCATCTTCAGATTGCGCGCGCCCGCCAGCGGAAGACCGTGTTTGGCGGACATGGGCGGGCCAGCCTCTGCTGAGGCGGCCTTGGCGCGGGCGGTGCGATGGACCCTGGCCATCATTGGCGCAGTAGAGAATATATGCGCTTGAAATTGCTGGACTTTTTTAGTATTTTCAACGTGTTGGATCATCCAGTTAGCCGCCTATTGCACACGCAAATTCGCTCCTTTTCGCCCCACTACGATCGCTGACTGCACACGTAGCGGCCGCGGTATTGGTGGTGATGATGTTTGAACAACGACAAGCGATTGACCGCCGTCGAGCGCACTCCGGCAATGGCAAAATCTTCCGGTCGTCAGAGTAACGCTGCTCTAGCATCCTCCAGATCCCAGCCCCGCGCGGCAGCCTTCTTCTCGAGGGCAGCAAGCCGACGTTCCGCCTGAACCAAGTCTGCATATGCGTCGCTGGCGCGGTAAAGACCGGCCATCGCCAGACCCAACCCACCGACGAAGGAGAAGAGCTCGGGGTGGGCACCGGGTTGCGCGACCCTGATATAGACCGCGGCGATCAAAATCAGCATGGCGTATCCGCCACCTAGGACTACAATCAGCGTCGCCATAAGGATGTCCGCGATCGCCACCGACGGCGTTCTGCGAATCAGCTCAAGGTGATTGGCTCGCCAAGCCATCCGATTGACGCGAAAGTCTCGCCATAGGCCGGCGATCGAACGCGCATTGCTCGATAGTGTACGCCGAACGACAGGCCAAGCCGACGTCGCCGTAAACCATACAGCGCTGGCCGCGATATTGACCCCAAAGGCCACAATGACGACGTCGCGCCACCAATCCCAATTCCTCAAAGCTGATATCCCTTCCCGTTTCTAAACTTGGAAGAGTATCGATTCAGCCTGGTTCCGCACAGTGGCGCGGCGCGTAAGAGCGATGACGAGGCTCTAATCAGCCACGCTTTCAACGCGCTGCGAGATCCACGACACCCGAGCCTTAACCTCCACGCCGTCTAGATGCTCCCATCTGCGTGGCGACGCTGCACCTGCCTTCAGCAAGCCGACCTTCCGAAGGTCAGCCATGAGTCAGTCTCGTAGCTGACCTCGATGCCGCGCTGAGCCAGCAGTTCTTCGACATCACGGAAACTCAAGGCGAACCTGAAATAAAGCCAGACCCCGTAGTGGATGATCTCGGCACGGAACCGGTGCCGCTTGAACGACAGAGGACGCATGGCGGCTCCCGCCGCTGCCTCGCCGCTTGTCCAGAGCTGGTATGTCTGATCAGGGGAAGCGGCAGCCGCTTGCCAGACAACACCCTATTTTTTCCGTCCGACAGTAGCCTCGCTTGCCCAATCCTCATTCCCTCTGCCACGCTCAAAGTTGGGAATTTTCTGCAGGTCGGACCGTTAGTGAAGTCATTCTCTTCAGCCCAGAGGCGAGCGCCGCGCCATACGTTCGGCCTTGTATGAGAATTACTGGCGAATGAATCCTTTTCTTCCAGCGTCGCCATTCGACGAGCATCTTCATACATTACGCCCGAAGAGCGCATCATCACAATCTCAAGCCGCGTATTGTGACGCCCATCCGCTCCAACCCATTCGAGTCTCCGAAAGCATACCTCCGTTGGCGCAGCGCTCTGACTTAGCGCATTGCCAGCGTACGCGGCTATGAAAAGAGCTAAGATGCACGGGTGCGGTTTCATCAATTGGGGTCCCAATAAACGGGGTTTTTGTAGCGCAACGGTCCGCCCATCTCGCCGCGAACGACGTTCTCATCGTCGATCGCGCTTCCTTTGCCGCCGCCAAAAAGGCGGGGAATCGCATGACCGACCAGTTCATGCGTTAGTATCTGTGCGGGCGTGTCGGAAAGAGGCCGACCGTTCTGATCTTTGATATCGAAATTCGATCTCCCAGTTATGTAAACCTGCGATCCGTTCGGATCTGTAACACCCTGGCCATTCTCGCCGACGTTAGCGTGCTCGGTTCGAGGAACGCCCTGTCTATTCCTGACCGTGTAGCTCATCGTCTCCCCGATGCGCACGGAAATGGTAGCCTTTCCATCAATGGCGGCATCGAGTCGACGAGAAAGATATGAGGATCCTCTGGAGTTAGCTTTCGCATCCAGATCCTTCACCAGATTGCCCTTATTATCGAACTTGTATTGCATCCGAGATTGAGAGTTGATCATCGGGAGAATTCTAGAGCGCTGGCTCTGGTCCTCCACGACGATTGCCCGCAGCCCGGTCGGGTCGCTCTTATTCAGCGGATCATTGCCGACATAGGCATAGAGGTTGAGGTCATCCTCGTAGCCTTCGACCACGGCCCGCAGCATCCAGTCGTCGGCGAGGAAGGCCTAGGCGATCGGCATTCGCGCCCTGAAGCCCCCACGGCCGGTCCGCGCTAGCCTCGCCCACCAGGGGCAAAGGCGCCGGCGGCGGAGGCCTGTTCGGCTTCGTCGAGCCATGCTGGAAGAAGCTGCCCGGCCGCTCCACCGCGCCCGTGCAGCTATAGATGACGCTCGACCACCGCGGCCCTCAGCGCGTTCTTGCCCTACACAGAGGGACCATCAGGGGCGGGAGGCTCGCGTACGGTGAGTTTGGGGCGGAGAGAGAGCTCCGCCAGGCTCAGCGCTCAAATGTCTGCGAGAATGACGCATCCCTACAGCATACTCAAAATTTAGACTAAAATTCCAACCTCGAACTTATCTTTATACATAGCGTAAATCTGCGAATAAAAATTCACCGCCATTTCGCTATGCGAAAAATTGTGTATTTTAATATCAACAATCTCTTCCAGAGAGAATATCCGTTTATTTTTGTAACCGACATTTCTAATTGGCATGGAATTTTTATAAATTATCGCTGAAATTTCCGTATCAAGGTTACCAATTATGGCAAAATTTGGAAGGCCAAAATACCAAACCACCTCATCGCAATAATCTATAAATCCCGTACTTGATCCGGAAAACGCCGCATTCAACCCTTGCAAATATTGATTGCCAGTGAAATCGGCATCAAACTTTAGGCTATTAGTAAAATTGCCCCCCTCAGACACAGCGAGGCAGGAGGGATGACCTAGGCACCACAACCTATCCGCCTCCAACAGGCGCACCAAGTCGGCCAGCAAATCTCCACCGGCTAGCGACCTAATGAATTCAAATTCGACAAAGCCTATACACTTCCAGCCGCCCGGAGGCTGAGACACACCCGGGACCGCCCCCCAACCCAGAGACGCCAAAGCGCTCGAAACATCTTCCGACCTTAACCACGAAGCCAAAATTCACCTCAAAACTCGAGCTTACTTTCTAGGAATACGGCTGCCAAGCGATGCAACCGAGCCTTGGAATCTGATTTTCAGCGCCTCTTCACCTGCTCCTGCCGGGGTGAAGGCCCCCGATGTAGAGCCCGTTGAACGCGATTTCGCATACAGGGCGAACTTGTCACCAGCTTCGTTCTTGAAAATTTTCGTCCCCTTGGGGGTGGTATCGTCGAGTTTGAACCCAACTTTAGTCAAAAGATCTTCGAATTTCTCCATACTAATGGAGACTGCTATATTTGGCGTCGAACTTCCCTTTGTGATGTCCCTTACGGCAACGCGACCAACAGGCGTTTTCGCCACCCACTCCACGACCCTTCCACCTTTAAGGACATCACCGACGTATGGCAAAGCAGCAGCAACTCCACTGATTGCCATATTTCCTTTCTGACCCCGATACCCATAGATTGCGGCATTGAGGCCGTCAGAAACAGGGGGCGGGTCGAATACGCCGATTAAGCTCAGCATATTTTGAACGTCGTCGATGGTCTCCGCGCCGTACTTTGCAGTACCTGGCGGCAAATAGCTTTGGCTTCCTGCAGGGTCCGTTTTATTCAGCGGATCTCCAGCCGTATAAGCGTAGAGATTGAGGTCGTCGTCGTAGCCGACGGGATCAGTCTGAAGGAACCAGCCGCGCGCTGGATCATAAGCGCGCGCCTTGTAGTGGTATAGCTTCAGCTCCGGCAGGGCGATCTGGCCAGTGTAGCGGAATCGGCTGCCCACTCCCCAGTTGTCGCCCGGTTCACCATAAGGACCGTAGCTATAGACCTGAGCCGAACTGTAGTTGGCTGCAGCAATCACCGAGCCTTGGCGATCAGCATGCAAACTGCGCGGCGTGTTATTATCGCCACCTTCCCACCAGACGATCGCTTCATCGACACCGTAGCTCGGCGCATACCGCCGAAGCACGTTGCCGGACGCGTCATATTCGGCAACCAGCTTGTCGCCCGAATAAAGAAACTGGGTTACACTCCCATTGATCGTGGTCTTCGAAAGGCGCCCCAGCGGGTCGTACTCGAGGTTCGCGCTTGCCGGTCCGCTTAGCGCGGTGAGGCGGTTTTCTCCATCATAAGCGAAGGCGCGCCCGGCTCCATCGTCGGTGATGCTTCCGTTACAATCATATCCTCTGCCTGAAACGGCGCATCCGCCGCCGTTGATCGCGGCAATCGCCGCGTCGCGATTCAGACCGTCGGCGGCAGCTGTGAGACTGGTGCCATTTCCTGCCCAGACATAGGCGCCGTTTGAGGCGGACTGGCTCACAGTCTGGCCAGCCGAATTATACCCGAAGCCGAAGCTAATGTCCTGGCCCGCGCCTGGCAGATCATGCGCCAAGCTGCTCAACCGATTGCCAGAATCGTACCCCCAATTCGATGTCGCGCCGTTGAAGAGACTTGCCGAAGTCCTCCGCCCCAGGTCATCGAAGCCATAGGTCACGAAGGGGCTAAAGGCATTCAACGCGACCGATTTCAGACGTCCGGCGCCATCGACCGCATTGACCAGATAGTAACCATCCGGCCAGGTCAGCTGAGTTCGATTTCCCGCCTTGTCGTAGCTGTAGGTCAGGGCGCGCCCGAAGGTCGCCTCCGTCTTCTGCCGCCCGGCCGTGTCATAGGTATAATTCACTCCTTGACTGCTCGAGACGAACAGAGCCCCGACCTGACGCCCCGATAGATCGTAGGTGTAGCTCACGTCAGCGATGCTGCTGCCGCCTTTGGAGACCATGCGATCTAGGGCGTCAAAGCCGTAGCCCAAAGTCGCCCCATCGCGCTTGCGCAGCGTGATGCGGTTTCCGTTTGGATCGTAGGCGTATTGCTCGTAGTCCGAGGCGCTCCAAGTCGCCGCGCCACGCGTCGTCGACGGAAAGTTCTGCTGGACCAAGCGATCATGACCATCATAGGCCAGCTTAGTGACGTTGCCATTAGCGTCGGCCACCGTCTCTTGCTTGCCATTGAGCGTATAGGTGTAGGTTCCGTAGGTCCGCTGAGTGCTTGTTCCAACCGCCTGCAGCGTCTGCAACTTCTGACCTGCTGCATCGTAAATCGTCTTGCTCACCCGATCGGGGCCTTCTCCACCCTCAACCCCTAGTGCACAAGCGTCGGGACGGTCAGTGCCGTTATAAGAATTCACGAAAATGCTGCTATTCATCCGCACGGCCGTGCACACGGTCCGATTGACCATGTCATAGCTGGCATGGGTCAACATTGCCGCAGATGTTCCCGGAAAGGCATATATCTGAGTTTTGTTGCCTACAGCATCGTAGCGCATCAATATCGTCTGGCTGGTGGCGAAGTTGCTATACTGGACTGCCCCCCCATTGGTCGAGACATCATCTACTGTGCCGATATCACGCCGTATGATCCTGCCGACAGGGTCGTAGGTCGTTTTTTCGGCGCGACGCTTAAGGGCACCAGAACCGTCAGGGTCAGGACCAATCTTCATAATCGGCCGACTAGCGGCGTCATACTGGTAGTAAGTGGTGTATTCACTGGCGGTCTGCGCAAAAGCATGCGTCGCGAGCGAGGCCGCCATTGCACCTATAACAAGGCTCGCCTTCAACCCAATCTCCTGTCGCGTGTTCACGGTCTCCACCTTCATGGGCACGTCCCCGCGCGAGGGTCGGTTTCGCTGATCACGTTGCCCCGGGTATCGAAACTCTTGCAACTGGTCGCCGCAACGCCGGTTGGATCCAATGTCGAGCTGATAGGATTGCCGTTGACGTCGTAGGAGGTGGTTGTCACCACCCCGGTCGGATCAGTCACCTTGGTCGCCAGACCGAGCGCTCCATACTCGTAGCGCCACACCGAGCGTACACCATTGACCGGCGGTTGGGTCACGGTCTCAATCTCACCCGCACCACCGCCAGACGCCTTGTAGGTGTAGTCGGTCTGCAGCCCGTAGGTGCTGTCGCCAAGTGTGTTGTTGCGGGCGTCTCGGATCCACAACGGCTTGTTCCAAGTCGTGTCGTAGGCGGCCGTCATCACGAGGTCAGGCTGACTGGTGTTCGGTTTGGCGACCGTGCGCATCTCCACGACGTTGTCGCGATCGTCGTACTTCATCTCTATCCGGTTCAACTCCGGAAGAGTCCGCGAAGCGACCCGACCCTGGCTGTCATAGGCGCTGGCGGTCGTTCGCCCCAGTTCGTCCGTCTGCCGTATAGCCCGATCCTTGTGGTCGTACACAATGCTGATCACGCCGCCCGCTGCGTCGATCGAACGACCAAAGCCGAATCCTGGAGCGAGGATCTTTGCCGATGGCCGCGCGCCCGAGACGCCAAGTCGATCGTATATCTCCCGTACGCGGTTCATATGATCATAGACGATCTGCTGCTGTGCGACGGTGGCGTTGTCAGGCGCGTAGACCTTGGCGAGATAGGGATGCGGCGAAGGGCGGTTGCCCACTCCTGCCCGCAGCCACTCGAACTTCCAGACGCCGCCGCCGGCTTCCGTCAGTGTTTCTGGCTCGAGCGCCTCCCAGTCCTGGACGTTGGCGAGCGTGGACGGGATCGGCATCGAGGACACCCGGCCATCCGAGCCCGTCGCCGTCAGCCGGTCGATATCGATGTAGTAGCCCAGACTATTGGACACTCGAGTCAGCCGATCCCGGCAGGCCGACACCCGCTGCAGATAGAGGAGAGGCTCGGATTCGCAGTAGCTGAAGGTGACTGAGACGCCTCTGGGGAATGTCCAGGCGCTGGCTGGAAAACCGAAGGCCTTAGCTTTAGGATAGCGCACAATAGTGGACCCCATCCAGCCAGGGTTCCATTCGCGCCAATCAAATTGCAGGACGTCCCCGCCCTTGCTGCGCCGGGAATATGAAACCTGGTCATAGAGCCAGGTTAGGCTGCGCGCCCCCGGCTCCAGCGTCGTGCGTCGCGCTCCAGTTTGGACCAGCTGGGCCGCCGAGCCGCGCGGCGCGGCGTAGCTGCCGTCCATCAGGCGGACGAAGGTCTCGTTCGACGCCCCCTGGGTAACCGTCACCACATTGTTGCTCAGCTGGCGCGACATCCAGCGCATCACCGCCGCGCCCGCCAACTGGTTGCCGGCCGCGTTGGGATTGTCACGATAGAGCGCAAACGCCCCTTCCAGCGCGGTCAGGGGTCCAGCCAGCGCCAGAGGGCTGGTCGATCCCATGCCCTCCAGGCCGCCGCCGGAAGCCGCGGCTCGGATGTCAAAATTGTGCGTCCAGCCGAAGCTGCAGCCTGCGCATTTCGTGCCGCCCGCCTGGAAGGTGCGCTGGAACGATAGACTGTATGGGAACTCCCCGCCGCCGACCTTCAGGTCGGCGGGCGGGCTGAAGGTGAAAGCGCCAGTGCGCAGGTCCCCGCCGTTGATCGACGAGCGATCCTTGTACTGGTCCTTGAGAAGGTCGGCCTGCTTCTCGGGCTTAAAGCCCTCCTTTTTCTCGGCGTCATCGCCCGTACCGCCCCCTTTCAGGCCGCGGTCGAGCGAGGTGACCATGTGGGCGATGTGGCTGCCGTCGGCCTTGAAGGCGATCCAGGCGCAGCCGCGGTGCATAGTGGCGTCGGTTTGAGGTACCCAAGGGTTGGGGTTGCTCCAGACGCTCGGCACCGGATTGGCCTGGCCCGGACCAAGCATGCGGTCGTTGGCCTGCAGGACGGAAAAACCCTGGGTGGTCAGGCTGGAGCCCGCGCAGATCCTGCCGCTGGCGGCCGCGCCGGCGCTGTAGGTCGCTACCGTGGGCGCCGCGATCCCGGCCGTGAAGAGGTGATACCGGATCGTGCTCACCAGGTTCTGCTGCCCCCAGGGCAAGCGCTGGGCGGTCGAGGCGGTGTCCACTGCGTCGAGCTGCTGCTCCATCACGCTGCCTTCGAGCATGGCCAGAGCTGCCGCCAGCGTATGCCGGGTCGCCACCTCGTCGGCGGCGTCGCCGGTCACGCGCGAGGTGCTGTAGGCCGAATCCAGGTCAAGCCGCATCCCGCTGTCCTTGGGCGCGTCGCCCAGCATTTCGTTCGGATCGGCGATCCGGTTCTTGTTGCTATCGTAGACAAAGAAGTGCGCCTGCGAATATGAGACGCCGAGGGTGTGGTGATGCTGCAGCCCAACGCCGGAAACCGTTTCCAGCAGCTCGGACGTCCGCGAGGCCTGGGCCAGCCAGCTGGCGCCCAGCTTGGACTTGACGGAGACCTGGGTGGTGCCCGCGTCAGACTGCACGAAGACCGTGCCGTCGGGATTGTTCGGCTCCTCGACGGGATCGGGGATCTTCTCGTCTCGTTCCTGATTGGCCTCTTGCCCAAGCTTGCCCTGCAGTTCGTTGCCGGTGTCGCCCCAGCCGTGAACGATAACCACGTCGTCGTAGCGGTCGACGTACTTGACGGCGTTGGCGTCCATGTAGGCGCCGTTGGCGGCGGCGTAGGGGTGATTGACCGACAGGTTGATGGCGTAGGACTGCACGCTGTCGGTGTCGCCGCAGCCCGCGCCGACGATGACACCGTCCACATAGACGCCGCCGACCGCCGTGCCGTAGCTGATCATGCGGTGCAGCATCAGGCGGCGACCATAGATCTCGTCGACGAAGAAACTGCGGCCGCACGATCCGGCGGCCATCGACAGGACCGTGCGATAGCGATCAGGCATGCCGCCAGTAAAGCTCTGCCGGACGCTAAACGAGCCGGTCGTCGGGCTAGCCTCCGGCGCCTCGGAGAACCGAATGGTGCGGGCGCCGATGAGGTCATCGCTGCCGCGTTCCTTGTAGGTCGTGCGCAACTGGGTCAGCAGGGTCGTCGCCGAGCTCGACAGGGCCTGCTCGAGGCCGGCGATATTGACGCCGGAGATATAGGACGCGCCGCTTTCGGTCTGCACCATCGCCCCGTTAAGCGCGGTGGACACGAAGCCGGCGCGCGACAGCCCCGCGACCGTCTTGGCGTCGATCACCTGGCCCACGTCGCTGGGCTTGTAGGAGGGATCGTAGGTTCGCGTGACGCCGCCGATCTCGACCTGGACAAGGACATGGCCGAGCGTGACGCTGGCGACATCGCCCGATCCGCTTATGGCGGCCGGAATGGAACCATTGGCCAGCAGGGTCGTAGCCGCGCTCACCGTCTTGACGCCGAGCCACTCGTCCAGCTGGGCGCCCGTAAGGGTCAGGTCGCCCAGCACGTAGCGAGCCGATGGGTATCCGGCGGCGCGGAACAGCTCGACCAGCAGCTGGGCCTGATCGAAGGACGTTCCCGAACGATCGACCAACGCGCCGACAGCGCCCTTCTGCACGCCGTAGATCGGCACGATGCGGATGTTGTTGCGGACGAAGGTGAAAATCCGCGCCGGATCATTTCCCAGCGCCGCCGCCGTCTCGGTGATCTCCGGCGGCCTGGCGCTGGCCCACGGATAGGTGACGGTGGCGGGCTGGGAGGCGTAATAGGCCTCCGCAGCGCTCGGCGCGATCAGGTCTGCCGTGCCGAAGCGAACGCCGGGAACTGTCCCTTCCTGGGCCGAAGCGGCGCCAGTTCCGAGGGCCAGGGCCAGAACGCCGGCGCTCGCCGCGCCCAGCGCGCGACAACGCAGCGAAGAACTGGAAGGGAGCATCGAAACCGAAGCTTTCACGTAATGGGCCAGCGGGATTGTTCGGCTCACGAGGCGGTCTCACGTTGGAAGGTGACACTGACGGCGGAGGTGTAGGCCACGCGCCCGGCCCCGTCGGTGACCTTGCAGCGCCAGACCGAAGTCCATTGGCCATAGGTCGAAAGCGTGCGCGACCAAGTCGCCGTCGCCCCCGACGGATCGACGGTGGTGCTGGTGTCGCCGGAGACGCGCTCCCAGGCATAGGTGTAGGGTCCGACGCCATTGGCCGTCGTGACGGTAACCGCCGGATCTTTGGCGATCGGCGCGGTTCCGTATCGCTGAGCGAACCAGCTGGGCGTGCTGACCCCGGCCGAGAAGACGGGCGTCGGCTGCACGTTGACGGTGACCGTCGCCGTGCCCGTGCCGCCGTATCCGTCCATTACGCCGTAGTAGAAAGTGTCCGTGCCGACAAAGCCGGCCCCAGGCGTGTAGGTCACCGAAGATCCATTTGCCTGAGCAGTGCCATTTGGCGTCCCCCAGGCCGTGTAGACTGAAAGTGGGTGCCCTTCAGGATCGGAGTCGTTGCCGCGCGGGTCGAAGGTCACCGCCTGGTTCTGGAACGTGCTCACCGCGTCATTCTGCGGCGTCGGAGCCCGGTTTTGCACGGTGACGCTGACCGTGCCCGGCGTGCTGCTTCCGCCCGGCCCCGAGGCCACGTAGCTGAAGCTGTCGTTGCCGACATAGGCCCCGCTCGGCGTATAGGTGGCGGTCGTGCCGTTCAGAGACACCGAACCATGGGCCGGCTGGGCGCTGATCGCCACGCCTGAGTAAACCCCGCCCGGCTGCAACTGCACGGAACCGCTGGTCAGCGAGAGAATGGAGAGGCTGGTCGCGGCGGCGCTCGGCGCCGGCGGCAGGCCGACATTGATGCTGAACGTCCTGACCGGACTCGAACCACCGGCGTTGTAGCCGTGGAACGTCCAGCTGTCGGGACCGTAGTAGCCGGGGTGCGGCGTATAGGTCGACTGGTGGCCCACGCCGGCGACATGGCCGGGGGGTGAAATGGTGCCATGGGCTGGGTTCGAATCCAGCGCCACCTCGGCGTAATCGCCAGTGACCGGATAGGTGACCGCCACGGCGGTGTTGTAGGCCGTCGAGGCCGATCCGTTGTTGGACGACGGGATCGGGGGATTTCCGATCGAGACGTTGACGGTGCGCACCGCCGACGAGCCTCCAGGACCGGTCGCGTGATAGGTGAAGCTGTCGGCGCCGTAGTTGGGCCAGGTGACCTTGTAGGTCGCCGTGGTTCCGGAGAACGAGACCGTCCCCTTGGCCGGCGCGGCGTCCAGGGCCGCCCCCGTCGCCACGCCGGAGACCGGCAGGTTCAGGCTGGCGGTGCTGTTGTAGCCGACGCTGAGCGAGGCGTCGCCCGCGCCAGGCGCCGGCGGCGTGGCGACGTTGAGGGTGACGGTGCGGTTGCCCGACGAGCCCCCCGGATTGGTGATGTTGTAGACGAAGCTGTCGGCGCCATAGACGCCCGCATTCGGCGTGTAAGGAATGTTCCAGCCGCCGTTGGCCCAGGTCCAGGCGCCCAGGTTGCCGCGCGAGGGCTGGCTCACCAGATTCAGCGAAACCCAGTCGCCGCCACCGGGGAAGAAGATGTTTGCCCCGCTGTTGTAGCCCACCGACACGCCGATGTCCGCCGCAGAAGGCGCGGGCGGATTGGCGATCGTCACCCCCACGCTCGCCGGCGCGCTTTCGCCACCGGGACCCACCGCCTTGTAGGTGAAGCTGTCGGCGCCGTAGGCGCTGGTGTTGGGCGTATAGGTCGCCGTCGTCCCGCTGATCGACACCGAACCTTTGGTCGGTGAGGCCACGACCGCCAGGCTCGAATAGACGCCCGATGGCGACAGGGCGATGCTCTTGGCGGTGTTATAGCCGGTGCTGGTCGACACCGCCGCCGCGCCGGGCGCGGCGGGCAAACCGACCGTCAGGCTGGCGGTCGCCGGCGCACTGGTCCCGCCCGGACCGGTGGCCGTGTAAGTGAAGCTGTCGGCGCCGTAATAGCCATTCGCTGGCGTGTAGGTCGCCGTCGTTCCCGACACGACGACCGAGCCGTGGGCCGGATCGGACGCCTTCGATAGGCTGGCGTAGACCCCGCTCGGCGCCAGGTTGAACGTCGCTGGCGTGTTGTAGGCGGTGGACGCCGACACCGCTGCAACAGTCGGCGCGGCCGGCGTCGCCACGGTGATGCTGACCGTGCCCGGGACGCTTTCGCCGCCAGGCCCCACAGCCTTGTAGGTGAAGCTGTCGGCGCCGTAGGTCCCGTTCGTCGGCGTATAGGTCGCCGTCGTCCCGCTGATCGACACCGAGCCCTTGGTCGGCGAACCCACGACCGCAAGGCCGGTGTAGGCGCCCAACGGCGTCAGGGCGACAGCGGTCGCCGTATTGTAGGCGACGTTCGCCGCCACGTTGCCTACGGTTGGAGCCGGCGTCTTAGGAGACGACGCCTGCTGGGTCCTGTTTCCGGCCGCATCGTAGGCGTAGGTCACGGACGCGCCATTGGAATAGGTGACTTGAACCACCCGCCCCAGGCTATCGTAGCGGTACGTGACTGACTGCGCCTGGGCCAAGGCCTCCGCGCTCATGCACGAGACCATCAAAGCCGCCAGCCCCAGCCGGCCTCCAACACGCAACATGCAACCGCCCCCGGGGCCGCTCAATTCGCGACACAACCGGAACTCGCAAGAGGGCCACCTTCCTGGTCAACCCATAGTCAAGCTTCCGCTCCGTCAAAGTTGTGGAGAAGTGAGGCTATGTCGCATCGGGATGCTTCGCACGCTGCTGGGGAGCCTGTGTCGACTGAGCGACACGCTGGTCTCGGAGGTCTCCGATCCGTATTTCTAATCTGCGCATAGACCAAGAGGGCCAGATCATCGCGGGCGGCTAGGACGAGGCCGACGCCAGCCGCAGCGCAGCCCGCCGCAGCCAGGAGCACGCACGCGAAGCCGGCCGCGACCAGGTGAGTACCGTCGGGTGAAATCGTGCGCGCGTGGGCGAAATCCAGCGAAAGCTAACGTAGACCCTCGTGTGCAAACCGCGCACACGATGATGAATAAGTATTTGATTTTTATATCTTTTCAGGCCAATCCATCACGTGAGCGCCTGGGCGGGACGGATCCGTCGGAAGGCCCCTTCCACAAAGCCGAAGAGGCCAAACGCCGCCAGCCCCAAGGCGATCAGGCCCAGGACCCAGGATCCGAAGGGCTGGCGCTCGAGCGTCTGCAAGGCCCCGCCCCAGCTGTGGGCATCGCGGCTCGCCGCGTCCAGCCCCGCCTTTATCAGAAAGACGCCCGCCGGCAGGGTGGCCAGGCCCCGCGCGCCATAGCCGATGCGCGCCAGAGGCGCGACAACGCGACAGAGACCCGCATCGCATGACAGGCGCTTGGAAAAATCCTGCATCAGGCCCTGAATGACGTTGCCCAAGCCAACACCGACGAGCGCCAGGCCCGCCAGCAGCAGCAGCGCCTCGCCGTGAGGCCAGTTCAGGACGGCGGCGGCCGCGCCGTGGGCGGCCTGTTCCTCGTCAGCCTCACCGACATCCTCGAAGGCGTCGAGCAGCTCAAGGCCCCAGACCCCAAGCCCGCCATAGATGAGACCGCTTACGGCTTGTCCGACGCGCACGGCGATAGCCTTGGGCGAGACGCCATGGCGATCAGCGTCGCAGACGGCCTGCAGGCCGCGCCAGATCGCAAAGCCCAGCAGACCCAGTGAAACCAGACAGACGATCACCAGGCCAGGCGGCCAGTCGGCCCAGGCCGCCAGCATGGCCTTGGCGCCGCTCGCCTGCGGCGTCAGATCGACGGCGGCCATCAGGACGATCGCACCCAGGCCGAGATAGACGACCCCGCGCGCCGCGTAGCCCAGGCGGCCGGCCCATTCCAGCCCGTGCATGATCTCGTCCCGCGCCGCCCAGCGCCTGAGACGCCGCGCCCAAGGCTGTGCTTTCGCTGGCCTCACGTCTGATCCTCGCCGGTTCCCGTGTTCAAGCGCCGCCGTCGGCCAGGCTGAACGGCGCCCTCCTAGCGAACGTTCCGTGATCGACGCCAGGCCCCGTCAAAAGATCGCCGCACGCACTGGCGCGCTCCTCCTTGGGCAACGCCTGCAACCTCATCGGACATGGCGTGTTTCGGCCCTGCTCGCGGCGGCGCGGGCGCGTATCCAAGAGCTTCTTCAGCATGTCCCAGGCCGCGAGCCCTACCCCCACCGTCGGCGAAATCCTGGCGCCGGGCGCGCGCGACCATCGCGCCTCCAGCGGGTCTCGCGTCCAGGCCCCCGCTTCGGCTGTGGCGCTGGCCTTGTCGCGCAAAGCGGCCAAGGGCGCTGCGACCCTCGTTCATATGGCGTCCAGCGAACGCCGGGCCGAAGAGATCGGCCGGGCCCTGGCCGGCTTCGCCCCTGATCTTGAGATCCTGGTGCTGCCGCCGTGGGACTGCCTGCCCTATGACCGCGCCTCGCCGTCGCGCGATGTGATGGGGCGGCGCATGGCGATCCTTGGACGACTTGCTCAGCCGGCGGGCCGGCGGGTCCTGGTCACCTCGCCCGAAGCTATCGTCCAAAAGCTGCCGCCCGCGGCGTTGGCGCGCGAGACGGTCTTCGACCTTCAGCGCGGCGCTGCGCTCGATCGCCGGGCGCTCGGCGAATTCGCCGCGGCCGCCGGCTATGTCGCCGACGACCGCATCGACGAGCCCGGCGAGATCGCCTTTCACGGCGAGGTCATCGACATATTCCCCGCGGACGCCGCCTATCCGGTGCGGATCGTGCTCGAAGCCGATCGCATCGTCGAGATGCGAACCTACGATCCCTTGAGCCAGCGCTCGGCCGGCGAGGTCGAGGCCCTGCGCCTTGGCCCGGCGAGCGAGCTGATCCTCAGGCCCGGGGCCGACGGCATCGCTCCCGAGCGCCTTGCCGGAGCCGAGCACGCCATGGTCGACCACTACGGCGCGCTGGTCTCGCTGTTCGAGCTTTTGCCCAAGGCCAGGTTGTCCATGGACATCAAGGCGGTTGCACGTCTCGCCGAAGTCGAGGCTCATGTGCTGGACGCCTTCGAGGCGCGCAAGTCGCTTGGCGAAGCTGGCCCCGAGCCTCGCGCGCCCGGTGATCTCAACTTGCTGGGCGCTGACCTGCAGGGGGGGCTGGCCGGCTGGTCGGCTGTGCGCCTGGACGTACGCGGTTTCGAACCGGTGGCGAACCTGGCTCTGCAGCGCAACCCTGGCCGCGCCTTTTGCGATCTCGTCGACCATCACCGCAAAACCGGAGGCCGAGTGGTGCTTACAGGGTTGGGCCAGGAGCTTAGGCCGTTGGCCCGGGCCCTGGCCCGCGGCCTCGACCTCAAGCCTCAGCGCTGCGCCGACTGGGCGCAGGCGCTCGCCAGCCCATCAGGCGCGGTCGTCAGCGTCGAGCTTGATCTCGACACCGGTTTCATCGAGGCGGCCAGTCGCCTGGTCGTGATCGCCGCGAGCGACGTGGTTGGCGGGCGCATCGCCACGCGCGGCGCGACCAACCTTCAGGATCTTCTAGCCGAGCCTGACCTGCGCCCCGGCGACGTCGTCCTGCACGAGGACCACGGGGTGGGCGTGCTGCGCGATCTGACCAGGATCGAGATCGACGGGGTCGGCTATGACACCTTGCAACTGGAGTATCATGGCGGCGACATTCTACAGGCCCCCGCCGAGGAGATCGGCCGCATCTGGCGGTATGGAGCCGAGGAGAGCGCGGTCACCCTCGACCGCCTCAAGGGCGAAGGTTGGGCCAAGCGTCGCGCCGAGGTTCGTCACCACCTCGAAGCGGCGGCCGCGCGGCTGGTCGCCCTGGCCAAGACCCGCGAGGAAAGGACCTGCCCACCCATCGTCCCGCCCAAGGCCGCCTACGCCAGGTTCGCCGCCCGCTTCGCCTATCCTGAGACGCCCGACCAGTCGGCCGCGATCGAGGTGGTGTTGGTCGACCTTGCCAGCGGACACCCTATGGACCGGCTGGTCTGCGGCGATGTCGGCTTTGGCAAGACCGAGGTGGCCCTGCGGGCGGCCGCCGCTGTGGCCTTGAGCGGGCGACAGGTGGCTCTGGCGGCCCCCACGACCGTTCTGGCCCGCCAACACGCGGAGACCTTCAAGCGTCGTTTCGCCGGAACGGGCATCGGCGTGGCCCATCTGTCGCGCCTGGCCAGTCCCGCCGAGGCCAAGGCGGTCAAGCAGGGCCTCGAAGCGGGCGAGATCGGCGTGGTGATCGGCACCCATGCCTTGGCGGGCAAGGATATCGGCTTTGACGACCTTGGCCTGATGATCATCGACGAGGAACAGAAGTTCGGCGCGGCGTTGAAACAGAGGCTGCGCGCCATGGCCAAGGACGGCCACCTGCTGACCCTGACCGCCACCCCGATCCCGCGCACCCTGCAAGCGGCGATGATCGGCGTGCAGGATGTCAGCGTCATCGCCAGCCCGCCGGCCCGCAGGCGGCCGATCCGTACGTTCCTGGCCCCCTTCGACGCGGCCAGCCTGCGCATGGCGCTGATGCGCGAGAAGCGTCGGGGCGGGCAGAGCTTCGTGGTCGCGCCGCGCATCGAGGACATCGGCCTGCTTGAAACGCAGCTGGCCAGCCTTGTCCCCGAGCTTGAAGTGCGCGTGGCCCATGGCGAACTGGCGGCAGAGGCGGCCGACGCCGTGATGGTCGGCTTCGCCGATGGCCACGGCGACGTGCTTTTGGCCACCAACATCATCGAAAGCGGGCTGGACGTGCCGCGCGCCAACACCATGGTTGTCTGGCGCCCCGACCGCTTTGGCCTTGCCCAGCTTCATCAACTGCGAGGCCGGGTCGGCCGTGGCCGAATTCAGGGCGTGGCCTACCTGTTCTCCGATCCGCTGGAAGACCTTTCCGAGGCGACCCGTGCGCGGCTTTCGACGCTGGAGGCTTTCGATCGCCTGGGCTCGGGACTGGCGATCAGCGCCCGGGACCTGGATCTGCGCGGAGGCGGCGATCTGATCGGCGAGGATCAGGCCGGCCATATGCGAATGATCGGCGCAGGGCTCTACCAGCGGCTGCTGACCCAGGCCCTGCGGGCGGCGCGCGGCGAGATCGAGGCCGAAGACTGGACGCCCGACCTGCAGCTTGGCGAGCCCGGCGCCATCCCCACCACCTACGTCCCCGACGCGGTCACCCGGATCAATCTCTACGCGCGGCTGGCGAGGTTTGAAGACCAGGGTCAGATCGATGCTTTCGAGGAAGAGCTGGAGGACCGCTTTGGCGCCCCTCCCCCGCCGGTCGTCGCGCTGCTCGACCAGGCTCGCCTGCAGCGCATGGCCAAGCGCGCGGGCGTGCGTCAGGTGCGCGCAGGACCCAAGGGCGTGTCGCTCATGATGGCCAGAGCAGCGCCGTCCCCAAAGGTCTTGTCGCGATGGCGCTCTAACCTGACGGTGCGCGGGGACAAGCTTGTCGTCGCCCAGCCCTGCGACAGCGAGCCCGAGCGCCGCGCGCTGGTCCATTCCCTGCTTTCAGCGATGAGCGATTAGAGGCTGTCGCCGCAGCCGCGCCGCCTTGCAGCGCGGCCTTGTTCGATCCCAGGCCGTCGCGACCAGCATGCGATGCTCCGCCAGCTTCCTTCTGGACAAGCTCAACGACGCCCGCAGGCCGCGCCAAAGCGGCCGCGACCTCTAGAGGAAACAGCGGAGGCGAGCCGGCCACGAGGCGGCGTCTGGTTCACCTGCTCCTTCCCAAAAGGCCTGCAGCTCATGGCCCTTGACCGATCACCGCCTGTGTGGACGCCTCGCTGACGTCCACCCAGCTGAAGCTTTCGCCTCGGGCGCCCGCTTGGTCGCATAGCCAGGCGGCGTAAGCTCTCGCTCTGTCGACCTGGTCGAATTCCTCAACCAAGTCGCTGCCCACCAGGACGCCATAGCCGGCTTTCGATTGCGCAACGAGAATGATCATTTGGTAGGATCGCGTGACGTCGCGATCGGTTTCAGTCGTCCAATTCGGAATTTTATCGAGAGGCTCGGGCAGACAGCGGATGCGGCAGGCGGCCACTGGCCGCACGCCTTGCTGATCGATCGTCACAAACCATAACCTAGGATAATGCGCGACCTTGGGTTCTTGGCGATCGGGGACCCATGGATGAGCAAGCAGCGGCGCGCGCCGTGGGGCCTGGGGCGCCGAGGAGACAGTTTGACGAAGTCTTCGACCTTAGCAGCGCCGAACGCACGGCGCTGGCTGGCATTTTGGGACCGGCCCAACACCTGCCGCGCGACCATGTGCTCAAGCGCGACGGCGCCGAGCCGACCCATCTGTTCTTGCTCGTCGACGGCTGGGTGGCCTCGTCCATCACCGTAGCGTCTGGTCGCCAACAGACGGTCAAGATCCATTTGCCCAGAGATGTGTTGGGCGCGCCCAGCCTCTGCGTGACACGCACGGCCGAATGCCTGACAGCGATCACCCCGATCATCGTGCGCCCCGTATCCCGCGGCGACCTGATGGGGGTGCTGGCGCGCTTCCCGCGTATCGCGGCGGCTCATTTTCTTGGCGCCCAGCGCGAGCGCGTGACGCTGATGGAGGCCCTGGCCCTGATGGGGCAGACCGACGGATCGGTGCGCATCGCCGGGATGCTCGTCGAGCTTTTCGACCGCCTGGGCGCGCTGGGCATGGCTGAGCAAGGGACCATGCCGTTCCCGCTGACGCAAAGCCAGGTCGGCGATCTGGTGGGCCTCAGCCCGGTCCATGTCAGCCGGAAATTTGGCGCGATGGAGCGCGCCGGTCTGATCCAGCGCGGGGTGCGTTCAATACGCCTGCTGGATCTTCGGCGGCTTCGGTCCATGACCGGCTTGCCCCAGCACGCGCTCGTGCGCGAGCCGGAGTGGATCAACTTCGCCTGACCGGGGCTGGGCGGCCCGATGCGCGACACCCGTCCGCCCAAAGCCCGCCGGCTATTGGCCGGCCTGCTCGGCCAGATCAAATTCGCTGACCAGCAGAGCGACGGGAAAGCTCGAGAGCCGAACCACCCCCGCTTGCGCGGCTGGCCCGTCTGCGAACTGGCTGGCGTCGATCCTGGCGACGTCGGCAAGCGGTTCACACGCCCGGCCCATCGACGGATCGGCGGGAATCAGCACCACGGCCTGGGGATGGCAATCCTGCAGCAGCTTGATCAGTTGGGCGACAGTCATCGCTCTTCGGCCCGACGCAGGCTGGGGATGGAAGCCTTGGTCCTGGGCGGCGCCCGGCGCTTTGGCGCTCGCCGCGGCGCTGGGTCGGGAGAGCCGGTCTCGCCCCCCTCATAGGCGGCGAAGCTGCGCGGCTCGCCAGGGCTTGCCGGCTCGATCGACGCCAAGCCCGTGGCCGTCGCATCATTGGCCGGGGCGCGGATTGGCCGCTTGGCCAGTCGTGCGAAAAGAGCGGCGTATTCGGCCGCGGAGACCCGCCATGAACTATCGGACGCCATGGCGTTGAGCTGGACGCGCCGCCAACTGGCCGGATCTCGGTAAAGGGCGCAGGTCCGGCGAATGGCGTCTTCAAGCATGTCCTGGGTAGCGGGTGCGAATTGCACGCCGGTCGCCGCCGAACGGGCGATGCCGGCGGTGTTGGCGTCGATAATGGTGTCCGAAAGACCGCCGGTGCGCGAGACGACCGGGATCGCCCCATAGCGCATGGCGCAAAGCTGGGTCAGCCCGCAGGGCTCGAAACGCGACGGCGCCAGGATCGCGTCGGCGCCCGCCTGGATGAGGTGGGCGAGATCCTCCCGGTAACCCAGGAACCGTCCCATGGCGCCCGGATAGCGCTCGGCGGCCTGCGCGAACGCGGCCTCGTACCGCGGCTCGCCCTGGCCGCAAACGATCAGCTGGGCGCCCTCGGCGAACAAGACGGGCAACGCGCCCAGCAACAGATCGACGCCCTTCTGGTCCGTCAGCCGGCTGAGGATGCCAAAGAGCGGGGCCTTGGCATCGGGTCGAAGACCAAACTTGGCCTGCAGGGCCAATTTGTTGATCGCGCGGCGATCCAGCGTCTCTGCGGTGTAGCGCGCGCTGATGTCGATATCGGTCTCGGGATTCCAGACCTCGGCGTCGATGCCATTGAGGATGCCGATCAGCGACTTGGCGCGGGCCTTCAAGAGCCCGCCCAGGCCCATGCCGCCCTTTTCGGTCGTGATTTCCGCCGCATAGCTTGGGGAGACCGTGGTGACCTGATCGGCGAACTGGATGCCGGCCTTGAGAAAGCCGATGTCGCCCCAGTATTCGACGCCGTCGATGGCCATGGCCTCGGCCGGCAACCCAAGCTTGGCCCGCAGGCTTGCCGGGAACAGTCCCTGAAAGGCCAGATTGTGGATTGATAGGACGACCGGCGGCGCCCGAAGCCGGCGTTCTTTCTGAGCGTAGTGGAGATAGGCGGGCGTCAGGCCGGCGTGCCAGTCGTGGGCCTGGATGACATCGGGCCGATAGTCGGCCAGAAGGCCCAGGCCGATTTCGGCGGCGACCTTGGCCAGCGCAGCAAAGCGCGGGCCATTGTCGGGCCATTCGACGCCAGGCGCCTGCAGATAGGGATTACCGGGCCGGTCGTAGAGGTGGGGAGCGTCGATCACCAGCAGGTCCAAGGCCCCCGCCCGTCCGCGCAGCAACCGCGCCGGTCCGCCCATGAGCCCGGCGAAACGGTGCACCACGCTGGGCGCTTCCAGCGCGGCTTTCACGGCCGGATAGCCGGGCGCCAGGGTGACGACCCCGACGCCCTCCCGGGCCAGAGCCAGCGGCAAAGCCCCGACCACGTCGGCCAGGCCGCCGGTCTTGACCAGCGGAAATATCTCGGCGGCGACCGAGAGGATGCAGGGGGCGCTCATCGGCCGGCGCCGAACAAGGTCGGAGGCGACTCTTCGCTACCGCACAATAAGCTCCGCCACGCCCCGAACGCCATCGCCGCCACTCCTTGAGATGTCCCCGAAACAACGGGCGTGGCCAAGGGTTCCGGGAATATTTTTTGATCGCTCCAGGCACAGATTGAGCGCCTGATCGTTGTGCACTCGCAGCAATTTGGAGACGGCGGGTGGGGTCGGTGAGTGCGGGGTCGTGGGCGTCCGACCCGTTTGGTTACCTTGGACGCCACGAAGGCGTCGTGCGAACCTTCCAGCCGGGCGCCGTGGGCGTCGAACTGATCTCGCCCAAGAGCCGCCGACGCCTTGGTCGTCTTCAGGAGGTGTCGCCGGGTCTCTTCACCGGTGAGATCAAGCCCAAGACGAGCTACGCCTTGCGCGTGCTCTGGCCCCAGGGCGCTTGCGAAACCGAGGACGTCTACGGCTTTGGTCCGGTTCTCTCAGAGGCTGATCTGGCCGCCATCTTGCGGGGCCAGGCCATGGGGATGGCCGAGCGGCTCGGCGCGGTCCCGCGCGCGCTCCAAGGCGTCGACGGCGTGGCGTTCAGCGTCTGGGCGCCCAACGCACGGCGGGTTAGCCTGGTCGGCGACTTCAACGGCTGGGACGGCCAACGTCATCCCATGCGCCTGCGTCACGAGGCCGGCGTCTGGGAGATTTTCATCCCACGCCTCGCCGCTGGCGCGCGCTACAAGTTCGACATCGAAGGCGCCGACGGGGTCGTGCGCCGAAAGGCCGATCCCCTCGCCAGGGCCAGCGAGACGCCGCCGGCCAGCGCCTCCATCGTCACGCCCGGCCTCGACCATGCCTGGGCGGACGACGACTGGATGGCCGGCCGCGCCGAGCGCCATCACGCCGGCGCGGCGATCTCGATCTACGAGGTGCATGCCGGATCCTGGCGCCGGCCCTGGGATGGCCGCGAGCACCACGACTGGGACGACCTGGCCGACCAGCTGATCCCGTACGTCGCCGGCCTGGGCTTCACCCATGTTCAGCTGATGCCGATCATGGAGCACCCGTTCGGAGGCTCCTGGGGTTACCAGCCGCTCGGCCAGTTTGCGCCTTCCGCCCGCTATGGCGCTCCCGAGGGGCTCGCTCGCTTCGTCGATCGCTGCCACCAGGCCGGCCTGGGCGTCATCCTCGACTGGGTGCCGGCCCATTTTCCCGCTGACGCCCACGGGTTGGAGCGCTTTGACGGCACGGCGCTCTATGAGCACGCCGATCCGCGCGAGAGCTTCCATCCAGATTGGAACACGCTGATCTACAATCTGGGCCGGGAAGAGGTCGCCGGCTTCCTGGTGGCTTCGGCCCTCTACTGGCTGGATCGCTTCCACATCGACGGCCTGCGTGTCGACGCCGTCGCCTCGATGCTCTACCGCGACTACAGCCGCAAGGCCGGCGAGTGGACGCCCAACGTGCATGGCGGCCGCGAGAACCTGGAATCCATCGCCTTCCTGCGCCGGCTGAACGCCGCGGTCGGGGAGCATTTTCCAAGCGCCATCACCATCGCTGAAGAGTCCACGGCCTGGCCGGGGGTGACCACGCCGGTCGATCAAGGCGGTCTTGGCTTTTCCTACAAATGGAACATGGGGTGGATGAACGACACCCTGCGCTACATGCACCGCGATCCCGTCCATCGCGGCTGGCATGGCGGGGATCTTGGCTTTGGCCTGACCTACGCCTTCTCCGAACGGTTCGTCCTGCCGCTGAGCCATGACGAGGTCGTCCACGGCAAGGGCTCGCTGCTGTCGAAGATGCCCGGCGACCGCTGGCGCCAGTTCGCCAACCTGCGCGCGCTCCTGGCGCTGATGTGGGCCCATCCTGGCAAGAAGCTGCTGTTCATGGGCGGCGAGATCGGCCAGCGGCGCGAATGGGACCATGACGGCGAGCTCGATTGGTCCTTGCTCGAGACGCACGAACACGCCGGGCTGCAGCGCCTGGTCGGCGACCTCAACCGGGTCTATCGCCAGGAAGGCGCCCTGCATCACACCGACGCGGATCCGCGCGGTTTTGGCTGGATCGCCGAGAACCACGATCGCGACGGCGTTTTCATCTTCGAGCGCCGGTCCTTTCATGGTGGCGCGCCCGTTGTCGTAGCCGTCAACATGACCCCCGAGCCTCAAATGCAGCGGCGGGTGCGCGTCCCGCTGGAAGGTCGCTGGGCCGAGATCCTCAACACCGATGCATCCGCCTACGGCGGGAGCGACCTTGGCAACCAAGGCGGGGCGAGCGCCCTATCCTATCCCGACGGGCCGGCCGTCGATCTGACCCTGCCGCCGCTGGCCGCTGTCTATCTCCGTTATGAAGGACCTGGTGCTTGACCCCCCTGCCCGAACGTCTCGAAGCCGGTTCACCCTATCCCCTGGGCGCGACCTTCGATGGTCTCGGCGTCAACTTCGCAGTGTTCTCAGCCAATGCCGAGCGCATTGATCTTTGTCTTTTCGACCCGTCGGGCCGCAAGGAACTGGCCCGCTATCCCCTGCCCGAGTGCACCGACGAGGTCTGGCACGGCTACCTGCCGCATGCTCGGCCCGGCCAGCTCTATGGCTTTCGAGCCTATGGCCCCTACGCGCCCGAACAGGGCCACCGGTTCAACCCCAACAAGCTGTTGCTGGACCCCTACGCCCGCCGCCTGGCCGGCCAGCTTCGCTGGACCGACGCCCTGCACGGCTATCATGTCGGCTCGCCGCGCGCGGACCTGTCCTTTGACCGTCGCGACAGCGCTCCGGCCATGCCAAAGTCGGTCGTCACCGCCGACGCCTTCGACTGGGAAGGCGATCGTCGTCCCAATACGCCCTGGTCGGAGACGGTGATCTACGAGGCCCACGTCAAGGGCCTGACCGCCCTGCTCGAAGAGGTCGGCCCCAAGGATCGCGGCACCTTCGCGGCCCTTTCCCACCCCAAGGTCATCGACCACCTCAAGCGCCTGGGCGTCACGGCGCTGGAACTTCTGCCCGTCCACGCCTTCACCCAGGATCGCTTCCTGCAGGAGCGCGGCCTTTCCAACTACTGGGGCTACAACACCCTGGCCTTCTTCGCGCCTGAGGCGCGTTATCTGGCCAGCGGCAGCCACGACGAGTTCCGACTGGCCGTGCGCCGCCTGCACGCCAGCGGCATCGAGGTCATTCTGGACGTGGTGTACAACCACACCGCCGAAGGCAGCGAGATGGGTCCGACCCTGTCCTTGCGCGGCCTGGACAACGCCACCTACTACCGTCTGGTCGCCGACAATCCGCGCCACTGCATCAACGACACCGGCACGGGCAATTCGCTGAACATGGCCTCGGCCCGGGTCATCCAGATGGTGGCGGATTCGCTGCGCTACTGGGCCCAGTCCTTCCGGGTCGACGGCTTTCGTTTTGATCTGGGCGTGACGCTTGGCCGGGAGGGCGATGCGGGGTTTTCGCCTGGCGCGGCCTTCTTCGACGTCCTGCGCCAGGATCCTGTGCTGGGCCGGCTCAAGCTCATCTCCGAACCATGGGACATCGGTCCGGGCGGCTACCAGCTGGGCCACCACCCACCCAGCTTCGCCGAATGGAACGACAAGTTCCGCGACACCACCCGACGCTTCTGGCGCGGCGACGCGGGCCAAAGGCCCGACTTGGCCGCGCGGCTCTCGGGCTCGGGCGACCTCTTCGATCGACGCGCCCGCCGGCCCTGGGCCAGCATCAACATGCTGACCGCACATGATGGCATGACCCTCAACGACGTGGTGAGCTACGAGGGCCGGCACAACGAGGCCAACGGCGAGAACGGCCAGGACGGACACAGCGAGAACTATTCGCGCGGCTGGGGCGCGGAAGGTTCGACCGACGACCCGGCCATCCAGAACCAGCGCGATCGCGTACGCCGCTCGATGCTGACGACCCTGATGGCCTCGCTCGGCACGCCGATGTTGCTGGGCGGCGACGAGTTTGGCCGCACCCAGAACGGCAACAACAACGCCTACTGTCAGGACAACGAGATCAGCTGGTTTGACTGGGGTCTGGCGGCCAGCCCGTCCGGTCAGGCGTTGATCGACTTCACCGCCAAGCTTATCGCGCTTCGCAAGGTCCATCCTCTGCTGCGAGCCGGCTCCTTCCTCTATGGCCAGGACGAGGCCGCCCCCGGCGTTCTCGACATCGAATGGTTCGATGAGCGCGGCCAGCGATTGTCGGAAGACGACTGGCGCAATCCGGAGGGCCGCGCCCTCCTGATGCGCCGCGCCCGCCGACTTGCCGACGGATCGATGGAGCTGATCGCCCTGGCGATGAACGGCGCCGGCGAAGCCCTCACCTTCGTGCTTCCGACTGAAGGTCTGACTTTCGAGCGGCTCATCGACAGCGCCGACCCTGAGGCCGAGCCCGCCCCGGTCGGCGAGGTGCTCGACCTCCCCGGCGGCGCGGCGGTCATCCTGCGCGCGGTCGGAGAGGCACGATGAACCACGGACCCGCCTGGCTCGGCGACGGGCGTGTCCGCTGGCGGCTCTGGGCGCCAGGGCAGGAGCGCGTCGCCGTGGACCTCGATGGACGCGGCGTCTTCATCATGAACCGGCTGGCCGATGGCTGGTTCGACTACGAGACTGAAGCCGCCGATGGACAGAAATACCGGTTTCGCATCAACAGCGACCTCGTCGTGCCTGATCCTGCGGCGCGCGCCCAGGCCGACGACGTGCACGGCTGGAGCGTCCTGGTCAGTCCTGAAGGATATGCGTGGCGCAATCCCGAGTGGCTTGGCCGGGCCTGGTCGGACGCGGTGATCTATGAAGCGCACCCCGGCCTGCTGGGCGGCTTCGCGGGCCTAACCGAGCGGCTGCCCGCGCTTTCGGCCCTGGGGATCACGGCGCTGCAACTGATGCCGGTCAGCAGCGTCTCGGGATCGCGCAACTGGGGCTATGACGGCGTCCTGCCCTACGCCCCCGCACGCGCCTATGGCTCGCCCGACGACCTGAAGGCCCTGGTCGATGCGGCCCACGGCCTGGGGATGATGGTGCTGCTCGACGTGGTCTACAACCACTTCGGCCCCGACGGCAATTACCTGCCGGCCTACGCAAAGTCCTTCTTCGACGAGGCGCGTCACACCCCGTGGGGACCGGCCATCGCTTTTGGCGAGGAGCCCGTGGCGCGGTTCTTCATCGAAAACGCCCTCTATTGGCTGGAGACCTTCCGTTTCGATGGGCTGCGCTTCGACGCCGTGCACGCGATCGCAGACAACCGCTTTCTGGACAGGCTCGCCACGGAGGTGCGGGCCCGTTGTCCAGACCGCCACGTCCATCTCGTACTGGAGAATGAGGGCAACGATCCTGACCGGTTGTCGGGCGGCTATGACGCTCAGTGGAACGATGATTTCCACAACGTGATGCATGTTCTGCTGACCGACGAGACCAGCAGCTACTACCAGGACTTCGCCGATCGGCCCGCCGAGCGTCTGGCTCGCAGCCTGGCCGAAGGCTTCATCTACCAGGGCGAGGCTTCGCCCAATCACGACGGCAGGCCGCGAGGCGCGCCCAGCGGGCATCTGCCGCCGACCGCCTTCGTCAATTTCCTGCAGAACCATGACCAGGTCGGCAACCGGGCGATGGGCGAGCGGCTGACGACGCTGGTTTCTCCCGACCGCCTGAGGGCGGCCATGGCGCTGCTTTTGATGTCGCCGCAAATCCCCATGCTGTTCATGGGCGAGGAGAGCGGCTCGGAAACGCCGTTCCTGTTCTTCACCGACTTCCACGACGATCTGGCCGACGCCGTGCGCGAGGGCCGTCGACGCGAGTTCGCCAAGTTTCCAGACTTCGCTGACGCGCAGGCCAGAGCGGCCATTCCAGACCCCAACGCCGCGCCCACCTTCGAGGCCTCGCGTCCATCGCCGGGCGCGGACGCCGAAAGCTGGCGTCAGTTGATCGCAACCCTGCTGCGTCTGCGGCGCGATAATCTGGCGCCCCACATCGACGGCGCAAGCAGCCTTGGCGCCCGCGCGATCGGCGCCAAGTCCGTGCAAGCCGCCTGGCGGCTGGGAAGCAGGATCTACACGGTGGCCGTCAATCTTGGCGAGGCCGCCGCCCCGCTCAGCCCCGCCCCGGCGGGACCTGCGCTCGTCGCCGTCGGCGATCGGCCGCTGAACGGCCGGATGCCGCCGGCGTCGTTCGCCGCCTGGCTGGCGCAAGAACCATGAGCGACGCTGCGCTGTTGGCGCTGGCGGACGCGGCGGGCGTGCTGGTCGAATGGACCGATTTCAACGGCCGCGACCGCCGGGTCGAACTGGACACCGTTCGAGCGGTGCTGGCCGCGCTCGGCCACGATGTCGCCTCGCCCCGTCACGCCCTGGCGGCCATTGGAAAACGATCGTCCCCGAGGCTGCTGATCGGGCGGGTCGATACGCCGGTCAGGTTGGCCGGCGCCCGCCGAGGTCATGTCATTCTGGAGGACGGACGCATCCAGGACGCCGCCTTGGACGCCGATGGTCTGACCCTGAGCGTCTCCGAACCAGGGTATCATCGCCTCGAGCTGGACGACCGCACGCTGGAGCTGGCGGTCTGCCCCCCCCGCTGCCTGACGCCACGCGATCTGTTGGGCCGCGACGCCTGGGGACTGACCGCCCAACTCTACGGCCTACGTGAGCACGGGACCTTCGGCGACTTCAGCGCCCTGGCCGTCCTCGCCCGCGCGGCCGGCCAAGCCGGCGCCGACGCCCTGGCGATCAGCCCGACTCATGCGCTCTTTCCCAGCGCGCCACAGCGCTGCAGTCCCTACTCACCGTCGAGCCGCGACCACCTCAATATTCTCTATGCAGATCCCGCCGCCCTCGGCGCGGCCCCCGCAGCTCGGGGCGGTCCTGAGCTGATCGATTGGCCGCAGGCGGCGGCCGCCAAGCTCGCCAGGCTGAACGCTGCCTATCACGCCTTCGCCGGCGACCAGCGATTTACGGACTTCGTCGCGGTTGGCGGCCAGGAACTTCGGCGTCATGCGATGTTCGAGGCGCTTGACGAGCGCCTGGCGCACATCTTCGGCGCGGGCGGCTGGCGCGGCTGGCGCGGCTGGCCCGACGCGTACAAGGACACCGCCAAAGCCGAGGCCGTCGTGGAGCAGCTTGGCCTTGGCGACAGGGTCGGCTTTTTTCTGTTCGCACAATGGCTGGCTGACCTTGGCCTGCAGCAGGCTCAGGCCTCGGCCAGAAGCGCCGGCATGGGCATAGGACTGGTCTCGGACCTCGCCGTCGGCCTCGACCCCGGCGGCTCGCACGCCTGGAGACGCCCCCAGGAGCTGATGCTCGGCCTGACCCTGGGCGCGCCGCCTGACGCCTTCCAGGCGGCCGGACAAGGCTGGGGCTTGACCAGCTTTGCTCCCGACGCCCTTCGCGCCGCCGGCTACCAGCCTTTCCTCGACACCTTGCGCACGGCGTTGCGGCACGCCGGCGGGGTCCGCATCGACCACGCCCTGGGCCTTGGGCGGCTGTGGGTGATCCCGGATGGAGCGTCCCCCGACCAGGGCGCCTATCTGCGCTATCCCATCGAGGATCTGCTGGCGCTCATCGCCCTGGAGTCGCGCCGGGCCGGAGCGGTGATCATCGGGGAGGATCTGGGCGTCGTGCCGCCAGGCCTGCGCGAGGCCCTCGACGAGCATGGGCTGCTGGGCATGCGGGTCTTGCCTTTCGAGCGCGAGGAGACCGGCGCCTTCATTCCACCTGAAAACTGGCGCCGGCGCGCCGTGGCTATGACCAGCACCCACGACCTGCCGCCGGTCGCCGGCTGGTGGCGCGGACGCGACATCGAGTGGCGCGAGCGCCTGAATGCGCCCGGCGACCGCCAGGCCGAACGTGTCGAGCGCGCTGACGACCGGGCCGCGCTTTGGACGATGGCCTCGCAATCCGACCTGGCCCAGGGCCCCGTTCCCTCGCCGCACAACCCTGATCCCGCCGTCGAAGCCGCGATGGCGATTGTCGGGGCGAGCGCCTGCGAGTTGGCGCTGATCCCGATCGAGGATGTGTTGGGCCTGGAAGAGCAGCCCAACCTGCCCGGCGTCGTCGATGTTCATCCCAATTGGCGCCGGCGACTGCCGGTGGCGAGCGAGGCGCTCCTGGCCGCCCCCCTCGTCGCCAGCCGGATCGCCCGCCTGAACGCCCAGAGACCCCGATGATCCCCTCAGCGACCTATCGCGTGCAGTTCCATGCCGGCTTCACCTTTTCGGACGCGGCGGCTCTGGCGCCTTACTGGGCCAGACTGGGGGTGAGCCACGTCTATGCCTCCCCGATCGCCACGGCCCGAGCTGGCTCCGCCCATGGCTACGACGTGGTGGATCCCCTTAAGATCAATCCGGCGCTGGGCGGCGAGCAGGGCTTTCGCGACATGGTCGAGGCGCTGCGGACCCAGGGCCTGGGCGTCGTCCTCGACATCGTGCCCAATCATCTGGCTGTCGGCGGCGGCGACAACGCATGGTGGCTGGATGTCCTGGAGAACGGCCCGGCCAGCCCTTTCGCCCGGATGTTCGACATCGACTGGGCGCCGGCCGATCCCGACCTGGCCGGAAAGCTGCTCGCTCCATTTCTCGCAGCCCCCTACGCCGAGGCTCTCGCCGCGGGCGCCATCCAACTGGACATCGAGCCCGACCGCCTCTCCGTCCTGGCTCATGGCGCTCACCGCTTCCCACTGCGCCGCTGCGACTACCCCGAGATTCTCGCCGCCGCGGACGCCTCGCGGATAGAGGACGTCGATCCTTTCCGCCTGGCCGCCGCCTACGATCCAGGAACCGAGAACGGACTGGCGCGGTTGCACGATCTTTTGGAGCGTCAGCACTACCGTCTGGCCTGGTGGCGGACGGCTGGCGACGCGATCAACTGGCGGCGTTTCTTCGACATCACTGAGCTGGCCGGGCTACGTATCGAAGATCCGGTCGTCTTCGAGGCGGTGCACGCCCTGCCCCTGCGCCTCTATCGCGAAGGCCTGATCGACGGTCTGCGGGTGGACCATGTCGACGGCCTGGCCGACCCGCCGGCCTACTGCCGACGACTGCGCAGGGCGCTGATCGCGGCTGATCCAGCCCGCGAGGCCTGGCTGGTGGTCGAAAAGATAATTGGCGCGGACGAGCGCCTGGCCGCCGACTGGGGCGTGGACGGAACCACCGGCTACGAGGTCATGAACGATCTGTCGGCGCTGCAACACGATCCCAGGGGCGCTGCTCCCCTGGCCAGTCTTTGGCGACAGATAAGCGGACGTCCGGCCGATTTCGAGGCCGAGGAGCTCGACGCCAGACGCGAAATCCTCTCAGGCGGATTTGCCGGCCAGTTGGACGCGGCGGCCATGGCCTTCTACCGGCTGGCGCGCTGGGACGTCGCGACAAGGGACCTGCCCCTTCCCGCCCTCCGCCGGGCCCTGGCGAGCTTGGTCGAGGCCTCCAGAAACTACCGCACCTACGCCGCCGACACCCGACAGCCGCCCCTCAAGGCCCTGGCCAGCGCCAAGGCGGCGCAGCCGGCGTCGAGCCTGGCGCTGGATCAGATCGCCGCCTGGCTCCGCGGCGAAGGGGAGGTTCCCGCCGACCTTCGGATCGACGCCATCCGGCGCCTCGAGCAGCTCTCGGCGCCGGTCGCCGCGAAAGCCGTAGAGGACACCGCCTTCTATCGCTACGGCCGGCTGCTCTCGCGCAACGATGTCGGCTTCGATCCGGCCCGCCTCTCCATGTCTCCGGCGCTGTTTCTACGGCAGGCGGCACAGCGGGGAGCAGCGTTCCCATCCAGTATGCTGGCGACGGCGACGCACGATCACAAGCGGGGGGAGGACGTGCGCGCCCGGCTGGCGGTGCTCAGCGAGATTTCCGCGCTGTGGGCGCAGCGCGCCAGGGCCTGGCTGTCGCTGAAGCCGCTTGAAGGCGTCGATCCGGGCGATGCGCACATGCTGCACCAGATGATCGTCGGCGCCTGGCCGCTGGACTTCGAGCCGGCGGACGCAAAGGCGATGGCCGCCTTCGCCGAGCGTCTGGGCGGCTGGCAGCGAAAGGCGCTGCGCGAGGCCAAGCTGCGGACGTCTTGGACGGTGCAGGACGAGACCTACGAGGCCGCCAGCGAAAGCTATCTTCGCCGGCTGCTGGTCGACGGCGACGGCGCTTTCCGGCAGGACGCTCACCTCTTCGTCACCCAGATCGCGCCCGCCGGCGTCGCCAACAGTCTCGTCCAGACCGGCCTGAAACTCACCTTGGCGGGCGTGCCCGACTTCTACCAGGGAACCGAGTTCTGGGATTTCAGCCTCGTCGACCCCGACAATCGCCGACCTGTCGATTACGACCAGCGTCACGCGATGCTCGATCATGAAGGCGATGGAGACTGGCGCGCGGGCGCGACCAAACAGGCGCTCATCCGAGACCTGCTAAAGGCCCGGCGCGACCATCCGGACCTGTTCGCGGCGGCCATCTCGCCGCTGGAGATCAAGTGGCCCGTCTCCGATAACGCCGTGGTTTTCGAGCGCACCGCCGGCGAGCGCCGTCTGCTCGTCGTTGCGGCTATAGGCTGCGCCGACGCCTGCATCGCTCGCAACGCGCCGGTGGTGGATGAGACCTGGTGGCGCGACGCCGCCTTGCCGGACGGCCGAAAGATCTCGCGCCTCACCAACGGTTCGCCGTTCTGGTGGGCGATCGAATGAGACCCTTGGTCGCGCCCGCGTCACGTTGACAGAACGCGCATTCGGCGCGTCCATGGCCTGGCTTCTGGGGAGGGGCGTCATGGCCAAGTTCGAAATCGACTACGAAGAAAAGCTCTATCTGGCGCTCGCCGCTCTGCGCGGCGCCGGCTACGCCCCTCTTCGTCTGGTGTTGGATCGCGCCGAGCGTCTGGGTCCCACGAGCATCGAGCGGCTTGGGACCGGAGCGGTCCGCGCGCTCGATATCGAAGTGGACGTTCGGCCCGACGAGACCCCTCACATCGTCGCCAGCAAGGACGGTCTGACGCTCCTTGCCCCGGTGGCGCTACGCCGGCTGGCGCGCTGGCTCGCGGCCGACGGAGGTCAGGCTGAACCCATGGCGCTCGTTCCCGCCTACCGCGTGCCGCCGCTTCGGGTCGTGAGTTAGGAAAGCGCTGGCCTAATCGGCCCCATTGCCTGGATCTCCGGCCGTAGGGTCGTGGGTGGCGTCCGTCTTCTGGTTTGGATCAAGAGCCGGATGCGGCGGCGCCTCCAGGCCGCCTGGCTGCGTCGCCTGCGGCTGTTGCTCTTGTGGCCTGGCCTGATCCTGTTTGGTCATCGGCATCCTCCTTTGTCATAAGAAGACAATCCCGAACGCGTCGACTGGCTTCCCTCGCGGCGAAAGAAACCGCGCGCGGCGAGCCGGGTTGCGTGGAGGCCGACGTCGGCGAGAACGGATTTCATCACATCCTAGCGCTCATAGACCCCTGATGACGCACGTCACGCCCGTAGGAGCGAAGGTGACGTCTATGCCGCCGTCCACGTCACGATCCAGGGCGCGGGTCAGCAGCCGCATCCCGAAGCCGATCTGCCGGGGCTCTTCGACGGGCGGCCCGCCCTGCTCGCGCCATTCCAGCCTCGTGCGCCCATCAGCGTCCTCGCAATCGATGGACACGCGTCCCTGCTCGCGTGTCAGAGCACCATACTTGACCGCATTGGTGGCGAGTTCATGCAAGGCCATCGCAACGGCGACCGCCTTCTGCGTCGGCAGTTGGACATCTTCCCCGCCAACGGCGAAGCGCGCCGCGCCGAAAGGTTCGATCGCCTCATGGATGATCCGCATCAGGCTGGCGGTGCGCCAGTCGGCCTGGGTGAGGACATTATGGGCGCGCGACAGGGCCAAAAGGCGGCCCTCGAACGCCTCTCTTGCCCCAGGCTGGGCCGCATCTCCGCAAAAGGTCTGGCCCGCCAAGGCCTGAACCGTCGCCAGAGTGTTCTTGACGCGATGATTGGGCTCATTGACCAGCAAAGACTTGGCGTCGAGGGCCTGCCTCAGGTCGGTGAAGTCGGTGAAGGTGCAGACAGCCAGAGGTCGTCCGGTTCCATCCGCGACCCGCTTGCAATCCCCCGATAGTCGCACGATCCGTCCATCAGGACGGCGGTAGAGCTGCTCCTCTTTCTCAATCGTCTCGCCTGAAAGCGCGCGGGCCGCAGGATAGTCCTCAGAAGCAAACGGGGCGCCGTCGGCGTGCATGGCGCCATAAACGCCAAATTGTTCCGCCGAGCGGGTAAGAACGTCGTGGCCGACGATGAGCGATGCGGCCCGGTTGTAAAGAACGACCTGGCGAGTCTCGAGCGAGAGCAGCACCTCCCCCACCGGCATCTCCTCCATTACAGCGTGCAGCTGGGCTTTCGCCTTCTGGTTCTCCTGGCTGGTCAGGACCGCCTCGGTGACATCGAGCGCCTGGACGAAGAGCCGCGCCTGGCCATCGGACGCAGGCTCGATCCGCCGAAGCAGAATGTCGAAATAGCGCTCCTCCGGCGGGACGTCAGGACGGGCTTGGAAGGGCGTGCGCATCTGGCGCCCCACATAGGGCTGGCCACCGTCCATGACCCTGGTCATCAGCGCGAAACGTGCTGGCGCTGTTTCAGGCGCGACCTGACGATAGGAGCGGTCCTATATCTCGCCGCGGCCCCGGAATTCGACAAGCTCGGCGCTGGCGAACGCCACCACGAGGTCATGACCTCGATAGATCGCCACCAAGCCCGGCGCATTGCGGAAAAGCTCGACGAACCGAGCGTCCTCCTCGGCCTTGCGGCGGGCGGCCCCATCACGTTCGGCCAGCAGCTGCCGGCTGATCGCTCTTTAGGCCTCGTGACTACGACAACCAGCAGGCCCGAGGCCGCGTAGAGACAAAGCGCCGAGAGGTCGCCTGACGAGACATGGGCAAGATCGCCCCGGCTCGGCATCATCAACATCCAGACCCCGACCAGTCCGGTCGCAAGGGCGCTTAGGCCGCCCACCCGGCCCAAGACCAGACAACTCAGGAGGATCGTAGGGAAGAGAAGCGCAAAGCGCGCTCCGCCGGGCCAGACCCGCTCGGTCAGAGTATGCAGCCAGAGCGCCAGAAGCGCCGCCAGAGCGCCGCCGATCAGTCGCACCGCCCAGGGCAGATCGCGACGGGCCAGGCGCGTGAAGGCCTCGAGCTTGAAAATGGCAGACCCCGTCTAAACATTGACCGCGTCGCTGAACGCCAGCTTGGCCACAACGTTCCGCCAGACTTTAACTGCCTCTTGCGCAGCGACTGCTGCCTTCGATTGGAGCGGCGAACTTCACGCCGCCAGATACGAAAGCGTCGGCGGCCCCTTTGCAGGAACCTATCCGAAGCCAGCGCATATTAGCCGCCAGTCATTTTCGGGGACATCCATGCACGAACACGCTGGGCGCCGCGCGCGCGCCGAGGACCTGACCGACGTAGACGCCCTGGTCCGCGCCTACGCCGATCGGCAGCCGGACATGAGCGACGTCGGCCAGCGGGTCGCCTTCGGCACCTCGGGACACCGCGGCTCCAGCGCCGACGGCGCCTTCAACGAAGGCCACGTCCTGGCGATCACCCAGGCCATCGTCGAGCATCGCGCCGCCCAGGGGATCAACGGGCCGGTGTTCGTCGGCCGCGACACCCACGCCCTCTCCGAGCCGGCCTGGCGCTCGGTCCTCGAGGTGCTGGCCGGCAACGGCGTCGAGGCCCTGATCGACGCGGCCGACGGCTTCACGCCGACTCCGGCCGTCTCGCACGCCATCCTGACCCACAACCGCGCCCACCCCGGCCAGGCCGACGGCATTCTGCTGACCCCGTCGCACAACCCGCCGCGCGACGGGGGCATCAAGTACAACCCGCCATCCGGCGGTCCCGCCGGCGGCGAGATCACCTCGGCCGTCGCAGCCCGGGCCAACCAACTTCTCGAAGGCGGGCTGCGCGACGTCCGCCGCGTTCCGTTCGAGCGCGCCAAGGCGGCGGCCAAGGGCCATGACTTCCTCGGCCGCTACATCGACGACCTGCCCTCCATCCTCGACCTGGACGCCATCCGCTCGGCCGGCGTGAAGATCGGGGCCGATCCCCTGGGCGGGGCGAGCGTCGCCTACTGGGGCGAGATCGCCGAACGCCACCGGTTGGACCTGACCGTGGTCAACGACAAGGTCGATCCGCAGTGGGCCTTCATGCCGCTCGACAGCGACGGCAAGATCCGTATGGACTGCTCGTCGCCCTGCGCCATGGCCAACCTGATCGAGATGATGAAGGGCCAAACGCCGTTCGACGTCGCCGTCGGCAACGACGCCGACGCCGACCGCCACGGCATCGTCACGCCGGACGGCGGCCTGATGAACCCCAACCACTATCTGGCGGTCGCCATCGCCTACCTCTTCGCCCACCGTCCGCAGTGGGGCCAGAACGTCGCCGTCGGCAAGACCCTGGTGTCCTCCTCGATGATCGACCGGGTCGTGGCGGGCCTCGGCCGCCGCCTTCTGGAGACGCCCGTCGGCTTCAAGCACTTCGTCCCCGGCCTGCTGGACGGGTCGGTCGGGTTCGGCGGCGAGGAATCGGCCGGCGCGGCGTTCCTGCGCAAGGACGGCGCGGTCTGGACCACCGACAAGGACGGCATCCTGCTGTCGCTGCTGGCGGGCGAGATCCAGGCCGTCACGGGCAAGAGCGCCAGCCAGCTCTACACCGGCCTGGCCGAGCAGTACGGCGCGCCCTCCTACGCCCGCATCGACGCTCCGGCCGACCGTCGTCAAAAGGCCCGCCTGGCCGCGCTCAGCCCGTCGGACGTGTCGGCCCAGGTGCTGGCCGACGAGACGATCACCAGCGTCCTGACCGCCGCGCCCGGCAACGGCGAGGCGATCGGGGGCCTTAAGGTCACCACCGGCAACGCCTGGTTCGCCGCCCGCCCGTCGGGCACCGAGGACGTCTACAAGATCTATGCGGAATCGTTCCTGGGTCCCGACCACCTGAAGGCCGTGCAGACCCAGGCCCGCGACCTGGTCGGCAAGGTGCTCGCCGCGACCTAGTCCTCCCGGCCGCTCATGCGAAGCCGTCCGCAGTCCCGGCCGGGGCGGCGGCGACCGTTCAGTCTCCCTGCCGGCTGGCTTCAAACTGTGGAACCCCCAGCGGTTCCAGCCAAGGCTCCCGATGCGTGATCCAGCTCTCGTACTGCGGCGCAAAGACGCCGGCCTCGTCGAAGCTGCCCAGGGACACTTCATATTCGCGCGTTTCGTCCGCGCCGGCGTTTTCGGCGAAAACTCTGGAGCCGCAGCGCGGGCAAAAGTAGCGAACATAGCCGGCCGAGCTTGACCAACCCGTCACATCACCCTCGACGCTCACCTGGCTTGAGGCGAAGACGACAAACGGGTTGAACGCCGAGGCGTGGGCCTTGCGGCAGGTCATGCAATGGCAGAGGCCGGCGCGGAGCGGCGCGCCAAGCGCGGAAATCCGGACGGCGCCGCAGGCGCAACTGCCGCAAAGAGCAATCTGTTCAGTCATCCAGACATAACGCGCGAGGACGCTGTCAGCCCCAGGCAAGCGCGCCGGTCGGACGATCGATCGCAAGCCGCCTCGTCGCCGGCTTGTTCATGCCTCGCCCATACAGGGCTGGTCGACGTGCGACCAGGCCAGACTGCCGCGCCGCCGCGATGGTGGAACGAGAGACGCCGATCGGTTATCGCCGCCCACCGGCGCGCGGGGAAGACCTTCCCCCAAAGGCCCGATCCGTCCGACGACGGCCCGGACATGATCGCGCAGGGGGCCCAAGCCGTCTTGGATGCGAAAAAGGGCGACCGCCCGGGAACAGGCGCCACCGTTTGGGGTTTGGTTCCACGTCAAATCCCCTTTGACCAACCGCCGCCCTGTTCCCCCTTCGGGACGGCGTCATCAGGGAACGCGGCCAATCCGTAAGGAGCGACCGTTTTCGTCTGTACGGGGCTCCGGCGCATGCACGTTGTCGCTGGAGCCCTTATCTTCCTGCGCCAGGAGCCTATAGGATCACAGGGCCGGCGATTGAGGCGCTTTAGCAGGACCACAAGCCCGCACGCCGCCGTCAACACGACGTGTGCAGGGCGACGGGCGATGTTCAACGCCGCGAAGCGGGCGCGAGCTTGTCAGACGCTCGCGGTCCTTGCGCGGCTGCAGAACGAGGCGCGGGTTCGCGCCGATTTAATTCTACCCCTGCGATGGGAACCTTTGCCTTAGCATCGCATTTGCACGCCAGCGTCTTCCGGGGGAACAAGATGAATTTCGTACGATCGTCTTAGACGCCAGCGGGCCGCGATTTTCCCATCGCGCCCATCGGGCCCATGCGCCTTGCCCTCCCCCGTTTCCATCCTGCCCGCCGTTGGCGCGCCTGGCGTTCGAGTTCAATGCCTCACAACCCTTATCGTCGCGCCGGATCACGGGCCAACGTCGATCTATGGACGACGCTAGGCCTCGTCCTGGTGTTGACCTTCTTCCTGATCAGCGGGTCGATCGCCTTCCGGAACATCCAGGTGCTGCGCACCAACAACCAGATGATCCTGCACTCGCATCAGGTGCTGATCGCGCTGGACGATCTGCTGTCGACCGCGCAGGACGCCGAAACGGGGCAACGCGGCTATCTCCTGACCGGCAACGACCGCTATCTGGAACCCTACCAGAGCGCGGTCACGGCCGCCGCCTCGCGCATCGAGGCGGCCCGGTCGCTGACCACCGACAACCCCGTCCAGCAGGCCAATATTCGCCAGTTGGAGCGGCACATCGACGCCAAGCTCGCCGAACTGGACGAGACGATCAAACTGCGCCGGGTGAACGCTCAGGCCGCCATGGCGGTCGTGGCCACCGATCGCGGCAAGACGGAGATGGACGCCATACGCAGCCAACTCGACGTCATGCGGCGCGAGGAGGACCGGCTGCGCGACCTGCGCCTGGCCGAGATGGACCAGGCCTATCGTACGGCGACGGCAAGCGGCGTGCTGTCGGGACTGCTGGGCGCGATCCTGACCATCGCCGTCTTCGTCCTGGTGCGCCGGGCCGCATCGGCCCGCGCGCGCGAAGACTGGCTCCAGTCCGGCCAGGTGGGCCTTTCCGAGGCGATGATGGGCGACAAGTCGGTCGAAGGCTTGTCCGAGGCCATACTCGCGTTTCTGTCTGACTATCTTGGCTTCCAGGCCGGGGCGCTGTTCAAGGGTGAGAACGGGTCCTTCTACCGCGCCGCCGCCCTGGGCCTTCCAGCAGACGCTCATTCTCCGCTGCGGTTCGACCTCAAGGAAGGTCTGCTCGGCAAGGTCGCCGCCGAGGGCCGCTCGACGATCGTTCGCGACGTCCCTGACGGCTACATGACGATCGGTTCGGCGCTCGGCCATGACAAGCCGCGCCACCTCGTGCTGGTGCCCACCCATGCCGACGAGACGGTGAACGCCGTCCTGGAGCTGGGCTTCCTGCATCCGGTCGACGAGCGGGTGCTTCATCTGCTCGATCAGGCGGCCGCCTCGATCGGCATCGCCCTGCGTTCGGCCCGCTACCGCGCAGAGCTTCAGAACGCCCTGGAGGAAACCCAGCGACAGTCGGAGGAACTGCAGGTCCAGAGCGAGGAGCTTCGCGTCTCCAACGAGGAGCTGGAAGAGCAGAGCCGGGCGCTGAAGGAAAGCCAGGTGCGTCTGGAACAGCAGCAGGTCGAGCTTGAGCAGACCAACAGCCAACTGGAGGAACAGGCCCAGACCCTGGAACACCAGAAAGATGCCCTGGAGCGCACCAGCGAGGAGATCACGCTCAAGGCGCGTGAGCTCGAACGCGCCAGCCAGTACAAATCTGATTTCCTGGCCAATATGAGCCATGAACTACGCACGCCGCTCAATTCCATGCTTATCCTCTCGGGCCTGTTGAAGGACAACCCGGACGGCAACCTCACGGAAAAGCAGGTCGGTTTTGCTCAGACCATCGTTTCCTCGGGAAATGATCTCTTGGTGCTGATCAATGACATTCTTGATCTGTCCAAGATCGAGGCGGGCCACGTCGAGGTGTTGGCCGAGCCCCTGTCCCTCCAGCGCCTGAGCTCGGATCTGAGTGGACTCTTCCACCCCATGGCTGAAGATCGCGGACTGGGCTTTGAGATAGATCTCTCCCCGCAGACGCCGCATACGATCCACACCGACCGCCAGCGCCTTGAGCAGATCCTCAAGAACCTGCTCTCGAACGCCTTCAAGTTCACCCAGACGGGCGGCGTGCGTCTGGCCATAGCGCCCAACCTGGCGGGCGGACTGTCATTCAGGGTCGAGGACACCGGCATCGGCGTCCCGCCCGAACACCAGGAGAGCATTTTCGAGGCTTTCCGGCAGGCCGACGGCACCATCAGCCGGCGCTATGGCGGCACCGGTCTGGGCCTTTCCATCTCGCGCGAGCTGGCGCGCCTGCTTGGCGGCGCCATCACCCTGGAGAGCCGCCCCGGCGAGGGCAGCATCTTCACGCTCAGCATCCCACTGGCCTACGATCCTTCGCAAGTCTCGCCCCGCCAGGCGCTGGTCGCGGCGCAGAACCCAGCGCCTGACCTGTCTTCGTCCACGCCCATGCAGAAGGCCAACCTGCCAGCCGCCAGCGTTGAGGACGATCGCGACCGTCTCAGCAGCGCCCGCCGCGTCCTGTTGGTGATCGAAGACGACGCCGCCTTCGCCGCCATCGTTCGCGACCTGTCGCGCGAGATCGGTTTCCAAGCCCTGGTGGCGGGAACGGCCGATGAAGCGCTGACACTGGCCCGACAGTTCAAACCCAGCGCCGTCGTGCTCGACGTCGGCCTGCCCGATGAATCCGGCCTGATGGTGCTCGATCGGTTGAAGCGTGACGACGCCACCCGCCACATCCCGATCCATGTTGTTTCGGCCAACGACCATGCCCAGACCGCATTGTCGCTGGGCGCTATAGGCTACATGGTCAAACCGGTTCGCCGGGAGGATCTGACGGAAGTCCTCCACGGCCTGCAGGCCAAGCTTTCCAGCGCCGTCAAACGTGTGCTGGTCGTCGAGGATGACGTAACTCAACGCGAGGCCGTGCGGCATCTGCTGTCGGCGGGCGACGTCGAGACGGTGGGCGTCGGTACGGCCGCCGAGTGCCTTGAGGCGCTACGCGCCCAGACCTTCGACTGCATGGTGCTGGACCTGTCGCTGCCGGACGCCTCGGGCTACTCGCTCCTGGAAACACTGAGCCAGGACAGTGAGCGCGCCTTTCCTCCGGTGATCGTCTACACCGGCCATGACCTGTCGGCCGACGACGAGCAGCGGCTGCGCCGCTACTCCAGTTCGATCATCATCAAGGGCGCCAAGTCGCCCGAACGGCTGCTCGACGAGGTGTCGCTGTTCCTGCACCAGGTTGTTTCGGAATTGCCGCCCGAGCAGCAGAAGATGATTCAGAAGGCGCGCAACCGCGACGCGATGCTCGAAGGGCGTCGGATCCTCATCGTCGAGGACGACATCCGCAACGTCTACTCGCTGACCAACCTGCTCGAACCCAGAGGCGCGATCATCCAGATCGCCCGCAACGGCCAGGAGGCCATAGAGGCCTTGGACCGCGCCTCGCAGGACTCGTCTGCGGCGGTCGATCTGGTCTTGATGGACGTGATGATGCCGGTCATGGACGGCCTGTCGGCAACCCGCCAGATCCGCCAGGATCCTCGCTGGCGCAAGCTGCCGATCCTTATGCTGACCGCCAAGGCCATGCCCGACGACCAGGAGCGCTGCATCGCCGCCGGCGGCAGCGACTACATGGCCAAGCCCATCGACGTGGACAAGCTGCTCTCGCTGGTCCGGGTCTGGATGCCGAGATAGTCTTGCCGTGCCCGAAGACATCGTCGACCTCGAAATCCAGCTGCTGCTGGAAGCGCTCTATCAGCGTTACCATTACGACTTTCGCCACTACGCCAGGGCGTCGTTGAAACGACGCCTGACGCAGGCGCGTGACCAGCTGGGCTTTCCCACGCTCTCGGCGCTTCAGGATCGCCTGCTTCACGACGCGGCGTTCCTGCCGCGCCTGCTCGACTACCTGACCGTGCAGGTCAGCGAGATGTTCAGGGACCCGTCCTATTTCCGCGCCTTGCGAGAGAACGTCGTGCCGCACCTGCGCACCTATCCGTCGTTGAAGGTGTGGGTCGCCGGCTGCAGCAACGGCGAGGAGCTCTATTCGATGGCGATCCTGTTCCGCGAGGAAGGCCTTTACGATCGCACGCTGTTCTATGCGACCGACATCAATCCCGAAGCCCTGGCGGCCGCGGAGGCTGGTGTCTATCCGCTCGACCGTGTCCGCAAGTTCACCCAGAACCACCAGCAGTCGGGTGGGCGTTCGTCGCTGTCGGACTACTACACCGCCGACTACGGCCGAGCGGCCTTCGACAAGAGTCTGCGCGAACGGGTGGTGTTTTCCGACCACAGTCTGGTGACCGACGCGGTCTTTGGCGAGATGCACCTGATCTCCTGCCGCAACGTGATGATCTATTTCGATCGCCCCTTGCAGGACCGTGCGATCGGCCTTTTTCACGACTCCCTCGCCCGCAAGGGCTTCCTGGGCCTGGGCTCGAAGGAAAGCCTGCGCTTTTCCGCCCACGCCGAGGCCTTTGCGGCCTTCACGCCGAGCGAGAAGATCTATCAAAGGCGCGATCTATGAGCGCGTCGCCCCCCAGGGTCGTCGTCATCGGCGCCTCGGCCGGTGCGGTGCAGGCGCTGATGGCGATCCTGCCCCCCCTTCCCCACGACTATCGGCTGCCGATCCTCGTGGTCGTGCACGTCCCGCCCGATCGCGACAATGTCCTGGCGCCTTTGCTCGAGGCCAAATGCCGCCTGACGGTCAAGGAGGCCGAGGACAAGGAGCCGATAGCCGGCGGCGTGGTCTATCTGGCGCCGCCGGACTATCACCTGCTGGTCGAGACCAACGGCGCCCTGGCCCTGTCGGCCGACGCGCCCGTGAACTTCTCCCGCCCCTCGATCGACATCCTGTTCGAAAGCGCCGCCGACGTCTTCTCCGACGGTCTGGTGGGCGTGGTGCTCACCGGCGCCAATCAGGATGGCGCGGCGGGCCTGCGCGCGGTGGCCAAGGCCGGCGGCGCGGCGATCGTGGAAAATCCGGCCAGCGCCCAGGCGTCGGCCATGCCGCAAGCCGCGCTCGCAGCCACGCCGACCGCAGCCGTCATGTCCCTTGATGCAATCGCATCCTACCTCCTGAGTTTGGGAACCGAGCGATGATCGCCGATCCGCCGATCAACTTCCTCCTGGTCGATGATCTGGACGAAAACCTCCTGGCGCTAGAAGCCTTGCTTCAACGCGACGGGCTCCACTGTCTGAAGGCGCGCTCGGGCGAAGAGGCGCTGGAGCTGCTGCTGGTCCACGACGTGGCCCTGGCCCTGCTCGACGTGCAGATGCCCGGCATGGACGGTTTCGAGCTCGCCGAGTTCATGCGCGGCAGCGAACGGGCCCGCCATATCCCGATCATCTTCCTCACCGCTGGCGCAGCCAACCTTCAACGCCGCTTTCGGGGCTATGAGGCCGGGGCCGTGGACTTCATCCAAAAGCCCATCGAGCCCACCATTCTTCGCAGCAAGGCCGAGGTGTTCTTCGATCTCTACCAGCAGCGCCAGCAGATCGAGCGCCAGCGCGACGAGCTGGATGCGCTGGCCCAAGCCCTGCGGCGCGCCGACCGTCACAAGGACAATTTTCTAGCTGTGCTGGCGCATGAGCTGCGCAATCCGGTCGCCGCCCTTGGCGGGGGCCTGCACCTGCTCAAGAAGGACATTCCAGCCGAGCGCGCCAAGGACATCCGTATCCGTATGGACAGGATGCTGGCGCACCTTTCCCACCTGATCGACGATCTGCTCGATGTCTCTCGCGTCAGCCAGGGCAAGATTTCGCTCAAGAAGGAGCAGGTCGAACTCGGCGATGTGCTGAAATCCGCGATCGAGGCCAGCCAGCATCATATCGACGCGGCCGGCCACGTGTTCGTCACCGATCTGCCGCCAGGCGAGATCTGGCTCGACGCCGATCACACCAGGCTGGCCCAGATCGTGGCCAACCTCCTCAACAACGCCGCCAAGTACACGCCGCCGGGCGGAACTATCACCCTGTCGGCGCGGCCGATGGAAGAGAACGTGGAGATTCGTATCGCCGACACTGGCGTCGGCGTGCCGCGAGAGATGCAGGCCAGAATCTTCGAGATCTTCGCCCAGGTCGAGGATCACCTGACAAAGGCCCAGGGCGGTCTTGGCATCGGCCTGGCGCTGGTTCGTCAGCTTGTCGCCCTGCACGGCGGTACGATCAGTGTCGAAAGCGCCGGCGAGAACCTCGGCAGCACGTTTACCGTGACGCTACCAGTCCTTCGGATCTCGAGCCCACCAAGCACTGAGCCCGCCGCGACTGTCGGTCTAACACCCCACCCCGGAAGCGACGCCGAAATCTAGGACCGAGTGCTGACCCGCGCGCGGACGTAAACGGTGCGAGGACCGCGCAGCAGCAAGCCGAGCAGAACGCCTAAGCCGATGGCGGCCGTAAGGGCCAAGGCGGGCTTGTCGCGCACCTTGCTCTCGATCAGGCGCAGCCCGTCCTGGACGTGCTCACGGCCGCCCTCGTAGAGCTCCTCGGCGCCGCCCTTCAGGCTTCCATAGGCGTCCTTGGCGTGAGCGCCGGCTTCCTCGAACTTGCCCCTGGCCTTGGCGCGGTGGCGGGCGTCCAGCGAAAGCGGTCCGGTATCGGTCATGAGGCTCTCCCAGCTCTGGCGTGAACAACGCCGCCACCTGTCAGCGGCCAGGCTGCAACTGACAACCTTGCAAGAGCGCCGACGTTCCAACAGGGGGGCGGCGGCCACGCCGCCGAGGACGCGTCGGTCCTGCAAAGCTCCGCCCGGCTCGCGCCATGAGGCGGCCGGCCCCTGCAACGCGGCTGCCTGTTGGCCTTGGAGCAGCGAAGCGATCACTGAGCGCCTGCCCAAAGGCAAGGCCTGCTGGAGCCCTCAGCCAAGGCGAGCGTTGGCAGAGATAGAGAAAGCCAGAGAAGACGCCGTGACCAATTGCCGTCCTTCGACATCCAGCCAGACCCCGACCGAAGTTCCGCCCATGCCGACCAGGCAGGAGTTCGACGATCCCGTCATGCCGCTCGCAGAACCGCGGCCCGCCCCGCCAATGCCGGCTCCAGGCGACGGTCGAGCGTACGACACTCCGCCCCGGACCGATGACAAGAGCTCGCCCGGGCGAACCGGCGAGGTGAAGGCGCCAGCCTCCAAGGCCGCGCCCAAGACCACGGCCCGCAGGGCCTCCTGATCACGCCTCGCCGCCTGAGGCCTCATAGGCTCGCCTGGCCTCGACCACGCCCTTCTCGGCCTTTGCCCGGTCCTGGCGCCATCGTCTGCGAGAGGCTTTATCCTCTGCGTCCAGGGCCTCGCGGCGGCGCCGGATGTCAGCCTCCTCCTCCGCCCGTCGCTGATTGACCGCCGCCAGCGCCCTTTCGGCTTTCGCCAACGCCGAGCGATCGGGCCTTGGCTGCACCGCTGGCCCCTTCGTCTCGGCCACGACCTTGAGCCTCGGCGGCCCAGGCGCCGCAGGCGCCCTGGGCAGGGCCGGCTCGAGGCTGAACGCATCGCGGGAGCCGATAGCGCGGCGTAGCGGAACGCCAGGATTGGCCAGGGCCGCATCGGCGTTGGCCTCATCCTTGCTCACCCTGGCCCGCCCTTCGGCGAACAGATTCTGGCGAACGCCCCAAGCGGCCAGGGCGGCGGCTTGGTTGGGCGCAGCGACGATCGTGTCGAAAAAGCCGATCTGGGCGGCGTACACCTTCAGCTTCCGGGCCGGCGGGGCTTTGGCCATGATGTCTCACCACCCCGCGCGGCGCACATCGCACATCCGTGCTGGCGGCGAACGCTCAGACATGGAGCAGCCGTGGTATCTCGGCGGCGATCTCTCGCGCCAGGAAGCCCAAGGCGCCGACCCGCTCAGCCAGGCGCCTGCCTGCCTCCCCATGCAGATAGACCCCCCAGGCTGCGGCTTGGAAGGGATCAACGCCCCGCGCCAGCACCCCGGCGATCACCCCCGCCAACACGTCCCCCGATCCGGAGATCCCAAGGCCCGCGCCGCCGCCGGCGTAGTACGCCAATCGTGCTTGCGGCGTGGCGATCACGGTTCTGGCCCCCTTCATCACGACCACCGCCGAAAACCGGCGCGCAGCCTCCTTAGCGGCGCTGGCCGGGTCGGCCTCGACCTCAGCCTTTTCCGTTTCCAGCAGCGTGGCCATCTCCCCAGCATGCGGGGTCAGTATACGTACATCGGGGCCTGGACAGGCCGCCGCCGCCAGACCGCCGGCGTCCAGGACCAACGGTGAACGCACATGCAGGCATAGCGCCTTGGCCAAGCGCCCTAGGTCCGCCTCCATGCCAGGACCGATCAGGACGGCGTCAGCTTGGCCAAGGGCCTGGAACAGCGCGTCATCGGCCTCCTCATCGCGCGGCAAGCCCAGGACACGCGCCTCGGGCACAATCAGGCTCATCATGGCGACCGCCTCGGCGGGCGCTGTCAGTTGCAGCTTACCGGCTCCGGCGCGTAGAGCCGCCTCGCCGGCGAGACGACCAGCGCCGAGGAGCGCCACGCCGCCCCCGACCACGAGCACCCTGCCGCGGGCCTCCTTGCCCCCCTCCCCTGGATGCGGCAGCCGGTGGTCCCTGGCCCAAGCAGCGTCTATCGTGATCGGCGGGCTCATCTGGCCGCCACATTGGCGTCGGGCGCGGCGGTGACCGCCGTCTCGCCTTCCAGCGGCGCGGTGAAGTTATAGCGCACCAGCCGCAGCCCCCCGTCGGCGCCCTGATCGGGGTCGAAGCGATACTCGGTGACGCCGCAGTTGGCGATGTCGGCCAGGCGATCGATCTTAAGGATTTCGTCCTCGGTCAGGCTTTCCAGAAGATAGCGTAGACAAAGGACGACGACCTGATGGGCGACGATGAGGACTCGGTCCCCGGCGTGGTGCAGGCTGATGGTGTCCAGCAGACTGCGCAGGCGCAGGATCACGTCGCACCAGCTCTCACCGCCGGGCGGCCGGTGATAGAACTTGCCGAGAAGACGACGAAATTCCGCCTGTTCCGGGAACCTGGCCTCGATGCCGATCCGGGTCAGCCGGTCGAGCACGCCAAACTCCTTCTCGCGCAGACGCTCGTCGATGCAGAACCGCTGGTCGGGGCGCTCAAGACCGCCGGCCGTCCTGATCGCCTCACCGGTTTGGACGGCCCGTCGGTAGGGAGAGGCCATCATGGTGCGAGGACGCTGGCTGGCGGGCATGGCGGCGAACCAGCCGCCCAGAGCCTGCGCCTGGTGGTGACCAAGCGGGCTCAGCGGCACGTCCATATCGCGATCGGCAATATCGATGAGGCCAAGCCCGGCGGCGTCCGCGGCGTCTCGCGCGACATTTCCGGCGCTCTGGCCATGGCGGACGATCCAGAGCACGGCGGGCCAACGTTTTTCCATGTCCGAACAACTCTTCAGGCCCCGTGCGGTTCGCCTGACACGCCTATCCCCCGCCCGTCTTGAGCAACACTCGGCGTATCGGCTCCGTCCCTTGAACGCGCGAAGGCGCCCCGGCTGGACCGGGGCGCAGCGGCGCTCAAGCCTAGGGGCGAGCGGTCCAGGACGAGCCTGGTATCTAGATGCTGGAGCGGCCTGACGCTGACCGGCGTCAGGCCATCACTGTTTCGACAAGCTGCAAGAAGGTCGGGCGATTGATGTGTGATCAGCCTCGGCGACAGTCGCTTCCAGACGGAAAGACGATCGAAAATCGCAGTGCATTTCGTCAGGCATGACAACGCCCTCCGCTGTTGGCTCGTTCACACCGCCAAGGCCGTTTCTGCTCCAGCGGATGCTTGAAAAGACTACGCCCCAGAGCGGCGGTTGTTCCGTACGCGAACCGATCGCTATCGCCCGGGTGGAAAGCCCAAGGCCTGGAGGTCGACGCCCCTAGCGCCTTGATCCTGGACCGACTTTCCTGGCCAATGACGCAACCACGGAGGGCGTATGAAGGAGCTTGCGGCCAAGCCGGCCCTGGACCGGCACATCGGCGCCTTGCTGCGCGGTCATCGGCGCGCCAAGGAGATCTCGCAGCATGATCTGGCCGCCACGGTCGGCCTGACCTTTCAGCAGATCCAGAAGTACGAGTGCGGCGAAAACAGGATCAGCGCTTCAAAGCTGGTCCAGATGGCCCGCGTTCTGGGCGTTCCCATCACAGCCTTCTTCGCTGGCCTGGAGACCCCTCATGGCGACGACCTGCTGGCGCGGTTCTGCCAACTCGACGGTGCGACCGGTTTCATGCACGCGGCGCTGCGCATGCCGCCCGCCGTGCGGGCGGAAATCTTCCGGCTGGCCGGATCCTGGGCCGACGCCCCTTAGGGCCGGGCCAAGGGGGGAGTTGCGCGTTCCTGTTACGTTCGGGTGATGCTAGGATGGGCGGATGGGCGCTCAAGCTCAAACGCGCGACGAAAAGGCGACGCTTCTGGTCCAGGCAGCCAACTGCCAGATGCGTCCGATGGATAAAGAGAACTGAACGCGTGAGCGGCCAATGCCTCTGCGTGTCCCATTGAAATCCTGTCTCCGGGGCTGTGCTCACGATTCCTGGCTGGATAGCGTCACCAATTGTGCTTTCGCATTATCCACCTCAGCACCCACATATTTACCGGCTTTCGAACGCCGGGAACGCCTTGGAGAGCATCGGGAAACACTTCCAGGTCGCCGCCTGCGGCGAGCACATAGGGTATTGCGCGCTGGGTCAGGGTGCAGGCCAAAGGCAGTAGCGTCTGGACGTCCAAGTTGGCGTCCAACACCGCCCCATCGATTGGCCCTCTTTCGATTATGGTCATGGCTTCAGAGAGCTGGGCTACTGGTCCAACGGCCTGGTTGCCGAAAGCCACAAGCGCGTTCGCGAGTTCTTGCGCCAAGATACAGTCGCCTTCGACCACCAAGATTCGAAAAGGCGCTCGTGGTGGAACCAAGCGTTGCCTCTCACGGCTTTGGCGATCGAGAGCAGCCAGTTGCACACACCACCGAGCGTACCGCCGCAGGGGCCTCTAAAGCTTTCGCTTGCTGCTTTTGCGCATCACGCTGGGCTCAGCCCGACCAGCAGACCATTTTCTCCCACCCTTCTCAACTAGAAGAAGAGACCGCCTCCACGTCTTCAGCCCGAAACACGCTGGGGCTGGCCCTACACGTCGGCGCCAAGCCGCGCGCCCGGTCGCCGCACGCTCAAGCCTCATGCCTCATCAAATCCAAGGTCGCGCCCGGGGGGGCGGTCATCGAAAAGCGCCCGTCTACACAGTCGACGATCTCGCCCAATGCTCGGGCGCCGCAATCATGATCATCGCGCTGCAAAAAATCTCGGCGGGCGCCGCCCAAAGGGGCGCCCGCACGTCGGAAAACGCCGTTACGACAACATGACGGCAAGGTCTGTTGCGAAAGCGACAGAGTTGAAGAAATGTTTCATCGGCAAAATTCGATGAATGTGTCGCCCGCACTATAGTACCCAACAATAAAAATGATCCCGGGAAGCCCTACGGAGAAAGCAAACGCGCGCGTGTAGCGCCACGAGGGGATATGCATGACTAAGTGCTCACGTAATATTCTGCTTTCTGGAATTTCAGCTCTTTCTCTCTCCTTTGCTTGTGTCAGTCTGGCCAACGCCGCCGAAGCTCCGCCTGAACCGGCCGAGCCGACCGCGACCGAGGTCGACACCGTCATCGTCCTGGGCACGCGCAGAACCGACCGCTCGGTCGTGGATTCGCCGTCTCCGATCGATGTCTTCGGCGGCGAGGAACTGGCCCGCCAGCCGGCCGCCGACATGCTGGACGTGGTCAAGAACCTCGTCCCGTCGTTCTACGTGCCCCAGAACACCATCTCCGACGCCTCGACCTTTGTGCGCGCGCCGTCCCTGCGCGGCCTCGGCGCCGACCAGGTGCTCGTGATGATCAACGGCAAGCGCTACAATCGCTCGGCGCTGGTCCAGGTCGTCACCGGCGGCGACACAGCGCTGTCACTGGGCGCCCAGGCCGTCGACCTATCGATGATCCCGTCGATCGCGGTGAAGAACCTGCAGATCCTGCGCGACGGCGCGACCGCCCAGTACGGCTCCGACGCCATCGGCGGCGTCATCAACTACGGCCTGCGCGACGCCGACAGCGGCTTCGAGGCCCAGGCGCGCTATGGCCAGACCTATGCCGGCGACGGCGATAGCTACCAGTTCGCCGTCAATGGCGGCTTCAAGCTGTTCGACGCCGGCTTCGTGAACGTGTCGGCCGAGTATTTCGACGACGGACAGACCAGCCGCGGCGCCACCCGGCCCATCGCGGCCGTGTTCGCGGCCAACAATCCTACGCTCGCCAACCAGCTGCCCAACTATCCGGGCCCGGCGCAGATCTGGGGCTCGTCGCCGACCAACGGCTACAAGCTGTTCGTCAACTCCGCCTATGACGTGGGCGACAACACCAGCATCTACCTGACGGCCAATGTCGGGCATCGCGAGGCCGACCAGAGCTTCAACTATCGCTCGCCGATCTCGGCGCCGACGCCGCTGGCGGTCAACAACGGCACTGGCGCGCCGGCCACGGGCTCGCCGGGGCGCAACGGCGCCTTCGCGCCGATCTATCTGACGCCTTGCCCGGTCGGCAACGCCACCTGCCCGACGGGCGGTTTCGTCAAGGACGGCAACGTCTTCAACTTCACGTCCATCTATCCGGCCGGCTTCACCCCGCGCTTCCAGGGCGAGGTCGAGCAGTTCTACGGCACGATGGGCGTCAAGGGTAAGGCCGACAGCGGCCTGACCTACGATCTGTCGGCGACCGTGGCGAAGAACTCCCTCGACCTGGCGATGACCCACTCGCTGAACGCCTCCTTCGGCCCGACCAGCCAGAAGGCGTTCAAGTTCGGCAAGCTGATCCAGCGCGAAACCAACCTGAACCTCGACCTGACCTATCCGCTGGAAGTCGGTTTCGCGAGCCCGGTCACCCTGTCGGGCGGCGCCGAGTTTCGGCACGAGGAGTACGAAGCGACTGCCGGCGACCTGCAGTCCTACGCCGCGGGTCCCTATGCGGTGCAGCCGCTGTACGTGCAGGTCTCGCCCGGCGTCTACACCCGCTCGATCGTGAACGGAAATCCCGAGACGGCTTCCCAGTCGCCCGGCGCCAGCGGCTACGGCGGCACCAGCCCGGCTTCGGCCAAGACCTCGACCCAGAGCAACTACGGCGTCTATCTGGGCGCCGAGACCGACGTCACCGAGGCCTTCACGGTGGGCGTGGCCGGGCGTTACGAGGACTACGACACCTTCGGCGACACCTTCGTGGGCAAGGTCAACGGCCTCTACGAGTTCTCCGACATGTTCTCGGTGCGCGGCACCGTGGGCACCGGCTTCCACGCCCCGTCGCCCGGGCAGAGCAACACCGAGATCCTGACGACGGCGTTCGCCCCCGGCGGCGAGCAGGTGCAGACCGGCACCTATCCGGTGACCAGCGCCATCGCGCAGTACTTCGGCGCCAAGACCCTGACGCCTGAAAAGTCGACCAACTACGGCGTCGGGTTCATCTTCAACCCGATCAGCAACTTCACGCTCACCGTCGACGGCTACTTCATCAAGGTGAAGGACCGCATCAGCATCACCAGCACCTTCGACGTCGACGCCGCCGACATCGTCGCCCAACCGGCGCTGGCCGCGGTCGGCGTCGGCGGCGCGGTGGCCTATTTCACCAACGGCTTCGACACCGAGACCAAGGGCGTCGACGCGGTCGCCAGCTATCGCACCGAGCTGCTGGACAACCCGCTGAGCCTCACGCTCGCCTACAGCTACAACAAGAGCGAGGTCACCAAGTTCGATCCCATCGCCATCGGCGACGATCGGATCTACGACATCGAGAACATCACGCCCAAGCACCGGGCCAACGTCTCGGCCAGCTACGAAGTCGCCGGCTTCACGATCAACGCCCGCGGCAACTACTACAGCAGCTGGAGCACCAACCAGGACTATCCGGGTCAGAAGTTCGGCTCGAAGGTCACCGCCGACCTCGACGTCAGCTACACGGTCGCGGAGAAGTACACCCTGACCGTCGGCGCCAACAATCTGTTCGACGAGTACCCGGACAAACTGGCCCCGACCACGGCCAACCCGATCTACGCGATCACCGGCAGCACGGCCGACGGCCAGATCTATCCGCGCTCGGGCGGTCCGTTCGGCATGAACGGCGGCTTCTGGTACGCGCGCCTGAAGGTGAAGTACTAGGCCCTCACACGGCCTTGTCGCCTCCGCGCGAGACGGCGGCGAATTGGGAAACGGCCAGGGCCTTCCTGGCCGTTTTTCCATCCAGCCCGACTACATCGCCACTGGGCGCCTAATCCGCACGAAGCCGCCTCAATCGCTCGTCATCCGCAGCCGCGACGTTGCAGCCACCGGAAATGACGATGTCAGCGACGCACGCAAAGCCCACCGCGACGTCCCGCAACCCTCGCCGTCAGCGCCTTCCGCCCCGTCACCAAGCGCTCATCCAGAAGCTTGAGCGCCAGGGGCGGTCGCCCGTCCGCGCCGCCCAAGCGCCGTAGAGGGCCGACAGCATCGACTGCCCAGATGCGCCTCCGCCTGGTTGAGATAGAACAACAAGGTAGCCCGCTCATCCCAGGGCTCGAGCCGATAGCCGAACGGCCAAACGCCCATCAGCGGATCAGGCGTGGCGCCCTTCTCCTCGGTCTTGCGATAGCCCTTGTGCGAGACGACAAGCTTGCTGCGACGAGGCACGACCATCCGCCGACCGACGTCATGCCAGCGCGGGTCCGTCCAGCACTCGATGCGGCGGTGAGCTGGGCTCAACATGACGGTCTGCTTCGCAGCGGCAAACCAAAGTCAGTGCCTCTCCCTGACAGTCGCGACGTCCGGTTCTCCGGCGTGGTCGCGCCAGTTGCGCACGCTGACGCACTTCCAGAAAGGAGACGTTCCGACAACCGGAGCTCGCTCAGAAGGCGGTGCGCGGCGCGGGTCCGGCGGGCGCGGGTGCAGGCTCCTTCGTCGGCCGACACGCTCCCGTGGCTTGGCGAGCCTGAATGTATGGCGCGACCTTGGGCGTCGCCAGCAGGGTCTCGAACTTAAAGCCAGCCGACCGGCGGTCGATGTCCAGTTCGTTCGACTCCTCGGCTCCCGGCGTCAGCTCGTAGCTGTCCTTGAGCCAGATGCGGGTGGGCGTGATCGAACAGAACTGCCCGTTGCGGCTGTTTTCCACGCAAGGGTGCTGAATCCAGGAAGACGCCGACCGCTTCCAGATCGAGACCTGCCCCCCGGCGATCTTCACCAGAACGCTCTGTGCGGTCTCGTACCGCTGGGTCAAGGAACTGAACTGGCCGGCGGCGGCCGTGCATTCCAGGATCAGCGGCCGTTCGGGCGAGCCGTCGCCCGGGGGATCGGTTCGCGGAACGGCTGCGCCTTCGATATTGGCGACCCGCGCACCGCCGGGCAGGAGGGGCGTCATGACGGCATGGGGGGCGTCCCTGTTGAACCGCCTGTCCCGAACGGCGATCATTTCCGCCGCCGTAGCGCGAGACGAGCAGGACGAGACGCCCGCCTCGCCGCCATAGGCGCCGACCACGGCCGCCGCGAAGGCCGCCTTGTCGGCCTCGTCGCCCGGCCGCCCCACGAAGATGGGCGAGTAGTAGTATGAATGGTCGATTTTTCCGGGCTGGGGCTTCAATGTCGCCCAGCAATAGGCGTACTGGCTCCCCGGCGGGCTGCTCGCAGGCTGGGCCGCCGGGGGCTGGGCGCCGGCTCCGCCGCCAAGGGCGCCAGCGATCGCCAGACCGATCGAAAGCCGCATGCCCAGAGGATTGACGCCATTCATCGGGGACTACCGCTCGATGCTGATCTGGACGCCGTAGGGCTCGACCTGGCTAGCGCCCTTGCCATTGCAGGCGGACTCGGACGGGAAGGCGTATTCGCCGCGGGCCGGAGCCGTTGCACGCTCGCCCAGGGCTTCGGTGAAGCCGACGGGCGTGCCGTCGCGGACACATCGATAGACCTTGTTCTGGCCGGCGCCGACAGAACAGCTGACGGCGTCGCCCGTCTTGTTCACGCATTTCCACGAGACCCGCGCCTCATCGGGATTGATACGCACGGCGTAATAGACCTCGATCCCGCTGACCTCCTTGTAGAAATACCATTGGGGGGATTGCGCCATGGCCGCCGAGGCGCTCAGGGCCATGATCGAAGCGATGACCAGTCGTGCGAGCATTCGCTCCCCCCAAATTTTATCGACCGTGGATATCAGACCGAGTTCTTCCAAAGCGCGGCCTTGGAGTCTAGGTTTCCTGTTGGGAAATCGTCCTAGCCAACGCCCGCCGTTTTGCCCAAAGCCGGGGTGCGGTCCTCTCTCGCCATCAGCTGTGGCGGCATGCAGTATAGCTATTGTCCGACATGATCTGTCTGACTCATCATGGTGTCGGCGCGGCAAGGCTGCGCCAATAGCAGACTCTGGGACCTCGCCGAGAACCCGACCTTCAGAGCGGCCTTTACGAGGTGTTCAGCCTCGATAGCGCAACGCGTCGACGACTAGCGTGAAGGCGCGGTCAGATGGCCTGCGCTTCGGATAGTAGAGGTGGTAACCGGCTGACGGCGGCGTCCAGTCGGCCAAGACCTGGATCAGTTTGCCCTGTTCGATATGGTCCTCCACGAAATCCGCTGGAAGATAGGCCAGTCCCAAGCCCGCGATCGCCATCTCAAGGCTGATTGTGATGGTGTTGAACGCTAGTGCTCCGGTGGCTCTGACCTTCAGCTCGCGTCCGTCCTTGGCGAACGGCCAGGCCCAAAAGCCGCCAGACGACGGCAGGCGCAGATTAATGCAGGCGTGATCGGTAAGGTCATGGGGCGTCAGCGGCGCCGCTCGCCCCTCCTTCTGAAAATAGGTGGGCGCGCCGACGACCGCCATCTTGAAGTCTGGGCCGATCGGCACAGCGATCATGTCCTGATCAACCTGTTCGCCGAGGCGTACGCCTGCGTCGAAGCGCTCGGCGACAATGTCAGTGAGCCGATAGTCGTTGATGATCTCGACCTTCAAATCCGGATAGTCCGGCAAGAGCTTGGCCAAAGCCGGCGCCAGGATCGACATCGAGGCATGCTCGACTGACGTGATACGAATGCTGCCGGCCGGCTTGCCGCGAAGGTCGCTCAGCGAGGCCAGGCTTTCATCCAGGCGCTGGAGGGCCGGCGCCAGGGTCTGCAGGAGACGCTCGCCCGCCTCGGTCGGCGCGACGCTTCGCGTCGTGCGCGTCAGAAGCGGTAGACCCAAGCTGGCTTCCAGGCGCCGCACGATCTGGCTCAGCGCTGATTGCGACATTCCCAGTTTCGCGGCCGCCCTTGTGAAGCTTCGTTCCTCGGCGACGACCACGAACGCCGTCAGGTCAGCCATTTCTTCGCGCTTCATTTATCATCCAGCCTTCTAAGCCCATGAGGAATTCAGCATCTAAACGCTGAGCCTGTCGAGCCCTAGATTGCTGTCACAGGCGCGAGTGAGCGCCGGTCAGCAAGGCGACGACAATGCGCGACGAGATCACAGCTCACCAAACAACTGGCTTTCCGCGCCGCCGGATCCTGCTCGGCGCCTCGCTCCTTGCCGCCGCCTCAGCCCTTCCCGGCCTCGCGGCGGCGGTCGGGAAGCGTGCGCCTCTTCGACAGCCAGGAGCCACCAACATGCAAAGCGTCGAGTTTCCCAACCGCGCCATCACGATGGCGGGCAATCTCTACTTCCCCGCGGGCTTCACCCAAGACGGCAAGTACGCCGCCATCGTGTCGGTTCACCCGGGCGGGGGCGTGAAGGAGCAAACGGCGGGCCTTTATGCCCAGAAGCTCGCCGGACAAGGCTTCGTCGTCCTGACATTCGACGCGTCGCACCAGGGGGGCAGCGGCGGCCTGCCGCGCTTCCTGGATGATCCGATGAAGCGGGTCGGCGATATCTACGCCGCTGTCGATTACCTGACCACGCTGCCCTATGTGGACCAAGCGCGCGTCGGCGCCTTGGGGATCTGCGCCGGCAGCGGTCACACCATCAAAGCCGCGACCACGGACCGCCGCATCAAGGCCGTCGCGACGGTCAGCGCCGTCGACGTCGGGGCCGCCTCCCGCAAGGGCTGGGACGGCAAGGCCTCTGAGGCCGAACAGATCGCCACGCTCGAGGCGGTGGCCAAACAACGCACGGCCGAAGCCGCCGGAGCCGCGCCTGCCTATGTCCCCTACGTGCCGAACGTCGGCGACAAGACCGCGCCGCTCGATCTGCAGGAGGCCGCCGACTACTACCTGACGCCGCGCGGCCAGCACCCGAACGCGCCCAACAAGATGCTGCTGACCAGCGCCAGCTACATGATCGCCTACACGGGCTTTGACCGGGTCGAGACGTTGCTGACCCAGCCGGTGCTGATCATCGCCGGCAGTAAGGCCGGGTCGCTGTGGCACAGCCAGGAGCTCCACGCCAAGGCTCCCGGCCCGAAGGAACTTTCGATCATCGAAGGGGCCACGCACATGGACCTCTACGACGGCAAGGGCGCCGACACCGTCGCGGCGAAGCTGGCGCCGTTCTTCACCCGCAATCTTTGAGCCGAACAGCGCAAGCCGGGCTTCCCGCCCCTCGAAAAAGATCACAGCGACAAGCGAGAATGACGATGGGCAAAGTTTGGTTTGTCACCGGCTCCGGCCGAGGTCTGGGCGTGGAGATCGCGCGCAAGGCGCTTGCGGCGGGCCACGCCGTGGTCGCCACCGGCCGCAACCCCGAGGCTGTGGAGACGGCGATCGGAGCCCACGAAAACCTGCTGGCCGTGGGCCTGGACATCACCGACCCGCAGGCCGCGTCTATCGCGGCCCAGGCGGCCCTCAATCGCTTCGGACGCATCGATGTGCTGGTCAACAATGCCGGCAATTTCTACGCCGGCTACTTCGAGAATATCAGTCCAGAGCACTTCCGCGCCCAGATGGAGACCAACTTCTTCGGGCCGCTCAACGTCACCCGCGCCATCCTGCCGATCATGCGCGCCCAACGGAGCGGTCAGGTCATCAGCATCAGTTCGCTCGCCGGCCTGATCGGCCAAGAGTTCGTCGTAGCGTACGCCGCGTCCAAGTTCGCCCTTGAGGGGTGGATGGAGTCGCTGCGCTTCGACCTCGCCCCTTTCGGGATCAAGACCATGATCGTCGAGCCTGGCTTCTTCCGCACGGAACTGTTGGTCGAGGGCGCCTCGACGATCTGGCCGGAGCTGACCGTCGATGACTACGCCGAGCGAACATCTCAAACGGTGGCGACCTGGTCGGGCATGAACGGCTTGCAGGGCGGCGACCCGGCCAAGCTCGCGGGCGCTATGGTGACTCTTTCGGACTCAGGCGATCTGCCGCTTCGCTTCGTGGCGGGGGCGGACGCCATGGCCGCGGTCGAGACCAAGCTGCAGACCCTTCAACAGCAGATCGAGGCCCATCGCGGTCTGTCCGCCTCGCTCGCGTTCGACGAATAGCATTCAGCGCGCGTGGCGTGAGGCCGTGACGCGCCAATACCCGCCCCCCCTAAAGCCCGTTACAGCGCACGTCGCGCCACTAGCATTCAGACCGGAGCCCAGAACCGAACATCGCTGGATAACAGGAGCCGGACGTTCGTTGCTTAGGTCGTGAAGATCGGCACCGACCCGTAGCCGCGAGCCACCCTGCTCGGCATTTGAAACCGTCAGCTCCGTGACGGGGCCGCGCCAATAGCTGCCGTTGGCTGGCCTCTGGAAACGCGACGTTCTTTCCGTCAGGATGAGCTAGGCCTCATTGCCTCCTCGGAGGTTCACAAACGGTAGCGAGACCGACCTGGCCCTCTGTCGCTTGTCCTAGGCTGGCGGCGAGGCGCGTAGGTATCAGCTAACGCAGCGCGTCGCCGCTGGCCCGGGCGATCACGAGGTGTGAACTACCCCCAAAGGGTCGAGAGCGGCATGGCCGCCAGCGCCTCACCGAACGGCACTGTGTCGGCGCTGTCGTAAAGCACGGCGCCGAACTTGAAGCGATCACCGACCGCGCCACGTAGTTTTCGCAGACCATTGAAGTCCCCGCCGCGGACCGTCGCCGAGGCCTTGATTTCCAGGCCCACGATCTCACCGGCCCTGTTTTCGATCACGATGTCGACCTCGTCGCCGGACTTGTCGCGGAAGTGGCTTAATGTGTAGCGGTCGGCGTCCCAGGCGGTCAGCTTCAACACCTCGCTGAAGACGAAGCTTTCGAGCACGGCCCCGAACGGGGTCCGATCAGCGGCGACCCGCTCCGGCGTGAGGTTGCGCAGAGCCGCCAGCAGACCCGGATCCAGGAAGTGCAGCTTCGGCGTCTTGATCAGTCGGCTGAGGGCGTTGTTGCTCCATGGCGGCAGCGTTCGGACCAGGAACAACTGCTCGAAGACGCCGGTGTAGCGTTGGGTGGTGACATGGTTGAGATTGAAGGCGGCGCCCACGCTCGAGTGATTGATCAGTTGCCCGGAATGCTCGGCCAGGGCGCGCATAAGCCTTGGCATGCGGTCCAGCTGGTCGATCTGGGCGACGTCGCGGACGTCGCGTTCGATCACCGCCTCGACGTAATTCAGGTGCCAATCCTGGCGGCGCGCCCAAGCGCTTCGCGCCAGCGCTTCGGGGTAGCCGCCGGCCAGGACGCGTTCCACGAGGTCGGGTCCGAGCCGCGCTGCGCCGGCCCTGGGCGCATGGCCGGCGAACAGGCTCGAGAGAAAGTGTGGCCGGGTCTCGCCCAGGATCTCCGCCTGGGCCAGCGGCAGAAGGCGGATGGTCTCCATTCGGCCGGCCAGGGAGTCGGCGACCCTTGGCAGGGTCATCAAGTTGGCTGAGCCCGTCAGGAGAAAGCGGCCGGGCCTTGCATCTCGATCAACGGCTTGCTTGATCGCCAGCAGCAGGTCAGGTGCGCGCTGGACTTCGTCTATGATCGCTGTGTCGAGGCTGCGGATCAGTCCGGCCGGATCGGCTTGCGCGGCGGCAAGGGTCGTGGCGTCGTCGAGCGTGAGATAGGTTCTGCCCTCACCCGCCAAGGACCTGGCCAAGGTGGTCTTGCCCGATTGTCGCGGCCCGGCGAGCAGGACGACCCGTGTGTCGCTTAGCGCTTCGGCGACGCGGTCGGCGACGAAACGTGGGCGCAGGTTGGGCATGATGCCGTCCAATTGAAAGTGCCAAGCTGTCTGATTGAAAGATTTATGGCGTCCAATTGAAAGTGCGTCAACGTCCAATTGAAAGTCTGTGAGGCGACGGTTCGATGGCCCAGCGCGGTCGGCCTTTCCGCTGCCCCGCACCAGCGTGGCGGACAGCGGCGTGCCACGTCTGTTCAAAGTCCTTATCATTCGCCGGCGCCGTTACGCCGCCACCTGGGCGCCGTGCGACCCGGAGAAGATGGTCCTAAGGCGAGGTCAATATGAGCGCGAGCATCGGCGCACCGTTCATGCGCCCTCAGATGCGGCGCCGCTCGAGAAGCCGATCACGGAAGGGCTGCAGCCGAGCCCTCGCCATACAGTGCGATGGCTTCGTTCGGTCTGGGATTGGTCTGGTGACTGCACCGCCCCAGTTCGTACTGTTCCGCCAGGTCTTGTCCCCGCTCGCCTGGGCGAACCGAGCGACGCGATCCAGGCAGACAGCCGCGCGGATTTCGCTACGAGCGAGATCTGGAGCGGCTTTGCCTTAGCGGGACAGCGCGGGTGGTCGACGTCATCGCCCAAGAGCGGACCCACGCCCTTGCCGCCGGCCGAAGGTTTTGGTCACGGACAAGGGCGCGGCCCATCTCGATGCGGCGCACCAAGCAATCGTCAAGGCGGCTACGCCCCAGAATGCACCGAAATTGTTTCGCCGACCTCTGGGGACACAGCGATCACGGGGGACGATCCCCCGGCGCTTTGAGGGCTATAAGGAGCCGCGCTGGGCTGATCCACCCGGTTGGGGTTCACGCGGATCGTGGCCAAGAGGCTTCCCATAGAGGCCGATATTGGCGTCGCCCCATGCCTTCAGGGCGCGAAGGATGGGGGCCATGCTCAGGCCAAGCTCCGATAGCGAATACTCGACCTTCGGCGGCACCTGCGCATAGACCTTGCGCGTGATGAGCCCGTCGTCCTCCAGCTCCCGCAGCTGGTTGGTCAGCATCCGCGGCGTGCAGTTTTGAACCTGCCGCCGGATTTCATTGAAGCGCAGCGTTCCGGCCAGCAGGTGCCAGAGGATGATGGCCTTCCACTTGCCGTCGATAAGCCCGATGGCCGCCTCGACCGAACACCCTGGCGTGCAGTCGAAGCGGGAATGGCGCACCTTGGCCATGACAGTATCCTTTTTGATACTATGTGCGGTCGTTGTCAGTATTGCAGGTTTCTGAGAGTAGCTGCACCTATCGGGCGCCGCAACACGGAGCACCGCCATGAAGGCTATCGGTTACAGGATCCCCGGCGCCCTTGATCGGCCCGACGCGCTCGAGGATATCGTGCTCGATCGGCCGGTCGCCACCGGCCATGACCTGCTGGTCGAGGTGGCGGCCGTGTCGGTCAATCCGGTCGACACCAAGGTCCGCGCCAGCGCGGGGCCGACAACCGGAGACTGGAAGGTCCTGGGCTGGGACGCCGTGGGCAAGGTCGTCGAAGTCGGGCCGCAGGTCGAGGACTTCGCCGTCGGCGACGAGGTGTTCTACGCCGGGTCGATCACGCGGCAGGGGGCCAACAGCCAGTTCCACCTTGTGGATGCGCGGATCGTCGGGCGAAAGCCCAAGACGCTCAGCAACGCCGAGGCCGCCGCCCTGCCCCTCACCGCGATCACGGCCTGGGAAATGCTGTTTGACCGGATCGACATCCGCCGACCCGTCCCTGGCGCGGCCAATGCCGTGCTGATCATCGGCGGCGCGGGCGGCGTGGGTTCAATCGCGATTCAGCTGATCCGCGCCCTGACCGACCTGGTGGTGATCGCCACGGCGTCGCGAGCTGACACCCAAGAATGGGTCAAAAGTCTTGGCGCCCACCACGTGCTCGATCATGCGAAGCCTCTGGCCGGGCAGATCCAGGCCCTGGGGATCGGTGCGCCCGCCTTCGTCTTTTCCACCACCCATACCGACAAGCATCTGGATGAGATCCAGGCGCTCATCGCGCCTCAGGGCCGCTTTGGCCTGATCGACGACCCGGCCCTGCTGGACGTCGTGGGCTTCAAGCGCAAGGCCGTCTCGATCCACTGGGAATTGATGTTCACCCGCTCGATCTTCGAAACCGCCGACATGGCTGAGCAGGGGCGGTTGCTGAACGAGGTCTCGGGGCTTGTCGACGCCGGCCGCATTCGCACGACCTTGACCCAGACCCTGTCGCCCATCAATGCGGCCAACCTTAAGGCGGCGCATGCGCTGATCGAGAGCGGCCGCGCGAAGGGCAAGGTGGTCCTGGAAGATTTTGGCCCAAGCTAACCGGCGATGAGACAAGCCGCAGGAGCCGTGCGCTGCGAGACCCATGCGCTGCGGGCGCCGGCTTCCGCGACGATCAGGAAGGGGGCGGCCCGTCTTGGCGTTCTGTGGGATCTTGGCCAATGCCAGCTTGTACGTAGGCATCGGGGGCGCCCCCGCTCCCTCCGCCTCGGACGGCGCACACGCCGTCAGGGAAAATCTCCACAGAAAGCGTTGAGGGGGAAGCGCCGGCGGCCCCGCGCCTGCGCGGAACATCGCTGGGCTTTGGAGCGTCCTGGATCGGCGGCGGCTAAGGCGGATGGCGCGGGCCGGTCCCTTCGCCGAACCGCTTTCAGCCGGCGACGGGCCCATCGCGCCGCCGAATCTGTGAGATTTCATGTCTGGCGGCGCCATGCGCCCCAGGAAAGTTGCGGGGCG
>Ga0247823_10000063_pt1 | contig 76310 bp, 78 predicted proteins | sample 13C_PalmiticAcid_2_FD_192426 | JGI IMG/M metagenome (GOLD analysis project Ga0247823, IMG submission 192426) | Soil microbial communities from agricultural site in Penn Yan, New York, United States - 13C_PalmiticAcid_Day30 | ecosystem: Environmental > Terrestrial > Soil > Agricultural land... | reverse complement strand
ATGCAGGCGAAACGGTAGTGGCAACGGCGCGATCAGCCGACGCGGTGCGCGATACCTTCGGGGACGAGGATGATCGCTTGCACCCATTGGCGCTGGATATCGTCCATGTCCAAGCGGCGAACTCAGTCGCGGCGGCAATTGCCGAGCGGTTCGGTGCGATCGACGTGCTGGTCAACCCGGAGGAGCTTGCCCACCTCCTTCGGGCGCGTGATCGCGACGAAATGCTTGGTCTTGGGGGACGATGATCGCGCCACGCAGGTCGCGGGCAACGTCAACCTTCGCTCGTGCGGTGGCGATCCCGTAGCGAAAGACGCGACTTATCACGCTGCGCATGCGGCGGGCGCTCTCGTAGCGGCCCCTCGCCTCGGTCTTGCGCAGCACGGCGAGCACTTCCTGCACTTCGATCTCGTGGAGGGGCAGGTGACCGAGAAACGGATAGACCTTTTCCAGCAGCCAGCGGACCTTGCTGAGCGTCACCTCGGCCCGCTCCTCGCAGGTGATCTTGACGAACCATTCCTCGGCGACGGCACGGAACGTGTTGTTGCGAAATGCGCGCGGAGTCGCGATGACGCGGGCATCGGCAAGGCTGACCTCGGGCCATACGCCGATCGCGAGCGTCTTCTGCTTGTCGAGGAAGCGATACGAAAGCGCCAGTACTTGGCGCCGTTCGGCATCACAGAAGGAAGAGGGAGCGCTCGTCGCTGAGTTTATAGGCCTTCGTTCGAGGCTGCGCATTTCTGATTGCAAGAGCCGTAAGAGCCATGGGGTATCTCCGTCCGAAAACGGGCAAATCCACTGCCGAAATGTGCCACCAAAACTGGTGGTATGTCGGTAGACACGCCCAAATCTCGTCGGAAAGATATTTGAAAAGGCTTTTTACCCAGCCACTTACGCGACGCTGATGGACGTCAATGGACTGGAAAAATGGTGCCCAGAAGAACACTCCCATCGGGCACCCAAACGGCTGATTTTCCCCGCAAATCGGCAGTGGGAAATCACCGGCACCATCAATAGCACCAACACATCGTCTGGAAAAGGCTGGACGTGCCCGGACAAGGCACATTTGCGTGAGCTGACAGTCGCTTAATAGTAGCCGTAAGGCGGCCGAAAGGCATGATCGTCATCGTCGCCAAACAGCTTGTTTTTCTCGAAACGCTGCTCAAGACCGTCAGGTGAAAGCGCCGCTTCGCGCGGCGCCAGCCGGCGCTCGGCCAGCCCCAGGAATTCGGCGACGCGGCCGGTGCTCCCTGCCATTTCCTCGCCGCGCAAATTCGCCACCAGCCTCCTCAGCCGATCGAGCGAGGCCATCGCGAAAGTCAGTCGAGGTAGCGGAGTGGTCGGTATGTTTGAGGATATCGCGCAGATGATTGTCGATATTCAGTCCGTATTGGGAAAGGCAGGCACCTCATAACCCCAATCGGCATAACGCTCGCAGATGAGATTCTGCATCGTGACAAGCTCATCCGAGTTGTCGCCTACCCGCTTGCTCATTATGATAGGTGAAACCGCAAGCTCGACGATATCCCGATATACGATGCCTTCAGAGCGTGCCTGGCGAACTGATTGAGGCACGATTGCCAATCCTTCACTCGCCGCCACCAGTCCGATCGCGATCTGTAGCTCCCTTGCCTCGTGGATGACACGCGGTTCCAGCCCGTGATCGTGAAATAGTGAGATCACCTGGTCGGCGTAGCTCGGACGCGGCTGGCGTGGATAGATGATGAGCGGCTCCGCAGCGAGCGCTGCGAGCGCGACCGGGCCCTTCTGTTGCGCCAATGGGCGATCTGCCGCGATCGCCGCGACCAGCGGCTCGTACCGGAGAATGATTCGACGCACCGCAGGATCCTCGAAGCGGATGCGCCCAAAGCCGACGTCGATTCGTCCCTCCTTAAGCGCGGCGATCTGGTCTAGTGTGTTGCTCTCCACCAAGATCAACTCGACGTCGGGAGCCGCGGATCGGAACGCCCGGATAAGTTCCGGAAGCCGTGCATAAATGGTCGATGCGACAAAGCCGATCGTGAAGCGCCGTTTTTCGGACGCGACCGCAGCCCTCATCATGGCGCGCAGATCCTCCATCCTGCCGAGCAACTGAAGCGCCTGAGTGTGCAGGAGATGACCCGCTGGGGTCAGTCGCAGAGGTCGGGCAGTGCGATCGAGCAACTCGGCGCCGATCTCTGCCTCAAGTTGCTGTATCGTGCGGCTGAGCGGTGGTTGGGCGATATGCAGCCGCTCGGCAGCGCGATGGAAGTTTCGCTGCTCGGCGACCGCGACAAAATAACGAAGCTGTCGAAAATCCATTTCGATACTCTATAAGTATCAATCTGACACCGCAACGGTGTTTGCGCTGTTCGCCTCCTAATCACTACATCGATGCTCGGAACATAGGATTAGAGGGGAGCGGGAATCATGGCAGCGATCGCATCGATCGATACCTTCATTGTCGATATCCCGACGATACGCCCGCACGTTCTAGCGATGGCGACGATGCACCACCAGTCGATCGTGCTCGTGCGGATGCGTGATTCAGATGGCGTCGAGGGCATTGGCGAGGGCACCACGATCGGCGGCCTCAGCTACGGCGAGGAGAGTCCCGAGGGAATCAAGCTCGCGATCGACACCTACTTAGCTCCTATTCTCAAGACCTGCGATTCTACGCGGGTTGGGGCCGCAATGGCCAAGGTGGCGCAAAGCGTCTTCGGCAACCATATCGCCAAATGCGCCGTCGAGACCGCGCTTCTCGACATTGCGGGCAAGCGACTCGGCGTGCCCGTTTCCGAGCTGATCGGCGGCGGGCGAATCCGCGACAGTCTGCCCGTCGCATGGACGCTGGCGAGCGGCGACACGGCGCGCGACATCGAGGAGGCAGAGCGCGTTCTCACTGAGCGCCGTCACAACATCTTTAAGCTTAAGATCGGCAAGCGCGCGGTGCGCGACGATGTTGCCCATGTCGCGGCAATCAAGAAGGCTGTCGGCGATCGCGGCAGCGTCCGGGTCGACGTCAATCAGAACTGGGACGAGGCGCAGGCGGATCTGGGCATGCGGCTGCTTGAGGACGCGGGCGTCGACCTCGTGGAGCAGCCGGTTGCGCGACACGACCACGCGGCCATGGCGCGCTTGTCGGCAAAACACATCGTGCCGTTGATGGCGGATGAGGCGCTGCACGGCCCTGTCGACGCGTTCGCAATCGCTCGCTGCGCCGGCGCCCGGGTCTACGCCATCAAGATCGCCCAGTCCGGCGGACTGCTCCCGGCGCACGCCGTCGCCACTATCGCGCAGGCGGCCGGCGTCGGCCTCTACGGAGGGACGATGCTGGAGGGCGCCATCGGCACAGCCGCGTCGGCGCATCTGTGCGCGACCCTGCCGAGCCTCGCTTGGGGCACTGAACTGTTCGGACCGCTGCTTCTTACTCAGGACATTCTTGCGGAACCGCTTCGCTATGCGGATTTCGAGCTCACCGTGCCGACCGGCCCTGGCCTCGGCATCTTGCTCGATGAGGATCGTGTCGCCTTCCACCGCCGCGACCGCAGCGCGCCCATCCTCCACGTCGTCGCAGAGAGGGCCTGATCGCCATGCTGTTCCAGGTCGAGATGGATGTAGATTTCCCCCTCGGATTTGACGCCGAGGAGGCGACGCGGCTCAAGGCGGTCGAGAAGGCGCGCTTCCAGGAACTCCAGCACGCGGGTACCTGGCGACACATCTGGCGGGTGGTTGGGCAGTACGCCAACGTCAGCATCTTCGATGTCGGCAGTAATGCCGAGCTGCACGACATCCTGATGAGCCTGCCGCTCTATCCCTTCATGACGATGCGAGTGACGGCGCTTTGCCGACACCCGTCATCGCTGCACGACGACGACCGCTGAACGGCGGCGACCAAGACCAGGAGAGACGATTATGGACGTGAGCTTCGTTCAGACCGCGGAGATCCAGCAGCTTCTCGACCGGGCCGCCGGCCTGACGTCAGACGGGGGCGACCCGCGCATCAAGGTAATCGTGCGCGACCTCATCGAATCGTTGATGGCGCTCATCGTCAAGCACGACATTTCAGAAAACGAGGTTTGGGGAGCGGTCAACTTCTGCAAGCCGGCGCCGCCGAATTCGGCCTCCTCATGCCGGGCGTCGGGGTCGAACACTTCCTCGACCTCTACATGGACGCCAAGGACGCCGAGGCAGGGAAGACTGGAGGCACCCCCCGCACGATCGAGGGTCCGCTCTACGTCGAGGGCGCGCCGCTGGTCGAGAACGACGCCAATCTGACCGACGACCCCGACGACACCGGCTCGCTCTACATGGCTGGAAAGATCACCGGACCGGATGGCGAACCGGTGGCGAACGCCATCGTCCACGTCTGGCACGCGAACTCAAAGGGCTTCTATTCGCACTTCGATCCAACGCACGAGCAGACGCCGTTCAACAACCGCCGCCGGATCAAGCTCGGCTCCGATGGCCGCTACAGCTTCCAGTCGAAGATGCCGAACGGCTATAGCGTGCCGCCCGGCGGCGCCTCCGACCAGCTGATGAAGGTGCTCGGTCGCCACGGCAATCGACCGGCCCATGTGCACTTCTTCATCGAGGCGCCAGGCTATCGGGTGCTGACGACCCAGATCAACTTCGGCGACGATCCTTTTGCCGCCGACGACTTCGCTTTCGGTACGCGAGAGGGACTGCTCCCCGTGCCGAACCGCCAGGGGGACAGCGCCCACATCGCCTTCGACTTCCAGCTGCAGCGCGCCGAAGCGAAGGACGACGAGGAATTCTCCAGTCGCCACCGCCTGGCGGTCGCCTGACCCATAGCAGAAGGAGAAGCGTCATGACCGACCTTCGCACCAGCATCCGGGAACGTCTTGAAACCGCGGTTGTCGATGATCCCGCGACCGGCGCGTTCCGGTGCCGTCGAGACGTATTCACCGACCCCGATCTGTTCGATCTGGAGATGAAGCACATTTTCGAGGGCAATTGGGTCTATCTGGCGCATGAGAGCCAAATTCCTGAGAACAACGACTATTTCACGACCTTCATCGGTCAACAGCCGATCATCATCACGCGGGACAAGACCGGCCAGCTACATGCCGTCATCAACGCCTGCGCACACCGTGGGGCGATGCTGTGCCGCAAGAAGCACGGCAACAAGGGCAGCTTCACCTGCCAGTTCCACGGCTGGACGTTCGGCAATACCGGCAAGCTGCTCAAGGTAAAGGACGGCAAGACGGGCGATTATCCCGAGGCTTTCAATATGGAAGGGTCGCACGACCTGACCAAGGTCGCCCGCTTCGAAAACTATCGCGGCTTCCTCTTCGGCAGTCTTAACCCGGACGTCGCCTCGCTCGAGGAGCATCTCGGTTCGACCCGCGTCATCATCGACCAGATGGTCGATCAGGCGCCTGAAGGGCTGGAGGTGCTGCGCGGCAACTCCTCCTACATCTATGACGGGAACTGGAAGCTTCAGATCGAGAACGGCGCCGACGGCTATCATGTCAGCGCGGTTCACTGGAATTATGCAGCGACTACCGGTCGCCGCAAGGAGGATGCGACCAAGGCGGTCGATCCCGATGGTTGGTCGAAAAGCGTCGGCGGCGTGTATGGCTTCGACAACGGCCACATCATGTTATGGACGCAGCTGCTCAATCCCGAGGTCCGTCCCGTCTATACGCACCGCGCCGAGTTGGAGCAGCGACTGGGTGCGGCGCGCGCCAAGCCGATCGTGGAGCAGACGCGCAATCTGTGTCTCTATCCCAACGTGTATCTGATGGATCAATTCTCGACCCAGATACGCGTCGTTCGCCCGCTCAGCGTCGATCGGACGGAGGTGACGATCTACTGCTTCGCCGCCAAGGGTGAGTCCGATGCGGAGCGCGCGTTGCGCATTCGGCAGTATGAGGACTTCTTCAACGTCAGTGGCATGGGCACGCCCGACGATCTCGAGGAATTCCGGTCCTGTCAGAACGCCTACGAGGGCGCCGGCGAACTCTGGAACGACCTGAGTCGCGGTGCGACGCATTGGATCGACGGCGCCGACGACAACGCCAAGGCTATGGGCCTTGAGCCGATGCTCAGCGGCGGCCGCAGCGAGGACGAAGGTTTGTTCGTTCGGCAACACGCATATTGGGCGCGGACACTCATCTCCGCGCTGGACAATGACGGGGACCATAACGGCGGCAGCGCCGTGCGACCCGTGGACCGGTTGCAGGTGGCGGTATGACGCCCGGCTACCAACGGATCGTCGATTTCCTCTACCGCGAGGCACGGCTGCTGGATGATCGCCAATGGGACGAATGGCTGAGTTGCTACTCCACCGACACGGTCTACTGGATGCCGGCATGGGATGACGACGACAAGATCGTGGAAGACCCGCAGCGGGAGATCTCGTTGATCTATTATCCCAATCGGGATGGGCTGGAGGACCGTGTCTTTCGGATCAAGACCGAGCGGTCTGGCGCGAGCATGCCGGAACCGCGCACCAACCATCAGATCACCAATGTCGAGATAATCGGCGAGTGCGATGGCAAGGCACAGGTGCGGTTCAACTGGCACACGCTCAGTCACCGCTACAAGGAGACGCTGAGCTTCTTCGGCACGTCTTTCTACACGATCGACACGACCGGTGAGCAGCCGCTCATCACCAACAAGAAGGTCGTGTTGAAGAACGACTATATCCGCCAGGTGATCGACGTTTATCACGTTTGATGCCGGCCCAGCGAGGATGATTATGGGCTACCGTATCGCACTCAACTTCGAGGATGGCGCGACACGCTTTATCGACTGCAACGCAGGCGAGAAAGTGCTCGACGCGGCCTTCCGACAGAAGATCAATTTACCGATGGACTGTTCCGACGGCGTGTGCGGCACCTGCAAATGCCGCTGCGAGCAGGGAGAATATGACCTCGGCGACGAATATGTCGAGGACGCGCTCACCGAAGACGAGGTCGCCGAAGGTATGGTGCTGACCTGCCAAATGGTCGTCGAGTCCGATTGTGTGATCGCAGTGCCGGTCGCGTCTTCGGCCTGCAAGGTGCAACCGGCGGACTTCGAGGCCGAGGTCGTGGCGGTTCAACACCTGTCTGCCAACCGCATCGCTCTAACGGTTCGCGCGGCCAGTGGCAGCCTCCCGCAGTTCCTTGCCGGTCAATATGTCAACATCTCCGTTCCGGGCGCTGCAGGCACGAGCCGTTCTTATTCGTTCAGTTCCCCACCAGGAGCAGAGACTGGCACGTTCGTCATCCGCAATGTCGAGGGCGGCTTGATGAGCAGCTATCTCGAACACGTCGCCAAGCCGGGTGACCGGCTGACGCTGCGCGGGCCGTTGGGCAGTTTCTATCTTCGCAGCCCGAAACGGCCGATGGTGTTTCTTGCCGGCGGGACTGGCATCGCGCCGATCCTCTCGATGCTCGAAGTGCTGGCGGAGGACGGCTCTCACGGCCACGCCGTCACGCTCATCTATGGGGTTCACGAGGTGGCCGATCTCGTTTGCAAGGAGCGGATCGATGAGCTGGCACGGCAGATCCCGAACTGTACCGTCATCACCACCTGTTCTGGCGCGAATCACGACCACACCCGGACCGGTCGCGTGATCGCCCATCTCGATGCGGCCCATCTGAACGCCGGCGATGTCGAAATCTATCTGTGTGGGCCTCCCGAAATGGTTGAAACCGTGCGCCAGCATGTCGAGTCACTTGGCGTGACGCCCGCCGCGTTCCACTACGAAAAGTTCATTCCTGCCCAGCCCGAGGCCAAGGCGGCATGATCTTCGCCGGGCGCTTTGACACCAAGGTGATCGTAGTCACCGGAGCGGCGCAAGGCATAGGCCGCGCCGTGGCACTTCGCGCCGTGGCGGAAGGCGCAAAGGTGCTGCTCGTCGATCGGGCGGATTTCGTCGGCGATGTCGCTGCAGCGGCGGAAGGCGACGCGCACGGCTTTGTCGCGGATCTCGAGACGCACGCTGGCGCATCTGATGCGATGACGGAAGCTGTCAGGCGCTTTGGGCGGATCGACATCCTCATCAACAATGTTGGCGGGGCGATCCGCATGCGGCCGTTTGCCGAGTTCGAGCCGGAGCAGATCGAGGCGGAAATTCGCCGTTCGCTATTCCCGACGATGTGGTGCTGCCATGCCGCGCTCCCTCATATGCTTTCGGCCGGCAGCGGCACGATCGTCAATGTTTCCTCGAACGCGACGCGTGGCATACGCCGCGCGCCCTATTCCGCGGCGAAAGGCGGAATCAACGCGCTCACCCAAAGCCTTGCAATGGAATATGGCGAACAGGGCATACGGGTCGTCGCAACGGCGCCAGGCGGCACCGAAGCGCCGCCCCGCCGGATCGCCCGCAACGCCGCGGGCGACAGCGCCCAGGAGCAAGCCTGGATGGCGGAAGCCGTCGCGCAGGTCACGGCCTCCACCTTCGTGAAACGCTACGCCACGCTCGAGGAACAGGTGGCACCGATCCTGTTCCTCGCGTCCGACGAAGCCTCCTACATCACCGGTTCGATACTGCCCGTCGCGGGCGGCGATTTGGGCTAATGGCGAGGATTGATCATTGAAGAGCAAGATCTACGACAGCCCCGCCGCCGCTCTTGAGGGCGTCCTGTTCGACGGCATGACGATCATGTCGGGAGGATTTGGCCTGTCCGGCAATCCAGAGAGCCTGATCCCGGAAATCCGCGCCAGCGGTGTTCAGGGTCTGACCGTCATCTCGAACAATGCCGGCGCCGACGGCTTCGGGCTCTGGATGCTGCTGGAGAGCCGGCAGATTGCCAGGATGATCTCGTCCTATGTTGGCGAGAACAAGCTGTTCGAACAGCAATACCTCTCCGGCGAACTGGCGCTTGAACTGACGCCACAAGGCACACTCGCCGAGCGAATCCGTGCTGGCGGCGCGGGTATACCGGCCTTCTACACCAAGACCGGCGTCGGCACCGTCGTTGCCGAGGGCAAGCTCGTGGAGACGTTCGAAGGCGAGGAGTATGTGCGGGAAACTTGGCTGCGCGCCGACTTGTCGATCATCAAGGCATGGCGCGCCGATCCAGCCGGCAATCTGATGTTTCGGAAAACCGCGCGCAACTTCAATCCGAACATGGCCACGGCAGGCAAGATGACGGTCGCGGAGGTGGAAGAGATCGTCGAAGCGGGCAGCTTCGATCCCGATTGCATCCATACGCCCGGCATCTTCGTCGACCGGGTCGTTCTGAGCACCATCAATGAGAAGCGGATCGAGAAGCTGACCGTCCGCGAAACGGAGACCACATGATGGGCTGGACCCGGGAACAGATGGCCGCGCGGGCCGCGCAGGAGCTTCGGGACGGCTTCTACGTCAATCTCGGCATCGGCATCCCGACGCTGGTGGCGAACCATGTGCCCGCCGACCTCGACGTGACATTGCAGTCCGAGAACGGGATGCTGGGCATCGGCCCGTTCCCGACCCGCGATGCGGTCGATCCCGACCTTATCAATGCGGGCAAACAAACGATCACCGCCCTGCCGACGTCGAGCTTCTTCTCCTCGGCGGACAGTTTCGCGATGATTCGCGGTGGCCATATCGACATGGCCGTGCTGGGCGCGATGGAGGTCAGCGAAGCCGGCGACATCGCCAACTGGACGATCCCAGGCAAGATGGTGAAGGGCATGGGCGGTGCGATGGACCTCGTTGCCGGCGTCAAGCGCGTGGTGGTGGTGATGGACCATGCCAACAAGGCCGGCGAAGCCAAGATCCTGGCCTCATGTACTCTGCCGCTAACCGGGAAAGCCTGCGTCGACCTGATCATCACCGACCTGTGCGTGTTGGCGTGCGACAAGCCCGGACTGCGGGTGATCGAACTCGCGCCCGGCGTCACGCTCGATGAAGTGCGAGCGAAGACGGGCGCCGCATTCGCGACCGACGCTGGCTTGGTAAGGACGGCTTGATGCCTTTCGCCCAGTCCATCGGTGCGCGCATCTACTGGAAGGCCGAGGGAGAAGCGGGGAATCCCGCGCTTGTGCTGCTCAACTCGATCGGCACCGACATGGATGTTTGGGCAGCCGCGCTATCCCGGCTGCGCTGCCATTTCCTCGTCCTTCGGATCGATACGCGCGGTCATGGGGCCTCCGATGCACCTGAAGGCGATTACGACTTGGGATCGCTCGCCGGCGATGTCAGGATCGCAATGGATGCGGCAGGAATCGAGGTCGCCATCATAGCCGGCGTGTCGCTTGGCGGCATGATCGCGATGCGGATGGCGTTGGACGCGCCGGCGCGGGTCGCCGGTCTCGTGCTCGTCTGCACGTCGGCGACGATGGATCCGGCGGCCTGGCAGACGCGGGTCGACACGGTGCGCGCCGACGGCATGGAAGGCATCGCCGATCTGGCGATGTCACGCTTCCTGTCGCCGACATTCTCCCGCGAACACCCGGCGATCGCAGCCACCGTCCGGCGCGGCCTGCTGTCGATGGCACCTGCCGGATATGCGGGCTGCGGCGCGGCGATTCGGGACATGGCTCTGGCTGATCGCCTCGCCGACATCAGCCAGCCGGCGCTGGTGGTGACCGGCGCGCGCGACGCATCGACGCCGTTTGAAGGGCATGGCGAACATCTCGTCGCCGGCATTCCCGCCGCCCGGCATGTCGCGCTCGACGCGGCGCATCTTGCGCCGCTGGATGCGCCCGACACGCTGGCGTCCGCGATCATCGCTTTTTCAACAGGTTGAAATCCCATGCCCGACGCCTTCATCTGCGACGCCATCCGTACGCCAATCGGCAAGTTGGGCGGCGCGCTGTCGTCCGTTCGCGCCGACGAGCTCGCGGCCATACCGATCCGCGCGCTGGTCGAGCGCAATCCCGATGTCGACTGGTCGGCGGTGGACGACACGATCCTCGGCTGCGCTAACCAGGCGGGCGAGGACAATCGCAACGTCGCGCGCATGGCCGTGCTGCTGGCAGGGCTTCCGGAAGCTGTACCCGGATCGACCGTCAACCGCCTATGTGGGTCGGGTCTGAACGCTGTGGGGTCGGCGGCGCGAGCGATCCGCTCGGGCGATGCCGAACTGATGATCGCCGGCGGTATCGAGAGCATGACCCGCGCGCCCTATGTCCTTGGCAAGGCAGGCGCCGCATTCGACCGCACCCAGACAATCGAGGATACGACGCTTGGCTGGCGCTTTGTCAATCCGGCCATGCGCGAGGCATATGGCGTCGATACGATGCCGCAGACTGGCGAGAATGTTGCCGACGAGTGGAAGGTCAGCCGCGAGGACCAGGATCGGTTCGCGGCGGCCAGCCAGCAAAAGGCTGCTCTGGCAATCGCAAACGGTCGGCTAGCGAAAGAAATCGTGCCGGTTACCGTCCTACAGGCAAAGGGTGGGTCGACCGTCTTCTCGCGGGACGAGCACCCTCGTGCGACCAGTCTCGAAGCGCTTGGAAAGCTCAGGCCGGTCGTGCGCGCCGACGGGACGGTAACCGCCGGCAACGCCTCGGGCCTCAACGACGGTGCCGCGGCCATGCTCGTCGCGTCCGAGGCGGCGGCCGCCCGTCACGGTATAACGCCCCGCGCCCGGATTCTCGGCATGGCTGCGGCGGGCATTGCCCCGCGCATCATGGGGGCCGGCCCGATTGAGGCGGCGCGCAAGCTCGTGCGCGCGACCGGCGTGACGCTCGACCAAGTCGACGTCATCGAACTGAACGAGGCCTTCGCCAGCCAGGCGATCGCGACGTTGCGCGATCTGGCGATCGCGCCGGATGACCCCCGCGTCAACCGGAACGGCGGCGCGATTGCGCTGGGCCACCCGCTAGGCATGTCTGGTGCGCGGATCGTGATGACGATGGTCGAGGAACTGCATCGCACGCATGGCCGCTACGGCCTTGCCTTCATGTGCATCGGTGTGGGGCAGGGCATAGCGCTGCTGGTCGAACGCGTTTGAACCCGTGAAGTGGCTGGATCGTGAAGTGGCGAGGCCCTGCAACGGCCATCAAGGGCCAAGGAGGATAGTATGGACGATCTGCCAAGCGGTTCGCTGCACGTACGATTATCGTCCGCGATCGAATCGATGGATCAATTGTTCGAGCAGATAAGCAATATCGTACAGCGCAAGGACCGGGAACGACTGTATGAACTGCTCCGATGTCGACGTCTGCTGACGAGCCAGATCGACACGCTGGCGCATCTCGCAGAGGAGGCGGCCGACAAGGCCTCCGAGGAGACGTTGCGGCGACGTGTCGCCGACCTGCGCTACCAAATCGCCGAGCATCAATCCCGCTGGCCGGCGGTCATGATCGACGGGTCAGCAGAATATCAGCGATCCGCGACCAGCGTAATGCACACCTATCGCGACCTCTCCCTCCGGCTCCGCACGATTCTGTTGTAACTTCGCGGCCACCCGCTTCCTGCAGGCGAACGACCGCCCACCGACAGGAAAGTCATCCCGCTGGCTGCAATCCCATGATGGTGCGCGCCTCAGCTGGAGTCGCGAGTTCGTAGCCAAGCTCCTCGACCAATCGCGCGGCACGCTGCGTCAGCATCTGGTTGGTCGCGAGGCGCCCCTGCGTATAATAGAGATTGTCTTCGAGACCGACGCGAATATGCCCGCCGAGCAGCAGTGCGTTGCAGATGCACGGGAGTTGCGCAGGTCCGATCCCGGTGACGCCGAAGATGGCATCCGGCGGCAGCAGATCCACCATCGTTTGCAAAATCTTGGGCGAGTAAGGCATCGCGTTCTGGAAGGCGCGGTCGGTGCCGAGAACGATGTTGACGAAATAGGGTGGCCGGTCGAGTCCCGCGGCAGTCAGCGTGGTAACGTCCTGGACGATATGGCTGGGACTGAACACTTCCCATTCGGGCTTGATGCCGCGTGCCATCATCAGCTCCGCAAGCTGGCGCGAGCGCTGCGGTGACGTATGCATCAGCAGCTCCCGCCCGCCGAAGGTCGCGATGATCGTGGTCGCGTCGAGCGTGCACATCTCCGCGCCAGCTTCGACCCCCTTGATCCGCTCTTCCCAGAGGATTTCGGGATAGCCGTTCGGACCTTCTCCGATCATGTCGCCATCAACGCCGCCACCCGTGGAGTTGTTGATGACGATGTCGCAGCGTTCGCGCACCAGACGATTGATACGTGCGTAGATTTCCGGGTCGCACGTCGCCTTGCTATCCGCGCGGCGTGCATGGATCGCGGCTACGCTTGCGCCCAGTTTCCAGCACGTGTGGATATCGTCGGCAATCTCTTCCGGCGTGGTCGGAAGCGCCGGGTTCTGCGCCTTGCTCGCCATACCGCCGGTTGGCGCGATCGTTAAGATGATCTTGCGGGACATATCGGTTCCTCTCAATCGCCGGTCAGGCCGGCGTTAGCACGCGGAGCGTCACGCGCGAGACGCACACGGTGTCTCCGGTTTCGTCGTGGATACGGACCGACCAGATATGCGTGCCGCGCCCCAATTTGTCGGGACGCGCGACACCGGTCACCCGGCCGGTGGACGCCTTGCGAACATGGCTGGCGTTGATCTCGACGCCGACAACGGCGCGATCTTCACCTGCGACCAGAACGCCGGCTATCGAAGCCACCGTCTCCGCCAGTGCGGCCGAAGCGCCGCCATGGAGAAGGCCAAACGGCTGTCGGGTACGTTCATCCACCGGCATCGTCGCCGCCAGCCAGTCGTCGCCGCTTTCGGTGAAGACGATGCCGAGATGACCGATCATATTGCCGTCGCCGGCCGTATTGAGATCGACAAGATCGATTGGACGGTTCCAGATCGGACGGCTGTCCCTGCTAACCTTGGTATTCATATCGCTACGTCCTCATCAAGCGGCCAGATCGGCCGGCGGACGTTCCGGAACGGGAAGCGCGTGAAGTCGACCGAGACGAGCCCGCCCGAATCGACGAAAACGATCTCGCGCGCGATCGCCTCGAAGTCGGCGCGGAAATGGTTGATGCCCTTCATCGCCATGATCGTCGTGCGTTCGGGGTCGACCCCTACGATGCGATATTGCTCGCGATCCTCGGGCTGGCAGAGCAGCGAGACCAGAAGAATCGAAACCTGACCGACCCTGACGAGCGCGCTATCGCCCATTTGACCGATCGTGCCCGTGGCGTAGGCCCCCTTGCGGCGATAGGCGCCGTCTGACAGCCGGACGACCTCGGCAGCGACGGAGACCGGGCCGCCGCCATAGGTCGGATCCTGCCGGCCGCCGATCGTCAGCGCGACCGTCGCGCCGACCCCGGCGCCACGCGCCACGCCGACTGAGACCGGATCGAAAATCGGACCAACAACGGTGCCGGCCGGATCTATCCGCAGCAGCTCCGCGAGCAGCGCAGTGCCGTCGCCATAGCCGCCACCCATCATCCCGTCCGTATAGTCGGCGAGGATGACCGGCCCGACGCCCGCCGGCGCGACAACCGCTTTCGCGACCGCCTCGGCAACCGGAAGATGCGTAATGCTGACGAAATCGCGCGTTTGCCATGCCTCGCGGATCAATCGCTGCGCGACGGCGTCTTGGCCGGCGTCGGCACCGTCGCCGACGACGATCACCGAGGGGCCGGCATCCTCGACGTCGCCATAGTAGAAGCCGGCGTTGAGCGAGATGTCGAGGATGCGCGGGTCACCACGCTCTATCCCGCGCGCGACCTCAAGCAACCGGCACATCGGCCCCTCCGGATCGATGGTACGCCCCATGTCGAGACCCGCCATCATCGGCAGGCGCGCGACCGCCGCATGCGGCCTGATTTCGCCGCGCATCGTCCGATCCAGCAGCGTTGCCGCGCGGTGCGCGGTCTCCCAATGGTCGGTATGCGGCGTCGTGCGATAGCTGGTGACGATATTCGCGTGCGCGACCATTCGGTCTGACACGTTGGCGTGGAGATCGAGCAGAACTGCGATCGGCACTTCGGGGCCGACCAGGTCTCGGACCCTCTGGATGATCTCACCTTCGCTATCGGGGTAGTCGACGACGAACATGGAACCATGAAGCGGTAGTATGACGCCATCCACCTCACCCAGCTCCTTGAGTCCTGCGATCAACCGGTCAGCGATGATAGAGAACGCCTCTGTGGTGACGGGGCCGGAGGGGATGGCTTGGGCGAAGAAAGGAAAACTGAGCTCCCAGTCGAAATCGCGGGCGGCGGACAGGATGCCGCCTTCGATCGAACGGGACTCGATTAGGTCCACATCTGCATCTATCGATCCCGGGGTTGCTCCCGCAAAATCCTCGATGCCGGTTAGCCGGGTGCTGAAGCTGTGGCTTTCGTGGGAAAAGCCGCATGCATAGACGATCATGGCGAGTTCCGTCTCTCGAGTGTCACAGAAGAATATATCCCATATTATTGCCCATCGGACAATACAATCCGTGCCATGACATTAGCTCGCCCGGAACTGGTTCGGCTGATATGTCGGGCTGGGATCAATCTGGCACGGATATGATGATGGCGGCGACACGGCGCGGCAAGCCTGCGAAAAGCGAAGGCCGCGGACTTACGAAGGATCTCATTGTCCAAGGCGCCTTGGCGCTGGTCGACGAGCTTGGCCTGGAGAAATTCAGTGTCCGCACGCTTGCGGAAAGACTGTCCGTCTATCCAGCAGCCATCCGCTGGTGGGTGCCGACACGCAATGCCCTGCTCGCCGAGATCGTGAATTATAGTTACCGCGAGGTCACGCTCGCAGACACCGAAATCGACTGGAAAGAGTGGATTCGACAGTTATTCGTCTCCCAGCGGGAGGTTATGCGCCGACATCCCAATATCGCGCCCCTTCTCGCCTCTCAGCTGCTGTCGAATGCTGGTGCCGACCTGCTGGTGGTCGAGAAGACGCTTGTCGTTCTCGACCGTGCGGGGTTTACCGGGGAAAGGCTTCTGGAAGCGTTCGACGTCGTAATAGCCGGCGCTTTGGGCTTTGTTGCCATGGAGTTCGCCGCGGCCCCAAGTGATGACGAGGCAGATTTTCAGGGGCAGATGCGTACGCGAATCGATGAAGTGGATGGCGCGCTCTTTCCGATGATTGCACGACATCGCTACGCCTTGCGGAATCGCCATTTCATCCTGCGGTGGGAAAATGGATCCACCGTCCCTCTCGATGCCAGTTTCGACGCATTTACGTTCACGATCATCGAAGGACTGCGCCTCCTGCTAACCCGCTGAACCCCGCGCACGCGAATCTATATTGCCCATCGGGCAATTATGTGACAGTTTCGAGTCGAGGAGCAGTCCTGACGGAGCGAGAACGTTTTCGTGGATAGGCTCTCGGAAAAGGGGGCTGACATGAGTAATCGAACACGCAGGGTAGCAAGCGGCACAGCACGGATCGCTCTGGCATCTGCAACCGCATGGTGGTGCTTGGCGGGATCCGCGGCCATGGCGCAATCCAGCGACGTGGCCACGGCAAAAGGTCCCGTGGCGCCTCAGGGCGGTGACCAGGCTCCCTCGAGTACAGCTCCTGAAGCAACTCCCCAGCCCGAGACGGCAGTAGGCGAGATCGTTGTGACGGGCTCACGAATCTCCCGAAGCGGCTTTACTACACCAACGCCGGTGACGGTCCTTGGCGACACCGCGATCGCCCGCAGGGCACCGGTGACGATCGCAGACACCCTGAACGAACTGCCGGCCTTCCGGGCATCCGCCACGCCTTCTGCGCAGACCCAATCTGTCAGCTCGGGCGCCAATCTTGCCGACTTGCGCGGTCTTGGTCCGCAGCGCACGCTGGTCCTCATCAACGGACAACGTGTCGTCCCGTCGAACACGTCGGAAAATGTCGATCTCAACCTGGTGCCGGTATCGCTGCTGCAACGGGTTGATATCGTCACCGGCGGCGCTTCCGCTGCTTATGGATCGGACGCGGTCGCTGGCGTCGTCAATCTCGTCCTGAAGAGGCTCGACGGCTTCAGTGCCGACATCCAATCGGGCATCACGCAATATGGCGACAATGCGCAGTGGAAAGTCTCTGCAGCGTATGGGACCGGTTTTGCTGGCGGCCGCGGTCATATCAGCATCGCGGGCGAGTATGCCGACAGCAAGGGCGTGCGCAATCAAAGTGACCGTCCCTGGTATAATGATGCGGCGGTTATCGCGAACCCGGCGTTTACGCCAACCAACGGTCAACCCGCCCGGCTGATTACGGAAAACGCCCATTTATCGGGCTTCACCTATAACGGCCTGATCCGTTCCGGCCCGTTGCTCGGGACCGAGTTCCTGCCTGGTGGAGCGACACGCCAGTTCCAGTACGGCACCTCGGTCGGTTCCGCCTACATGATCGGCGGCGACGGCATCAATCCGAGCGCCGGCAAGCCGCTGGCCTATCCACTTTCGCGCAGCACGATCTACGTCCGGCCCGAATATGAGATTTCGGATGCGCTCAAGATCAGCGCAGACCTTTCATGGTCCCGCAGCACGACGGGAGGACCCTCTTTCTCCTTCCCGGGCGGCTTTTCCATCACGAGCGACAATGCCTACCTCCCCACCTCCGTCAAAACCCGGATGGCGGCTGCCGGCGTAACCAGTTTTGCGATGGGGCGCTTTACCCCAGACGTCGGCATTTTCGATTCTCGTTCGCGCACCGATACCTATCGCGGCGTGGTGACGCTCGACGGCAAGCTCGGCGGGACGTGGAAGTGGAACGCCTATTATCAATATGGACAAACCAACGCAGACATCCGAACGAGCGGCCTGACGATCAACGCGAACATGACAAAGGCAGTCGATGCCGTGGTCAATCCGGCAACCGGCGCGATCGTCTGTCGCAGCACGCTCACCGCACCAAGCAACGGGTGTGTGCCGATCAATTTGTTCGGCCTCGGGTCGCCGAGCGCTGCAGCTATCAACTATGTCACTGGTGTCGGCGTATCCGATACCACGATCAAACAGCATGCCGCAGCGGCGTCGATCCAAGGCGACCTGTTTTCGACCTGGGCGGGACCGGTGACCACCGTCGTCGGTGTCGAGTACCGTCATGAGCAGGTTGTCCGTACCGCAGATGCGATCTCTGCCGTCAATGGGTTCAACGCCGCCAATGTGCTCCCGATTACCGGTAAATTCGACGTGAAGGAGGCGTTTGGCGAAATCGTCGTACCGCTCGCGAAAGACCTCCCTTTCGCGCAGGATCTGGAGCTGAACGGAGCGGTAAGGTACACCGACTACAGCACCAGCGGCAGCGTCGCGACGTGGAAGGTCGGTGGATCCTGGTCGCCAATTCAGGACATCCGGTTCCGCGGCACCGTCTCGCGTGACATCCGCGCACCCAACATCAACGAGTTGTTTGCATCTCCGTTGCTGACCTTCTTCACTGCGACCGACCCGACCCGGAACAATGCGCAATCGATCGCGCAGCAGTTCACCTCCGGTAACACCGCCTTAAGACCGGAAAAGTCCAATATGTGGACTGCTGGCGCTGTCGTGACACCGCGCTTTATTCCCGGACTCTCTTTGTCCGCCGACTATTATCATCTGAAGATCAGCGACGCGATCGCATCCCTGACCGCGCAGCAGATCATAGACCGCTGTTCCACCAGCCAACCGGGCCTTTGCTCGCTGATCACTCGCGATACCACGGGAGCAATCTCCGCAGTGGCCGTCAAGCAGCTGAATCTGGCGTCGATCAGGCTCAGTGGTGTGGACATGGAACTGCGCTATCGCGTGCCGCTTGGTAGCGGTAATAGGTCGGTCACACTGAGTGCGCTGGCCACGTATCTTGACGAACTGACTTCGAATGATGGCGTGACCGTGTTTCGGCAGGCCGGGGTGGTCGGTACGGATCTGGCGGCAAGCCCACATTGGCGATCCACTGCCACGCTGAGCTATGACAGCGACGTAATAAGCGCGTCTGTCCAGGGCCGGTATGTCGGCGGGGGCAAATATAACGCGGACTACACCGCAACTGACATCAACGACAATCATGTCCGAGGCCAGTTCCTGCTCAATGTGTCGGGTGAAGTTCGCGTCCCGGGTGCCGGCAAATTCAGCCTCTATGGCACGATCAACAACCTCCTGAACGCAAAACCGCCGCTCGATCCGGGAACATTCATCTACGCGACATCGACCAACCCGATCCTCTACGACGTCTATGGGCGCACGTTTGTGGTCGGCGCCCGGGTGCGTTTCTGATGACGATGGAATTTACAGCCGACGGTTGGATGGTTTCTATCGCATGATCGATACCGTCTCCACGCCACTGGCCGCGGCGCTCGCCGCCGCGGTCCAGTCCTTCATCGAACGTAATCCAGCTAGCAAGGGGCTGGCGCGACGCGCTGCTGAGGTCATGCCCGGCGGGAACACTCGCACGTCCCTTTGGTACGAGCCCTTTCCGCTCTATATGGCCAGCGGTGAGGGCAGGTGGCTCACCGATGCCGACGGCCACGTCTATCGCGACTTCCTGAACGAGTTTACCTCGGGCGTCTTCGGCCACTCACCCCCGGAACTGCGTCATGCGTTGCTGGGGGCGTTCGATCGAGGGCTGAACCTGTCATCGCATCACGAGATGGAGATCGAACTGGCGGCAGAGATTTGCAGTCGTTTCGAATCGATCGACCGGCTGCGATTCACCAACTCGGGGACCGAGGCCAATCTCATGGCCATAACGGCCGCGACGCTGTTTACGGGACGCGAAACCATCATTGTCTTCGCGGGTGGCTATCACGGCACCGGCATCACCTTCGGTCGAGACGTGCCCGCAGGTAGTGTACCGCATCGCTTCATTGTCGTCCCGTATAACGACATTGGCGCGCTGGAGGCTGCGGTTGCCGAGCATCACTTGGACCTCGCCGCGATCTTGGTCGAGCCAATGCTCGGTGCGGGCGGGTGCATTCCAGGCGATCCTGCGTTCCTGTCGGCTGTCCAGCGCCTTTGCCGAGACCGAGGGGCATTGTTCATCCTCGACGAGGTGCAGACCGCCCGACTGGCAGTGGGCGGCCGCCAGTCCCAACTCGGTCTCGATCCCGATCTGACGACGCTGGGTAAGTTTTTCGGCGGCGGACTCGCTTTTGGCTGCTTCGGTGGCCGCGCAGACATCATGGACATGTTTGACCCGCGGCGCGGTGATGGAGTGGCGCATTCGGGAACGTTCAACAATAACAGCCTCGTAATGGCGACCGGCTTGACGGCATGCCGTACCCTGCTCAGCGCGGATGCGCTTTCCGCGATGAACAGCAAAGGCGACCAACTTCGGGAGCGGCTGACGGCCTGTTTCGATCAACACGCCGCGCCCTTCCACGTCTCCGGCCTCGGTTCGATCATGAACATCCATCCGCATGGAAACGCAGCGACGGTCGCGGCTTGGCGGAAACTGCTATTTTTTGACCTTCTCGAACGCGGTATCTATTTCGCGCCGCGTGGCCTGATAGCTCTGTCTCTCGTCACAACCGACGAGGATATCGCGGCGTTCGTCGCAGCGCTCGACGCCGCGCTGCCAGCTCGCGCTCACTTGTTCGATTGCGCCCGTGCTGACGAGACCTTGGCGAAATGACCGAAGCAGGCACCTCGCACCGCGTGCGGCGGCGCGACTGGTTCCTCATCCTTTTCCTTGCTTTGGCCTATGTTTTATCCGGGCTCGACCGTCAGATTCTCGCTTTCCTCGCTATTGCGGTGAAGAGCGATCTTGCGCTCACCGATCTCCAACTGGGTCTGTTGCAAGGATTCGCCTTCTCCCTGTTCTACGCGGTGGCCGGGATGCCGATGGGGGTCTTGATCGACAGATTCTCCCGCACGAAGGTCATGGGGGGCGCGGTCGCCTTCTGGAGCGCCATGACCCTTGCATGCGGGCTGGCACCTGGCTTTGCAGCGCTGGCTGTGGCGCGCATGGGCGTCGGCGTGGGCGAGGCAGCGCTGACGCCAGGTGCTTATTCGTTGATGGCGGACGTCTTTCCGAAGCGGTTACTCGGTCGCGCGTCATTGATCTACGCGCTCGGCGCGCCCGTTTCCATCGCGGGCGCCGCCGCGATCTCGGGTTTGGTGTTGGCCGCGGGCGACGCGGATGGCCGTCTTGTCCTACCGATTATCGGAATCTGCGCGGCATGGCGCGTCGCGTTCGCGGCGGCGGCGTTGCCGGGCATTGCCGTCAGCGTTGGTCTCGTTCTGTTGCGTGATCCTACCCGCAAGGCTGGCCATGTCGGCGAAATCTCGTCGAGCCGGCTTTTCGCTTTCGTCGGGGGGCCTGGGCGCTCGCATCTCGTCTTTGCGCTCGCATCAACGGCGATCGTTGGCATCCATTATGCCGTCACCGCATGGTCGCCAATGATACTTTCGCGGTCGTTCAATTGGTCTCCAGGGCAAGTCGCCTCGGTTCTAGGTTCTGTGGGCTTGGCGGGTGGAACACTCGGCTGTCTGACGGGCGGCCTTATTGCGGATCGCGCGTTCCGGCACTCGTCTACCCGACCGCTGACAGCGACGATGACCGTCATCGGGACCATTTTGTTGTTGCTCGCGATAGCGTGCTTGGCGTCCGCGAGTGCGGGGCCTTTCATCGCTGTGGTCGGTATGACGACGATGATGACGTCGATGATGCTCATGTTGATGCCCACTTTCCTGCAGACGATCACGCCGCCGGCGATGCGCGGCCGGATGACGGGCTTCTTCATGTTCGCCAACGTTGGGATCGGTGCGGGAGTAGGTCCTGCTTTGGTGGGGGCCGTCAGCAGCTACCTGCTGTCACCGGCGCAGATTCTGCCGTCTTTGGGCTGCGTCTTTATGATGCTGTCGCTGATATCAGTCGGCGCGTTCGCAATATTGCACCAGCGGCTGTCCGCCACGGCGTCGGCTGAATCGTTCGAAGCGCCGGTCAGCGTTTGACGCGACGGGCTTAGCTGACGCCACGGGGTGACCGGAGGACTGCGCAATAAGTGCCGTGCCAAAGAATCGACTTGGTTGCCGCCGGGGGCGGTTTGTCGACCGATTGAACGGGGGGAGAAGGACGTGAGAGTATGCCGTCTAATCCTGAGTGGCCGAGAAACCTGTTCTGCCTGACACTGATCGACAGCGTTGTCGCGGCGCTCCGCACGGTAGCATCACGAGACGAACTTGTGTCGCTGATGGAAGCCATCGCGAGCGCGATGGGCTTTCGTCACTATGCGTTGATCCATCATGACGACCTTCGCGAGTCGCGGCCTGACCGTGTCGATCTCAAGGACTATCCGGCGGCAATCGCCGACCGCCTGATCGGGCAGCATCGTTATCGCCGTGATCCGGTTATCCGGGGCTGCATCTTTGCCGATAGTGCCTTCCTCTGGTCCGATCTCTCCCGCATCATCCAGCTCGACCATCAGGATCGTGCCAGCTTCGAGCTGGGCGCGCGCGAAGGCCTGAACGAAGGCATCACCGTGCCCTATGTCCGGCTCGGCGATCGCATGGGTTCCTGTACCTTCGCAGGCATGCGCCGTCCCGAATGCGCATACCGTTATCTGGGAGCGGCACAGATGATCGGCATCTTTGCGTTCCAGGCCGCACGGCGCCTTGTATTGGGAGAAGTGCCGATCGCCTCGGGCTTGCCAAGGTTGCATCCACGTCCACGCGACTGCGTTATTCTGGCGGGGCGCGGCTATTCGAACAAACAGATCGCTCGGGCGCTCGCGCTGACGCCGCGTACCGTCGATGGATATTTGACTGAAGCACGCCGGCTGTTCGATGCGCATGATCGCACCGAGTTGGTGGTAGGCGCGGTGCTCGCCGGGGAGATCGGATTGGACGAACTCCGGACTCGTCAACCCGAGTAATCGCTCGGTCTATCTCGGCCGGTTAGTCGCTGCTTCCATCGTGCGTGGAAACCACGACCGGGAGCCCATCATGATCCATATTATCGACAACCCTCTCGCGCCCGAAAATCGGCCGCTCCTCCAATCCATGTTCGCCGACCGCAAACGCCTCTTCGTCGATCTGTTCGGCTGGGACGTGCCGGTGGTCGACGACCAGTATGAGATAGACCAGTTCGACAACGCCGATACAGTCTATCTGATCGTCGCCCAGGATGACGGCGGGCACGCGGCCTCCATCCGGCTCTTTCCGAGCACCCGCCCGCACATGCTCGGCACGCTATTCCCTCACCTTTGCCCGTTGGGCGTGCCGGTCGACGATGTGACCTGGGAAAGCACGCGGCTCTGCCTGCCCCAGCGGCACGGCGCCGAACGCCGCCGCGAGCTGCGCAACATGCTCTTCTCGGCGATGGTTGACGTCGCGCTCGATCGCGGCATCGAGCGCTATACCGGCGTCATCCCGGACCCGTTCCGCAAGGAAGTGCTGTCGCTCGGCTGGCAGGCCGAACCACTTGGGCCTGCGGTGCGTATTCCCGGTGGGCCGATCGGCGCCTTCCTCATCCATGTCCGGCCCGACACGCCCGAGCGGCTTGGCTGGACCGGTGTCTATTCTCCCGTGCTTGATCGGGTGCCGGCATGAGCTCCGCTGTCGATCGCCATGCCGCGACGCTCGCGCGGGACGGCTGGTGCGTGTTTGGGCGCGCGGTCGAGCCTGCCTTGATCACCGGGGTCGAGGCGGACCTGAATCCGCATTTTGCTGCGACCCCGCTCTGCCAGGGTGCCTTCTATGGAGAGCGGACCAGGCGGTTCGGTTCGCTGTTAACCCGATCGCCGGCGATCGAACGGCTGGCGATGCATCCGCTGGTTCTCGAGATCGTCGAACAGATGCTGCTGCCATGGTGCGAGCGGATCGCGCTCAACCTGACCCAGGCGATCGAGATCCATCCGGGCGCGCTGCCGCAGTTGCCGCATCGTGATCAGGACATGTGGCAGGGTCCGAAGGGCGGACTCGAATATCTCGTCAACGTCGTGTGGCCATTGACGGCATTCGCGAAACTGAACGGCGGAACGCGCCTCTGGACAGGAAGCCAGTTCGATCAGGACATTCCCGTCCTCCCCGAAGAGGAGTCGGTCGTGCCGACGGTGGTGCCGGGCGACGCCCTCATCTTCCTCGGCTCTACTCTCCACGGCGGCGGCGGCAACGCCAGCACAGTACCGCGTCGGGGGATCGTCATCAGCTACTGCCTGGGCTGGCTCAAGCCGTTCGAGCTGCAATGGTTGGTCTATCCGCCGCAGGTGGCGCGCCACTTCTCGCCCGAACTGGCCGCGCTCGTCGGCTATGCCCAGCATCGCCCGAACCTCGGCAATGTCGAGGGGCAATGCCCGTCGATCCTGCTCGGCGACCATGTACCCGACCATCTGCCGGCGATTGATGCGCTTCGGCCGGACCAGGCCGACGCGGCGGCGATGTTCGTTCGGTCGCAGATGGGCGAGCTCGGTTGAGGATGTTGCGGTGAACCCGTCAGATCCTGCCGCGCATGAGGCCATCGTCCGCCGGGGACGCAGCGCGCTGGCCTGGGAAGTGCTGCGGCGCAACCCGGACTACCGTGCGGCCTATGCCGGTCTGCCGACCCTGCCGCCGACCGGCGTTGCCGCCGATGCCGACTTCGCGGCGGATTGGGGGCTGCACTTTCCCTGAGGATCCGGCCAGGACATGCGCCTGCGTGCTGCCGATATGGTCGGCGGCCATTGACCCGCGCGTGCTCGCCGTCCGGGCCTTGGAGCCTGTCGACGACGCCGGCGTACGCCTCTTCGACGCGCTGGCGGTCGGCACGCGCATGGTGCGCAGACCGCACGTCGAACATCTCCTGATCGACCGCGGCAGCGAGGTCATCCGGCTCGACGTGATCGATGGGACCGTGTCGGCCGGTCCGGTGACGCTTCGTTTCGAACTGCCCGATGACGATCGTCTCGACATGCAGCTGTCGGCAATGCGGGCGCTTCGCGAGCCGGCGCCTGTCGCACGATCGCACGTGCAACTGGCGCGCAGACTTCACGCATTGCAGGCCGTCGACGCGCGCGACGCTGGGGCCAGCCTGCGAGAGGTCGCAGCCATCGTGCTTGGTCCCGGCGCCTGGCCCGGCGACGGCGAACACAGGAAGTCGCTCGTGCGGCGAATGATCGTGGCCGGTGAGCAGATGTTGCGCGCCGGCCCCGCCGGCACGCTGGTTGATCGCCCGCGCGGTGCGTGGCAATTACATCCATTATGAATGTGACTTGCCGCGAACGCCCCTCGTCTTGAGCGTCGGCTTCAACCCGCGGACTGCGTCGCGTCGAACATCAAAAGCATGTAGGGCTCGACGCCAAGCGTTGCTGCCAGTTGATCGAGGCGGTCGATGCTGAGGCTGTATTTTCGCCGTTCGAGCGCACTGACATATGTTCGATCGATGCCTGCCGCGTCGGCCAGCGCTTCCTGGGACAGGCCCTTCGACGTCCTCAGCGCTTTGAGATTGCGGGCAAGATTCTCTCGACTCGACACCATTCAAGATGGACGCCATTGTCGAGTGATGATCCACGGAGTATACTCGTCAGCGCGGGTCAACGGAGGTCTGACGAAGTGGTAGCGGTCGAGCGACGTGCGCCGGAAGGCGATGTGGTGGTCAACTATGATCGCCGTCATCTGGCCCTTTATGCCGCCCTTTTGGAGGCGGCTGACGCCGGCCAAGCATGGCAGGAAGCGGCGACGTCGCTGATGCGGATCGATGCCACCGAACGCGACGCGGAGGCCTGCTGGCGCTCCCATCTCGAGCGGGCACGCTGGATCGTTGGCGATGGTCTCGGGATCGCGATTGATGCGTTCAACCAGCGCAGGCCCGAAATCAAAGTCGAATAGAGCCGGCGCCTTGCAGACCCGTGCGACCGCCATTTTTTGGGGGTACTGCGCAATAGAATCGGCCAGGGATTGCAGTTATCCTGGGGTCATGGACAGCAGCGACGAAGCAAGAGTCTTTCTGATCGCCCGCGGCCTGATCGCCGAACATGGCGATGATGTCGCGCGTTTCCTCCAGGACAAGATCGATAGGCTCACCGCAGCGCGCGACTACGAGCAACTGTCGGAATGGTTCGCCATCCGAAACGCCGTCGCGCTCTCGCTGGGATTTGATCCGACTCTTCAATAGTCGACCCTTGTTGCGCGGCATTTCCTGCGCGATTGGCCGGACCCTGAGCCTTCGCGCGTAACGGCGAAACACCTCCCCGGCGCTTTCCTGGTTAGTTCAAAACAAGATGCGAACTAGCGCCTCGCACGTTCGTGCGACCGCGCTCTACTTCGACCGCCGCCAGGGCGACGGTCTCCGCCGAGCCCCCTTCGGGTCTCGGCCATGCGGTCACGATCGCTGGCGTAGCTGTGGACGCCGCACCTGCGCGCGGCGGCGTTGTTTGTGCCTCTCCCGTTGCGGCGGGTGCGGGCGGCGCTCCCGGCTAGGCCCGTCGCGGCCGCCGGCAACCCCTGCGCTTGCGCTCCGGGGTGCTCCTCTTCGTTCCGCCCTGCGGTGCCGCCGGCCACTGGAGCCGGGCCTCTTGGTCGCTCTTGCCGCCCACCCCCGCCTTCGCGGGGAGGCTTTGTGCTTTTTGGGGTGGCGTGGAGGAAAGCCATGCGTGAAGCCGCCAGCCGCCGTTCCCGTCGCTTGGGGAAGGGCGACGATCGTCAGACCGAGAACCGGGTCAACCTCTATGACGAGGTGACCGCGCGCATCCTTTCCGAGCTGGAGGCCGGGCGCTTGCCGTGGGTCCAGCCTTGGGGTGCGAGCGGCGGGACCGGACCCGGCCTGCCGCGCAATGCCCTCACCGCGCGCAATTATTCGGGCGTCAATGTCCTGATCCTGTGGGGCGCGGTGATCGAGCATGGCTGGCCGTCGCAATCGTGGCTGACCTTCCGGCAAGCGCAGGAAGCGGGCGGATGCGTCCGCAAGGGCGAGCATGGCGTGACCGTCGTCTATGCCGACCGTTTCACCCCCGAGGCCGAGAAGGAACGCGCCTCGCGCGAGGGTGGTGACCCCAAGGCCGTGCCCTTCCTCAAGCGCTTTACCGTGTTCAACGTCGCGCAGTGCGAGGGGCTGCGCGCCGGGCTGGCGTCCGATCCGGCACCCTTGCCCGAACGCGAGATCGTGCCGGTTGCCGAGGAAGTGATCGCGGCTTCGGGCGTCCCTTTCCACATCGGCGGCGACCGCGCCTTCTACGTCCCCGCCCTCGATTTCGTGCAGGTGCCGCCGCAGCCCGCATTCTTCGAACAGGTCAATTACTACCGGACCTGCCTGCACGAACTGACCCACGCGACCGGCCACGCCAAGCGCTTGGGCCGCGACCTCACCAACAGTTTCGGCAGCAAGGATTATGCCCGCGAGGAACTGGTCGCCGAGATGGGTTCGGCCTTCCTCTGCGCCGCGCTCGGCATCGTGCCGACCGTCCGCCACGCCGACTATCTCGGCTCGTGGCTGGAGGTGCTGCGCGAGGATAACCGCGCCATCTTCCGCGCGGCGAGCGCCGCGACCAAGGCCGCCGACTGGCTGCTGGCGCGCCACCGCGAGGCACAGGCCGCGCGCGAAGACGGGAGGATCGCGGCATGATCCTCCTGACCCCCGATCTGCGCTTCGCGCTCCGCGCCAACGACATTTCCCGCCGCGCCTGCGAGGCGAAGGACGAGCGGTTCGACCCACCGCCGGTCATCAAGCTGTTCAATCCGCTTGGCGCGGCGACATGGCTCGCGACCGAACTGGACGAGGACGGCGACACTCTGTTCGGACTGGCCGACCTTGGGTTCGGGTGCCCGGAACTCGGCTATTTCAGCCTGTCCGAGATCGCGGAAGTCCGCCTGCCGTTCGGCCTGTTCATCGAGCGCGACCTGTCGTTCGACAGCGCCGTTCCGCTGACGGTCTGGACCGACACCGCGCGCCGCGCCGGTTCGATCCTGTGGGCCGAAACCCTTCTCCGCCTCGCCAATCGGCCCGGCGCGGACCCCGATCTTCCGCACCGTTCGGGCGAACCGGACGGCGGTTGACGCGCGGGCGGCGCGCTTCGCCGCCATTCCGAAAACCGGTCCGCCATCCCAGCAAAGAGCGACGGACCGGCACTCACAAGGAGTTGTGCCATGACACTCGTTTTCATCGACCAAGACAAGCTGTCCGTCAGCAAGACCAACATGCGCTACGGGAAAAAGGCACCGGACGTGTCCGATATGCTGCCGACCGTGCGCAAGCGCGGCATCATCCAGACATTGCTGGTGCGACCCAATTGTCAGGACGGCCATTATGAGATCGTCGCGGGCGCGCGGCGCTTCCATGCCGCGCGGATCGTCGCGCAGGAAACCGGCGAGGCCGAGCCGCTGCCGTGCCGCATCCTCTCCGAAACCGACGATGCCGCCGCCATCGAGGCGTCGATGATCGAGAACCTTGCCCGGCTCGACGCGGACGAGGTGACCCAATGGGAGACCTTCACGCGGTTGGTGAAGGAGGGCCGCGACGTCGCCGACATCGCCGCCACCTTCGGGCTTCCCGACCTGACCATCGCGCGGGTGCTGGCGCTCGGCAATCTGCTGCCGCGCGTCCGGAGCCTATATGCGGCGGAGAAGATCGACCGCGCCACCGTCCGCCACCTGACCCTTGCCAGCAAGAGTCAGCAGCGCGCGTGGCTGGCGCTGTTCGACGACCCCGACAGCTATGTGCCGACCGGCCACCAGTTGAAGGCGTGGCTGTTCGGCGGGCAGTCGATCCCGGCCCGTTTCGCGCTGTTCGATCTCGACGGCTTCAAGGGCGCGACGGTCGCCGACCTGTTCGGCGACGACCGCTATTTCGCCGATGCCGACGCCTTCTGGACCGCGCAGAACGAGGCCATCGAGGCACGCCGCGCAGCCTATCTGGAGGAAGGCTGGAGCGATGTCGTGATCGTCCCCGCGTCCGATCATTTCCATTCGTGGGAATATGAGAAGGCACCGAAGCGCAAGGGCGGGCGCGTCTATGTCGATGTCCGTTCGACCGGCGAGGTCACCTTCCACGAGGGCTATCTCTCCGCCAAGGAAGCCCGCCGCGCCGCGCGCGGCGATGGTCAGGAATCCGCGAAACTCGCGCGGCCCGAGGTCACATCGACGATGCAGACCTATCTCGACCTGCATCGTCATGCCGCCGTGCGCGCCGCCTTGCTCGGTCATCCCGGCATCGCGCTGCGCTTGATGGTCGCCCACGCCATCGGCGGGTCGCATCTGTGGCGGGTGTCGCCGGAGCCGCAGACGACGCGCAACGACGAGGTGCGCGAGAGCATCGAAACCTGCCGCGGCGAGACTGTGTTCGACGAGCGCCGCCGCGCGGTGCTCGCCGTTCTCGACTTCTCGTCCGAGGAGCCGACCGTCACCGGCGGCAATGGTGACGACTATGGCGTGGCGGGCATCTTCCTGCGCCTGATCGACCTTCCCGATGCCGTCGTCATGGAGATCATCACGGTCATCATGGGTGAGACGCTGGCGAGCGGCAGTGCCGCCGTGGCGGCTGCGGGCACGCAGATCGATGTGGACATGGCAGATTGGTGGCAGGCCGACCCGGCGTTCTTCGAGCTGATCCGCGACAAGGAAGTGCTGTCGCGGATCGTCGCGGAGGTGGCGGGCGAGACGGTCGCGAGCGCCAATGCTGGCGAGAAGACCAAGGCCTTGAAGCGCATCGTCCGCGACCATCTCGACGGCAGCGACGGGCGGACCAAGGTCGAGCGCTGGGTGCCGAAATGGCTGGGCTTCCCGGCCTCCGCCTACACCGCGCGCGGTGGTGTCGGCACCGTCGCCGCCCATGCCAAGGTCGAGGCGGCACGAACCCCTGAGCCGGACCCCGATGCCGATGTCGGCAGTGAGAACGAACCGTTCGCGCAGGCTGCGTGAATGACTGCGGGCGGGCCTCGGCCCGCCTGCTTTCGGACCCTGAAAATCCGGCCGCGCGCCGACGCCGGAACGGCGTCGGCGCGCGGTTTCATTGCCGTTCGCTTAGCTGCGCGAGCGCGGACGCAACATATTGGCCGCGATGTCGATCGCACCCGACACACCCGTAAATTCTTCCGGCCCCATGTTCATCACCCATACCTCCGTCTTTCCGTTTGCGACAAAGTAAGCGGGAAAATGGGGATAGCTATAAGGGTTCAGCTTCATCACGAACTCGCAGCCGAGCGCGAAGAAATGCCATGTATTGTCGCCGAATCCGAAACCCTTGCAGGGCTCGAACATGATCTCCCGGAGATGCTGACCCTGGCTGGTATAGGAGCGGCGTATCACCATTAGCGGCGGCTGGTAACTGGATTGGCCGTCGAAAAGCAGGCCGCGCAACTTCGCTTCGGCAGCGCCAAGATCGAGATCGGCCTGCTCGCGCTCGATGGTCGAAACGCCGCGCCGCCAGATGCAGGCGGCCACGAAGCGAATGAGCAAATCCGGCTTGGAATTGGGCACGAACCACACATTGTCGCGAATGCCCAAGCGCCCCTCGTTCTCGAACCGATGCAGGAACCGCAGGCCGTAATCGTCTGCCGTCGCCAGCATCGCCTCATGGGTCGCGCAGAGGAGATCGGGATCGAACAGCCCTTTTGCCTGATAGCGCGTGCCGCGGCGAAACAAACTGCCCTGGACGGCATGTTGCTCAGATCCGGCCACGCGCCGATACAGCGCTCGCGGGACGATATGGGCCTGGATCGTCGCCGGCTCGCCGCAAATCTTGCACGGCATCAGCGATGCCAGTGATGGCCCGGCAGGCCATCTTCATCCATGAACAGCATGTGATTGCGTAGCGGCTCGGCGTTGCGGCGACCCCGTACCGGATAGATGGCCGTCGTCTCGCTCAACGCCGCTGACTCGTTGCGCGCCACCGTATGTTCCGGCGTCATATAGTTGCCGTAGACCCATTGAAGCCGCGACGCGCCGGGATCGAAGGTCGCCAGTTGCTCGAGATTGAGGAGGTGACGCCGCCCATCGACGCTGTTCCCACCCGTCGCTTCATAGCCGATATGGACGACGCCGGGCCGGTCGCCAGGGAGCTGTCCTGCGGCCCCCGCGACCATCGATTTGAAGTGGCGCGCCTTGCGTCGCGCCGCTTCGTCCGAGGCGCTGATCCAGCTCACAACGCTTGCACGGGACATCTCGGTCGCGTGGAACGGGCGTCCATCCGACGGCACCCAGTCGCCCGCGACATGATAGTCGAGCATCGGCAGATACTCGCCGATCAACAGTTCGATCATCCGGCTCGATCCGAAATAGACGTCGTCGTGGCGAAGGACCGCGCCCATCGGCTTCCAGTCGATCGGCAGAATGACGCCTTCGCCGAAATCGTCCTTCCATCCGGGCGGTCCGCCGCTCAGAAATGCAACGACATGATCGGCGAGATAGCGATCGCCCACCTTTGCCAGCTCGTCGGTAAAGGCGATCTTTATGTCGAGGGACGCGCCAGCACGCTCGCACTCCACATGAGCCGATGCGGCAATGTATTCGGCCCGAACACGCTCCAGCGTGCCATAGTCCGACTGCCCCACGCGCTTGCATTCGTCCGCCCAGCGCGATCTTCCGCGTTCGACGTCGAGATCGGGCGTTCGCGATCCGCCGCGTTGCTCGGGCACAAAGGCAACCTGCCGCCAGCCGCGCCGGGCATACGCTCCTGCAACCAGCAGCTCAAAAATGCTGTCATCGGGCACCTTTCGACCGCCGGTCATCAGCCGCCCGACGCGCTCCTCGATCCCGCCGACCCGACGGAGATCCGGCAACAACTGACCGAGCCGACGGAACACCGGTGCGATGCGGTAGGCCTCATGCTCAACCCAATTTTCGCGATCGGCCGCATAGGCATTCGCCTGGAAAACATACCAGGCGATCCGGTCGTCCGGATCGTAAAGTGGCACGCGTTCGCCCGCCGCCCAGCGTTCGCGGGCCGCCTCGAATGTCATGCGCGTTCGATCCAGCCGCCGGCGCCAAGCATCGCTCGGCGTCGCTGCTACGAGCCAGTCGATGGCAGCTAGAGATTCCTCGTCGCGCCAGTCCTGGCCGTGGCGCTGAGCGATCCAGAGAGGGTCGTGTGACATGTTCGCTTGCGTGTGCGGTGCCGCAGGCACTTTGACCAGATTCGATATGTCGCCGGAGCCTCTAATTCGACCGACGTGAGCCTTTCGACCTGGCCTGGTACCCTATCATGGCGTCGTTAGCCGCCCTGCGGCCCCTTTCGATTTGCGGTCTGCCGCCAGCCGTCCTGTGCCGCTCAACGGCGTCGCCGATCTTCTTCCCCGGCGTGTTCCACGCCTTCCTCGCGAGGCAAGAAGACCGACTTTGGCCGTCCTCCGCTTCGCTTCGGCCTTGCGGTGCGCGGCGTCCGGCCGGCGGCCTGACAACCGCATCGAGGCCGCATCGGGCGGTGTCGAGGCATTGTTAGGAGGTTATCATGGCACAGATTGGCAGCTTCACCCGCGGCGAAAACGGCATCTACACCGGCGAAATCCGGACCCTGACGCTTCGCGTCAAGGCGAGCATCCGCCCCTGCGAGCGCGACAACGAGAAGTCGCCCGACCACCGGGTCAGCGCATCGGGCGTCGAATTCGGGGCGGCCTGGACCAAGGCGGCGCGCGAGACCGGCGCGGAATATCTGAGCCTCAAGCTCGACGATCCGTCGTTCCCGGCACCGATCTACGCGACGCTCAGCCAGGGCGATGACGGCGAGCATAAGCTCATCTGGTCGCGCTGAACCGGGTGCCCCGCGCGCCACCCGCGCGCGGGGCACGAGCGGCGAGCCGGATTAGCCACAGCTCGCGAGGGACCTTGCAGGCGGGGGCGTCTGCTTGTGTCAGCTTACCGTCGCACGGGACCGACAAGCCCGTGCCACCCGGCAAAACCCACGCCGCTCTTCCTGGCGAAGGCGAGCCCCGCGTGCTCCGGCGCGCGGGGCATTCCCGCGTCCTAACCTCGGGTGTGTCGAAAATGCGGGTCGCGATTCCGACACTCCCCGGCCAGTGTCCCGCCCGCCATTCCCGGTGTCAGCGGCGGCAGATCGCCGTCCCTTTCGGACACGGACAGGCAGTATGGACAGCGACGACGACATCTCCCGCGCGACCCGCGCGAAACGCGGCTCCCCCTATCTCAACACCGATCAGGCGGCAGCCTATCTGAAGTTCTCCAGCCGGCTGCTCAAGCGGCTGCGGCGCGCCGGAAAGGGTCCGGTGTTCCGGTTGCACAGCCGCTTCGTCCAATATCATATCGACGACCTCGACGCATGGTCGAAGGCCCAGGCAATGGGAGGTCGCGACCATGACCAGGCGTGACATTCGCGGGACGGCGACGCCGCTGCTGGACTGGGGCGAGCAACTTCGCGCCGGGAAACTTAAGCGCCGGATTCTCGGTCGCCGCATTGCGATAGCCGGCATCGGCATCTCCCTTCTCGGTCTGACGATGGTGTTTCCACCAGCCCCGCGCCTCGTCTGGAATGCCAGCGCCAGCGCGCCGATCGGTCTCTATGCCGTGACCCCCGGCGTGCCCGTCGATCCCGGCGACATGGTCATCTCCCGGGTTCCCGATCCGTGGCGGATGATGGCGGCGCAGCGGCGCTATATCCCCGCCAACGTGCCGCTGGTGAAACGGGTCGCAGCAGCGGCCGGAGACGAAGTGTGTGCGCTCGGCCAAGAAATCTTCGTCAACGGAAAATGGGTCGCCGAGCGCCATGTCGCCGACGCCAGGGGGCGGCCGATGAAGTGGTGGAGCGGGTGCGTGCGGCTGCGCGGCCGCCAGCTCTTCCTGCTGATGCCGGGCAGCCCGGCATCCTTCGACGGCCGCTATTTTGGCGTGACCGAAGGCGAACTCGTTGTGGGCAAGGCACGGTTGCTATGGGCGCGCTGAACCGGCTGCTTCCGGCCATCCTGCTGCTGGCCGCCGCACCCGCCAAGGCCGATGATGTCGGGCGCTGGCGACCGATGATCGAGGAGGCGTCGACCAGGTTCGGCATCCCGACGAGCTGGATCGAGCGTGTGATGCGCGCCGAAAGCCGGGGCCTTACGATGCTGAACGGACGCCCGATCCGGAGCCGCGCCGGGGCAATGGGCCTGATGCAGCTCATGCCCGCGACCTGGACTGAGATGCGCGCGCGGCTTGCGCTGGGCACCAATCCCGACGATCCGCGCGATAATATCCTTGCGGGTACCTTCTATCTTCGGCTGATGTACGACCGTTTCGGCTACCCGGGATTGTTCGGCGCCTATAATGCGGGACCGGGCGCCTATGCCGCCTGGCTGGCCGGTAATCGGAGGCTTCCCGGCGAGACGGTGACCTATCTCGGCTCGGTTGGCGGCACGTCACAGCCGATGTCGCTGGCTAGTCAGGCAGCAGTTCCGCCGCCGCTATTCGTCGTCCGGCGGACCGTGTCCGAAGACCGATCCTCATCCACGGCAAGTGAGCCGCAGACGTCCCTGTTCGCTGTCCGGAATGTCGGGCCATGATCGCGGGCGGTGGAGGGGCTCGTCTCGACAGACCCAGCATGACGGCTGCCGAAGCGGCTATCAAGGCCCGCGGGTGCCCCCCAATTTTCTGCGAAAATCGGTTCCCCCCACGTCCGCTTCGCGGCGCTCCGCTACGCTCCGCGGCCCTGACAGCCGCTCCGCCCCCCGTCTTCTTCACGATGTTCTCGATGAGGAGAACAGAAGCGAAGGAGATGATCATGGGCATGTTTCAACCCATTTCGGTGGCATCGGATCGCGTGATGGCAGCGCTGGTTTCGGGGCTGGAAATCGAGTTCGGACACGGTGTCGGGGAGGCTTTGGCGCATCGGTTTTTGGAGGCTGAGGAGACCGATTTCCTCTGGGATGCACGCGAACAGGAGCGCTGGATCGGCGCCTATGACAGCACGAACGATGAGGAAATCGACCTGGATCGGGTGCGGATTCTTGGGCGGCTGGACGGCAAGTGGTTTGTCGCGGTGATGATCGTCGATGGCGATGGAAACCCGCACGGACTGATGGGCAAGCGCGAGTTCGGGCGGCGGCAGCAGGCATTGGCGGCGTTCGCGGATGCCTGACTATCTGCGCAGTTCGGGCCGGGGCGCGGTGCCAGTTTGGCATCGTGTCCCGGCTTTTTCTTTGAGCCGAGGATGGGGAGAGGGGCAGGAAGAAGGAAGAAAGCGAAAGCAAGAGAAAGGCACTGTCTCGCGACAGGTGCCAAGTGGTTGTCTGCACATCGTTTTCTTGCGAGACATGCCTCGTCACGCGCGAGACATGCCGGGCAGGATTGGCGAAAAACCGCCATTTTCATTGCAAAATCGCGAGATTCGGCGGGCGCAATGAGCGAGGACGACGAGTTCACGCCCCGGCTTGGACGGCAGCGGCAGCGCAGCGGCAAGAAGGCGCGCCGCTACCTTGGCCGGGTCGTCGGTGCCGCGATCCGTTCGGCCGAGAAAGGCGCGATCAGAAGCCGGCGCTTTGATGGCAGCCGGATCGGGCGAGGCGCCAGCATGGGACGGCTGCTCTCAAGCCGTGATCGGTTCGGCGGGATGCGTGCGCGGCGCGCGGTGGTGAAGACGCGCCTGGTCCGAATCGGTACCAAGGGGATGCCCGCCGCGCGCGCGCACCTGCGCTACATCCAGCGGGACGGCGTCACCCGCGAAGGCACGCCGGGCGAATTGTATTCGGCCGACCGCGACACGGCGGATGGCAAGGCGTTCCTTCAGCGCTGCGATGGCGACCGCCATCAGTTCCGCTTCATCGTCTCGGCCGAGGATGGTGCCGAATATCCCGATCTCAAGCCCTATATCCGCCGGCTGATGACACAGATGGAGGCCGACCTCGGCACCCGGCTGGACTGGGTCGCGGTCGATCACTTCAACACGGCCCATCCCCACACCCACATCATGCTGCGCGGCGTCGACGACACCGGCCAGAACCTGATCATAGCCCGCGAGTACATCTCGCACGGCATTCGCGAGCGGGCGGCCGAGCTGGTGACGCTCGACCTCGGGCCGCGCACCGACCAGGAAATCGAGGCGCGGCTTCGCCACGATATCGGCGAGGAGCGAGTTACCGCGATCGACCGGCGCCTGATCCGCTCGATGGACGCCGATCGCCTGGTCACATCGGTCGATCGCGATACTTTCCAGCAGTCGCTACGGGCCGGGCGGTTGCAGAAGCTCGCCAGCATGGGCCTCGCCGAGAATGTCGGCGGTGGCCGCTGGCAGCTCGCCGAGGACCTGGAGGGGACGCTGCGCACGCTGGGCGAGCGGGGCGACATCATCCGGACGATGCAGCGCGAATTGACCGCCCGGAATCTCCAGCGGCCATGGATCGGCCGGAGCCTGTTCGCGGCCGGAGAAACGGATCCGGAGCCGGTCGTCGGCCGTGTGATCGGGCGCGGTCTCGCCGACGAGCATCGTGACCGCCACTATCTGCTGGTCGACGGTATCGACGGCCATGCCCATTATGTCGATATCGGGCGCGGCGATGCTGTGGCGCCGATCCCGGAGGGCGCGATCGTGCGGGTGTCGGCGCGAAGCCTGGTGGTTCGCGACGCTGACCGGGTCGTCGCTGAGGTGGCGGCGGCGAATGGTGGGCGATACTCGGCCGACCTGCATCTGCGACACGATCCGTCTGCCACGCAGGCGTTTGCGGAAACCCACGTGCGCCGGCTCGAGGCGATGCGACGCGCTGGCGCTGGCGTCGAGCGGGAGGCCGACGGGACCTGGACGATCGCCGGGGACCACGTCGATCGCGCCGCGGCCTATGAAGCGCTCCGTCACCGGGACCAGCCGGTTGATGTTGAGACCCTGTCGGTGCGGCCGCTCGAGCAGCTTCGTGAAGCCGACGCGGCAACGTGGGTCGATAGAGAGCTGGCATCGCAATCGCCGCTGCCGATTCGTGACGCCGGCTTCGGGCGCGACGTCCGTGTGGCCATGGCGAGCCGGCAGCAGTGGCTGGTCGAGCAGCAGCTTGCGGATGTCGATGGCGATCGCATTCGGCTCCGCACCAACGCGATCATGATGCTGCAGCGTCGTGAGCTCCTGCGCGAGAGCGAGGAGATGTCGAGCCAGATCGGCAAGGTGTTCGTCGAGGCCCGTACCGGCGATCACATCGCGGGCACGGTCACGCGTAAGATTGATCTGACGAGCGGCCGGTTTGCCGTGGTCGAGAAATCGAAGGAATTTACGCTCGTGCCCTGGCGACCGGTGCTGGAACGCCAGATCGGCCGACCCGTAGCCGGGATCATGCGCGGCGACGGGGTCAGCTGGCGGTTCGGGCGCGATCGCGGAGGGCCGAATATCTAGGGCCTTTTTCTTCGCCTTGGTGCATAGGACAGCAGCTCATCGCCCAAGTTGATCGCATGAGCAGAGTGTGGGCCACATGCCTCGCATCCGATCTCTCGATAATCACGACCGAGCAAATCCTATTCTCCCGCCATCGCTTCCAATTCTGCCTGCCAATTTGGAGTTGGATTGAAGGCTGATACCTGCTCCGGAATGTGCATCGTGAAAGACAGCCCCTGCGCCTGCACGAATGTCTGAGCTAGCAGATCTCGACCTAGTAGAAGCATGGCTGGATCGTCGATGCGGTACAGCCGCGGCAGGAACGTATGGGTGTAGCGCGTGGCGTAAACGCTCCAATCCTGCATGGTCGCGTGGGCATAACCTGTTCCTGACAGTGTTCCGTAAAGTGATACGCGGCGCGTGAACTCGTCAGCGACCTCGGCTCCCCCAGCAGACGTCGACAGCAGTGTGGTGATGCTGCTCACCACTGATGGCAAGCTCTCGCCCATCGTTGTTGACGCGGCCAAGCCGATGCTCATCAGGTGCAACTGCTCGATCGCGCCGGATGGAAGCTGCTTCGCTTCGAGTTGGTGAAGTCCGCTGAACTCGTGGATCGAGGCGCTCGCCTGCGTCGTCTTCACCTCGATCGCGTGATCGCCGATGCGGAAGTCACGGCCTCCCTCTTGCCAGCCCTGCCAGAAATCGAGGCTGCGCATCATCCTTTCGGGCTGACCGCTTCTTGCGAGGATCAGTTGGCGCAGCACCGTGAGTTCACCGACGAGTCCGATGATGACGGCCTCGGACAGAGCGCCCCTGCGAATCGCCATCTCGATGATCGGCTCGACGTCAGTAAAGGCCGTCTGGATACCTCCCGGTTCGCCGACGCCGGCTCGCAGAAGCTCTATAGCGATCAGCGCGGCGATCGACGCGAAGTGCGCCGCCGAGGGCAGCACTATCCGGCTTGCCGAAAACGGTTCGCCGCCCTCCTCTGGGCGCCAGTCGCCATGTTGAACGTGTCGCCGCACCAGCGCTGATCCAGCTCGAAGCTCAGGACCGCGAATGAAGACCTCATAGTCACCTGTTGCGGTTCGCCCGATGGCGAGCGGTGCTGCAAGCCAGCGAAGGTTGCGCGCCTGTTCCTCGGGCACGCTCAGCGCCTCCAAGTCTTCGCGTAAGGCCTCGAAATGCAGGTCGCTCATGTCCGAAGCGCCGCAATATGATCGGGGCCGCCATGTGGGAGACCGAGGCCGATCGCCAGCAGGTCGGTTGGTAGGTCTGGGGCGCTCACGACATGAAGCAACGCAAGGCCGGGGTGACCGCGCGGCCGCCAACTTGCTCCGCCCTGGATGCTCGGCACGGGCGCCGTTTTGTGGAAGTAATAATCGACCAGCTCGTCGCCGAAGTAGCTGCCACCATAACCTCGTGTGCCCCACAGGGTCTGCAACGCCCGCCCGCTTGCAGTGCGTTCGCGCGTCACGGCCTTAATTCCCCTCGCTGCGAGCCGAGGATCGCGGGCCGGGCTCTGGCCGTGTCGGAAGGCGAGGTAGAAGTCGGGCGTGCTTGCGCGTAGGGTGTCAGCATAGTTCCACGGCACCTCCGGACGGTCGGTTGGGTAGAAGCCAGGAGCGGAGTGATCGCCGACAAGGTACGACCAGAGACGCAGGTAAGCAGCGATCGAGTATGGGCAAGACTGCGGCTCGGCACCATAGTCTTGCGGGTTCCGCATCGGCGGCGTGAATAGAGGGTCATCGATTCCCAGCAAGCGCGCATAGTGCTCCCAGCGTTGGCTGAGTTCATTGCCAAGATCTGGATCGTGGTGGGAATAGCGCAACGCGTCGAGCGTCGCGGCGAGGCGTTGAAGGCTGACCGGCTCTGATCGGATCAGCCCGCGCTCAAGGCCATTGTCGTCCTTCAGGGGCAGCCATTCACCATCGTCTAACAGGCTCGCGGCGATGTCGATGTTGTGCCTCGCGAGTGTGTCGTCATCAGACTCAACGAGCCGGATCGATGGTCGCGGGCCCGGAGAGAGCGGAACCTTGCGAGCTTCGACCTTGCTGGTGGCGACGAATGTCGCGCCCTGCAGGACGAGCGCCGGCCCGTTAGCCTCCTCTCCCGCATCCATCGACGTCATGATCTCGGACTTCAGAGCATTGTCATTGACGTGATAGCGCCGGAACAACTCGGCTTGGTCCTCGTAGGTGAACACCCTGCAGAATGGCAGGAAGCCACCGCGATAACCGAACCAACGCTGCATCTGCATCTGCGTGTCGGCAGCCGGCTCGGCCGCGCCGCGGAGAAATAAGCTGGTGGTCAACCCCTCCAGCGTCAGGCCGCGCGAGAGCACGTTGCCAGCGACGAAGATCGAAAGGCTGTCTACGGGGATACGGAATCCTTCCTGCTCCTCGCTGACGTCGAAGCGCGGCCGATCGTCGGACGCAGGGTCGCTGTTCAGAACGCGCAGCCGGACGTTAGGGAACACGCGATCCACTAGTGCCTGCCGAACCCTCGGCCAATCGACGGTAGAGAGCGAGACATAGGGCGCCTGCGGAAGCGTCGCCAAGGCGATCCGCGAGGCCTCGAAGCGGCCAAGCCAAGCCGACCATTGCTCCTCCTCCAGCGCGAGCCGGGTCGCCAACCCCGCTACCGAGACCTCCAACCGCTCTTCGGCGTCGTCATCGAGTTCGACCGTGGATTCGCGACCCGGCTCCGATGCCGACCAGCGCACCACGTCGAGCGCGGTACTGAAATGATCCTCCTTGCGGGCCGAAGGATGGATGAGCATCGTGTGCGGGCCGCGGGCCGCCGCGCGCGCCTCCTCTGACGATGGGTATAGGTGCTGGTGGTCGAATGATTGAGCCCAGCCGGGCGCCAAGCTCCGAACGGCCGCACCGACCAGGTAGCAGCGAAGCGAGTCCGAAAGCATTGACCAGCGAAGACTCTCGCGTCTTTCGCCGAGTTCGGTCTCCGTCTCGCCGGGCCGAAGGTCCGGGAAGACGGAGGTGTGGCAGAGCGCGCCGTCGCCAGCCTTGCGTAGCCGTTCGTAGAAGATCTCTCCTCCGCAGTAATAGGAGCGAACTCCAACCGGTTCAGCATAGCTAATCGTCCGCGGTTCGACTGTGCCGGTCGGCCCCGGCGTCCTCAGCGCCGCATTGAAGTCGCGCGGGCTCAGCGGATTGTGCGTCGCTTGCAGGAAGTTCGCCTGAGGCGTCGCCGTGTAGGCGACATAAGTGGCGAGCAGTCCCGGATGGCGCGTTGCGGCCTCATCGGTGTCGCCGCTCCACAGCGCTGTGATCAGGCGCGGCGTCACCTTTTGCGAGCGCTCGCTGTCGAGCACGCTCGCATCATCCGCTTCATCGTCAAGCAGCAAGATGGAGTAGGGCTTGTCGCGTGCGCCAAGATAGTTGTCGGTGACAATGTCGCTGAGGAAACGGCGCAACATCAACAGATGATCATCCTCCTTCGGGATGACGCATATGATCGGTCGTCCGGCCCTTAGCGCTTGTCGCGCAAGCGGCCGCTGTAGGTAGCGCGCCGGGTCGGCGCGCTGCTCGTGCAGGATATCCGCAGGCTGCGGCAGGATAAGTCGATCGGCGCGCCGGCGGTAGGCATTGTCGGCCGTCGAACCGTCCAGTTGAGAGAGCAACCGCTCGTATGTCTGCAGCCAAAGGCTCACCCGCGTGCCGGCTAGCAGGATTAGAAGGTCCACGCCGGCATCAAGCGCCATCGCAGCGACGCCAAGCATGCTCGCCGTCTTGCCCGACTGAACCGAGCCCACGACCATCCCGGTGCGGACCCGCGACTCGGGCCAGGCCGTAATATCGATCGCGCCAGCCTTGCGAGGCAGCGCCTTCTCGATGATGTACCGTGCGTCGGCCTCCAGCACCGAAAGCGCAGTTGGTGAGAGGCGGTCCTCGACGCTCGCCCTGTAGCGCGCCCACCAGGGGGCGCCGCCTATCACCGAGCCGGCCTTCGCGCTGCCCACGTCGTTGGTCTCACCGACCGGAACGATCGCGGCCGGGCCAAGTCTGGGCTCATCCGAAATCATATCAGTCGATGGTGATCTTGCGGATCTCGAGCAATGCCTCGATCGCGCTGTCGCCATACCGCTCGCGTACCGCTTCGTCGGCTTCGACGAAGCTTAGCCCGAGCGTCTCCAGGATACTGGTCGAGGCGTTGGCGATGTGCGCCCACTGCGTTTTATTCTGCGTGCTGGTCGGGCCGATCATCTTTGCGGTCAGCTCGCGCACGGCTTCGATCCCGTTCTCGAGCTTCTCCTCCTGGCCTGTTATCACGAGGACGAGGCAAGCGAGCAGGCTGGCGACTACCGGCAGTTCCTCCCATCGCGACGCCATCTCACTCTTGCCCTTGCGCCGGAACCTTGGGTGCCAGGCGTCTGACGCGAGTTGATGAAGCTCAAGCGCAGCGATGATGTCGTTCGCCAAACCCTCGAGCGTCGTCTTCGACCGGAACTGCGCAAGGCGATCGCTGTCGATCGAGCGCAGGAAATCATCGATGTGACTCGCGGTCGACGGTGTCCGGTATGCCTTGTCCGGTCCCTGCGCCGGCTTGAGGATTAGCGTCGCGACCGTCCACAGCAGGACCTTGGTACGCCGGAATCGGGTGATCCCGAACCCAAGCGCCTTAATATTCTCGTGCGCCGTCGTTGGGTCGATCCCTGCCTTGACCAACTCGGGCGCGATCTCCGGCTCAGGCCTATCGCCGCCGACGAACAGCATCAGCCGCGAGATCATCAGATGGTTGAAGACCGCGTTGCGAATTTCCTCCGCGTTCAGCTTCATGCCCTGTTGGTTGTAGAGCCGGAACACCTTGTGGATGTCGCGGACCTGCGTATCGCGATAAATGAGCACCGGGATGAAGTAGTCACATGCACGCTCGAAGAGGTCGGCGACGGTGATCGTCTCACCGGCAATGCGAACCTGCTTGTCCTTGATCTCGCAATAATAACGGCCGCCCAGCGTCTTCAGGGGGTCCATGTCGTCCGTATATTTCTTCGTCTTGAATGGCAGGTACTTCTCGCGAATGTCGGTCGCACGGAGGTTGTTGCGACGCGCGAACTGCCCGAAGTTGCTGTCGAACTGCTCATAATCCTTCATCTTCTTCGCATTCTCGCGACCCTCAGGATGCGCGCCCATGAAGCGAAGGATGGCGGTTACCCGCTGCTTGCCGTCCACGATCTGGAAGCGCTGGCTGCTCGAGACGCGCGCCAAGATGATCGACGGCAGCGGGATGCCGCGCAGAATGGATTCGATCAGCATCTGCGAGTCGGCATTCGACCAGACGAAATCTCGCTGGTAGGTCGGATTGAGGTCGAGTTGATTCTGCTGCGCACGGCCTGCGAGGTCATATATCCGCCATTTATCGACGGTCGCGTTGATGGAGAGCGGCTCGGTCGCCGGTGCCTCATTCCACGCGTCGATCCAAGCCTCGGTTGCGGCCGCGACCGAAAGCTCATCCTCGAGCATCTGCAGGAAGTTGGCGCGGTTGCTGACCGCCCGGCTCAAACGCTCCTCGAGTGCCTGCGCGCCCATCTCGGTCAGGACGATATGTCCGTCCTCAATCTCGAAGCTGGCCTCGGCCTTGCCCGGCGACAGCTCATCGAACAGTCGGAGCGCGACCGATTTGGGGGGATCCTGCTCGTCAAAGCTCGAATCGAGGTTGAGCCAGGTCGCGACCTCAAGCACGCGGGCGAGCCATGCGCTTGACGCGAAGTCGATCTCTGACGAGTCGAACGGGGTCGGGGACTGCCGTCGGCCGTCGACCTTAGGTAAAGTGCTTGGCTGCGACAGCTCGGCAAGGAGCGTCGCAACCTGGTCAAAATCTAGGTCTTCCAACGCCTCGCTCCCCTTCAAGCTTGTGCTCACCCGGTCGGGCGTTCAGGCGGCGGCAGCGTCCATGCCCGCGGGCTGCCCGTCGAACGGTAGCCTGAGCCTCCCCACCTTTCGTTGCTTCTCGGTCAGCAACGCCGCCGCGACCGCGCCGATCACGTCGACGTTCACCGCATTGCCGAGTGCCTTGAACGCCGCCGTCTGCGTCTCCGGAAGATGCTCAAGCTCGCCCATGCTCTGGAGCCGGGCGCATTCGCGCATCGTCATATAGCGCCGCTCCCAAGGGATGACGGGCACCTGGCTCGTCGTCAATGCCACAAGTGATGGCGCGGCCGTCGGCCGCTTTGCGCGGATGCCCGAGGCGCGGAACTGGATGATGCACTGGTTAAGGTCGCGCGGGCCGTCCTTCCAGTTCCATTCAAGCTTTTGGAAGCTGGGCGCAAAGCCCCGGATTGACGGCAGCCACGGATCGATCACTGCCTTGTGGCGCTGATAAAAGCGGCGGTTCTGCTCGATGAACTGGATCTTCCATTCCGGGAAATAGGCATTGCCGTCCCGCGCATAAGGCGGCAGCGCGTTGAGGACCTCAGCTTCGGTCAGGCCACGGAGCGGCCGGCCGAAGGAACCCCGGAAGGAGCGAATCTCCGAGAGGCCGTACCCGATCGGCGTGCCAGTTCGCGCGGGATAAGTGGCCCCAAACTCCATCGCCCAGATCGGGAAGGAGGGAAGCTCCGCGTCCGCGGGCAAAGCATCGAGCAGCTGCTGCCATGCCTCAAGATAGGTGATGAACGCGGGCGGCAGCGGCTTCGCGTCGTTTGGCCTCTCATCAAGGATCGAGCGGATATCGACGTCTTCGGCGCCATGCGTCGGCTCGGGCCACTCGAAGCTACCGAGGCTGTCGCGCGCGCCGACGATGATTGCACGCTGGCGAAGCTGCGGCACGCCGAACATGTGCGGCGACATCAACGCTGAATCGATCTCGTATCCTACGTCGCGCAGTCGTTGGCGCACACGTTTCCACGTATTTCCGCCATCATGCCGCATGATATTGGGCACATTCTCGATAATCAGGAAACGCGGCTCATGTCGCTCGATGATCTTGATCATGAAGTCGAACAGGTCGCCCCATTGCGGGCAATCGAAGCCAAGCTGGTCGCCAGCCTTCGAGAATGGCTGGCAGGGAAAGCCTGCGCAGAGGATATCATGCGCTGGCACGAACTCGTGGGCCTCGCGGATGTCGCCGTGGGGCTTGATTCCGAAGTTGCGCTCGTAAAGGTCAGCCAGAGTGCCGTTCAGCTCCGAGGCAAAGACGCATTCGTGGCCGAGCCGCTCCAACGCCTGATGGAATCCGCCCAGGCCTGCGAAAAGGTCGATGAATCTCACGACCGTCGCTCCAGTGGGAAAGTCAGCTGCTTGGCGGCATGCTGATCAAGCAGGTTACGTACCGCGAGCCGCATGAGATACTGCAAGTTGACCGGCGGGCTTACCGTGCGTCCAAGGTCCTGAAGTGCGTCATAGTCGGCCTGATCGACCGACACGGTGAACCGCTTCTGATGCGTTAGCTTAGCCATGATCACAGCGCCTCCCTGCACCAGAATGCACCAAATTGCATCTCGATGCACGCAGATTATGCGTGAAGGAATGCCCGAAGCCTGTTTGCGAGGCCGGCACTTCCCACCTCGCATTCCCATATCGTGAGCACCGAATAACCAAGCCTCTCTAGCCGTTGCTCCTGCTCAGCGTCGCGCTCGACGTTGCGCCTGAGCTTCGGTGCCCAATACTCAACGCGCTTGCGCGGCGCTTTGCCCGTCAGCGCGCAGCCGTGCTGGTGCCAGAAACATCCATGGACGAAGATCGCCTTTCGGCGGCCGATGAACGCTAGGTCCGGCGTGCCCGGCAGGTCCCGGCGATTTAGCCGATAGCCGACACCGAGCGATCGCACGGCCTGGCGTACGATCAGTTCCGGCCGGGTCGCCGAGCCGCGCACTCGCGCCATCCTCTGACGCACGGCATCTGGCACGTCTGAGAAGGGTTTGCTGGCGCGCCTCACGGGAGGTGATTTCTTCGCGATGCTTTGCTAACCTTCGGCGGAAGCGAGGGGCCATGGCCGTAAAGAACGAGATTTCATATACATCGGTCGATCAGCTGATGCTTGATCCGCTGAATCCCCGGCTCGGCCGCGGGAATACCGGCTCGGCCGTTAAGCAGTCAACGGTCCTCAGCCTCATGCGCGACTGGACGCTTGACGAGCTTGCCGTTTCATTCCTCGAAAGTGGCTTCTGGCCGCAGGAGGCGCTGATCGTCGTCCGCGAGAAGCTGTATGGCAAGGATGCAATGGTTGTAATCGAAGGCAATCGACGCCTAGCCGCTCTCAAGTTCCTCAAGCGCGCAGCCGACGGTGAGAAGATCGATCGCCGTTGGCGCGAGATCGTAGAGGAGACGCCGCCGCCGGCCGATCTCTTCGACCATGTGCCGTATATCGAGGTCGACACCCGCAAGGACGTCGAGGCCTTCCTCGGCTTCCGCCACGTCACCGGCATCAAGGAATGGAAGCCTGCCGAGAAAGCCGAGTACATCGCCAAGCTAATCGAGGGCGGCAAGCTCAGCTATTCCCAAGTGATGCGCAAGATCGGCAGCAAAACGCCGACTGTTCGCCAGAACTACATCTCGTACCGGCTGCTGCTCCAGATGGAGGACCAGGAGAAGATATCCGTCGAGCATGTCGAGGACAAATTCAGCGTTCTCTTCCTGTCGCTTCGAACAGATGGGGTCCAGCGTTACCTCGACATCGACATCCAGGCCGACCCTGACGAAGCGCGCAAGCCCGTCCCTGACGACAAGTTGAAGGAGCTCGCCAACTTCGCGCTTTGGCTTTTTGGCGACGAGAAACGCCAGCCGATCGTTCGCGATTCTCGGCAGGTCGACCAATTCGGACGCGTCCTCCTGAGCAAGAAGGCCGTCGAATACCTCGAGCGCAACCCGCGCCCGAGCTTTGACGTCGCCTTCTCGCTGGCAGGCGGTGACGAGCCGGAGATCGTGCGGCTCGTCGAAGAAGCGGCCGACAATGTGGAGTCTGCCCTGAGCCGCGCACATCGATACGCCAAATCCAAGAAGCTCAGGAAAGCAGCACAACGATTGGGTGAGGATGCGCTTCAGCTCGCATCGTTGTTCGCAGGGTTGCGGGACGAACTCTGCGATCATGAGGACGATTGATGCTCGCCCTCCCGCCCAAAGGCTTCTCACGTTCAGTCAACAAACATAACGTCGATGCCGCAATCTGCTGCGACTGGATCGAGGCTTGCGCATTGTTCGGCGAAGGCGAGGCGTCTGGCTCCGATATCGTCGACATCCTCCGGGAGAACGAAATCTACGACAGTCAGGACTTCGCCTGGGAACTCGTCAATGACGTCTTCCTCGCCATAAGGGAGCGTAAGCGCGTCTTGGGCGACGGCTATCCCCTTCGCATCCAGGCAGGGACTCGGGTTGTCTGCGACGGAACATGGCAAGACGTGGCACCCTACGCCTTCTGCCTCGCGCTATCCCTCGCCAAGGCATACCCGGAATGGTGGCAGGCATTCGGCCAAGACTTTGGACCGCAAGGCAGGCTGTTCGAGGATCTCACTGCCGAGGCAGTTGCGGCGACGTTCAGTGGCTGGGAGGTCCATCAAACCGGATGGAGCGCGACGGAGCCGAATCTGATTGCGAACATCGTCCGCGATGTCGCCGAACGGATTGGCGAGGCGACTGGCGAGGTCCGGCGCTGGTCAGCGAAGCGCGCCAAGGAGGCTGGACTCGACCTACTGTGCTTCCGGCCATTTCCCGATGGCAGAGCCGGACTGCCGATCATGCTGTTCCAGTGCGCGAGCGGGAAGGATTGGCGGTCGAAGCTGCACCAGCCGGAAATCCGTGTCTGGACCAAGATCGTGTCGTTCACGATCGATCCGCAGAAGGCGCTCGCGATGCCGTTCGCACTCGACCCAGACGACTTCCGCTATCACGCCAATGTCGTGAATGGGCTATTGCTCGATCGTGATCGACTGCTGGCGCCAGGGCAGACCGACCGTGACTGGATCTCTGACGCCTTGCGCGATCGTATGCGCGCTTGGGTCGAGCCTCGAATCGGGACGCTTCCGCTTGCCGCCTAAAACGCTATTCCCATCCGGGCGTGCGAATTGATTGCGAGCTTTACGCTCGCGGGACGTTTCGCCTGCAACGCGAGATAGCTCTGAGTCCCGAGCCGCCAAAACAGCGAAAACTCTATGCATCGTCGCCGGGAGCCGGGTGCATTCTTGCGCGCAGGTTTGCATTAAAGGCACGATAGAAACCATCGGGTTCGTCGCTGACGCGGCGCCGCCGCGGTCGCAATATCGAAAGACGGCGGATCTCGTCGAAGTCGACGTCATCGAAATGCCGCCGCAGAATCCCTAGCCTGTCTTCGAGACTGAACCCGTCAATGTTCGAGAATCCGTGCTCGTAGCCGAGCGCGACATCGAGATCGTCAAGGTCGAGCGCGAGGGCTTGGATGCCATACCGAGTCAGGGCGCGGTGGGGGCATGACCAGGCGGGAAATGCGTCAGCGAACTGGAGCGTCAACCGTGCCAGCCTCGCTAGATGCATCCGACATGCGTCTGCGACCTCCACCTCGCGCAGACACTCGGGGACGACAATTTGACCGCTGGCAAACCAGTGCGACGAGCGCCGGGTCGTTGACCCTTGGCCAAGGATGGAGATCCGACCTTCCTTCTGCGAATAGTTCCGCAGATCCAGAAAAAACCGCATCGCGTCGTCCCGGCGCATCTCCGCTCGGCGTTCCTCCCACCATTCGGCAAAGCCGGGAACCTTCGACATCTCCTTCTGGATGAGGAACGTCACCGAGCGCGCAGCGGACAGAAACGCATTCAACTCGAATCCGTGCTCGTAACCGCGCTTTCGCGGCAGGCGCCGCATGAAATACTCGGCCTCAAGCAGCTTTTCTTCGACCAGAAGCAGGCTCCGGAAACGGGGGGCCGATGCCACTATGACGTTCCAGCATCCGAAGAGGAGCCGCCAGTCAGCGCGCGCTCGATCGCCGCGAGTTCGGTGTTCCACCAGTCGAGCGCTTCGCGATAGACGTCACGCGCGTCATTGCCCTCACTGTAGCCGTCGAGGACTGGCCGATAGATGTTCTCCCCGATCGGCACGACCTGAGGAATCTGGGATATTTCCGCTGTCACAGGGTGCCGCACCGTCATCATCACCGCGACATCGACGTGTTCGAGAGGGTGCAAGTTGAATCGGTATTCCTTCAGGATGTTGTTGCGCTCATCCTCGATGAACTCCCAGAAAACCGCATTATTCGCCTTCTGCGATTTCCACCGGCGATATGCGACGTCGACTTGTCGACGCACATCCGGGTCGGCTCCGTCCACCTTGTGAAGTACGTGGCCAACTGCGCGCACCAGCGCGAGCGCTCCTGCCCAATGGACGCGCCACCGAATCAAATCCTGTTCGGCTTCGAGCATTTCCAAAGCGATCTCGCAATCACCGAGAACCTCGCGTGCCATTCGAGTCAGAATCAATTCCCTTCCTCGTCGCAATTACACGATAGCGCGACCAACTGCCTGCAGAACATAAACCGAGAGCCCAAAGACCCGTTCGAAGCGAATTCCACGCTCGTCTCAATCGTCGGATTTCCGAATTCCCCCCAGAGGTACGCCGCGTCACCAGACAGGCTCTGACCCAAGCGCATGATTTTGCCGAAGTTAGGCTCAGCCCGCGGTCACCTGATTCTTGTGCGGGCGGAGGCCCGCATGACCCCGACCAAACTGCTCATCGGACAGATCCTTGTCGTGTTCGCCATCGTATTGGCGGGCGTCTGGTTTGCTACACAGTGGGCTGCGGCAGAACTGGCCTATCAGCCCGAACTGGGCCGGCCATGGTTCACAGCCTTCGGTCATCCGATCTACCTGCCCTGGGCACTGTTCGGCTGGTGGTTCTCATACGAGGCCTACGCCCCGACGCTGTTCGAAGAAGCGGGCGCGATCGCCGCCGCGAGCGGTCTTGTCGGATGCGCCGCCGCGATCTTCGGGTCGCTGTGGCGTGCGCGCCAGCGCAACAACCTCACGACCTATGGTTCGGCACGCTGGGCCGAGCCGAGCGACATCCGCCGGGCCGGGCTGCTAACGGAATCCGGCGTATTTCTCGGGCGCACCGGCCCACGCTATCTTCGTCACGACGGTCCCGAGCACATCATGGCCTTCGCGCCGACCCGGAGCGGCAAAGGCGTCGGCCTGGTCGTGCCCACGCTACTTGGCTGGTCGGGCTCGGCGGTCATCCACGACATCAAGGGCGAGAACTGGCAGCTGACCGCCGGCTGGCGTCAGCGTTTCTCGCATTGCCTGCTCTTCAACCCGACCGATGGCCGCTCGGCGCGCTACAATCCGCTGCTCGAAGTTCGCCGCGGGACCGACGAGGTGCGCGACGTCCAGAACATCGCCGACATCTTGGTCGATCCCGAAGGCGCACTCGAACGCCGCAATCACTGGGAGAAGACCAGCCATTCGCTCCTGGTCGGCGCCATCCTCCACATTCTCTACGCAGAGGAAGACAAGACGCTCGCCCGCGTTGCTTCCTTCCTGTCCGATCCGCAACGCCCGTTCACCGCCACGCTCCGGCGGATGATGACGACAAACCATCTCGGCACGACGGACACGCCGGTCGTCCATCCAGTTGTCGCGTCGGCGGCACGAGAGGTGCTCAACAAGTCGGAGAACGAGCGCTCAGGCGTGCTGTCGACGGCCATGTCGTTCCTCGGTCTCTACCGCGATCCGACCGTCGCGACGGTGACGTCACGCTGTGACTGGCGCATCGCCGATCTGGTCGACGTCAAGTCGCCGGTCTCGCTCTATCTGGTCGTGCCGCCCTCCGACATCAGCCGCACCAAGCCGCTGATCCGCCTCGTACTCAACCAGATCGGGCGCCGGCTGACCGAGCATCTGCACGCCGAGAACGGCACCAATGCCGCCGCCCGTCACAAGCTGCTCATGATGCTCGACGAGTTCCCCGCGCTCGGTCGCCTGGACTTCTTCGAGACCAGTCTCGCCTTTCTCGCCGGCTACGGTGTTCGCGCCTTCCTGATCGCGCAGAGCCTCAACCAGATCGAGAAGGCTTACGGCGAACACAACGCCATCCTCGATAACTGTCATGTCCGCATCGCCTTCGCTACAAATGACGAGCGGACGGCGAAGCGCATCTCCGATGCCCTCGGCACCGCCACCGAACAGCGCGCGATGCGCAACTATGCGGGGCACCGGCTCGCGCCATGGCTGGCGCATGTCATGGTCAGCCGGCAGGAGACCGCCCGCGCCCTGCTGACGCCGGGCGAGGTGATGCAGCTCCCGGCGACCGACGAACTGGTGCTCGTCGCCGGTACACCTCCGATCCGCGCTACCAAGCTGCGCTATTACGAAGACAGCACGTTCAAGACACGGGTGCTGCCGCCGCCCATGCTCGCGGACGGCGACTATGCCGATCGGCCAACTGCACGGACGGATGATTGGGCTGGGATCGTCCGCGGCATCGATGCGCGCCTTGGCGCCGCCGCCGATAGTGACGGTGACGATGCGGGCGGTGGTCTGGAGCAGGCCCGGCATCCCGGTCACGAGATCGACCGACCGGCGTCGCCCGATACGATCAGCGCCGACCCGCTCGGCCTTGGTGAAGACGATGGCGATCTCGCCGCCGACCAGCGCGCGATGGACCAGGCCCGGGCGCTCGGCACGGCCCGCACCGTCTACGCGATCGACGCGGGCGCCGATGGTTCCGACGGGCATCGGCCCGGCGACCTGCAGTTGGATCTCTGACATGAGTTCCGAGAAGATCCGCCACCAGCTCTTCCTGCCCAAGCCGGTCAGCGACCGTCTCGAGGCGCTCGCCGCCAAGCCCGGGGCATCGAAATCGGCGATCCTGACCGATGCCGTCACCGCCTGGCTCAACCGTCGCGGCGCCTCCGAGCTGGAGGACCGGTTCGGCATCAGGCTCGATCGCCTTACCGCTGCGATCGGTCGGCTCGAGCGCGACGGCCATATCCAACTCGAAACGCTGGCGCTGTTCGTCCGCTACGAACTGGCGATCCACGCGCCACTCGCCGAGAACGACCATGCCGGGCGCGCCATTGCCGCCAAGCGGTTCGAAGCCTTCATCGCACAGGTCGGTCGACAGATAGCCGAGGGACGCAGAACGATCACCGGTACGGAGTCCGGTAAATGACCGGCGGCATTTCCGCCGACCGTCGGCGCGCGATGCTGCGCACGGCGATGGGGCCGGCCATTGCCGATGCGCTGGCCGATCCGCGCGTCATCGAGATCATGGTCAATCCGGACGGTGCGCTGCGTCTGGACAGGCTCGGTGAGGGACGCTCCGACACCGAAGTCCGGATGGAGGCGGCGCAGGTCGAGCGGATTATCCGCCTCGTCGCTTCCCACGCGCGCGCCGAAGTACATGGCGACGCGCCGATCGTATCGGCCGAACTGCCGCCCCATGTCGAGGGTCGCGCCGGCGAGCGGTTCGAAGGCGTGCTTCCGCCCGTGTCGATCGCACCCTGCTTCTCGATCCGCAAGCCTGCCGAGCGACTCTACAGCCTCGACGACTATGTGAGCGACGGCTTTATGACGCAGGCGGCTGCCGATCGGCTGAAGGCCTGCGTCACGCAGCGCTACAATATCCTGGTCGCCGGTGGCACGAGTTCGGGCAAGACGACGCTCGCCAACGCCTTGCTCGCCGAAATGGCCTGGGTCGACGAGCGCGTGATCCTGATTGAGGATACCCGCGAGTTACAGAGCCCGGCACCCGACACGGTCGCGCTGCGCACGCGGCCGGGCATCGTCACCATGGCCGACCTCGTCCGCTCGACGCTGCGCTTGCGCCCCGATCGCATCATCGTTGGTGAGGTTCGCGGCCCCGAGGCGCTCGATATGCTCAAGGCGTGGAATACCGGGCATCCCGGCGGCATCGCCACTGTCCATGCCAACAGTGCGATGTCCGCCCTCTACCGGATCGAGGGTCTGGTGCAGGAGGCGGTGGTCACTGTGCCACGCCGGCTGATCGCCGAGGCGATCGACATCATCGTCTTCATCTCCGGTCGCGGTCTCCAGCGCCGCATCGCCAGCATCGCGCGCGTCGCTGGGTTCGATCCTGACACCGGGAGCTACGCGCTCGCCGACCTTCTCAACCCTGCCAACCTCCAAGGAGAATGATCATGCAACTTGCCAAGCTTCCATCCCGCGGTTCGACCTTCCTCGTAGGCGCCGCCATCGGCCTGACCCTCGCGATCTCCCCTGCCGCGCAGGCGGCGGGATCGGGCATGCCCTGGGAGCAGCCGCTCCAGCAGGTGCTGGAATCGGTCCAGGGTCCGGTCGCGAAGATCGTCGCCGTTATCGTCATCATCGTCACCGGCCTCACCTTGGCGTTCGGCGAGAGCAGCGGTGGCTTCCGGCGCCTCATCCAGATCGTGTTCGGGCTGTCGATCGCGTTTGCTGCGTCGAGCTTCTTCCTCAGCTTCTTCAGCTTCGGCGGCGGAGCACTGATCGCATGACCCCGGTCCCGCTCGGCACCGGACAGCATCTCGAAGGCTTCGAGGCTCCCATCCACGGGAGCCTCGGGTCGCCGATCCTGCTTGGCGGCGCGCCGCGTGGGATCGCCATCGTCAACGGCACTATCGCCGCCGCGGTCGGCCTCGGCCTGCAGCAATGGCTGGCTGGCCTCGTGCTCTGGGCCGCCGGCCACAGCATCGCCGTGTTCGCCGCGCGGCGCGACCCGGACTTCGCGCCCGTGCTCATCCGCCACCTCCGCCAGAAGGGCTATCTCGAGTGCTGAACCTTGCCGAATATCGCCACCGCACCGACCGGCTGGCGGATCATCTCCCATGGGCAGCGCTGATCGCGCCTGGCGTCGTCCTCAACAAGGACGGCAGCTTCCTGCGAGTTCTCCGGTTCCGCGGACCCGATCTCGAATCCGCTACCGAAGCCGAGCTGATCTCGGCCTGCGCGCGAGCGAACAATGTACTGAAGCGGTTCGGCACCGGCTGGGCTCTGTTCTTCGATGCCGAGCGGCGCGAGACAACCGCCTATCCCGACAGCAGCTTTCCCGACGCCGCCTCATGGCTCATCGATCAGGAGCGTCGCGCCGCATTCCTGGGCGAAGGCGAGCATTATGAAAGCCGCTACCATCTGGCGCTGACCTGGCTACCGACCGCCGACAACGCCGAGGCGGCCGGCCGGTCGCTGGTTGATCGACCGGACGCGGAGAAGGGTCGCGACTGGCGGAGCGCGCTTGCCAGCTTCATGGCCGAAAGCGACCGCGCGCTCGATCTCTTCTCCAGCTTCATGCCCGAGGTCCACGCGCTCGATGACAGCGAGACACTGACCTTCCTCCACGGCACGATCTCGACACGCTCGCATGTCGTCGCTGTCCCGGACACCCCGATTTACCTCGATGCGCTGCTCGCAGACACGCCGCTAACCGGCGGTTTGGAGCCGCGGCTTGGCGAGACGCATGTCCGCACGCTGACAGTGCTCGGCTTCCCCAGCATGAGCCGGCCGGGCATCCTCGACGCGCTCAACCATCAGGATTTCGCCTATCGCTGGGTCACCCGCTTCATCGCTCTCGACAAGAGCGATGCGACCAAGGCGCTGACCAGACTGCGGCGGCAGTGGTTCAACAAGCGCAAGTCGATCACCGCGCTGTTGCGCGAGATCATGTACAACCAGCCATCGCTGCTGCTCGACACCGACGCCGACAACAAGGTGGTCGATGCCGACATGGCGCTCCAGGTGCTGGGCGGCGACCATGTCGCGTTCGGCTATCTGACCACGACGATCACGGTGACCGACACCGATCGTGGCCGGGTCGAGGACAAGGTCCGGCAGGTCGAGCGGATCGTCAACGGGCTCGGGTTCACGACGATCCGCGAGGGCGTGAACGCGGTCGAGGCATGGCTGTCGTCGCTGCCCGGGCAAACCTATGCCAATGTCCGACAGCCGCTCGTCCATACGCTGAACCTCGCCCACCTCATGCCGCTGTCGTCGGTATGGGCAGGCCCGGAGCGCAACGCGCATCTCCAGGGTCCGCCACTGCTCTACGCCAGCACCGCGGGATCGACGCCGTTTCGTCTGTCGACCCATGTCGGCGACGTCGGCCACATGCTGGTGGTCGGACCGACCGGAGCCGGCAAATCCGTGCTGCTCGCGCTGATCGCGCTGCAGTTCCGGCGCTACGCGAATTGTCAGGTTTATATCTTCGACAAGGGGTTCTCCGCCCGGGCCGCGGTGCTGGCGATGGGCGGCGCGCATCACGCACTGGGGCTCGGTGCCGATGCCGGCGAAACGCTCGCGTTCCAGCCTCTTCGCCGGATCGACGATGCCACCGAACGAAGCTGGGCGGCGGAGTGGGTCGCCGCGCTGCTAGCGCACGAACGCGTTGTCGTCACTCCCGAGGTCAAGGACGCGGTCTGGTCCGCGCTGGGCAGCCTCGCGTCCGCGCCGCCCGAAGAGCGAACACTGACCGGGCTTACCTTGCTCCTCCAGTCGAACGCGCTTCGCACCGCGCTTGGCGCCTATACGCTCGACGGCCCCTATGGCCGGCTGCTCGACGCGGCCGAACAGCATCTCGCGTTCGCCGACGTCCAGTGCTTCGAGACCGAGGCGTTGATGGGGCAGGCCGGCGTGGTCGCTCCGGTCTTGACCTATCTCTTCCATCGACTGGAGGAGCGGTTCGACGGCCGGCCGACCCTGCTGGTGCTCGACGAAGCCTGGATATTCCTCGACCATCCGCTCTTCGCGGCGCGCATCCGCGAATGGCTGAAGGTGCTGCGCAAGAAGAACGTCGCGGTGCTGTTCGCGACCCAGAGCCTCGCGGACATCGCGTCGAGCAGCATCGCGCCGGCCATCATCGAAAGCTGCCCCCAGCGCATATTGCTGCCCAACGATCGCGCGATCGAACCGCAGAGCCGCGATGCCTATGAGCGGTTCGGACTCAACGACCGCCAGATCGAGCTTGTCAGCCGCGCAACCCCCAAGCGGCAATATTACCTCCAGTCCGCGCGCGGCAACCGGCTCTTCGAGCTGGGCCTAGGGCCGATCGCGCTGGCGCTTTGCGGCGCCTCCGACCCGGCAACGCAGGCGCGGATCGACGCGATGATCGCCGAGGGCGGTCCGGCGGATTTTACCGCGCGCTTCCTCATCGATACCGGTCTCGACTGGTCCGCCGATCTTCTCGCTGGTTTCGAGCGTAATACAACGAGTATCGAGCAATAAGATCGTCGCATGAGAGGCCACATCAGGCTATCCGAGCGGTTCTGCCGGTGGCAAGTCCGGGAGGGCCGCCATTCGTTAGCCAACAGGTCAATCTGGAAAGACTGACGAGGTGACGTTCAGAGGTGAACCGTCGCTCGGGGAATCCCAGCTTCTCAGCTTCGGACATCCGTTCGTGCAGCTGACGTTGCTCCGATTCGGTATTTATAGGTCTGTGACGCGATCGCGTCACAAGGCGAGCGAGCCCCAACCAACGCAAGAACTGGCTTTAGACCGTCGCATTCGCTTCTGATCGACGTCGCCACTCAACGCACTGACAGGTTCTGTCACCCCTGACTGGCAGTGTCGATGATGGGACGGTCGGATTGGCCGTCAGGGCAAGGAGTATCGGCATGCAGGTTGAGGATGAATGGGAGGGCTGGGGCGGCGACACTGTCGTCAAACTGACCGACGGATCGGTGTGGCGGCAGGAGGAGTACCTCTACGAGTATCGCTACGCGTACCGACCGAAGGTCACTCTCCAGGGCGACCGCATGTTCGTCGAGGGCATGAGCCGGGGCGTCCGCGTTAGCCGGCTGGACTAGGAGCAGATCCATGAAGTCGAGAGTCGAGGGTGCCTGGACCGGGTGGAGCGGCGATACGGTCGTCAAGCTCGTCAACGGCACGGTGTGGCGGCAGGCCCAATACTATTACCGCTACCATTACAAGTATCGGCCCGAGGTGATCATTGACGGCAACCTGATGTACGTCGACGGTATGCCAAAGGCAGTGCGCGTCAGGCGTATCGGGTGATAGCTGGCAATAGGGGGTAGACGGGCGTTGCGTAGCACTGAGCCGACGATCGGCTGGTTTATGCTGTCGGCGGCAGACCGTGCGACCGCCAACAGGCTGCTCGCCAGTGCCTCCTCCGACGGCACGCGTGACGAGCTCGGCTTCGCCCCGATCCACTTCGCGTTCGCCGACCGCTTCTTCCCAGGGACCTCGGTCCAGCATGCCCAACTAAGGTATGTCTTCTTCGTGGCCTGGTCCTATCAGGAGCTCCTCTCGGGCACGGCCGGCGAGCGGTTCTCGATCGACCGGCTCTTCGAGATCGAGCGCCGCTACTCACGCCGGTTGATCGCGACCGTCGACACGCTGGAAGGATCCGGCATATCCGGATGGACAAAGTACGAAGCGGACCAGCGTCCCGTCGTGCGCGCGAGCACAATCTACTGGACCGCGCTCCGCTCGTGGCGGATGGCGAGCCCGGTTGCCGGCTTCGGTGAAGCCCCGACAGAGACCCAGCTGAGGAGCTTGTGGCCGCGCTTGGTAACGAGGGAGGACGGCGACGACGGCAAGTCGGCGACTGTTGAACTGTTCAAGGGACTGCCGGAGCCGCCAGCCGGTTGGCGAAACAAGACCGGTAGGCTCGAGTTCGCCCTTCGCGGGCCCGAGGCGCGATACCTGAGAAGGCTCTGGGGCACCGCCGGACATGGTGGGACCCAACCCCTTCTAAGCACACTGACCGAGGAGGGCGTGACGACGGAATCGCTGTGGTCCGCCAAGGTCCGCGACGTGGCTGCGAAGGCAGACCGCGCGGCGCTCGCTCTCGCCGAGGGAGCAGCATCCGTCGCGTGCATCGCCCGGGCCGCCTACGGCGCCCTGATCGAACAACGGCGCAACGCGGACCGCGGGGCCGAGGATCACCGTCATGCCGATGCCCTGCCCATTCTCATCGAGGGGCACCGGGACACCGCGCTCGCCCTCGACGTCGCCGCGCTTCGGGCCGAGACGCACATAGATACCGCGCTCGTCGCGTTCATCCAGACAATCATGGAATGGGTACGCGAACGAAGGCCCCTCGACGCGATCGCGAACGCGTTGACGATCAGGGAACGGGACCTGAAGGACACGCGCGCATACCTGGTCAACGAGCAGCGCCGCCGGGACTGGCAGAAGGGTGTTGCGACCCCGCTCGACTACCGGTGGCCGGTCGTCCGCGAGATGATCCGGTGCGTTAGGGAGGTCTCGTGACCTTCGGGCGGCGGGACGACCGCTCCTCTATATTTGGGGCCCTGCGTCCCGGCCCTGGGCAGACGGTGTCGAGAGCGGTGATCACGACCTACTCGCTCGACCTGATCGCGATGCTCGGCCTCGTGCTCGCTCTCGGGGGTGACGCGGAGGCTGAGTTCGAGGCCTCGCCGCTGGGGCTGGTGAAGGCATTCGACAGGGTCCGTGGCAAGCTGCTCGTTCTGCACCAGCTGAGCCGCGTCGTGGCGCCGAGCGCACACAGGTCGGTTCTCCCGCTCCTCGACACGATGGTGCGCGCCGTCCCTTCGAACGAGCGCCGGGAAAGCTGGCACCCCAAGACCGCTCTCGTGCGATACGCGTCGGAAGGCTCGATCGAATGGCGGTTCTGGATCGGGAGCCGCAACCTCACGGGTTCGACCGATCGCGACGCCGGGCTGCTGATCGTGAGTTCCAAGGACAGGGCCGCGCGGTCGGTCCCGGACATCGCCGGTCTCGCAGAGGACCTACTTGCCGACGCGGGTCTGACGGAAGGGGAATTGGGCGAGCTGAGATCGGTCCGGTGGCTGGCCCCGCCCGGCGTGAGCGTGCGGAACATCCGATGGCGTCGGAACGGCCAGACGCGGAAGTTCATCGATGCGCCACTGATACCGCGCGCCGACCGCGCTTGCGCCGTCAGTCCGTTCATCGACCATGGCGGCCTCGCGGAGGTCCTGCAGGCGGGATCGCGCACCGTCACTCTGCTGGCGACGGAACTGGCGGGGACCGACTGTGCCCCGTTCGATGGCGTGAGTTTCCGCGTCGACGCAGCGCCCGAACCGGCCGCCACCGTTTCCGTCGAGCAGCAGCTGGAAGAGGTCGTCGGCGAGTTCAACGAACCGCCGTCAACCGGCGTCCACGCCAAGCTCCTGGTGGTCTCCAAGGGCAACCGGACCGCGTTGCTCGTGGGTAGCGCCAACCTCACGCGCCGGGGCCTCGTAGGCCCCAACGCGGAGGCCGTCGCCATCCTGGACATCTCCGATCCGCAACTTACCGAGTCGCTGTATGGCTTCGTGGCGGGCGGCATCGAACTCTCCGCGATCGACGTCGACACTAGTGAAGAGAAGGAGACGGAGCGCGCGAAGCGGGAGTTGGACGGTGTAATCAGCCAATTCCTCGAAAGCCCGATCCGGCTCGCCTACAGGGAAGACGGTTTGCACCTAATGGTCGATGATGACGTCGCGGAGGTCCTGCGCCTCGCGCGGTTCGAGGTCTCACCGTTCCTCGATGCTGAGGCGTGGGTAGCGATCCAGCCGGGATCGGCAGCGATACGACTGCTCGCGAACCCGCCGCCCCTGAGCGAGCAGACTGCTCTCGTGAACTTCCGAGCGCATAGCGTCTCCGGTCCGGAGGTCTGCCGCGCCTGGGTGCAGACCCTCGAGGTAGACGGTGTCGACATGGAGCGGAGGGATCGCGCCCTGCTGGCACGTTACGTCGGCGCGAACAGGTTTCGCGAATGGCTGCGCTCCCTGCTTGACGGCGTCGATGGTACCGGTGGGCAACGCTGGTCGGATCAGGTCGTCGCGTCGGGACCTCAGGACCCCGCCAGCAAGCTGGCGCAGATTTTCACGCTCGAGACGATGCTCGCCGCCTGGGCGCGCGACCACAAGGCGTTCGAGAGTCGGGTCGGCGGCATGATGGCGATGCTGGATTCGTTCGGGGAGGTCTTCGCGACGATCCCCGACGAAGACGAGCGGGAAGCCGCCTTGACCGATCTAGAGGAGGTACGGCCCTTCCTTCAGGCGGTACACGACGCGATCGGCGTCGTCGCATGACGAACCTCGCCGAATTCCAGCGGAGGACCGTACAGGTCGCGCTCGACCGCCTTGAAGCAGGCGACGCCAGACGCTTCCTCGTGGCTGACGAAGTCGGATTGGGAAAGACGATAATCGCGCGCGCGGTGGCCGAGGGACTGCGGAAGACCCGTCGCCGCCTCAATGTGATGTATCTCTGTCCGAGTCTCGAGATCGTCGGACAGAACAGGCTGAAGTTCGTCTCGCTCACGGGGATCGATGAGAAGGACTACTATCCGGGCGAGGACCGCCTCGCGTTGGTGCCGGGTTCGCCGCCCGACGAGGGCGAGGGCTTTCGGATCTTCACCTTCACGCCGGAGACGAGCCTACCGGGGTGGAAACCCGGACCCAGGACCGGTCGGAAGGCCGAGCGGGCGCTGATCAGAAGGCTGCTCGACCGATACGACCTGATCCGGCCGGTCGCGTTGCGCATGGACTGGGAGCATGCGGGCGAAGGACGGAAGCTGCTGGACGAGCGCGCGCCCGATCTCGAAGGCTATACCTTCGTCGCGATCGAGCAGGCCCTCCGAGACGTGTTCCAATGCCCAACTGGCAACTTCCAAACGGTCGTCGTCGACTGGCTTCAGCAGAGGCACGTCGACATCGGCGAGTTCATCGGGCGCTTCCGCTCGATCCTCGCCCTGGCGGCACTGCGGTCGAAGACGGTGCGCCCGGATCTCGTGATCCTGGACGAATTCCACCGCTACGCCGACCTGATCATCCCGAAGCCCGAGGAGAGCAGGGACCCGCTCAAGATTGAGCGTACACATGTCCACCGACTGCTCGTCGAGGCGCTGCTCGGTGGCGATACTCCCCCTGCGGTCCTGCTGCTCTCGGCGACGCCCTATCGCCTGCGGCGGCTGAATGGGGAGGAGATGCATCCGGTCGATCACTACAGGGCGTTGGTCGATCTCGCCGGCTTCCTCGCCGACGACCCCGCCAAGTGCACGGAGGTCGAGAGCGCGATGCGTGACTACCACGACGCGCTTAGGACATCCGGTCAGCCGCTCGAGATCCGTAATGCCGTGCTCGCCGCCAAGACCAGGCTCGAGGCCCTTCTCGCGCCGCTCATGGCCCGAACGGAACGTGCGCTCGTGCACGAGGATGACCTCTTCGAACGGCAGGCGCCGAAGATCGACATCGAGGCGGCGGACCTGAGGCTTTTCCGGCACCTCGCCGAGAACTGCGGCAGCAAGTTCGCCGGCTGGGCGCCCCAGATGTGGAGCTCGATCCCCTATCCGGCCCAGACTCTCCACGGCTACAAGCTCTGGAAGCCCCTCGTCGCCGCGAAGGCCCCGCCGTTCGAGGCGGGGTCCGGACGGGGCAGGCTGGCACATCCGCAGCTGCGCTCGCTCTTGGGCATGACGGGCGGGCCACCGGAACTGAGCCTGCCGTGGCAGCCGCCGACGATGGGCTGGTGGCGGCTCGAGGGTCCCTGGTCGGCGAAAAAAATTCAGCCGGGCAAGACGCTTCTCTTCAGCAGGTGGCGGGGTGCCCCGACCTCCATATCCGCATTGCTCTCGATCGATCTGCTCGGCGGGATTCGGCCAGCCGGCACGAAGTCACCACCCCCCCTCCTGCGTCCGGGAGGGACCGAGAGCGGCGCCCTCATCGCCCTTTTCATGCCATGGCCGCACCTCGCCCACGCGATCGAGCCGTTGAAGCAGGAGACGCGTGCGCTGACGGCGGTACGACGCGACGCCGAGCGTCAGCTTGGGGCGTTCCTGCGCAGTGAGGGCGTTCGGCTCGACGGAAAGGAGAAGCGGGCGAACTGGATCGTGGCGTGCGGCATCGAGCGCCACATCTCGAAGCAGAACTTCAACCGCATCGCCGGAATCGCTTCGAGGGCGCGTGGTCGGTCGAAGTCGCGAGAATGGCGTTCGATCGAGGCGATTTCGTCGATCTCGCGCACGGAGCTCGCAGCTCTTGCGGAGTATGTCCTTTCCGCACCCGGCGCGATCGTGGCGCGGTGCGCGCGGCGACACGATGTCCGGCTGATGGAGAAGAATCAGTTGGAGCGCGTGTTCGACTTCACGTGGAACCGGCTGCGCGGTTATCTCGGACACCGCGTGTTCGTGGATCTCATCCTCGGCGCATCCAAGCACGGCCGATACACTGTCGCGCTGCGGGAGGTGATGCTGAAGGGCGGCTTCGAGGCCGTGCTCGATGAGCAGATGGTTCTGCTAGGACAGCTCGGCGACGCTAAGGGGCTCGCCATCTTCGAGCAGTTGTCGAACTGCCTTCTGGACCGCCCGAGCCTCGTCCAGTTCCGGCGCGGGAAGAACAGCAAGCTCCGGATCCCGGTGCAGGCGGTGACTCCCTTCGCCGGTGGTGAGCGGCGAAAGGCCAGAAAGAAGAAGGCCGGACGCCTCCGCAGCGACACGTTGCGTCGGGCCTTCAACTCGCCCTTCTGGCCGCACGTCCTGTGCACGACGTCGGTCGGCCAGGAGGGGCTAGACTTCCATCAATGGTGCCGCCGCATCGTCCATTGGGACCTGCCGAGCGATCCTGTCGACTTCGAGCAGCGCGAGGGCAGGATCGCTCGGTACGCGAGCCTCGCGGTTCGGCAGTCCCTCGGCAAGCTCCACGGGACGGAAGCGCTCACGCGCACCACGGACGGCAGTCCCTTCTCCGAGCTGCTCGCGGTCGCTGCGGAACAGCCGTCGGGGCGTACCGGTCTCGAGCGCTGGTGGCTGCCGCAAAGAGGAAGGCCCGTGAGCGTGAGCTTCGACTGGCGGTTCAGCGTCCGTTCGAAGCGGAAGGCGGAAATGCTCGAGGAACTCCTCTACTACCGCCTCGCCTTGGGACAGCCGAACCCGGAGTCCTTCATGGAGATGCTGAAGAGGGTCGGCGCCCACGAGGGCAATCCGCGCGATCTGGCGATCAACCTGTCCGCCATCTCCAGACCCGAGCGCATGGCCTGAGGAAGAGGCTCAGGCCCGCCGCTTGAGGATGACCAGCTTATTCGCTCCGCACAGCGAGCACTCGCTCTTCAGCCGCTCGAAGCCGTCCTGGCCGGCGAGTTCGCGGGTCTTTTGGTTGGCGTGCTGACGAACGCTGGGCTGCAACCGTTCCGTGATGCAGTCATCGCAGACCGGGCTGGGCGAGAGCCCGCCAACGAGCCGTCGCACGTCGTCAAGGACCGCCATCATAATCTCCCCCATCCACTCGACGCGCCCTTGCGATCATTCAGTCGACCACCTCTGTCACGTCCTCTTCATCGGGGTCGGGGGACACGATGTCCAATAGCGCTGGCACCTCCGGCAGATCGAGGGTCTCGACGTCGCGCAACTGCCGTGTGACGGCGCGGGTACGCCGGCCCGCCTCGTCGACCGTGCGCTTCGCGGTTTCGAGTTGCTTGCCGAGCTTCTCCCAGACCTGACCGTATTTCATGAACTCCGACTTCGCGGCGCCCAACACCTGCCAGACCTCGCTCGACCGCTTCTCGATCGCCAACGTCCGGAAGCCCATCTGGAGGCTGCTCAGCAACGCCGCCAGCGTGGTCGGTCCCTGGACCATCACGCGGTGCTTGGTCTGCAGCTCGCTGGCGAGGCCGGGGCGGCGGATGACCTCGGCGAACAGGCCTTCTGTCGGGAGATACATGATCGCGAAGTCGGTCGAGTAGGGCGGATGGACGTACTTCTCGCAGATAGTCTTGGCCTGCACGCGGATCGCTCGCTCCAGCGCAAGCGCCGCTCTCTCCACTTCGTCGACCGCTCCGGCTTCCTGCGCCAGGAGCAGCCGGTCATAGTCCTCGTGCGGGAACTTGGCGTCGATCGGCAGCCAAAGCGGCGTCTCGTCCTCACCGCGGCCGGGCAGCCGCACGGCGTATTCGACGACTTCACCTGATTCCGGGCGGACGCGCACGTTCGTCGCGAACTGGTCCTTAGTCAGCATGTCCTCAAGCAGCATCCCTAGCTGGACCTCGCCCCAGCCGCCACGCGACTTGACGTTGCTCAGCACCCGCTTGAGATCGCCGACGCCGGTGGCGAGGTTCTGCATCTCGCCCAGGCCCTTATGCACCTGCTCGAGGCGGTCGCTTACGAGCTGGAAGGACTCACCGAGCCGCTTCTCCAGCGTCCCCTGGAGCTTCTCCTCGACGGTCGCGCGCATTTTCTCGAGCTTGTCCGCGTTGTCGACGCGCATCTTGTCGAGGCCGTCGGCCACCGTCTGGCGCAACGCCTCCTGCCGCTTGTCGTTGGTCTCGATGAGCTGGCCAACCTTGCCCGTCACGCCCTCGAGGGCGACACGTTGCTCCTCTCGCCCGTCACGTTGCGCCGCGAGCAGGCGGTCGGAGAGGCTGCGCACTCCGTCGTTGGTCTCCTTGAGGCGCTCGGACTGCGTCGTGGCGAACCCTTCCGCGTTGCGCTGAACGGCCTCTTCGAGCTTCGCGCGCCCGTCCGCTGCCTCCGTGCGCATGCCGGAGAGTTGCTCGGTCTGCGCCTTGCCGAATTCGCTGAGGCGCGTCTCCACGGCCGAAAACCGCGTCTCGAGCGCCTCGGTCTGCGTGCCGAAGATGCCGCGCAGTTCCTCACGGCCGGTCCGGGATTCGTCGCGCAGGGTGTCCGGAAGTGACTTGGCGACCTGCTCGAGTACCGCGATTCGGGTCGAGAGATCCTCGGGGATCGTCGCTGGGCGCCCGACCTTCAGCAGGATCAGTACACAAAGCGCTACCGCGACTAGCGCGAGCGCCAGCGACGCGTAAACGGCGAATTCCATCTCCCAGTCTCCTTCCACTGGAACGGGCCGCCGCGGTGGCGACGGCCCGTTCCGATCACTCCTCGCGCACCGTAGTGCCCGGGCTGGCCTTGCCATGCTTCGTGGTCACGTATCGACCACTGATCGCGCTGCGGTAGTGCGTGCCCGAGCTGCCGCTCTTGCCTGCCGCCTCGTGAACCGTGGTGCGCGGGTGCGAGCGTCCATTGCTCGCGCTCACGTACCGACCGGTTCCAGCGCTTCTGAAGCCACCACCTTTCGCCATATCAACTCCTCCATCGCCTTACCGCCGCCCCGCCCCCGAATCGACCATCGCCCGGAGGAGAACTGCACTTTCATGATCACACATGGGGGTGACAGAAGCTGTCAGGCTTCCGTTCGAGTGCCGATCGCCCCGCGGCCGCAATCATGGAACGGCGGTAAAATAGCTTCGAGATCGGGACGATCGGCGCTAACAATCGAGCCACATCGGGGGAAGGTGCTCGCTATGGCCCTACTCTTCAGCGGCCTCGAGCGCGTGATCCGTTACGTGCTGTTGACCATGGCCGGTGAGCTCGGCGCCGATGTCGAGGTGACGGCGGAGGAAACGACCGTCCCGGCTGCCGGATGACGTCCCCGAGGTGGCCCAGCTGACCGTCAGGCCGCAAGGCGCTCGGGAAGCCACTGCTGACGGACCTCTTCGGTCTCGAAGAAAAGAACCTCATCCTGCGACAGACGGACGAGCTGCCGTGCCTGAAGCAGGAACCGTTCACCCGCGCGGACCAGCCACAGCTGGCAATCGATCGGCCTGTTCGCCTTGGTCAGCAAGGCGGTCGGGTCGATGACGTCCGCGTCGATCGCCAGAAGCTGACCGTCCACGTCCACGATGTTGCGCAAGCCGATGTCCCAGAATGCCATTTCGCGTCTCCCTGTGCTTCGATGGATGCACATTCGCACGCGTGGGCGTCAGAATCTGTCACCCCCGTATTCGCGCAGCATGCAGAGGGCGTTGACCAGCGACATCTCCTCGACCGATCGGCACGGCGTCTCGAGCAGGAGCGGGCTGGCGAACACCACAGCCGACGCCTGCGCCCGCGACACGGCGACGTTGATCCGGTTGAGCGAGAAGAGGAACGCGATGTCGCGCGGCAGCTCCTCGCCGCTGGAGGTCGTCATCGACACGAGGCAGACCGGCGCCTCCTGTCCCTGGAAGCGGTCGACGGTGCCGACGCGGACGGCTTGGGGAAGGCGAGCCCGCAAGGCGTTCACCTGCGCGTTGTAGGGTGCGACGACGAGAATGTCGGCATGGCCGATCTGCCGCTCGCGGCCGTCCCGGTCGCGGTAGCTCGCGCCTAGCAGCGCCCCGACGTGCGCCGCGACCGCCTCGATTTCCTCCGGGCTGACCTGCGAACGCCCGAGGTGGGCGACCGAGCGCATGCCGGCGCCGACGAGATCGGCTCCCGCCGCGGATACGAGCGACTGCGTGCCCGACGCCTCGTCGCTGCTCAGTCGGCCCTCGTAGACCGCAGTGGAGATGAAGCCGCAGACGCGTGGGTGCATGCGGCGAGTGACCGGGATGAACACGCCCCGGTCGGATGGCACGACTCGGTGTCCATCAATGAGGTACTCGAGGCAAGAGCGACCGCTATCGCCGGGATGGCTGCCCTGGAGTGGCTGAGGGAGCTGCATCGGGTCGCCGACGAGGACGATGTTGCGGGCGCACCGCGCCATGGCGAGGATGTTGGCGATCGACACCTGTCCCGCCTCGTCGACGATCAGGTAGTCGTACGCGGCCTCGGCGTAGCGGGCGAAGTGCCATGCCGTCGCGCCGACGACGTGTCCGGAAGCGATCTCGGGCGCGTCGTTGTCGCTGACGAAGACGATTCCGGGATGGGCGTCGTCGTCGCCGTCGTCGGACGCCTTCTGCACGACGCGGCAGTTTACGCGCTCAGCACGCGCGCGGTTCGCCACCGCCTCGAGCAGGTTCCCGATCGCCTTGTGGCTGTTGGAGGATACGGCGACGCGCTTGCCGGCGCGGACGAGGTCCACGATCGCGAGGGCGCTGACGTAGGTCTTGCCGGTTCCCGGCGGTCCCTGGATGGCGAGCGTCGTGCCCGCCATGGCGGCGATCGCGCGGCTGGTCTCGGCCGGCAAATCGCCGTCGGCGGCAATCACGCCCGCGGGACGCAATCCGTCGACGAACATCGGTGACGACCGGGTCAGCAGATGTTCGACGGCGGGCAGGCGTCCGGTGTCGGCGATTAGCTGTTCGGTCACCGCGGCGACCGCATCCTTCAGCACCGAGTTGCGCAGGGGCTGCGGCGGGAGCAGGTCGAGCCGGTCGGGCAGCGGACCCTTCGCCGTCGACCGGCGCAGCACCAGCGTGTTCGCGTCATGGTCGATCGAGCGGAGGTTGACGTCCTCGGGCATCGCGGCCGGCTTGACGCACGGGGCCTTGCCCGCGCGTAGCTTCGTCTCCTGGGGTGGAAACCTGTAGGTCCGCTCGAACGACTGTCGGGTCACCTGCTCGGGTGGGCCGACCGCCACCAGGCCCTGGATGCACTCGAGGTCGTCCAGCAGTTCCTCGCTCTCCTGCGCGAGACGGTCGAAGATCGCCCACCATGTCGGCTTGTCCTCGCGCTTGTGGAACTGGCTAAGGTCGAGCAGCAGGTCGCTGACCTGCTCGCCGAGACGATCGCGGACGGGCTGCAGTCGGGCGCGGAGCAGTTCGATCTCCTCGTCCTCCGCATCGACGTTCGAGAGCGCTCCCCCCTCCGGCACGGCGCCGAGCGTCGGCCACGGCATTGCCTGCGGGCGGACGTCGCGGACCAGCCAGTCGAGGAGCAGCTGGGTCGAGACGCAGTCGGTGCGGTTGTAGTCGTGGATCTCGTCGAGGAGGCGCTGCTCTCCGGTCTGGCGCCACTCCTCGTAGAAGACGACGCTCGCACCCGCCGTCGCGACGTCGGTGGCGCGCTTCTCCATGTAGAAGGCTTCGAGATCCTTGATCGAATATCCCTTCTCCGACGCGACGAGCGCCCCCGAAACGACCTTAAACAGGTCGACGAAGCGGCGCTCGCGCTGGAGTTGATCCATCGCCGCCTCGCCCGTGCGGTGCTGCGATGTCAGCCGGCGCAGCGCCGCGATCTCGTAGTTGGCGTAATGGTAGATGTGCGCCGCCGGGTGCCGCCGCATGTGGTCGACGAGGAAGGTCAGCAGGTTTGCGACGGCCTGTCCCTCGTCCTCCCTAGTATGTGCCCAGAACGGGCGGAACGTCCAGTCGCCCGCCTCGCGGTACCAGAGGCCGTGCAGATACTCGAGGCCACCCGGGAAGTAGGGATCGCCCTCGATGTCGTAGAAGATGTCGCCATCGTCGGGAGCGGGAAGGAGACCGAATCCCTTGCCCGGCTCCGCGTCGCGCAGCTCGAACGACGGAGGACCGCCGACGCGGCGGGCGGACTGCAGGCGCGCCTGGGAGACGAGCCGGCGCTGTGTCTCGGCGGCCATCCTGGGGATGCGTTCCTGCCTCGCGGCGAGACCGGCCATCGTCACCACGTTCGCCGCCTCGAGCTTCTGGCGCTGTGACCGGCTGATGCTCGCGACGAGCGCGAGACTATCCTCGCGGTCCCAGCGCTCGCCGCAGGCGTCGCTCCAGCGGCAGAGACCGCACGCCGAGACCGGCTCGGGCATCGTCTCAGGCCGCTCCACGAGGAACGCCTCGAGCATGCGCCGGGCGTAGCGGGCGTATGAGGAGACCTCCGAAAGCCGAACCGTGAAGCGAGTCCCATCCCCTAGCTGGAGGTGCGAAGCCTCAGGCGCAACGCCCTGCACCGTCGCGAGCAGGTCGCTGTAGAGGCACAGCTGCAGGACGTGCTTGGGGTCGGGCTTGCGCTTTAGCTTCGTGTCGACGACCTCGTACGACCACGCTCCGAATACAGACGGGCGTTCGACGCGCTCGAGGAAGTCGGTGTAGCCGCCCCAGGCTCCCTCCAGCAGCGCACCCTGGAATATCACGTCTGGCCCGGCCGCCATCGCTTCGAGAGTGAGGCGGACGGATTCCTCTAGCGGGATCCCGTCCTTCGGGATCTCTACGATGACGCGGCCCTCGGCCTTCAGGCTTTCTAGGAACGCCAGCTCGTGCTCGTCGCCTTGGCGCTGCAGCAGCTCGGCCTCCGCGCTGTCCGCCCCAGGCTTCAGGTCGCCGACCTCGATGAGCCGCAGGTCGAGCGTCGTCGCGTGACGGCAACCCTTGAACCGCATCAGATCGGAGGCGGATAGCCTCAAAACTTCGTCAATCTTGCGCACGCGCATTCCCCTTTCCTCCGCGTTAGCACATAAGGGTGACAAAAGCTGTCGGGGTGATCCCATGTCTTTCGCGAAGGCCCAAGAACTGCTCAAGCTCGCGATGATGGCCACGCGCCGGAGCGGCGTGTCGCTTGAGGAGATCATCGAAGAGTTCGGCTGCGTCCATCGCTCCGCGCAGCGGATGACCGATGCGCTCGAGTCCGCGTTCCCCCAGACGCAGGCCGACGACGGCGACGACCGCAAGCGCCGCTGGCGTATCCCCGCGCGCGCGATCGCCCCTCTGCTCACCCCATCCGCCGAGGAGCTTGCCGCACTGACGACGGCGATCACCGAGTTGGAGGTCGCAGGCCTGACTACGGAGGCGACCACCGTGAGGGGCCTGAAGCAGAAGGTTCGGGCACTGATCCCACCCGAAGCAGGAACGCGGCTCGCCGTCGACGAGGAGGCGCTGGCCGAGGCGCTCGGCCATGCGGCCCGGCCTGGGCCCAGGCCAGCCTCCAACACCGCGGTCGAGACGGCGATATACGAGGCGTTAAAGGGGCCTTTCCTACTCCGTTTTCCCTATCAGACCCGCAAGCAGCCGAAGCCCACAGACAGGGTCGTTGCTCCGCACGGCCTGTTGCTCGGCGTCCGGCGTTACCTGATCGGACGCGACACCTCGAAGGCGGCCTCAGCTCCACTGCAGCACTACCGGGTGGAGGAGATCACGACCGCGGAAGTGCTCCCGCAGAGCTTTGAGCTCGACGAGGGCTTCGACATCCACAGCCACGCCGAGAAGGGCTTCGGCTCTTTCGAGAACTCCGCCGAGCATGGCGACGTCGTGTGGCGCTTCGCGCCCGAGGCCGCGCCGCATGCTCGTCGGTTCGTCTTCCACCCGACCCAGAAAACCGAAGAAGAGCCGGACGGCTCCCTGCTCGTCCGCTTCCGCGCATCGGGACATCTCGAGATGTGCTGGCATCTCTACTCGTGGGGGAAGTCGGTCGAGGTGTTGCAGCCGGCCCGGTTGCGGGAGATGGTGCAAGGCCACCAGCGGCAGTTCGAAGTGTTACCGTAGTCTCGACTTTTCATATTCTTCCGCCGGTGACACTTTTGGGACCGATGTCACCCAATCATCACCCACTGTCACCAGAGAGGTTCTCCCGCCAACACATCAATTGATCGATCTTGAAGGCTCCCCAAACTGAGGAGTCTGTCCGTGCGCATTCATTTCGCATCTCCAATCCGCAAATATCTGATCGCAGGCGCGCTCGGCGTCGGCACCGTCGGCTCTCTCGTCATGGGCCTGACCATGACCAGCACGCCGGCGCAGGCGCAGCTCACCGTGTTCGACCCCGGCAACTACAGCCAGAACCTGCTGACGGCCGCGCGCACCCTCCAGCAGATCAACAACCAGATCCAGTCGCTCCAGAATGAAGCGAACATGCTGATCAACCAGGCGAAGAACCTGACCCGGATCGACTTCCCCGAGTTGCAGGCGTTGACGCAGACGCTGCAGCAGGTCGATCGGCTGATGGGCCAGGCGCAGGGCATCCAGTTCCGCGTTTCGGGCCTCGACCAGCAGTTTCGCCAGCTTTTCCCGCAGAGCTTCTCGTCCGCGCTGCGCACCAATGACCAAGTCATCGCTGCCCGCACGCGGCTCGACACGGCAATGACCGCCTACCAGCACACCATGACGGTGCAGGCACAGGTGGCGGAAAATGTCGCCGCCGATGCCCAGACCCTGTCGACGATCGTCTCGAAAAGCCAGGGCGCCGAGGGATCGCTGCAGGCACAGCAGGCTACGAACCAGTTGCTGGCGCTGACCGCCAAGCAGCAGTTCCAGATCCAGAACATGATGGCCGCGCAGTATCGCGCCGAAACGATCGAGCAGGCGCGCCGAGCCCAGGCCGAGATCGACGCGCGCGCCGCGACCACCCGCTTCCTCGGTTCCGGCTCGGCCTACACCCCCCAGTAGCGCCGCCGGACGGGGCAACGGTGGTGCCGCCTCCCACTGTTGTCCGCCGCGGGGCGGGGCTTCGCTCCCCCGGTCCCGCTCCGCGGCATCTCTCTTCTCGCAGGAATCGCTCACGTGAATGATCTCAACGTCATCGACCGCTTCATGCAGGCGTTCATCACCTACATCGACGCCGGCTTCGGGCTGCTCGGCGGCGATGTCCGCTTCCTGACCGTAACCCTGATCGGGATCGACATCACGCTGGCCGGACTGTTCTGGGCTCTTGGCGGCGATGACAATGTCATGGGCCGGTTCATCAAGAAGATCCTGTACGTCGGGGCGTTCGCGTTCATCCTGAACAGCTTCTCGACGCTCTCCGACATCATCTTCCGATCGTTTGCGCAGGCCGGCCTGACAGCCGGCGGCGGCTCGCTGTCCGCGGCCGATCTCCTGAAGCCCGGTCGGTTGGCGGGCACCGGCTTTTCGGCGGCGTGGCCGCTCCTTCAGCAGGTTTCGCAGCTGATGGGGTTCACGACGTTCTTCGACAATTTCCTGACGATCGCCGTGCTGCTGTTCGCCTGGGCGATCGTGATCATCACCTTCTTCATCCTCGCGGTGCAGATGTTCGTGACGATCATCGAGTTCAAGCTGACCTCGCTGGCCGGCTTCATCCTGGTGCCATTCTCGCTCTGGAACCGCACGAGCTTCCTCGCCGAACGCGTGCTCGGCAATGTCGTGTCGTCCGGCATCAAGGTCATGGTGCTCGCCGTGATCGTGGGCATCGGATCGAACTTCTTCACCGAATTCACCGCGGCGCTGCAGGGCCAGGAGCCCGACATCGGCCAGGCGATGAGCCTGATGCTCGCCAGCCTGACCATCTTCGGCCTCGGCATCTTCGGTCCCAGCATCGCATCGGGTCTTGTCGCCGGCGCGCCCCAGCTCGGGGCTGGCGCGGCGCTTGGCACGACGGTCGGCGCAGCAGGAATCACCATGCTCGCAGGCGGTGCGGCGGTTGGTGGCGCTCGCGCGCTGGGCGGTGCGGCACTTGGCGCAGTCCGCGCCGGCACCTCGATGGGGTCGGCGGCATCGACGGCATACAGCCTCGGCAAGGAAACCGCTCCGGCGCCGACCATGGCGGCTGGATTGGGCGGCGTCGCGCGCGCTGCCGGCAACGCCGCGCGGGAGCGCGCCTCCAGCGCCCTCGGCCTCGGCGAAGCCGCAACCCAGGGCCGGGCCGCCGCGTGGAACGCGCTCAATCGAACCAGCAGCGGCGACACATCGCAAGGCCCCAGCAGCGACGGCGCGCCTGCGTGGGCGCGCGCCATGCGCGGTCAGCAGACCGCCCGTCATCACCGCCAGGTCGCGATGCACACCCTTCAGCAGGGCGATCGCGGCGGCGCCTCCGCCACCCCCGACATCAAGGAAAGGGAATAGTCGATGATCTTCAAACGCGCCGTCCAGCGATACGGACGAACCCCGGAGCCGGAGACGCCCTATCAGCGCGCCGGCCAGGTCTGGGACGAGCGGATCGGGTCCGCCCGCGCGCAGGCACGCAACTGGCGACTGATGGCGTTCGGCTGTCTGGCGCTGAGCGGTGGGCTATCGTCCGGTCTCGTCTGGCAATCGACCCAGAGCCGTGTCACGCCCTATGTCGTCGAGGTCGATCGGCTCGGCGAGGCGCGTGCGGTCACCGAGGCAGAGGCCGGATATCATCCGACCGATCCGCAGATTGCGTGGCACCTGTCGCGCTTCATCGCGAATGTCCGTGGCCGCTCCCTCGATCCCGTGCTGGTTCGGCAGGACTGGCTCGAGGCCTATGATTTCACGACCAAGCGCGGCAGCCAGTTCCTTGGCGACTATGCGCGCGGCGCCGATCCCTTCGCCAATATCGGCGAACGAACCGTAGCGGTCCAGGTCACGAGCGTGGTGCGGGCGTCGGACCGTTCGTTCCAGGTCAAGTGGACCGAGACCGCCTATGAGCGTGGCACCGAGGCCGGGACGTCGCGCTGGACCGCGATTCTCACGATCGTGATCAAGCCACCGAGCGACGCCGACACGCTCCGGCGGAATCCGCTCGGCGTCTATATCGACGCGGTCGACTGGAGCCGCGAACTTGAGACCGCAACGCCGCCGCGACCCGCTCCAGCGTCGCCCGCGGCGCCCAACCTCCCGCTCGGCTCGCCCATCGATCCCAATCTCGCTGCGCCCGCGCAGCCCACCCCGGAGTCACGCCAATGAAGCTCATCCTCGCCGTATCGGCCATCGCCCTCGCAACTACGCCGGCATTCGCGCAGAGCGCCGCTTCGCCCAAGGTGCTGGCCCCTGTGGCTACGCCCGCCACCGCATTAGCTTCGAAGCCCCCGGTCCGACGCGTCCGCGTCAAACGTCCGATCAGCCCCAACGTGGCACGCGTCGCCGCGGCCAACAGGGCGGCAACGCAGCAACCGCAGTCGCAGGGGTTCGTGAACGCCGTGCAGGTCTTTCCCTTTGCGGGTGGAGCAATCTACCAGGTCTACACCGCACCTGGCGCGGTTACGGACATTGCCCTCCAGCCCGGCGAAAGCCTCGTGTCGGTTGCCGCCGGCGATACGGTGCGCTGGGTGATCGGCGACACGACCAGCGGCAGCGGCACGGAGAAGCGCACGCATATCCTGGTGAAGCCGTTCGCTTCGGGCCTCGCCACCAACCTCGTCATCACCACCGATCGGCGGAGCTACCACGTGCAGCTTACCGCCACCTCGCGCACCGCGATGGCGGCGTTGTCCTGGACATATCCGGCGGACCAGTTGATCGCGCTGCGCCGATCCGCCGAGCAGGCTGCTGCTGCGGCACCGGTTTCGGAGGGCCTGTCGATCGACAGCCTTCACTTCAACTATACGATCAGCGGTGACCAGGCTGCATGGCGACCGCTCCGCGCCTTCGACGACGGGCGGCAGACGTTCGTCGAGTTTCCGGCGAGCATCGCGGTCGGCGAGGCGCCGCCGTTCTTCGTCATCGGACCGACCGGCGAGGCCGAACTCGCCAACTATCGCGTCCGCGGCCGCTTCTACGTCGTTGATCGCATCTTCGATGTGGCCGAACTCAGGCTCGGCACCAGGAAACAGCAGATTGTCCGCATCAGTCGTATCGCCGAGGGCGGCGCCACGCGGAAGGGCAAGCGCTCATGAGCGAGGCCGTCATTACCCCGGCGCCGAAGGTCGATCCCGAGACTTTGGCCATCCGGACCAAGCCCGCCCGCGCCATCCGGTTTCGTCGGGGTGTCATCATCGCCATTGCCGCGCTGGGATCGGTGAGCCTGATGGCGGTAGCCTGGATCGCGTTGAAGCCGCGCGTCTTCAGTGCCGTGGCCGATCGTCAGGAACTGTCGGAGCCCAGCAATCGACCATCGGCCGACGCTCTGAATGGTTTGCCCGCGACTTATGGCGACCCGCCGAAACTCGGCCCACCGCTGCCGGGCGATCTTGGACGACCGATCCTCGAGAGCCAGCGCCGGATGGCGGCGGAAACCGGAACCGGCAGCGATCTATCGGTTCAGCAGGCGGCGCAGGAACGCGAGCGCCAACTTGCCGAGCTAAAGGCTGCCCGCGAATCTGGCGTGCTGGTGCAGGGTCGCACTGTCGCCTCGACCCCGACCGTTGCTGATGCAGCGGGCACGCCGGCACCGACGCCAAGTCCTGCCGCGAGTCCCACGCTCGACCCCGACCGCGATCCGAACGCGCAGGGCCGCAAGGCTCAGTTCGTTGGGGCGCTCGACCGTTCGGACGATGTCAATCCGCACAAGCTGACTGCAGCGCCGTCGCCCTATCTGCTCTCGGCGGGCAGCGTCATATCCGCCAGCCTGATTACGGGACTTCGTTCCGACCTACCAGGCTTGGTCACGGCACAGGTGACCAGCCAGGTGTTCGACAGTCCCACCGGCCGCATCCTGCTCATTCCCCAGGGATCACGGCTGATCGGCAGCTACGATAGCGTCGTGGCGTTCGGCCAGAAACGCGCGCTGATCGTCTGGCAGCGGATCATGCTACCGGACGGCAGCTCGATGAGGATCGACAACGTGCCGGCGACCGATGCGTCGGGCTATGCCGGGTTGCAGGACAAGGTCGATTTCCACACATGGGCGCTGCTCAAGGGCGTCGCGCTGTCCACGCTGCTCGGGGTGGGTTCGCAATTGACGGTTACGGGTGAGAGCGACCTCGTCCAGGCGATCAGGGAATCGACCCAGCAGAATGTGTCGCGCGCCGGCGATCAGCTCACTTCGCGCAATCTCAACATCCAGCCGACCATCACGATCCGGCCCGGAGCGACCGTCCGGCTGGTCGTCCACAAGGATCTCATTCTCGCACCATGGCGAGAGAAGGAGCGCTGAAATGGCTGACCTCAGACTGCCCCAGCTTCCCGATCGCAATCCGGTCAAGCTCAGCATCGCTGTCATGCCCGACCTTCATCAGGCTTTGAACGACTATGCCGCGCTTTACGCTCGGACCTACGGCCGCGACGAGCCAGTCACCGAGCTGATTCCCGCCATGCTCGCTGCCTTCCTCGAAAGTGACAGGAGCTTTGCGCGAAACAGGACGAAGCTGTGATTTATGGCGCACAGCACTGATCGCCAGGCCGACGCCGTCCTCATCGAGCCTCTGACGGTCCGCATCTCCACGGCGGTCCAGCTCACCGGTATCAGCCGCTCGCGTCTCTATGAGCTGATCCAGTCCGGTGAGCTGGAAACCGTAAAGGTGGGTCGATCCACGCTGATCCCGTACAAAAGCCTGAAAGCCCTGACCGGCGTCTAGGCTGGCGTGCCCCTACCTTTGCCGAAGTCCGGCCGCAGGATTTTCGCGCCGTCCCGCAACTCGTCGAGATGGTCGGACCAGTGCTGCATCATGCGGACGCGTTCATCCCAGTATTCACCGCGGGTGTAAGCACGGCGGACCATCGAGGTGTCGAGGTGGGCGAGCTGCTTCTCGATGGCGTCCGGGTTCCAGATGCCCATCTCGTTGAGCAGGGTCGCGGCCATGGCCCGGAAGCCGTGCGCCGTCATTTCTTCCTGGCTGTAGCCCAGCCGGCGGAGCGCCGCGTTGATGGTGTTTTCCGACATGCACTGGCGAGGCGACCGGAATGACGGGAAGAGATACCTTCCATCGCCGGTCAGGGGGTGAAGTTCTTCCAGTAGCGCCAACGCCTGTCGCGACAGCGATACGCGGTGCGGACGGCGCATCTTCATCTTTTGCGCCGGGAGCGACCAGATGGCGGCTCGCGTATCTATTTCCTCCCACTCCGCCTTGCGCAATTCGCCCGGCCGGACGAACAGGTGGGGTGACAGCCGCAGAGCGATCGCGGTGATTTCGTGGCCCGTATAACCGTCGATTGCGCGCAGGAGCGCGCCAGCCTCCTTGGGCGTCGTGATCGCGGCAAGATGCTGGACCTTCGGCGTGATGAGCGCGCCGCGCAGGTCGGCAGCAGCATCGCGATCGGCCCGAGCAGTCGCGATTGCGTAGCGGAACACCCGACTGAGCACGCTCCGCATCCGGCGCGCGCTTTCGTAGCGACCGGTCGCCTCCACCTTGCGCAGGACGGCCAGGACTTCCTGCGGCGTGATCTTCGAGATCGGGAGAGTGCCGATCATCGGATACGCCATGCCGAGCAGCCAACGAATCTTGTCGAGCGTGATCGGCGCACGACCCTCCCGCTCGTTCTTGGCCAACCATTCTTCAGCGATGGTCTTGAATGTGTTGTCAGCGGCCACCTTGCGCGCGAGTGTTTCGATCCTCTTCTCGGCGGCGGGATCGAGGCCGGCGGCGATCTGCTCCCGCGCCTTATCGCGCTGCTGGCGCGCCATGGCGATTCCCACCTCGGGCCAAGCGCCGAAATAGAGAGTCTTCTGCCGGCCGAGGTACCGGTAGTTCATGCGCCAGAGTTTCGCACCGTTCGTCTGGACGACGAGGTACAGCCCATCGGAGTCGGCCACCTTGTAGGCCTTGTCCCGGGGCTTGGCGTTGGTGATCTGGATGTGATTCAGTGCCATGATGGTGCCAGCTCCAAAGGGCTCGCCGACACCATCAAAAACACCATCATTTTGATGGTGCTGCCGATGGATTCGGGTGGATGAGCCCGGATTCCATTCGGCGATTTTCACTGAAAATATGCTGTAAAACCAGCCGCTTGCTGGACCTTCCCGGACGTTCCCGGAAAGGCCGTTGGTGCCCAGAAGAGGACTCGAACCTCCACGCCCTTGCGAGCGCCAGCACCTGAAGCTGGTGCGTCTACCAATTCCGCCATCTGGGCACGGGGTAGGCGGCGCGCTCTATTGGAGGGTCGGGCGGCTGTCAACAGCGCGTCGACACCATGACCGACACCGCATGCACAACCCGGCCCATCGTCCGCGTGGCTTGCCGTTTGCGTGGCCACGCGGCATGGGGGCGGCTCGCACGAGGCTCAAGAGGCAGGCATGAAGGACAGGCTGGTAACGCTG
>Ga0247823_10000062_pt1 | contig 76349 bp, 71 predicted proteins | sample 13C_PalmiticAcid_2_FD_192426 | JGI IMG/M metagenome (GOLD analysis project Ga0247823, IMG submission 192426) | Soil microbial communities from agricultural site in Penn Yan, New York, United States - 13C_PalmiticAcid_Day30 | ecosystem: Environmental > Terrestrial > Soil > Agricultural land... | reverse complement strand
CTGATCGCGGGCGACATCCGCCTCGACACCCGCTCGGGCAAGGTCACCAAGGGCGGCGACCCGGTCAAGCTCACCGCGCAGGAGTATAAGCTCCTCTCCTACCTGCTCCATCACAAGGGCAAGGTGGTCAGCCGCACCGAGCTGATCGAGCATATCTACGATCAGGATTTCGACCGCGATTCGAACACGATCGAAGTGTTCGTCACGCGCATCCGCAAGAAGCTCGGCCCCGACGTGATCACCACGATCCGCGGCCTCGGCTACAGCCTCGAAGAGCCGGCGGAGGCCGGTGCCTGATCTTCCCTTCGGACTCGTTCTAGGCCGCCGCTTCCCGTTCGTCCGCCGCGCGGAGAGCGAAGCGGTGGCCCCGGAACTCGTGTTGCAGCCCGGCGATCCCGCGCCGCGGCCTTATGTCCGCACGACCGGATCGCTCAGCCGCCGCATGATCCTGATCGCGGCGGCGTGGATCACGTTGCTGCTCACCGGCGGCGGCTTTGCGCTCGATCGCGTGCTGACCGGCGCGATCACGCGCAACTTCGACGACGGTCTCGAATATCTCCTGACCTCGCTCGTCGTCTCGGCCGAGATCGGGCCGGAGGGCGAGATCGCCTTCAACCGCCAGCTCTCCGACCAGCGCTTCCTCGAACCCTATTCGGGCCTCTACTGGCAGGTCAGCGGCAAGGGCTATGAACCCTTCCCCTCGCGCTCCCTGTGGGATCGCCAGCTGCGCACCGATCAGGCGCATCAGGATCAGGAAGTCCACACCTACGATTCGAACCAGTTCACCGACCACCGCCTGCGCGTGGTCGAGCGCGACATCGTCCTCCCCGGCTCGCAGGTGCGCTGGCGCTTCCAGGTCGCGCAGAGCCGCGACATGCTCGACGCGCAGATCGAAGCGTTGCGCAAGACGCTGGTGCGCAGCTTCCTGCTCCTCGCCGCCGGCCTGATCGGCATGGCCGCGCTCCAGACCTGGTACGGCCTGTTGCCCTTGCGCAAGCTGCGCGCAGGCATCCAGCAGCTGCGCACCGGCGAAGCGCCGCGGATCGAAGGCGCGATGCCGGCCGAGGTCGCGCCGATGGTCGAGGAACTGAACGCCCTCGTCGCGCACAACGACAAGCAGGCGGAGGAGGCGCGCCGCCACGCCGGCAACCTCGCCCATGCGCTCAAGACGCCGCTGACGGTGATCATGAACGCCGCCACCGCCCAGTCGGACGACCTCCCCGCCACGGTGGTGCGTGAAGCGCGCACGATGCGGCGTCAGGTCGACCACCACCTCGCCCGTGCCCGCGCGGTCGGCCGCCGCGGTTCGGCGCACAGCCGCGCGCCGGTGTGGCCCAGCGTCGAATCGGTCGAGCGTGCCGTCGCGCGCCTCTATCCCCATGTCCGCATCGACACCGACGGCCCCAAGGATCTCGTCGCGCATATCGAGCGGCAGGATCTCGACGAGATCATGGGCAATCTGGTCGAGAACGCCGCCAAATATGGCGGCGGCAGCGTGTTCATCACGGTCAGCGTGCAGGCCGGGTTCGTCGAGATTCTGATCGAGGACGACGGCAAGGGCATCCCCGAGGCGGACCGCATCCGCATCTTCGACCGCGGCGTCCGGCTCGACACCGGCAAGCCCGGCACCGGCCTCGGCCTCGCCATCGTCCGCGACGTCGCGGAGATTTACGACGGCACCGTCACGCTCGAGGAGAGCGAGGATCTTGGGGGATTGCTCGTCCGGCTTAGGCTACCGGCGGCGGGCTGAGCGGATAGAGCCGATCTACCCCATCACCCCGACGAACCGCCACCGCCCCGTCACCGGGCTCAGCACCAGATCGCAGCCGCAATCGCGGCACGTCGTCTCGAGTTCGCCGCGGCCGGGCCGGTCGCGGCGGCGTGGCCGGTGGATGCCGATATGACACCGGATTCCGACCTTCTTCATGGCAGCCTTGGGCGCTGGCATCGCCGTCTGCTCCTCGTTCAGCCCCCTGAACGCGCCCCTGTCAGTGCGGTTGGTGCCCGCCGATCAAGGCAGCTTTCGGGCAGGCGTTTGATAGAATGCGGCGGTGACCCGAAATGGCGGGATCAAAGCCCCCGCATCGCCTCCGCCGCGATCGACAGGCTCTTCTTGCGCGCCTCGTGGTCGTAGATCGAACTGACCAGCATCACCTCGTCCACCCCGGTCCGCGCGATGAACTTCGCCAGTCCCGCGCGCACCGCCTTCGGCCCGCCGATCGCGGTGCAGGACAGGACATGGTCGAGCATCGCCCGCGCCTGCCCCGGAATCGTTTCCAGATAGCCCGGCACCGGCGGCGGCAGCCTGATCCCGGTGCCGGTGGTGCGCAGCGCGACGAACGCCTGCTGCATCGATGTGGCGAGCAGCGCCGCCTCGTCATCGGTACCCGCCGCGAACACGTTGAACCCCGCCATCGCATGCGGCTTGTCGAGCACTGCCGAGGGCCGGAAATTCCGGCGATAGACCTCCAGCGCCTCGTCGAGCGATCCCGGCGCGAAGTGCGAGGCGAAGGCATAGGGCAGCCCCAGCGCCGCGGCGAGCTGCGCCCCGTACAGGCTCGATCCCAGGATCCACAGCTCGGGCGCCGCGCCGCCGCCCGGCACCGCATGGATGCCGGTCTGGCCGTCGTCGGCGAAATAGCTCTGCAGCTCGACCACATCCTGCGGGAAGGCGTCGGAGCTGGTCTCCAGATTGCGCCGCATCGCCCGCGCCACGCGCTGGTCGCTGCCCGGCGCGCGCCCAAGCCCCAGGTCGATCCGTCCCGGGAACAGCGCGTCGAGCGTGCCGAACTGCTCGGCGATCACCAACGGCGCGTGATTGGGCAGCATGATCCCACCCGCGCCGACGCGGATCGTCGAGGTCGCCGCACCGACATGCGCGATCACCACCGCGGTCGCCGCGCTCGCGATCCCCGGCATGCCGTGATGCTCGGCGACCCAATATCTGCCGAATCCCTCCGCCTCGGCATGCTGCGCCAGGTCGGCGGCGTTGGCGAAGGACCGGCTGGCGTTGCCGCCCTCGAGGATCGGGACGAGATCGAGCAGGGAATAAGCTGTCATGCCCGGCCAGATGGGAAGCCATTTGCGCCGCCGCTACCCAAGCAAGGCTTGGCAACCCCCAATCAATTCCTCCCCAAGCATTCCTATCCTTCCCCTGCGCCGCCTTCCCTCCTAAACGCCGCTGCACGATGCGCCCCGATCTCGCCCATATCGACGCCTGGTTGTTCGATCTCGACAACACGCTCTATCCCAAGAGCGCGGACCTGTTCGCGCGGATCGACGAGCGGATCGGCGCCTATGTCGCCCGCCTGCTCAACCTCGATCCCGTAGAGGCGCGCCACGTGCAAAAATCGTGGTTCATCTCGCACGGCACCACCCTCGCCGGGCTGATGGCCGAGCATGGCATCGATCCGCACGAGTATCTGGCGGACGTCCACGACATCGAGATGGACGTGCTCGAGCATAACGCCCCGCTCGCCGCCGCCATCGCCAGGCTGCCGGGCCGCAAGATCGTCTTCACCAACGCCGACGCGCCCTATGCGCACAAGGTGCTGGGCCGCCTCGGCCTCGCCGAGAGCTTCGAGGCGATCCACGACGTCCACGCCAGCAACTATGCGCCCAAGCCGCACCCCGACGCCTATCGCAGCGTGTGCGAGGCGTGGAACATCGATCCCACGACCGCGGCCTTTGTCGAGGACATGGCGCGCAACCTCGCGCCGGCCAAGGCGATCGGCATGACCACCATCTGGGTCGACAACGGCTCCGAACAGGCGCCCGACAGCGACCGCAGCTATATCGACCACACCACCCACGACATCAGCCACTGGCTCGAAACCATCCTGGAGCAAGCATGACCGACCTCGCCGCCACGATCGACGCCGCCTGGGAAGACCGCGCGAACATCTCCCTCGCCACCACCGGCGCAGTGCGTGAAGCGGTGGTCGAGGCGCTCAATCTGCTCGACAGCGGCGAAGCCCGCGTCGCCGAGCCGGTTGCAGACGGCTGGCAGGTCAATCAGTGGCTGAAAAAGGCCGTCCTCCTCTCCTTCCGCCTCAACGACAATGCCGTGATCGGCACCGAAAATGGCGACTGGGGCTTCGACAAGGTGCCGCTCAAGACCGCGGGCTGGGACGAGGCGCGCTTCCGCGCCGCCGGTTTCCGCCAGGTGCCGGGCAGCGTCGTGCGCCACGGTGCGCATATCTCGAAGAACGTCGTGCTGATGCCCAGCTTCGTGAACATCGGCGCCTATGTCGGTGAAGGCTCGATGGTCGATGGCTGGGCCACCGTCGGCAGCTGCGCGCAGATCGGCAAGAACGTCCACCTCTCGGGTGGCGTCGGCATCGGCGGCGTGCTCGAACCGCTCCAGGCCGATCCGGTGATCATCGGCGACGGCGCCTTCATCGGCGCCCGTGCGGAAGTCGCGGAGGGCGTCCGCGTGGGCGAGGGCGCGGTGCTGTCGATGGGCGTCTATCTCGGCGCCAGCACCAAGATCGTCGACCGCGCGACCGGCGAAGTCCATCGCGGCTTCGTCCCGCCCTATTCGGTGGTCGTCCCCGGCACGCTGCCGGGCAAGGACGGCGGCCCCGGCCTCTATTGCGCGGTGATCGTCAAGACCGTCGACGCCCAGACCCGCAGCAAGACCGGCATCAACGAGCTGCTGCGCGATTAAGGCCAGCGCCTATCGCGATATCCGGCCGATCCGCACCAGCACACCGCTCGGGTCGCTCACCGCGAATTCATAGCATCCCCATGGCTTCAAATGCGGGGTGCCCGGCTCGATGATCAGGTCGCGCACGCGCGCGGCGACGGCATCGACATCCTCGACATAGAGGTACAGGCCGAACGGATTGTCCTCGATCCGTTTCGGCCAGCCGGGCATGCGGTTGAGGTGCAGATGCCAGCCGCGTCCGTCGGCGAGGATGCGGTAATGCCCCCAGTCGCTGACCGGCTCGAACCCGAGCCGCCGGTAAAACGCCTCGCTGGCATCGAGGTCGCTGCTCGGCACGATTGCCACCACCCGGTGTTCTTCGCTCATTGCTTCACTCCTTGCCCGGCGCGGGTGCTGGCCCGGCCGACGATGGCCTGCGCGCGGATCGCCTGAGGGATCAGGCCGTCAAATGGTCGGCACGCGCTGTCAGGTCGCGACGGCTCAGCCATTCATGGCCCCAATCGCGCAGCGCCAGCAATACCGGCTCCAGCGCGCGTCCTTCCGCGGTGATCGAATAATCGACCCGCGGCGGCACCACCGCATAGACGGTCCGTTCGACCAGCCCGTCCTCCTCCAGTTCGCGCAACTGCTTGATCAGCATGCGCTGCGAGCATCCGTCGAGCTCGCGCCTCAGCGCATTGAACCGCCGCGTGCCGCGCAGCAGGTGGTACAGGATCATCCCCTTCCACTTGCCGCTGATCAGGTTGAGCGCGGCATAGAGGGTACAGCCCGGCACCGCGTCGTAATCGTGCAGCTTCTGCATGTGCGTCCCCGGTTACATCCGGTGCACTATGTGAATCCGATTACCGTATTTTCAATTCCGCCGCCGCCCACATTTCTCCCGCTCCCGCCGCGCCGATCCCCGGCCCGGCGCTTCATCAGGGAGTGGAAACATGGCGAAACAGGTTCGGTTCGATTCGATCGGCGGCCCAGAAGTATTGCGCATCGTCGAGACCGACGTCCCCGCGCCCGGCCCCGGCGAGGTCCGCATCGCGGTCAAGGCGATCGGCCTCAACCGCGCCGAAAGCATGTATCGCTCGGGAACCTACATCATCGATCCAGTCTTCCCCGCCCGGCTCGGCTCGGAAGCGGCGGGCACGATCGACGCGGTCGGTCCGGACGTCGCCGGCCTCGCGCCGGGGGATCGCGTCGCAGTGGTTCCGGCATTCAGCTATCACGACTACGGCCTGTACGGCGATCTCGTCCTCGCCCCGGCCCGCGCCACGGTGAAGCTGCCCGACGACCTTGGCTGGACCGACGCGGCGGCGGTGTGGATGGCCTATGTCACCGCGTGGGGCGCGCTGATCGACACCGCGAACCTCGCCGCCGGTGAGACCCTCCTTATCCCCGCCGCATCGAGCAGCGTCGGCCTCGCCGCGATTCAGGTCGCCAATCGGGTCGGTGCCATCCCGGTCGCGCTCACCCGCACCGCCGCCAAGGCCGGGCTATTGCATGAAGCAGGCGCAGCGCATGTCATCGTCACCGATGAAGCGGACCTCGCCGCCGAAGTCCGCCGCATCACCGGCGGGCCGGGCGCGCGCGTCGTGTTCGATCCCGTGGGCGGGCCCGGATTCGCCCAGCTCGCCGCGGTCACCGCCGAGCGCGGCACGCTCATCGTCTATGGCGCACTCGATTCGCGCGCGACCCCGCTGCCGGTCGGCGACGTCCTCGGCCGCAGCCTCACCGTCCGCGGCTATCTGGTGTTCGAAGCGTCGCAGGACGATGCAAAGCTGGCCGCGGCGACGGCGTTCGTGCTCGACGGCCTCGCCAGCGGCACGCTGCGTCCGCGCATCGACCGCATCTTTCCGTTCGAACGGATCGTCGACGCGCATCGCCATCTCGAGGGCAACAGTCAGATCGGCAAGATCGTCGTGACGACCTGAGGAACGGCGCAAGAATCCCTTTTCCTCCGGGCGCCGGGCTGGGTTAGTGGTTGCGCATGCGACCATTCCCCACCCATCCCGCCGCCCGCGAGCCCCGCCGAATCGACAAATTGCGGAGCGCATCATGAGCGATGACATGACCTATGGGCGCTACCTCGCGCTCGACCAGCTGCTCACCGCCCAGCATCCGATCTCGGACGAGCATGACGAGCTGCTGTTCGTCATCATCCATCAGACCAAGGAGCTGTGGCTCAAACAGGCCATCGCCGAACTCCGGGTCGCGCTCGACCTCGTCCGCAACGACAAGCTGGTCGAAGCCTATAAGAGCCTCGCCCGGGTCAGCCGCATCCAGGCGGTGATGACCCTGTCGTGGGACGTTCTCACCACCATGACGCCGAGCGATTACAGTGCGTTCCGCAGCGTGCTCGGCTCCTCCAGCGGTTTCCAGTCGGACCAGTTCCGCGCGGTCGAAACCCTGCTCGGCCTGCGCGGCGGCGGCGTTCCCGGACCGCTCACCACCGAATTCTCTGCAATCCCCAGCCTGTGGGACGAGGCCAATGCCGCGCTCGCCCGCGCCGGCTTCGATATCCCGGAATCGGCGCTGACCCGCGACTGGTCCAAACCCTATCAACCCGGCGCGGAGGTCGAAGCCGCCTGGGCGCAGGTCTATCGCGAACCGCACCGCTGGTGGGAACTCTACCAGCTCGCCGAAAAGCTGGTCGATATCGACGACGCGCTCGCCACCTGGCGCCACAAGCACGTCCTCACCGTCAGCCGCGTGATCGGGATGAAGCCCGGAACCGGCGGCACCCCCGGCGTTCCCTATCTGCAATCGACCCTGTCGAAGCGCGCCTTCCCCGAACTGTGGTCGCTGCGCACGCTGCTGTGAGGTGTCGGACCATCCCTTCAACTTCGCCGCCCCCACTTTCCTTCGTCATCCCCGCGAAGGCGGGGATCCATTGGCACAGGTGTCGGGGCTCGAACCGATACGTCAGCCGGAATGGATTCCCGCCTGCGCGGAAATGACGGACAGATAAGCGAGGCCACGGACATGACGTACAAGCACCTCTTCCAGCGCGCGCTGGCCGCCGCGCCCGACCGGCTCCACTTCGCCGCGCACAGCCATAGCCTGTGGCCCGACGCCTCGTGGCTCGGCCATCAGGCGGCATGGGAGGACGCCGCGCGCCTCGCCGATCACAAATGGGGCCGGGTGATGGGTCAGATCCTCCCCGCCGCGCAGGGCGAGGTCGCAGCCGAGCTTCGCCTGCCCGATCCCTCGACCATCGTCTTCGCAGGAAACACCCACGACCTGCTGCTCCGCATCGTCTCGGCGCGTAGCGAGCATCCGGTCCGCATCCTCACCAGCGACGGCGAGTTCCACAGCTTCCGCCGTCAGTCGCAGCGCTGGCTCGAATCGGGCCGCGTGGTGCTCGACATCGTCGCCAATGGCGACGGGTTCGCCGACCGTTTCCTCGCCGCCGCGCGCGCGGGCAGCCACGACCTGGTCTTCGTCAGCCAGGTGATGTTCGAAACCGGCGCCGTGTTCACCGCCCTCGCCGATCTCGCCGCGCTCGCCCGTCCGGACGGACCGTGGGTGGTGGTCGACGGCTATCACGGCTTCATGGCGGTCGAGAACGATCTGTCGGCGGTCGCCGACCGCATCTTCTACGTCGCCGGTGGCTATAAATACGCGATGGCGGGCGAAGGCGCCGCCTTCCTCCATTGCCCGCCCGGCTTCGGCCCGCGCCCGGAAATCACCGGCTGGTATGCCGAGTTCGCCGATCTGGAGAAGGCACCGGGCCGGATCGGCTATTCGGCCGACGCGATGCGCTTCATGGGTTCGACCTTCGATCCCTCCGGCCTCTACCGCTTCGTCGCGGTGCGCGACATGCTCGCTCGGGAGGGCATCGCCACCGCTACGGTCAACGCGCATATTGCGCCGCTGCGCGAAGAACTGATCGCCGGCCTAGCCGCCACCCCGCTGGCCGAAGCGCAGTTACTCAACCCCGGCGGCGACCCGCGCGCGCGCTTCCTTGCCCTGCGCTCACCCCGGGCATCTGCATGGAAGGCCGCGCTGGAGGCTCAGGATATCGTCACCGACGTGCGCGGCGACGTGCTGCGCATCGGCTTCGGCCTCTATCACGACGAACGCGACGTGAACCGGCTGCTCGGTGCGCTAGGCGACCTTCGCGACGCCTAGCCGGGGGATCTCGATCGCGGGGCAACGGTCCATCACCACCTTGAGCCCGGCCGCCTCGGCGCGTTCGGCGGCTTCGTGATTGACGATCTGAAGCTGCATCCACACCGCCTTCGCACCCGCCGCGATGGCCTCGTCCACCGCTTCGCCCGCAGCCAGCGGACGGCGGAAGATGTCGACGATGTCGATCGGCTCGCCGATATCCGCCAGCGCGCCGAACACATATTCGCCATGGATATGCTCGCCGACGATCTGCGGGTTGACCGGGATCACCCGATATCCGCGTCCCTGCAGGAACTTCATCACGCCATAGCTCGGCCGGTCGGGCCGGTCGGACGCGCCGACCATCGCGATCGTCCGCGCGCCTTCGAGCAGCGCCTTGATATCCTCGTCCCGCGTGAGTGGCATATTCAGCCTCCGTTGGCGCCCAGCCAATTGTCGACCCGCGCCGCTATTGCAGTGAACGCCGCCGCTTCCGGCCCGTTCCCGGCGGCCGGCGGCGTTCCCGCATCCGACGCCGTGCGGATCGCGATGTCGAGCGGAATCCGCCCGAGGAACGGCACGCCCAGCGTCGCCGCCGCCGCCTCGGCCCCGCCCTGCCCGAACGGATCGGAGACCTCGCCGCAATGCGGGCAGGCATAGCCCGCCATATTCTCGATCAGCCCGATGATGGGCACCCCCGCCTTGACGAACAGGTCGATCGCGCGCGTCGCGTCGATCAGCGCCAGGTCCTGCGGGGTCGAGACGATCACCGCCCCCGCCGGCCGGTGCTTCTGGATCATCGTCAGCTGTACGTCGCCCGTACCCGGCGGCAGGTCGACCACCAGCGCCTCCGCCGCACCCCAGTTCGCATCGACCAGTTGGGTCAGCGCGCCCGCGATCATCGGCCCGCGCCAGGCGATCGCCTGACCCTCGGCGACCAGCCCGCCCATCGACAGCAGCGGCACGCCATAAGGGCTCGCCAACGGCACCAGCTTCTTGTCGTGCGCCTCGGGCTTCCTTCCCTCGATCCCCATGATCTTGGGCTGCGACGGGCCATAGATGTCCGCATCGACCAGCCCCACGCGCCGCCCCAGCCGCGCCAGCCCGATGGCAAGGTTGGCCGAGACGGTCGACTTGCCCACCCCGCCCTTGCCGCTCGCCACCGCGATCAGCTTGCGGTTCACCCGCTGCGCCGTGCGCGCGATCCGCACCTCGTCGATCCCCGGCAGCGCCGCCGCGGCGCGGATATCGGCCTCCAGTGCATCCTGCGCCGCCTCGGGCAGGCCGGTCACGTCGAGGATGATGCTCGCCCGCGCACCTTCCACCCGCACGGTAGCGCGCCCCGCGGCGACAGGGGCAAGGACGGCTTCGATCTCGGCTCTATCGGTCATGGCCGCGCAGATAGGGCGAGTTTGTCCTTAGCGAAAGCCGCGCGATTCCAACTCAAACAACACACCTGCCCACTGTAAATCCGCGGATCGCCCCTTATAAAGACTGTCATGGCGAAACTGAGTGGTTGGATCGCACGCGTTCCCGGACTGTGGGGCGTGCTGCAAAATGAGAACAAAGGCCCCCAGGGCCCATGGGGCGGCGGCAAGGGCGGCAATGACGGCGGCGACGCCGGCAAGGGCGGTGGCGACGGCGATGGCGGCCCGCGCAACCCCTGGGCCTTCCCGCCCGAGGGCAAGCGCGGCGGACGCGGCAGCGTCACCAGCCTCGACGATTTCCTGAAGCGCGCGCGCCGCGGCGGCGGCGGCGGTGGCGGCGGCGGTCTGCCCGGCGGCATGCCGGGCCGGCCGGTGATCTTCGCCGGGATCGGACTCCTCCTGCTGCTGTGGATCGGCTTCACCAGCATCCACGTCATCGCGCCGGAACAGCGCGCCGTCGTCGCGCTGTTCGGAAAATATTCGCGGACGATGGAGCCGGGCATCAACTGGACGCTGCCCGCGCCGATCGAAGGCGTGAAGAAGATCGATGTGCAGGCGATCCGCACCGAGGATTTCCCCGCGACCAGCGGCGAGAACCTGATGCTGACCCAGGATCAGAACATCGTCGACCTCGCTTATTCGGTGCGCTGGGACATCCAGAATCCGGAAGATTTCGTGTTCCAGATCGCGAACCCGCAACAGACGGTGCGCGCGACTGCGGAGAGCGCGATGCGCGCTGCCGTGGCCGGCGTGACGCTCAACGAGGCGATCGGTCCGGGCCGCACCGTGATCGAGGCGCGCGTGCAGCAGTCGACGCAGGCGATCCTCGACGAGTATAATTCGGGCATCCGGATTCAGAGCGTCGCGATCCGCGGCGCCGCCGCACCGGGCGCAGTGGACGAGGCGTTCAAGCAGGTCACCGCCGCGCAGCAGGAATCGGAAGGCGCCCGTAACCGGGCCCGCGCCTATGCCCAGCAGGTCATCGCCGGTGCGCAGGGTCAGACCGCTGAGTTCGACAAGATCTACGAACAGTACAAGCTGGCACCCGAAGTGACCCGCCGCCGCCTTTATTATGAAACGATGGAGGCCGTGCTGGCGAAGTCGAACAAGACGATCGTCGAGACCAACGGCGTGACCCCGTATCTCCCGCTTCCCGCCGCGCGCGGCGGATCGACTCAGCCCTCGGTCCAGCAAGGCCAGCAGCAGGGAGGCGCCCAGTGAACGGTATCCTCACCCGGCCGGTCCTGTTCGGCGGCCTCGCCTTCGTCCTTCTCTTCCTGCTGATCAGCACGATCGCGATCGTGCCCGAGACCAAGCAGGCGGTGATCCTGCGCTTCGAACAGCCGGTGCGCACCATCAACCAGTGGCAGCCGGGCGAACAGTTCGGCCGCACCACCGGCGCCGGCCTGATCGCGCGCTGGCCGCTGATGGAACGCATTGTCTGGGTCGACAAGCGCGTGCTCGATATCGAGCTCGAGAACCAGCCGGTGCTCTCGACCGATCAGCTGCGGCTCGAAGTGGACGCCTTCGCGCGCTTCCGCGTTGTCGATCCGCTGCGCATGGTCGTGACCGCGGGCACCGAAACCCGCGTTGCCGACCAGCTCAAGCCGCTGTTCGGCTCCGCGCTGCGCGCCGAGCTCGGCAAGCGTCCGTTCGCCTCGCTGCTCAGCCCTGAGCGGACTGCGGTGATGGACAATATCCAGGCCGGTCTGCAGCGCTACGCCAGCCAATATGGCGTCCAGATCGTCGACGTGCGGATCAAGCACGCCGACCTGCCCGACGGCAGCCCGCTCGAATCGGCGCTGCAGCGGATGCGTACCGCGCGTGAGCAGGAGGCGACCACGATTCGCGCCAACGGGCAGAGGGACGCCCAGATCATCCAGGCCGAGGCCAATGCGCGCGCCGCACAAATCTATGCGACGAGCTTCAACAAGGATCCGCAATTCTACGATTTCTGGCGCGCGATGCAGTCGTACCGCACTACCTTCATCGGCGATCCGCGCCAGAAGCAGGGCGAAACCTCGATCATCCTGTCGCCCGACAACGACTATCTGCGGGAATTCAGGGGGAAGAGCCGTTGACGATGGGTCGCACCGGTCCGGGCGCGGGCCGGTACGGCACAGTTCAGCCGTGCTGAACCGAAAGGAACCGACTGAACCGAAGAACTTTCGGTTCGTTCATATTCAATCGCCGTTCAGCTACCCTAGGTGAGTAACACACGCATGACTGATCTCCAGCCCGGCAAAGGCACGATGACGAAGAGCAAAATCAAAGGAACCTCTCCTGTGCGTTATGCATATGCGATCACTTCCGCGCTCCTGATCGGCGGTGCGAGTGCGGCGCTCGTCCTGCAGAACCCCGCGGGCGCGCAAACCGCGCAGAACGAACCGGGTGCGATCCAGGCCGGTGCCCCGCGCGCCGGCGCGCCGATGAGCTTCGCGGACATGGTGTCCAAGCTCCAGCCCGCGGTCGTGAACATCTCGACTACCCAGCGCGTGCAGGTGCAGACCAACCCGTTCGCGGGCACCCCGTTCGGGGAGCTGTTCGGCGGCCAGCAGGGTCAGGGCGGCCGTCCGGTGACGCGCCAGGCCGAATCGCTCGGCTCGGGCTTCGTCATTTCGGCCGATGGCTACATCGTCACCAATAACCATGTGATCTCGGCCGGCCAGCGTGGCGCGGTGGTCGAATCGATCAAGGTCATCCTGTCGGACCGCAAGGAATACACCGCCAAGCTGATCGGCCGCGACGTCGAATCCGATCTCGCGGTGCTCAAGATCGAGGGCACGAACCTGCCGTTCGTGCGACTCGGCAATTCGGATCAGTCGCGCGTCGGCGATTGGGTGGTCGCGATCGGCAACCCGTTCGGCCTTGGCGGGTCGGTGACGGCGGGTATCATCTCGGCGGTGCATCGCCCGACCGGTCAGGCCGGCCCGTTCGATCGCTTCATCCAGACCGATGCCTCGATCAACCGCGGCAATTCGGGCGGTCCGCTGTTCGATCTCAACGGCAATGTGATCGGCATCAACTCGCAGATCTACTCGCCCACCGGCGGCAATGTCGGCATCGGCTTCGCGATCCCCGCGACCGAGGCCAAGCCGATCATCGACACGCTGATGAAGGGCGCCAGCGTCCAGCGCGGCTATCTCGGCGTCGGCATCCAGCCGCTCAGCGAGGATCTCGCCAAGTCGTTCGGCGTGCCCAAGGGCAAGGGCGAGCTGGTTTCGCGCGTCGAGCCGGGCGAGGCCGCGGCCAAGGCCGGGATCAAGCAGGGCGACATCATCACCAAGGTCGACGGCAAGGACGTCACCCCCGATCAGACGCTGTCGTTCCTGACTGCGAATGTCCGTCCGGGCGCACGCGTGCCGGTCGAGCTGATCCGTGACGGCAAGACGCTGACGCTCCAGCTCACCGCAGGCACCCGCCCGCCGCCCGACCAGCTCGCCGGCTTCGATCCGGATGCCGAGGAAGGCGCCACGCCCGATAGCGGCGAGCAGGGCACGCAGGCTGCTGCCGCTTCGATCGGCATCAATGTCACCGCGCTGACGCCGCAGATCGCGCGCAGCATCGGCGTCGATCCTGCGACCAAGGGCGTCGTCGTGGTCGGTGTCGATCCGTCGAGCGACGCTGCCCAGAAGCAGATCACCCGCGGCTTCGTGATTGCCTCGGTCAATCGCGCACCGGTCACGACCCCGGCGGAATTCAACGCCGCGGTCGCCCGCGCGAAGACCGGCGGCGCCGATCAGGTGCTGCTCTACATCATGCGCCGCGGCGGCATTGGCGGCTATGTCGCCGTCAGCCTCGCCAAGTAATCGGGTTCGGCTAATTTTGCGCTGAACCTTGCCGTTTTCCCCGTTATGCTGACCTTCTGAAATTCAGGAGTTCGGCATGACGGGTGAGACGGAGCTTTTCATCGGAGCCGGTGCGGGCGGTGGCCAGCGCCAGGCGCTTGTTCTCAAGCGCGCCAACCGCCACGGCCTGATCGCGGGTGCGACCGGCACCGGCAAGACCGTCACGCTTCAGGGTCTCGCCGAAAGCTTCAGCCGCGCCGGCGTGCCGGTCTTCGCCGCCGACGTGAAGGGCGATCTTTCCGGCCTCGGCATGGCCGGTTCGGCTACCGCCAAGCCGCATGAGGCGTTCGCCGCCCGCGCCGCCGAGATCGGCGATACCGAATGGAAATACGCCGCCGCTCCGGTCCAGTTCTGGGATCTGTTCGGCGAGCAGGGCCATCCCGTCCGCACCACCGTCTCCGAAATGGGTCCGCTGCTGTTGTCGCGGCTGATGGGCCTCAACGATGTGCAGGAAGGCGTGCTCGCCATCGCCTTCCAGGTCGCCGACGATGACGGCCTGCTCCTGCTCGACCTCGACGATCTCCAGTCGATGCTCGTCCATTGCGCCGAGCGCGCCGACGAGCTGACCGCGAAGTACGGTAACGTCGCCAAGACCTCGGTCGGCGCGATCCAGCGCCAGCTGCTCCAGCTGCGCAGCGAGGGCGGCGCGCATTTCTTCGGTGAGCCTGCGCTCGACATCGCCGATTTCATCAAGCTCGACGACAACGGGCACGGCGTGGTCAACGTCCTCGCCGCCGACAAGCTGATGGCCTCGCCGCGGCTGTACGCCACCTTCCTGCTGTGGCTGCTGTCGGAGCTGTTCGAGACGCTTCCCGAGGTCGGCGATCCCGACAAGCCCAAGCTCGTCTTCTTCTTCGACGAGGCGCATCTGCTGTTCGAGGAGGCGCCCAAGGCGCTGCTCGACAAGGTCGAGCAGGTCGTCCGCCTGATCCGTTCGAAGGGCGTCGGCGTCTATTTCGTGACCCAGAACCCGATCGACATCCCTGAGGACGTCGCCGGCCAGCTCGGCAACCGCGTCCAGCACGCGCTGCGCGCCTTCACCCCGCGCGAGCAGAAGGCGATCAAGTCCGCCGCCGAGACCTTCCGCGCCAATCCCGGCGTCGATGTCGCGACCGCGATCACCGAGCTCAAGGTGGGCGAGGCTTTGGTCTCGCTGCTGATGACCGATGGCGCGCCCTCGCCGGTCGAGCGCACCCTGATCAAGCCGCCCTGCTCGCGCGTCGGTCCGGTCACGCCGGAAGAGCGCAAGGTGCTGATCGACACCGACATCGTCGGCGACAAGTACGACACCGCGCTCAACCGCGAATCCGCCCACGAACTGCTCACCGCCAAGGCCGGCGAGGCCGCCGCTGCCGCCGCCGAGGCCAAGGCGACCACCGAGGCCGAAAAGGCTGCCGCCACGCAAGCCAAGGAGGACGCCCGCCTCGCCAAGGAGGCCGAGCGCCAGCGCCTCGCCGCGCAGCGCGACGCCGACCGTCAGGCCCGGCTCGACGCGCAGGCGCAGCGCACGGCCGAGCGCGAGGCGGCAAACAATCCGTGGAACCGTGCGATCAAGTCCGCGACCCAGTCCGCCTCCACCGCCGCCGGCCGCGCCGTCGCGGGTGAGGTGTCGAAGGCGATCTTCGGCAAGAAATCGGGCGCCGGTGCCAGCGTCGTCGGCAGTCTGGTCCGCGGCCTCTTGGGCGGATTGTTCAAAGGCTAGGCGTACGCGGGCAGGAAGACGGGCGGCACTCGCCATGCCGCCCATCTTCTCACCAAAAGGGAGAATCGTGCCGCGGCTCGAACGCCAACATCGGCATCACCTTCCTCTCACTTCTCTCCCTTCGGCTACCCCATGCCCGCCGACTTCACGTGAAACCTATCTGGTAAAGAACCGACCTACATCACACCCAGAAGCGACTTGATCGGGACGAATGCGAACGCCACGGAACTGTCCGCCACGCCATAGGGAATGAAGATCCCGTCCCCATGGCGCAACGCCCCGCACGAATAGACGACATTGGGGACATAGCCCTCGCGATCCTGGTCCGCGGCGGCCAGGATCGGCTCACTGGTGCGGCCGATCACCTTCGACGGGTCGTCCTTGTCCAGCAGCGCCGCGCCGATCGAATATTTGCGCATCGCGCCGACGCCATGGGTCAGCATCAGCCAGCCCTCGTCCAGCTCGATCGGCGGGCCGCAATTGCCCATCTGCACCAGCTCCCACGGGTATTTGGGTGCGATCAGCTTCTCGCCCTCGTCCCAGTGCGTGAGCGTGTCCGATGCGATCAGATAGATGTTCTCGCCGTCCTGCCGGCCGATCATCATATACTTGCCGCCGACCTTGCGCGGGAACAGCCCCATGCCCTTGTTGCGCGCCGCGCTGCCGGTCATCGGCACCAGGTCGAACTCGCGCCAATCGCGCGTGCGCAGCATCTCCGACTGGATCTGCGATCCGTTGTACGCGGTGTAGGTTCCCAGCCATTCGTGGCTGCCGTCGTCGTGCTGGAACTGCACCAGCCGCATATCCTCCAGCCCGTTCGACTGGGCCTTGGTGATCGGGAACAGCAAGGTGCCCGACAGCGTCGAATCGCGATGGCGATAGACCTTCACCGGTCCCTCGGGCATCTCCAGCTCGTCGCCGATCGCGTCGGCCGCGGTGGCGAAGGGCGGCTCGGGCGCCAGCGTCAGTTCGTTCTGGTCGGTGATGATGCCTTCGCGGAACGCGACCGAGGAGATGTGCCCCTCCCCCACCGCGCGCAGCGACATCAGGATGCGCAGCGCGCCGTTGGGCATGCCCGACTGGTCGTGATGCGGCACCGCGCTCGGATTCATCAGCGCCGCCGCGGCATAGCTGTATTCGTGGCAGAAATAGGCGCCGATCAGCTGGCGCTTCTCGTCCCCGATCGTGCTGCCATCGAGGCCAAGCTGCGCCTCGACCTCGTCATAGCGGGTCATGAACACGCGCCGCGTCTGCCAGTGGCGCGCCTCGAAATCCTTGAGCACCGCTTCCAGTTGCGCCCGCGCTTCGCCCGGCGACATGTCGAGCACCGCCCGCACCAGCCGCTCGGTCCGGCTTGGCGCGCCGTTCGACGAAGCCCAGGCGATGTGGAAGGGGCGGACCACGACGCGCGATGGGTCCGCGCGAAGCCGTAACGGGTGTTGGAACAGGTCGAGCATCGTCCCCCCGGCTCAAACGCGCCGCGTTGTTCAGGCCTTACGCGACTGCCTTTCGTGGTCCTGCCACGATTTCCGCGCGCTTTGAAAGAGTCGAAATGGCGCAATTCGCCAACTGGAGCGCCAGGATCGACTCGGCACCCTGATTGCGGTTGAGCCCGCCCGGCGTCAGCCCGTCGAAACAGCCGCCGTCGCGCACGCTTGCCAGCGGCAGCCCCAGGTCGTTCTGCCCAAGATACCAGCGATAGGCGCGCGTCGCCGCGTCCGCCCATCGCTGCGCGCCGGTCGCCTCCCATGCCGCGAGGCAGGCATCGATCGTCGCCTGCGCTTCCAGCGGCTGCTGGTCGAACGGCAACGGATCGGCATAGGCGCGACCGAAACTGTCAGTGCCGACCGCGCGAAACCCGCCATCGGCCGCAGTCTGGCGCGCGTTGATCCAGTCCAGCGTCTTGAGGCCGCACGCCGTCAGGTCGCGGCGCTCCATCACCGCCCCGGCACGGATCAGCGCCTCGGGCAGGCGGGCATTGTCATAGGCGAGCACGATCTCGAACCATTCCCATTCGGGCCGGCGCGATTCGGCGAGCAACGCCATCAACTCGCCGCCGAACCGGTCGAGCATCGCGCGCGACAATGCGTGTCCCGGATGCGCGGTCAGCATCGCCGCCGCGCCCAGCATCGCAAAGGCCAGCGCACGCGGGCTGCCAAAGTCGAAGCTCATCGCTGCGGTCTCGTCGAACAGGATGCGCGCCCAGTCGCGATACTTCGCCTCGCGTGCCTCGGATGCCGTGACGCCCAGCGCCCACAGGGTCCGCCCGTTCGAATCCTCCGACCCCTCCTCCTCGCACCAGTTGCGGTCGAAGGTCATGAAATTCCGGAAGCGGCGGCGTTCCGGATTCCACGCAAACTGGACGAAGGCGGCATAGACGCTCGTCCATTTGTCGCGCTCGGTCGCATCGAGCGGATCGATGCGATGCATCAGGATCAGCGCACGGGCATTATCGTCGATACAATAGCCGTGGCGCCGGTCGGGCACCGACAGGATCGAATGCTGGAACATGCCCGTGCCATCGCTCATCCGCTCGACAGCGCGGAAATCGGGCATCAGCGGCTCGAACGCGGGCGCGGACGCGATCGCCGCGATCCGCCGGGGCCGGGATTTTACCGCAGCCGCGATCTGATCCAGCGCCGCTTCGGCCAGCCGCGACCAGATCATCGTGCGTCCGCGCGCATAGGCGCGTCGCGCCAGCGCACCCCGCCGCACTTCGTCGTCGAGCAACGCGTTGATCGCCGCGGCAAACCCGGCGCTATCGCCCGCCGCGACCAGCACGCCGTAATCGTCGGCCAGGATTTCGGTCGCATGGACATAGGGGGTCGAAACCACTGGCTTGCCCACCCCTACCGCATAGGAAAGCGTGCCCGAGGTGATCTGCGCCAGGTTGGGATAGGGGGTCACATAGATGTCGGCGGCCTGGAGATAATCGAGCAATTGCTCCTGCTCGACGAAGCCGTCGACGAACGCGACATTGCGCTCGATGCCCAGTTCGGCGGCCAGCGCGTGCAACCGCCCGCGATAGGCCTCGCCCTCGCGCTCGACCAGATTGGGGTGGGTCGCACCCAGCACGACGTAGAGCGCATCGGGGTGGCGCGCGGCGACCGCGGGCATCGCGGCGATCACCGTCTCGATCCCCTTGCTCGGCGCCAGCAGGCCGAACGTCAGGATCACATTGCGCCCCTCCCAGCCGAAGCGGGGCTTGAATGCGGCGGGATCGGCAAAGGGACGGTCGGGCACCCCGTGCGGGATCGTCGCTACGTCTTGCGCATCGACGCCATGTACGCGCTGCAATATCTCGCGTCCTTTGTCGGCCATCACGATCACGCGCGCGGTACGGCGCAGCAGAGCGTCCATCACGCGGCGCTGGTCGTCGTTCGGATTGTCCAGCACCGTGTGCAGCGTCGCGATCACCGGCAGCGTCGTGCGCTCGAGCAGCGCGATCAGATGCTCGCCCGCTGCCCCGCCATAGATACCATATTCATGCTGGACCCAGATCGCCTGCGCGCCCGATTCCTCGATCGCACGAGCGGCATCGAGATAGGCGGCGCGCTCATGCTGTGCGATCGACCCGGTCACCTGCGGGGGATAGGCGTAGCGGCCCGGATGATCGTCCATCGCCCAGACATCGACGCGCAGGCCAGTAAATCGCGCCTTGAGCGCGGCATAGGTATCGGTGGTATAGGTCGCGATGCCGCATTTGCGCGGAAGGAAATTGCCGATCAGCGCGACGTGATCGATTCGAGCCGGCAGGTCTGCGCCTGATGCCATCTCAAAATCCTTCGCATGAGCAACATTGGATAGGCGCAGGTGGCGCCTGTCTGTTCTCCCCAACGTCAGGATTTCAATATGGTTGCAGTCATGTTGCAATGCAACGTGGCGAGTCGTCGATAAACCGGACTGATTGAAGGTTCAGCCGCGCCCGCGATAGCCATGCACATCTTGCGCCGGGATCCATACACCTTCGGGCTGCACCCCCGACTGCCAGAACACGTCGATCGGGATGCCGCCGCGCGGATACCAGTAACCGCCGATGCGGAGCCATTTCGGCTTCATTTCGTCGAACAGCCGCTGGCCGATGCCGACCGTGCAATCCTCATGGAACGCGCCATGATTGCGGAAGCTGCCGAGGAACAGCTTGAGCGACTTGGATTCGACGATGGTGTCGCCCGGTACATAGTCGATCACGAGGTGCGCGAAATCGGGCGCGCCGGTAATCGGGCAGAGCGAGGTGAATTCCGGCGCGGCGAAGCGCACCAGATAATCGGTGCCCGCACGCGGGTTGGGAACGTAATCGAGCATCGCCTCTTCGGGGGATGCGGGAAGCGCGCTCTGCTGGCCAAGGTGTTTGGGGTTCATGCGCGTCATTTAGGCATTGTTTGCGCATCTGAAAACTCGACGCGGCGCGGGGCGCGGATTACGGAGGGGAAATGGACGCTCTGGTTACTACCGAATGGCTCGCCGGCGAGCTTTCCGCCCCCCGTCTCCGCATTCTCGATGCCACATGGTTCCTGCCAGCCGAGGGAAGAGACGCGCATGCGGAGTTTCTGGCGGGTCACATCCAGGGCGCCGTCTTCTTCGACATCGATGAGATCGCCGATCGGGCGAGTGCGCTGCCCACGATGCTGCCGCCGCCGGCGCAGTTCGCGGCCCAGATCGGTGCGCTCGGTGTCGCGACCGGAGACCGTGTCGTCCTCTACGACAATGCACCGCATCACACCGCGACCCGCGCATGGTGGATGCTGCGCAGCTTCGGGATCGATGCCGCGGTTCTCGATGGCGGGCTGGCGAAATGGAAAGCCGAGGGACGTCCGGTTCTGAGCGGAGCTACCGCCCCGTCACCCGCCACCATTGCCGTCCGCCCGAACCCGGCGCTGGTGCGCACGCTCGATCAGGTGAAGGCCAATCTCGCCAGCCATGCCGAGCAGCTGGTCGATGCCCGCTCGGCAGTGCGCTTCACCGGTCAGGAGGCGGAAACGCGTCCCGGCCTCGCCAGCGGCCATATCCCGGGCAGCGTCAACATCTCCTATTCGTCCTTCTTCAATCCCGACGGCACCTGGAAGCACATTCCAACGCTGCGCCTGCTGTTCGAGGACGAAGGGATCGAGGTCGAACGCCCGGTGATCGCCACCTGCGGCTCGGGCATCAGCGCCGCGGTGGTGGTGTTCGCGCTCCATCTGCTCGGCCACCCCGCCGCACTCTATGACGGCAGCTGGACCGAATGGGGTGCGGATCCTTCCACCCCCAAGGCAACGGGTGCCGCGTGAACGGTTCGGACAGCAAGAAAGGCGACGGAACCAGGATCGTCGGCGCAGGTCGCCGCCCCGAATGGACCCAGGGCATCGTCAACGCGCCCGTCTGGCGCGCATCGACCATCCTCTACGACACCGTCGCCGATCTGCGCGCCAGTGCCGGAAAGGACACGCATCACCGCCTGTTCTATGGCCGCCGCGGCACGCCCACCCAGTGGAGCCTCGCCGAAGCGCTGACCGAGCTGGAGCCGGGTGCGGAAGCGACCTTCCTCTATCCCTCGGGCGTCGCCGCCGTCTCCGCTGCGCTTCTTTCGGTGCTTTCGCCGGGTGACGAGCTGCTGCTCGCCGACAGCGTCTACGACCCGACCCGCAGCTTCGCGACCACCTTCCTCAAGCGCTTCGGCGTCACGACCCGCTTTTACGACCCGATGATCGGTGGCGGCATCGCCGATCTCATCACCGAAAAGACCCGCGCGATCTTCATGGAGGCGCCGGGCAGCCTGACCTTCGAAGTGCAGGATGTCCCCGCCATCGTCGCCGCGGCCAAGGCACGCGGCGTCGTCACCCTGCTCGACAATACCTGGGCCACCCCGCTGCTGTTCCCGGCGATCGAGAAGGGCATCGACCTCACCATCCTCGCCTGCACCAAATATGTGGTCGGCCATTCGGACGTGATGCTGGGCAGCGTCACTACCACCGCCGAACACTGGCAGCAGCTGCGCGCGACCAGCTTCCAGCTCGGTCAGACCGCCAGCCCCGACGACGCATGGCTGGGATCGCGCGGCCTGCGCACCATGGCGCTTCGCCTGAAGCATCACGGCGAGGTAGCACTCGAAATCGCGCGCTGGCTGGAAACCCGGCCAGAGGTCGCACGCGTGCTTCACCCCGCTCTCCCGTCATGTCCCGGCCACGAATTCTTCGTGCGCGACTTCAAGGGACCGGCGGGTCTGTTCACCTTCATTCTGCGCGGGGGCAACGAAGCGGCGCGTGCGGCACTGATCGACGGGCTCGAGCTGTTCGGGATCGGCTATAGCTGGGGCGGGTTCGAAAGCCTCGCCATCCCCGTCGATCCCGATCGCTACCGCACCGCCGTGCCCTGGGCGGCAGAGGGGCTCGCGGTCAGGCTACAGATCGGGCTAGAGGATTCCGCCGATCTGATCGCCGATCTCGCAGCCGGGCTCGACCGGTTCCGGACGGCCGCATGACCCCGATCATCCCGCCCGCGCTGGCCGACTGGCTCGTCGTGAACGGGGTGCACCTGCCGACCAATGCCGAACTGATCGAAGGCGCGATCGCCGGCGGCCTCGCCATCCTCGCGCTCGCCGCAGGCTGGTTCACGGGTCGGCGGCTGGGACCGGTGCTCGCCCGGATCTGGCAACAGCGCGTCGGCAGTCATGTCGAAGGGCTGGCGCACCGCATGCACACCATCGTGCAGCATGGCAGCGCTGCCATGCTGCTCGCGATTCTCGTCAACGCCGCGCCATGGGGCGGTTTCGCGGCGCTGGTGCTCGGCATCGCGCTCGGCACCGCCACAGCCGCATTCACGCTCGCCTTTCTGCGCGGCCTCCATACCCCGCGCTGGATCGCCTGGATCACTGCGGCGATCGTGTTCGTCGCGATCCTCAGCCACGCGATCGGCGGGTTCAACGTCATCACCGACACGCTCGACAAGATCGGCGTCAATATCGGCCGCCGCCGCCTGTCACTGCTTGCGCTCGTCACATTGCTGGTAACCGCCGTCGCGCTCTATGCCGGAGTCCGTCTCGCCAACCGGGTGATCGCCCATTCGATCGGGCAAGCGCGCGGCTTCGATCCCACCCAGAAGCTACTGGTCCAGAAGCTCGCCAGCATCGCCGTGGTCGTCGTCGCCTTCTTCTTCGGCATCGACCTGCTTGGGATCGATCTCACCAGCTTCGCGATCTTCTCGGGCGCCTTCGGCCTGGCGATCGGCTTTGGCCTGCAGAAGACCATCGGCAATCTCATCGCCGGAATCATCCTGCTGATGGACCGCTCGATCAAGCCAGGCGATGTGATCGTGGTCGGCGACAGCTTCGGCTGGGTGAACAAGATCGGCGTGCGTGCAGTCAGTGTCATCACGCGCGACGGCAAGGAACATCTGATCCCGAACGAGATCCTGATGACGCAGGAGGTGGAGAACTGGTCCTTCTCCGACCGCAACGTCCGCGTCCGGATCCCCGTCGGCGTCGGCTATGAAACCGACCTCAAGCTCGCGCAGGCGCTGATGCTTCAGGCCGCGACCGAAAGCCCGCGCGTGCTCCAGAACCCGCCGCCCAATGTCTGGCTCACCAGCTTTGGCGACTATGCGGTGGAGCATGAGATCCTCGCCTGGATCAGCGACCCTGAGGGCGGAGTCGGCAATGTGAAGAGCGACGTGCTCAACCGCCTCTGGGTGCTGTTCCACGAGAATGGCATCGCGATTCCGGTCCCTCGGCGGGAGATCATGGTGAAGAGCTGGCCGCCCGAAGGCACACAGACGGTTCAACTTGCGCCCGGCGCGCCTAAATAGAGCGCGTGCCCGCCAACGTTACCGCCCGCATCGCCAATGGAGTGACGTCGATCCCGGCGGCGCAGTGGGACGCCTGCGCGGGCGCCGGCAATCCCTTCGTCTCTCACGCCTTTCTGTCCGCACTTGAGCGTTCCGGCTCGGCGACCGCGGAGACCGGCTGGCAGCCATTGCCCATCGTGATCGACGGGGCATGCGGCACGCCGGCCGCAATCGTTCCGGCCTATGCCAAGAGCCACAGCCAGGGCGAATATGTCTTCGATCACGCCTGGGCCGACGCGTGGGAACGTGCGGGCGGCCGCTACTATCCCAAGCTGCAGGCAGCCGTGCCCTTCACTCCGGTGCCCGGTCCCCGCTTGTTGCTGCGCGACGCAGCGCTGGCACCGGGACTGATCGCTGGCCTCGAAGCCGTCACCGATCAGAACCGCCTCTCCTCCGCCCATGTCACCTTCCTCGACGAAGCCCAGCTCCCGCTGTTCGAACAGGCCGATTGGCTGATACGGGCCGGCACGCAGTTCCACTGGCAAAACGACGGCTATGCCAGCTTCGACGATTTCCTCGCCGCGCTTTCCTCACGCAAGCGCAAGGCGATCCGCAAGGAACGCGAGCGAGCCCTGGAAGGGCTGACGATCCGTCACCTGACCGGCCCGGACATTACCGAGGCGCATTGGGACGCCTTCTGGGCATTCTATCAGGACACCGGCAGCCGCAAATGGGGTCAACCCTATCTCACCCGCCCCTTCTTCTCGCTGCTGGGCGAAACGATGGGCGACAAGGTGCTGCTGATGCTCGCCGAGCGCCACGGCCAGCCGATCGCCGGCGCACTCAATCTGATCGGCGGCGACGCGCTCTATGGCCGCTACTGGGGCTGCGTGGAGGACGTTCCTTTCCTCCATTTCGAGCTCTGCTACTATCAGGCGATCGAGGCGGCGATCGCGCTCGGCCTCGCCCGTGTCGAGGCCGGCGCGCAGGGAGAGCACAAGCTCGCACGCGGCTATGTGCCCGTCGCTACCTGGTCGGCGCATTATCTGCCCGATCCGAATTTCCGCCGCGCGGTCGCCGAATATCTCGAACGCGAGCGCGCCGCGGTAGCGCACGAGCAGGAATTTCTCGGTGAGCTGACGCCGTTCCGGCGGGGCGGCTAGACCTTCTTCTGCGCCGCGCTCCAGGCTTCCAGCTGCTTCTGCTTGTCGCGTTTCAGGAAGTCCCGGATCTTCTCGATCTGGTTATGATAGGGTCCCAGATCGACCGGATTGAGTACCGCCGCCGGCGTGCCATGGTCGATCTTGAACAGCACGCTGCTTCCATCGCGCCAGATCGGGATCAGCCCCGCTTCCAGCCGCTTGTCATAGGGCGGCGGGCTGATGACCCACAGATAGTCATAGGCATGACGCGGGAAGCGCGCGAGGCTAACCGCAACCGGCCGCCACCATTCGCGCGGGCATTTGGTATCGGTGACGATCTGCGAGGGATCGTGGCTGAACCCGCGCGCCTGCTTGTAGCGCACGGTGAGCAACTGCCCGCCCGCCATCGACCACTGGTCGTTGGTGTAGGCGAGCTTGCGCACCATCGCCATGCCCGGCAGGTGCTGAAGCCGCGTCATCGTCCATTCGTTGTAGCAGGTCTCACCGACGAAGCTCAGCAGCCGCGCGCCTTCGGGCACGTGATCGAGCGCCGCAAGCTCGCGATCGTAGGACTTGTCATAGATGACATAGCTCCACGTCGTCGCGCCCATGCGAACGAGGAAGAAGGCAAGTCCCGCGATCGCCAGCGCATTGGCCCCGCGCATCGTCATGCCCGGCTTGGGCCGCAGCGCGATCAGCGCAATCGCGAGCATATAGGGAGCGAGGCGCATATCGGCATAGGCGGACCCGAACACCACGCGCGGCAACAGGATGAACACCCCGATCAGGAACAGCGCCGAAATGCCCAGATGGCGCGAATAGCCGATGTTGGGATCGCGCACGCCCTTGAACAGGATCAGGTAGATCACGCCGAGGCAGGCGATGTCGAAGAGCTGCCAGCGGTCGCGCAGCACCATCAGGATCCACCAGATCTTGGCGCGCCAGTTGAACCAGTCGCCCGTCTGTCCGCTGACATGCCCGCCGCTGCGCCAGGCCAGCATCAGCAATGCCGGTGGAACAAGCACGAGGCAGTGGACGCCCGCCCAGATCCACGGCACGACCCAGCTCTGCACGAAATCGGCATGCCACGGCCCGGTGCGCGGGCCACGCTTATCGTGCTGACGGATCAGCTCCGCCGCGAAGCACATCACGCCCAGCGTGCCCCACCCGAAGGTGTGGGTGATCCAGATGATGAGGCCGATCGGCACGAACAGGATCGCGCGCAGCCGGATCTTGCCAAGTCGCGCCAGCCGCAGCCACAGCGCGAAGGCGTTGAGCGCCAGCGCCATCGACAGCGCGAAGTTCGCGAAGCCGAAGTGGAAGGCGTAGTTATAAGCGAGCGGAAGCGCGAACAATGCGGTGGCGGGAATGCGCCCATGCACCTCGCGCGCAATCCAGAGCAGGCCGGTGACGGTCAGCACCGGCGTGGCGATAACGATCAGCTTCACCGCCAGCTCGAGTCCGAAAATCGGCTCGAGCGGAATGATCAGCAGGTCGAGCCCCAGGTTGCCGATCAGGCTCCATTCGAACTTGTACCAGTCGTTGAGCCACGGCACTTCGTTGTGCGAAAGCTGGACGCGGAACCGCGCCATGTGGCCGGGAAGATCCACCATCGGGGGGACATCGGGCCACAACAAAGGGATTGCCGCCGCGATCGCCGCGAACAGCACGAACCAGCGCGTCTGCCACCAGCGCGGCGCTTCGGAACCCCCTTGCATCGGCCGCACTTACTGCGCCGCAGCACCCTGCGGCAAGCGGCTTGAAGGGCGATCCACCGCATAAAGCATCGAATCGCCGCGTTGCCATAGCGGTTTGAGTCCCGCGCGCGCGCCGGAAACGGCAGGATGCGGGCGGATCAGCCAGACATGGGTGAAGATGTTGCGCGGGAATTCGGCGAGTGCGCGTGCCTGCGGCATCAGATTGGGATCGATCGCACAGGGCGCAGGCACCGACACCTGCGAGGGATCGTGTGCGAAATAGCCGGCACCCTGCACCTTCACGGTCAATAGCGGCGCGCCGGCCATGCGCCATTGGGCATTGGTGAAGGCACCGCGACGGGCGATGGCAAGACTGGCCAGGTGTACGCGGCGGCTATGTGCCCAGGGCTGGCCACAGGTGTCGCCTGCAAGGACCAGGACGCGCGCGCCGCGTGGGATATGGTCCAGCGCGGCCAGTTCGCGCGTCCAGTCGCGGTCGTAAAGAGCGAAGCTCGCCGTGGTCGCCGCGGTCCGCAGTAGGAAGAAGGCCAGCCCGGCCAGCGCGATCCGGCGCAGCGCCTGCGGTGCACTTCCGGCCGCCGGGGAGAGGCCGGCCAGCGCGACCATCATCGCATAGGGAAGCAGGCGCAGATCGGCATAGGCCGACCCCATCAGCAGGAAAGGCAGCAGCAGGAACGCAAGCGCTGCCAGCCCCGCCGCAACCGCCGCCTCCGGCACGATCCGTCCGATCCGCCCCCGGGCCCCGGCATAGATCAGAACGAGCAGTAGCGCCGTCGACGCCACGTCGAACACCAGCCAGCGGTCGCGCAACAGGCTGCCAAGCCCCTTCAGCTTGACTGCCAGATCGAAGAAGCGCTCGGTATCCCCGGCACCGCCTCCGCCGCGCCAGAGCAACAATGCGACCAACGGCGGCGCGAGCGGGAGACAGTTGATCCCCGCCCGCACGATCATCGCCGGGAATTGTGCCCCCGCACGCCGGGCGCGGACACACTCGCTTGCGAACGCAAACAGGCAGAGCATCGCCCAGCCCATGACATGTGCAATCCAGACGATCAGCCCGATCGCGACGAACAGCGCAGCGCGCGTCCGCAATTGCCCCAATCGGCCCGTCCGCAACCATAGCGCCCAGCCAGCCAGCGCGAGCGCCATCGCCAGCGTGAAATTCACGAAGCCGAAGTGGAAGAAGTAATTGTAGACGAGCGGCAATGCGAACAACGCCAATGGGCTGACGCGCCCGGTCAGCTCACGACTGAGCCACAGGAGTGCGCCGGTGGTCAGCACGGGTATCAGGATCACGACTGCCTTCACCGCGGGCTCGAGGCCGATCCACGGCCCCAGCGCGGCGACCAGCAGATCGACGCCGAGATTGCCGACCACCCGCCATTGGAAGGCGTAATATGAGTTCAGCTCGGGCGCATCGCCGAGCATCACCCGATACCGCCCGATATGCCCCGGCAGGTCGGTCAGCGGCGGAATCGCGGGCCACAGCAATGGCACCGCCGCCAGCAGCATCGCCGCGAACACGAACCAGCGCGTTTCCCACCAGCGCAGATTGCTCATCGGACAATCGCATAGACTTGCGCGCCGTCGCCGCTGCCCGGCAACGGGTGCAGCCAGGCGGGCGGCCGTTCCGCCCGCAACACAGCAAGCAGCGATGTGGCGGGCGGCGTCCCCAGTTCGCGATGCGCGCCGGGGCAATCGACCAGATAGTCGACGCCCAACCGCCCGGCATTGCGATACGCGGCGTCGGGTGCGCTCAGCAGCAATCGGTAGAGCGCGCGATTGCCCGCGCCGTTGCGATGATAGGGCGCCGCGAGCGTCCGATGCGGTGTCGCGGCCAGTATGTAGGCACCCATATCCATCGGCGCTGCCACCGTCCCGCGCGGCTGCTTAGCCAGCACCGCCAGCGCCGCACCGGCATCGCACCCTGCCCCGGCCTTCGCCTCGGGCGTGCGCGTCAATGCCGCGCCGGCGATCGGATAGAACAGCCCCGCCGACACGATCCACGCCCCCGCCAACGCAAGGCTGCCCCGTTCCCGTGCCGCCGCGATCAGCGCCGCCAGCGCGGGCGCCGCAAGAATCGCCCCGGCATAGGCGCCGCGAAGCTGAACGAAGGCGAGAAGCAGCGAGGCGAGCTGGAACAGCCCGACGATCAACCACCCGTCCCGGCGCGACCGCCACCAGATCCAAGCGGTCGCAACCAGCCCCACCACCGGCAATCCGGCATAGCCGATCGCATGTTCGAAGGGCGCGGCGAGCAGCGGCTGCGCCTCGGCCACATTGGCGAGCCAGATGCGCGCCAGCACCGGATCCACCCCGCCATAAGGCCGCAGGCAGGAAGGCGACACGGCCAGCGCCGACACCATCGCCACCGTGCCGAGCAATCCCGTCGCGGCGATCCGGACACGCAGATTCGCGAGCCATGGCGTCAGCAGCGCCAGCGCCAGCGGCGTCAATGCCCCCAGCTGGGCCGCACGCCACAACGGAGCGGCAAAGCCGTCGCACGCCGGATAATCCCAGCCGCTCGTCCGCAACAGGAGCGCCGCCGCGGCAAGGCCTCCCGACAGCGCCAGTCCATAACCGGCCAGCCTTCCGCGTTCGCCCGCGCCGTCTGCGATCCAGCGAACCGCCAGCGCCACACCGCCCGCAGCGAGCAGCGGGGCCATCTCCATCCCAATGACGAGGCTCGCCACGCTCGCCAGCCCGGCGACAAAACCCTTGCCCCATGATCCGCGCCCCAGCAGCACGAGCACGAGCGTCAGGAGCAGTACAAGCTGCAACCCGTGGTGGTCGATCCGCCCCGGCAGAAACAAACTGCTTGCCGGATAGGCCAGCGCGGCAATCACAATCGCCACCGGTCCCGATGTCCCAAGCGCTCGCGCGATCGATCCGGTCAGCGTCAGCGCGGCGATAAACAAAAATGCGGGCCAGAGGATCACCGCAGCCACTTCCGCAGCATGTGCGCCGGCCACCGGAGTCAACAGCGCGATAATCGCCGCCGGAACCATATCGGGCAGCCGCGACCAGTGCATCTCGACGCCGCCGATGCCCAGCCGGTGCTGGGCAAGATCGCCGAACGCCTGGCCGCCCAGCCAGTCGCGGATCTGCTGGAGGCGCACGACGTCGTCGGTATCGGGCAGAAACAGCGCCTGGATCGCCGCGCGATCGGCCATGCACCAGCCAAAGGTGAGCAGGGTCGCGATCGCAACGGCAATGCCCCGGTCACGCCACACCGTCGATTGCCCCGCCGTCATGGTCGCGGCCTAGCGCACCATGGTTAACATTTGACTTTGGCGGCCTAGGGCGAAGCGTCAGTTGAGCGTCGCCTTCAACGTCAGGCTGGGCATGAAGAAGCCTCGCTCGAACGCCTTGTCGCTGACGTTCGACCACCGCCGCCGATACTCGCCGCCGATGCCGATATCGATCGCGCTCGACATGCCGCGCGCCTGCAACCACGCCGCGGGCGACAGCGCAGCACGTAGCTTCACCGTCTTGTCGACGCGCTTGGCGCCATTCAGGTCGAGGACGTTGTCATAGCGGTCGAGCGTGCCGCTCGCCTCGAACGTGAATTTTAACTGCGAGGCGGCCAGCAGGATGAACTCCGCGGCAAGGCGCGGCGAGAGGCGTTCCGAATCGTCATCGGCCGAGATCGTCTGCGCAACCTCCGCCGACAGTTTGTACCCGATGCTGCCGTCGCCGGTGCAGCCGCCTGCGGGCGTTTCCCCCGCCTGACAGCGCACGAACAGATAATCGGTCACGGCAATGCCCAAAGTCACCTTGTGAGTCAGCGCGGTGTTGGTGTCGAACAGCCCCTTGAACGGCTGGGTCAGGCGATAGCGTGCATAGACGAAGGTCTGATCCTTGCCCTTCACGTCGCGCCCGCCGCTACGTTCGAGCGCGAACTTGTCAGTGCTTTCGATGCCGATCTGGCCGAACAGTCCCGATTCACGATCGCGGTCGTCGAACAGGTGCGGTGACATGGCGCCGCCGACATCGAGCTTCCAGGTCAGGGCGTCGGTGCCGCGCTTGGCCTTGAAGGTGAAACCATATTCGCCTTCATCGACAAGATCGTCGGACGCGATGTCGAACGGAAGTGGCTTACCGAATGCCGGCGCGGCGCTCGCTTCGAGCGTCACCGTCACCTTGCCGGCCTCGTCGGCGCCAATCCCGACGGTGTCGAGCGATTTGCCGATGCTCTGCGCCATCGCCGACGGCACGGCGACGGTCCCCATTACGAGGCATATGATCAGTCGTTTCATTGTTCCCCCCGGACCAATTCAACGACTCTATATCATTCCACGACCGTAATATCAGGAAAAATACATCCGAAGCGGTCGGCCCGATGGGCCGGGGCGCGATCAGTCGTCGCGCCGTCCGAGCAAACGAAGTCGCAGCGCGTTGAGCTTGATAAAGCCCGCCGCGTCGCGCTGGTCGTAGGCGCCCTGATCGTCCTCGAAAGTCACGACCTTCTCGCTGTACAGCGAATTGGGCGACTTGCGGCCGACGACATAGACCCCGCCCTTGTAGAGCTTGAGGCGGACGGTGCCGCTGACATTCTGCTGGCTGTGATCGATCGCGGCCTGCAGCATCTCGCGCTCGGGCGCGAACCAGAAGCCGTTATAGATCAGCTCGGCATAACGCGGCGCCAGTTCGTCCTTGAGGTGCGCGGCGCCGCGGTCGAGCGTGATCGATTCGATCCCGCGATGCGCGAGGTGATAGATGGTGCCGCCCGGCGTCTCGTACATGCCGCGCGATTTCATGCCGACGAAGCGGTTCTCGACCAGGTCGAGGCGGCCGATGCCGTGTTTGCGGCCTAGATCGTTAAGCGCACCGAGTAGCGTCGCGGGGGACATCGCCTCGCCGTTGAGCGCAGTGCCGTCGCCCTTCTCGAAATCGATCGTGATATATTCGGGCGTATCCGGCGCATCTTCGGGGTTCACGGTGCGCGAGAAGACATAGTCGGGCACTTCCTGCCACGGATCCTCGAGCACCTTGCCCTCGGAGCTGGTGTGGAGAAGATTGGCGTCGGTCGAGAACGGCGCCTCGCCGCGCTTGTCCTTGGCGACCTGGATCTGGTGCTTCTCGGCGAACTCGATCAGCTTGGTGCGGCTGGTCAGATCCCATTCGCGCCACGGCGCGATCACCTTGATGTCCGGGTTGAGCGCATAGGCCGACAGCTCGAAACGGACCTGGTCGTTGCCCTTGCCGGTCGCGCCATGGCTGACCGCGTCGGCGTTCACTTCCCTGGCGATCTCGATCAGCCGCTTGGAGATCAGCGGACGCGCGATCGAGGTGCCGAGCAGGTACAGCCCCTCATAGAGCGCATTGGCGCGCATCATCGGGAAGACGAAGTCGCGGACGAACTCTTCCTTGAGGTCGTCGATGAAGATGTGCTCGGGCTTCACGCCAGCGTTGAGCGCCTTCTGGCGTGCGGGCTCGAGCTCCTCGCCCTGGCCGAGATCGGCGGTGAAGGTCACCACCTCGCACTGGTATTCCTGCTGGAGCCATTTCAGGATCACGCTGGTGTCGAGGCCGCCCGAATAGGCGAGCACCACGCGATTGATCTTGTCGGCCATTGCATAAGCTCCACAGGGAAAAGTCGCGTGGCCTCTAGGCCTGTGGGGGCGCTTCCGCAACACCGGTGAACAGCCGGGGCAGATAGAGCGCCAGCGCCCCCGCCCGGTAGAAATAGCTGGCGAGGAAGGCGAGCCACAGCCCGGTCGCGCCGAACGGCCGCAACAACAGGTCGGTGCCGATATACAGGATCGTCGCCAGGATCGCCGCGTTGCGCAGCGCCCGCCCCTGCGTCGCCCCGATGAACACCCCGTCGAGCAGCCACGCCGGAACGCCCAACGTCGCGGTCAGCGCGGCGAAAGGCAGCATCGCATAGGCGGCCGCGCGCACATCCGCATTGGTCGTCAGCAGATCGACCAGCAACCATCCGAACGATGCCGCAACCAGGCTGGCGATCAGCCCGAAGCCGAGCGAGAACTCCCCGGTCAACCGAATCGCGCGCCTGAGGTCGGCACGCGATCCCGATCCGACCGCGACCCCGACACGCGATTCGGCGGTGAAGGCGAACCCGTCGAGCACGAAGGCGAAGATGCCGACCAGCTGCAGCAGCACATGGTTGGCGGCAAGCTGAATCGTGCCCAGCCGTGCCCCGGCATTGGCGAGCCACAGGAACATCAGCAGCAGCGCGATGGTGCGGATCATGATGTCGGCATTGACCGCGAACAGTCGCTTCCACGCAGCGGGATCGAAGAAGCCGGCGCGCTGGCGCATCAGTGCGTCCGGCCCCACGACACGCAGCACCATGACGATGCCCAGACCCAGCGCGACCCATTCGGCAAGCGCGGTGCCGAGACCGACGCCGCGGGCGCCCATCCCGAAATGCCATACGAACAGCATGTCGAGCGCGACATTGACCGCGTTCATCGCGATCTGAAGCAACAGCGTGTCGCGCGTCCGGCCCAAGCCATAGAGCCAGCCGTTGATCGCGTAGAAGCCGAGCGCGGCAGGTGCACCGAGAAAGCGTGCGCTGACGAACTCATGCGCGGCGGCGGTCAAATTCTCGCCGCCCGACAGCAACGCCAGCGCCAGCGGCACGATCAGCAATTGCAGCGCGACCAACGCCGCGCCGATCGCCAGCCCCGCCGCGACCCCGCGCACGAGCAACGCGTTGACCTCCCCCGCCTCGCCCCGGCCATGCGCCTGCGCGGTCAGCCCGGTCATGCCCATGCGCAGGAAGCCGAATGCCCAGAAAATGAAATTGACGATCGCGACGCCCAGCGCCACGCCCGCCAGCGCCGCCGCGTCCCCGGTCCAGCCGATCACCGCGGTGTCGACCAGCCCGACCAGCGGCACCGTCGTCTGGCCGAGCATGATCGGCCATGCTTGCGCGAAGATCGACCGTCGGGTGAGAACGAGGGACTGCGCCGCTTGCATGGCGACCCCATGCGCATATGCTCACCCCGAAATCCAGCGGAGGCGTCCGATGGCCGAGATCAAGACCAAGCCAACCGAAGTAACCGCCGACGACTTTATCGCTGCAGTCGAAAATCCCGTCCGGCGCGAGGAAGCGAAGACGGTCTGCGCGATGATGGAACGGATCACCGGCGAGCCGCCGCGGATGTGGGGGCCATCGATCATCGGCTTCGGCAGCTATCACTACAAATATGACAGCGGCCACGAAGGGACGATGTGCCGGCTCGGCTTCTCGCCGCGCAAAGCGCAACTCGTGCTCTACATTGTCACTCAGGATCCCGGGCAAAGCGGCCAGCTCGCCCGGCTCGGCAAGCACAAGACCGGCCAGTCCTGCCTGTACATCAACACGCTGGCCGATGTGGACATGGGCGTGCTCGAAGAGATGACCCGCGACGCGCTTGCTTACATGAACGCGAAATACCCGGTCTGACGGTTCAAGCACCAGTCAGCCCGGTCATGCTATGGCGTCGCCCATGCTGATTCTCTTCGCCCTTGCCGCCATCCAGACCCCGCCCGTCGGCGTCGCCCCCGGCCCGCTGCCCAAAGCCGAAGCCGAACGCCGCGTCGCCGAGCGTTTCGCCGATCTCGACCTGAACGAGGACGGCGTCGTCGAGCGCGACGAGGTTCGCGCGCGGTTCGATTTCGAGGCGAGCACCAACGCCACCTTCACCGCCGCACAAAAGGCGAAGAAGGCCGGCGACCCGCGCGCCGAAATCGATACGCGCCAGCCGCCCTTCGCCAAGGCCGACGCGTGGTTCGCGGCGGTCGATGCCGACAAGGACGGCAAGATCAGCCGCGCCGAACTGACCCGTTACCTCGGTGCCGACATCGAACAGATTGGTATCAAATAGAGTATATCAAATTATTTGACTGCCGGATGGCTCGAGCTAGCATCCGGCCATGCTGTCGACCTCCGCGCTTCTTCTCTTCGCCACCGCATCGGCGATGCCGCAGACCCAGCCCGCCCGTCCCCTCCCGGCGTCCAGCAAATGGACCGTCGAGTACGCCGACAATTCCTGCAATATCGGCAAGACGTTCAGCGCTGCCGGCAGGGAAGTGAAACTGTGGATGAAGCTGTTGCCGGGCCGCGCCAACAGCCAGCTCCTCATCGAGGAGAATCGCCCGGGCACGCCCGTCTTCCGTACCGGCGATCTCGTCATCGCACCCGCATCGGGCAAGCCGGTGACAATCAAGGCGCGAAATGGATCGCTCGCGGCCGGAACCCGGCTCATCCTGAGCGAGGTCGGCGCCGACCATCTTTCCGCGCTCGCGGAATCGGATACCTTGGCATTCAGCTATCGCGACGAAGCGTTCGGGCTTTCGGGCGTGAACCTCAAGGCGGCGCTCGCTGCGGTCCGGGGCTGCGAAGACGACCTGCTGCGCAGCTGGGGTATCGATCCAGCCCAATTCCAGAAGATCGCCACACCGCCCAGGTCGCTTCACGACCCTGCCGAGGTCTACACGGGCGGCGATTACCCGATCCGGGAACTCAATGCCGGCCGGGTCGGCGCGGTCGTGGTCAAGCTCGACCTCTCTGCGACCGGAAACGCGGCCGGCTGCTCTGCCGTCGTTTCGAGCGGGATCGAAGCATTCGACCAGAGGGGCTGCATGATCGCCATGAAGCGCACCAGGTTCGCGCCTGCACTGTTGGCCGACGGCACGGCCGTTCCCTCGATCGTGTTCCTGCAATTCCGCTGGAATATCGAGAGCTAGCGGCCCCGCTCAGGCCAGCCCTTTCTCCGCCTCAGCCATATAGTCCCGCGTGATCGGCAGCGCGGTGCGCGAGCGCGAATATTGCAGCTGGTAGTTGACCAGCCCGCCATTGCGGAATGCGGACAGCGATCCGGCAAGGTAGAAGGTCCACATGCGGAAGAAGGGCTCGTCGTACAATGCGACGATCTCCGCCTTCGCCGCGGTGGCGCGGTCGTACCAGGCCTGAAGCGTATAGGCGTAGTGCAGCCGCAACACTTCCACATCGGTGAGGAACAGGCGCATCCCTTCATGCCCGCGCACGATCTCCGACAGGGCCGGGATATAGCCGCCCGGGAAGATGTATTTGGCGGTGAAGGCGTCGGTCACGCCCGGCCCACCGGCGCGGCCGATGGTGTGGAGCAGCATCACGCCATCGTCGTTCAGCAGCTCGCGACACTTGCGGAAGAAGGTGCGGTAATGCGCGGTGCCGACATGCTCGAACATGCCGACCGAGACGATGCGGTCGAACTGGCCGGTCACGTGGCGATAGTCGATCAGCTCGAACTTCACCTTGTCCGCGACCCCGGCCTTTTCCGCCCGCTCGCGCGCGATCTTGAGCTGCTCTTCGGACAGGGTAACGCCCAGCACCTCGGCGCCGGTTTTCGCGTGCAGGTAGAGCGCCATACCGCCCCAGCCACAGCCGATGTCGAGCACCTTCATGCCGGGCTGGATCGCGAGCTTGGCTGCGATGTGCGCCTTCTTGTCCGCCTGTGCCTGCTCCAGGCTGTTCGACGGATCGGTGTAATACGCCATCGAATATTGGCGATCGGCATCGAGGAAGTGGTCGTAGAGCGTCGCCGACAGGTCGTAATGATGGGCGACGTTGCGCTTCGACCGGCGCGCCATGTTGATCCGGTCGAGCCGGAAGCGGACATTGTCGAAACTGCGCTTGAGCAGCCCCGGGTTGAGGTTGCTGGTTCCCGCTTCCCATTTGTTGTTCGCGGTGAACAGGTTGAGCAGCGCAAGGATATCGCCCTGCTCGATCACCAGCGATCCGTCCATGAACGCCTCGGCCGCGCCGAGCGATGGATCGGTGAGGATTCGCCGCGCCACAGACGGTTCGGTGAAGCGGATCGTGACGGGTGCGATCTCCGGATCGGGCGCACCGAAGCTGCGCGCCGTTCCGTCGGCATGAATCACGGTGAACTCACCGCGCTTGATAGCGCGGGCGAAGAAATGGTCGATCAGGGCCATGGCGCTAGGCTAGCGGCCGCTCTTCCGTTCGCAAGTGCGGAAAACACAGGCGTCCGAAATAATTACCTTCAGATTCCCGCATACCATTCATAGTCGGCGATATCCTCCCACAGGCCGCCTTTGCCGCCATGGATGGCGCCGATCGACGCCACCGCCTCGATCCGCATGAGATATTTGGCGTGCTTGTAACCAAGCTGCCGTTCGACCCGCAGGCGCAGCGGCGCACCATGCTCGACCGGAAGCGTGCGGTTGTTCATCGCCCAGGCGAGAATGGTCTGGGGATGGAAGGCATCGATCAGGTCGATCGATTCATAATAGGGCCGCCCATAGAGCGTATCGGCGCAATGGAAGACGAGGAAGCGGGCGCTGTCCTTCATGCCCGCAAGGTCGAGCAGGGTGGACAGCTTCGGCCCGTGCCATTTCCCGATCGCGCTCCATCCCTCGACGCAATCGTGACGCGTGATCTGCGCGCGTTGCGGCAGTGCGCGGATATCCGCGAGCGAGAGGCTGAGCGGACGCGCGACCAGCCCGTCGACCCTCAGCCGCCAGTCGGCGAAATTGCCCCGCATCGACGCGCGATAGGCCGGGTCGGTGGGAAAGATCGATCCGTTGGCGCGGAAGCGGGGCGACATCTCCGCCTCGGTGAATTGCCGCGCGAGCGCATTGCGGTCGGTGATCGCGCGCTGCAGGCTCCTGTGCACCGCCTCGGCCTTGAACAGCAGGTCGCGCCCCGCCTCGCTGTTGCCGATCCCGTCGCACCCGGCGACGAGTCCGCCGGCCCCGGCGATCAGCAGCGAACGGCGGGTGATCAGGCTCATTGCGGCGCCTTCCACCAGCCGGTGACCATCGAGCGCACCTCGTTCCACGCCCCGGCGAGGATGACGAGCGCGAGGTGGACGACGATGAACAGGGCGAGCAGCATCGCGACGATGAAATGGATCGACCGCGCGCTCTGTCGCCCGCCGAAGACATCGACGAGCCAGGGCCAGGCCGCGTTCATCCCCGGCGACATCGCCAGTCCGGTAAAGATCGCCAGCGGCAGCAGCACGAAGATGACCGCGACGTAGGAGAGCTTCTGCAGACCGTTATACGCGCGCGGATTCTCCGGATCGTGGAAACGCAGCGCGGCATGGGCCTTCACCTCTGCGGCGAGATGCGCGGGGCCAAGCTCCTTCATCCGCACGCGTAAATCGCGCTGGAAATGGCGGTTGATCAGGCTGGCGATCGTGAACGCCAGCAGCGCGAAGGCGAGCACCAGTGCGAAGAACAGGTGCCAGCGCCGCGCCAGCGCGAGGTTGTAGGTCGAAGGGATCGTCAGCCAGCCGGGGACGCGCCCGCCTTCGAACACCCACGCGACACGGAACCAGGGCTGGTCGTAGTTCGCGCCGTACTGGCCCCAATAGAGCTGGCCGTGCGCGTTGAGGATCATCAGGCCGCTGCCGAGCAGCACGATCACGCTGATCGCAGTCACCCAATGCCAGAGCCGGGTCGGCAGGCGGTGGCGATAGACGGTGGGTTCGGTGGCCACACCGCCTTATGCCGCCGGCGCCGGGGAAGCGCCAGCGGCAAGGGGCTCAGGCGTGGTCGTGCAGGATCTCGGCGAGCGGGATCTCCCCCAGCAGCGCGCCATTGCCCGGCGGTGTCTCGCCATTCTCCCGCGCCTGGGCGAAGGCGACTGCGGGATCGGCCATCAGCCGCTCGATCAGCGCCTCGACCTTGGGATAAGCACCGGGCTCGATCGCCCGATGGAATGCGCCCCAGCGGGCGACGCCGATGAACACGCCGTCGGCCAGCGTCGGGCGGTCGCCGAGCAGATAGGGGCCATCGCCGATCAACTCCTCCAGCCGTGCATGCCGGTCATTGACCAGCCCGTGCCCGAACCGGCGCAGTGCGGCCTTATAGGCCGGATCGCCGCCCTCCATCTCCAGCGCCACCCAATAGGGGGTGAAGGCGCCGGTGAAGCCCGTGTTGATGAACGCCATCAGCTGATGCATCCGGTCGGCCTCCGGCGTGCGGGGGTCGAAGCTGACGCGGCGCTCATGGTCGCGCGCTTCGATCCACAACGCGATCGCCATCGTTTCGGTCACCACGCGGTCATCCCCGGCGATGAACACCGGGGTCTCGCCGCGCGGATTGAGGCGCAGATATTCGGGCGTCTTCATCTCGCTCAGCATGTCGATGCGGGACAAGCGATAGGGCTGCCCAAGCCATTCGAGCGAGGCGACAAGCCCCATCGAGCTCCCCAGCGGGAAGCCGTAAAGCAGGGTCGGTTCCATGATGTTCTCCGTGATCTTTTTGGGGATCACCGCGCGGTGTGGCTGGCATTTAGGGACGCGCGCGCCCAAGTAAATTACGCACAAAAATGTCACTTCAGGCGTGGAGCCGGGAAAATGCAGGACGTCGTATCGAGCTGCCCGATCGAGGATGCGATGCGCGTGCTGAGCGGTCGCTGGGCGACGCTGCTGCTCTACTATCTCAAGGACGGCCCCAAGCGCTTCAGCGAGCTTCAGCGCGACAATCCCAGCATCTCCCACCGCATCCTCACGCTCGAGCTGCGCAAGCTTGAGGACGCCGGTCTCGTGGCACGCACCGCGTTCGAGGGCTTCCCGCTGCGGGTCGAATACAGCCTTAGTGCGCCCGGCGCGGAGCTGATGCCGATGGTCGACGCAATCGGCGACTGGTGGGCCACCTCCTTCCCCCGCCGAAGGGAGTGCAAGGACGCGGCCTAAGCTCGTGAACCCCCGCTATTGGGTCGCCTTCAGCCCCTACCCATAAGCACGCACGAAGAAGATCGCCGTCGTCGACGCCGTTACCAGCAGCGTCCAGATCCGCACCGCGCGCGCCGACAACCGCTTGCCGATCGCCGCGCCTGCCCAGCCGCCGAGAACCGATCCCGCGAGCATCGGCAGGCAGGCCCACCACCACACCATCGCGAAAGTGGTGAAGACGATCGCCGCAGCGAGGTTGGCGACCGACAGCATCAGCGTGCGGATCGCGAACAGCTCGCGCGGCTGGATGTTGGCGAGCAGGCCATAGACTGCGGTGGTGATGAGCCCCACGCCGCCGCCGAAATAGCCGCCATAAATGCCCAGCACCGATTGCGCACCGACCAGCGTCTGCTTGCCGATGGTCACCCGCGCGTGCAGCCAGTCCGCCGCGCTCCGCCCGAACAGCATCACGACAAAGGCGAACAGCAGCAGCCAGGGAACGATGATGTCGAACATGTCGCTCGGCGTCAGCACCAGCAACAGGCTGCCCGCGATCCCGCCGATGAACGTGATCGTGGCGAGCAACACCACCGAGAGCCCCGCCACCGGCCCCAGCTCGTCACGAAACCCCCATGCGCTCGCCGCCGCGCCGGGCAACAGCGCGACATTGGAGGTGGCGTTGGCGATGTTCGCGGGCAGCCCCAGCGCAATCAGCGCGGGCAAGGTCGCAAAGGACCCGCCGCCCGCCAGCCCGTTCATCGCCCCGCCGACGACCCCGGCAACGGCGGCAAGCGCCAGATTCGCCCACAAGTCCATGCCGCCCATGCCCGCCTTTCGCGGTGGCTCTTGCGTCACGCAGTCCGGCACCACAAGTGCGGGGCGGACAAAAGAGGCAGGTGGAAACGATGAAGCTGGATCTGGTCGACGTGTTCGGGGCGCAGGCGCTGCGCGGCAATCCGCTGGCGGTGGTGCATGGCGCGGAGGGCATGAGCACGGAGGCGATGCAGGCGCTGACCCGCTGGCTCGGCTTTTCGGAGACGACCTTCCTGCTTCCGCCGACCGACCCCGCCGCCGATTATCGCGTGCGGATCTTCTATCCGGCAGGCGAGCTGCCCTTTGCCGGTCACCCGACACTCGGCACCTGCCACGCGTGGCTCGCCGCAGGGGGCGTGCCGAAAAACGCGGACCGGATCGTGCAGGAATGCGGGGTCGGGCTGGTCGAGGTGCGGCGCGATGGCGACCGGCTGGCGTTCCGTGCTCCCCCGCTGATCAACGGCGCGACGCTCACCGATGCCGAACGCGCCGAGACCGCCGCCTTCGCCAATGTGCCCGTCGAAGCGATCGTCGATGCCCGGCACGCCTATAACGGCCCGGAATGGCGGATGCTGCGGCTAGGCTCGGCAGAGGAAGTGCTTGCCGCGCAACCGCAACCATATGCGCCGGCGGGCACCGATATCGCGTTGGTCGCACCCGCCGCATCCGGCAACGGCGCAGACTGGGAGATCCGCGCCTTCTTCACCGATCCGACCGGCAAGCTGGTCGAGGATCCGGTGACGGGCAGCCTCAACGCGGCGGTGGCGCAGCATCTGTTCGCGGACGGTCTTGCCAGTGGCAGCTATGTCGCCGCGCAGGGCCGCTGCACCGGCGCCGATGGCCGCGTCCATTGCAGCATCGACGACCTGGGACAGGTCTGGATCGCAGGCCGCACCGATACGATTGCGGCGGGCGCCGACCTTCCGATCTAGGAGAAATCCACATGGGCGACGCGATCACCGACTATGCCGCGCGGGCAACCCCCGATCTGATCGCGGGCTATGACGCGCTGTCCCCGGAGCAGATCTATGCGTCGGTGCTCGATCTGTTTCCGGATACGCCCGTCCGGGTCGCGGACATCGCCGCAGGCACCGGTCGCGACGCGGCCTGGTTCGCGGCGCAAGGCCATCGCGTGCTGGCGGTCGAGCCAGTCAGCGAGTTCCGCGAGGCCGGCGCCGTGCTGCACGGCGACCGGGTCGAATGGCTCGACGACCGGCTTCCCGAGCTTGGCGAGGTGGAGCGCCGCGGACCATTCGACCTGATCGTGCTGTGCGCCGTCTGGCACCATCTCGACTCCGCCGATCGTGCACAGGCCGTCCAAAGCCTTGCGCGGATTGCGGCGCCCGGCGCCACGCTGATCCTCTCGCTACGTCACGAGCCGGGCGAGCTTGGCCCTCACAGCTATCCGGCACCGCCCGGCGAGGCGATCGATCTCGCCTGTGCAGCCGGCTTCGATCTGATTCGTCAGGCGGAAGCGCCCGCAGTGCATCCGCTCAGCCGGGTCGCCGGCGTCCATTGGACCTGGCTCGCCTTCACCAGAACGGCCGACTAGGTCAGCCCAGCGCGGCCTGCTTCTCTTCGGCCAGCCGATCCAGTTCGGCGCGCGACTTCTTTTCGCTCGCCGTCTTGAGCTGGCCGCATGCCGCATCGATGTCGCGGCCACGCGGGGTGCGGGCGGGCGCGGAGATACCCGCCCCGAACACGATCTCCTGGAACGCACGGATGCGCTCCGGGGTCGAGCATTCGTAGGGCGCGCCGGGCCAGGGGTTGAACGGGATCAGGTTCACCTTGGCGGGCAGCTTGTACTTCTTGATGAGGCGGACCAGCTCGCGCGCATCCTCGTCGCTGTCGTTCTTGTCCTTGAGCATGACATACTCAAAGGTGATGCGGCGGGCATTGTTGGCGCCGGGATAGTCGGCGCAGGCCTGAAGCAGCTCTTCGATCCCGAACTTGCGGTTGAGCGGCACGATCTCGTCGCGCACTTCCTTGGTTACCGCATGCAGCGAGACCGCGAGGTTGACCCCGATCTCCTCGCCCGCGCGTTCCATCATCGGCACCACCCCGCTGGTCGACAGGGTGATGCGGCGCTTGGAAAGCGCGAGACCGTCGCCGTCCATCACGATCTTGAGACCGTCGCGGACATTGTCGAAATTATAGAGCGGTTCGCCCATGCCCATCATCACGATATTGGTGAGCATGCGGCCCTCGGGCGTGCTCGGCCATTCGCCGAGCGCGTCGCGCGCCAGCATCACCTGCCCGACAATCTCGCCCGGCTCGAGGTTGCGGACCAGGCGCATCGTGCCGGTGTGGCAGAAGCGGCAGTTGAGCGTGCAGCCGACCTGCGACGAGACGCAGAGCGTTCCGCGATCGGCGTCGGGGATGAACACCATCTCGTAATCCTGCCCGTCGTCCGAACGGAGCAGCCATTTGCGCGTGCCGTCGGTCGAGACCTGCGCCTCGACGACTTCGGGCCGCGAAATCACGAAGCGCTGCGCCAGCCAGGGCTGCATCGTCTTCGAGATGTCGGTCATCAGCGAGAAGTCGGTGACGCCGCGATTATAGATCCAGTGCCATAGCTGCTTGGCGCGCAATTTGGCCTGTTTCGGCTCGAGCTGCGACGTCTCCAGCGCCATGCGCAGATCTTGCTTCGACAGGCCGAGCAGGTCGATTCTGCCATCGGCACGCGGCTTCAGCGCGCGCGGAACCGGCACGGGATCGATGTGCCCGGGGATGGGCATGAGGGCGGCCGGAGCTGTCTGCATGGCGCGCATATATGGGAAATGCGCAAGAAAATCCACTCCCCGCCGCGCTCCGCTCACGGCTCGCCGCGTCGAAGCGCAATTGCGGCAACCGGACAGCGCCGGAAGCATTCGACCGGGGCAACCTGCGTTTATTGTTGGAGAGTTTTGATATGAAGTTTCGTCACGCCCTGTTGCTGGCCGGCGCCACGCTGATCGCTACCCCCGCGCTGGCTCAGGACACCGCCGCACCTGCTGAAGCGGCGCCGCAGGCGTCGACCGCCGCGCCATCGGCGGTAACCGATGCCGAACTCAAGCAGTTCGCCAAGGCCGCGCTCGCCGTGGACAAGGTGAGCAAGGATGCTGCGGTCCCGGCCGCCGACAAGCAGAAGAGGATGGCCGACGCCGTGTCGAGCAGCGGACTGCCGCCGGCGCGGTTCAACGAGATCGCCCAGGCATCTCAGGCCGATCCGGCTCTGCAGCAGAAGGTGCAGGCCGCCATCGTCGCCGAACAGCAGTCGGCACCAACCCAGTAATCGTTCCCCCCGGGGTGCGCGGACAGGCTTAGTGCCGCGCGCAGCCCATGGCGGCGGCGTCGATCGCGGTGGCTGCGCCCTTCAGGGCATAGACATCGGCGAAGGCGCCGCCGCCACTCGCCAGACTTTCGACGCTCATGCTGCGGCTCGACCGGATCGCCGCGACGATCGCGGCATCGGTCCGCGAATCGGGCGCCCAGGCATCGCTCGGCCCAGCCAGCAATTCGAACCGGCGCTCACCCACCGCCAGCGTTACCTTTGCCCGCGGATCGCGCGGACGGCTCAGACGGATATGAAGCTGGTTGCGCTCACCACCACGCGACCAGTTGGCGATGCTGGCGAATGCACCGCCGCGCGCGCCCTGTGGCGGCTGGCTGATCGCGTAGCAGCGTTGCGGCGCGGCATCGCGAAACGCCCCCCAGCTGTCGAACACGCCGAGCGATTCGCGGCCCTGGCCCTGAAGCGAAGCCAAGAGCATCAGCGCGGCGATCATGCCGGCGCGTGCCCGGTGCCGGTGTGGATCACCGTTTCGACGCCGCGTTCGATCGTCACCACCGATCCCTGCGGCAGCGCCGGCGCGACCGGCGCTTCGAAATCGGGATGTGCCGCCTGCCCGGTCATGATCCCGCGCAGCACACGGCTCGATATCCCATGCATGATCACCAGCCGGTCGCCCGGATCGTCATCGGTATCGGCAAGCCAGCCGCCGACACGTTCGGCGATCTCGGGATAAAGTTCTCCTTCCGGCGCAACGCGGAGCAGTCCGCCCGGTGCGACGATCTCGCCATATTCGAAGGTCAGCTCGGCATAATAGCGCCCGCCCCACTGGCCCATCCCGATCTCGGTCAGCCGCGGATCCTGTCGCGCGCCATGCCAGTCGAGCTCGAGATGCTCGGCGATTACCGCCAACGTCTGGAGCGCGCGTCCGGTGTTCGAGGCCCAAAGGGTGAGTTTCGGCTCCACGCCCAGAATGACGCGCAATGCCCGACCCATCGCGTCCGCCTGGGCAAAGCCCGCGCGGGTCAGCGGCGTGTGCAGATGCTCGCCCTGCAACCGGCGCGCGGCGTTGAATACCGTCTCGCCATGCCGGGCGATGAAGTCGCGACCCAGTCTTGCCATCGCGAACCCCTCCCGTCGCCGCTCATGCTGCGGCCGCGTTGCGTCGGTCGAATCTAGGGCTCGCTGTGGCCAAAAAGCAACGGTTTTCCGTGTTTATCCAGGGTTCATGCAACGCAGCATGATTTGGCGCATTGAGCCGGTTCCCGTCCAAGCGGGAGTGTATTTGTACAGGAGTTTTTATGCGTAAACTGGTTCTGGCGGCTCTCGCCGCAAGCGCGATGACGGCCCCGGCCTTCGCGCAGGACTCGACCTTCACCGGCCCCCGCGTCGAGGCACTGGTCGGCTATGACGCCGCCAAGGACGGCACCGACGGCAACGGCGACTCGAAGGACGGCGTCACCTATGGCGGTGCGATCGGCTATGACGTCCAGATCGGTGGCGCGGTGATCGGCGCCGAAGCCGAACTGACCGGTTCGGGCGTCGGCACGCGCACCAGCAATCTGCTGGTCGCGGGCGACCGCTTCCGCGCCGATCTGGGCCGCGACATCTATGTCGGCGCGCGCGCCGGCGTCGCGATCACCCCGACCACCCTGCTCTACGCGAAGGGCGGCTACACCAACGCCCGCGTCGAGACGACCTACGAGACCGGCAACACCAAGACCGAGATCCATGAGGACATGGAAGGCTTCCGCGTCGGCGCCGGTGCCGAGTTCAAGCTGTCGAGCAACATGTATCTGAAGGGCGAGTATCGCTACTCGAACTACGGCAAGATCGACGGCTATGACATCGACATCGACCGTCATCAGGTGGTCGCTGGCGTCGGCATCCGTTTCTAAGGCGGACGCCTTAGACTCGGACACGACTCGGCATCGTCCACAGATGATGCCTAAAATGATGCGATAGGAAGGGCCGGAGCGCTTGCTCCGGCCCTTTTTCGCGTTAAGGATATCTCGACCTTCCGACGGCAATCCGTGCGCCGTCTGGCAGCCTATTGTCTTTAGGGGCCGCCGCCCCGGGGGTTTGAATACACATGAAAGCGACGATCGAACGCGCAACGTTGTTGAGGGGCCTGAGCCACGTTCAGTCCGTGGTGGAACGTCGCAACACGATTCCGATCCTCTCCAACGTGCTGATCGAGGCTTCGGCCGAGGGCTCGCTGCGGCTGATGGCGACCGACCTCGATCTCCAGATCGATGAGACGGTGCCCGCCGCGGTCGACCAGGCCGGCGCCACCACCGTGTCGGCGCACACGCTGTTCGACATCGCGCGCAAGCTGCCCGAGGGGTCGCAGGTCGAGCTGACCGCGGCCGAGGGCAAGATCAAGATCAACGCCGGCCGCGCCAAGTTCGAGCTTGGAACGCTGCCGCGCGACGATTTCCCGGTGATCGCCGAAGGTGAACTGCCGACGGTGTTCGAGCTCTCGGCCGAGATCCTCAAGCAGATCATCGACAAGACTCGCTTCGCGATCTCGACCGAAGAGACCCGCTACTATCTCAACGGCATCTTTCTGCACGTCGCCGACGACACGCTGAAGGCCGCGGCGACCGACGGCCACCGCCTCGCCCGCGTCACCGTGGCGCGTCCGGACGGCGCCGAATCGATGCCCGACGTGATCGTGCCGCGCAAATGCGTCGCTGAGCTGCGCAAGCTGCTCGATGAGGTCGATGGTTCGGTCGGCGTATCGCTGTCTGGCTCGAAGATCCGCTTCGATCTCGGCGCTGCGATCCTCACCTCGAAGCTGATCGACGGCACCTTCCCCGACTACAGCCGCGTGATCCCGACCGGCAACGACAAGATCCTGAAGATCGATCCCAAGAGCTTCATGGAAGGCGTCGACCGCGTCTCGACCATCGCGACCGAAAAGACCCGTGCGGTGAAGATGGCGCTCGACCGCGACCGCATCACCCTGTCGGTCACCAGCCCGGACAATGGCACCGCGGCGGAAGATGTGCCCGGCGAATATGCTGCCCAGCCGTTCGAGATCGGCTTCAACTCGCGCTACCTGATGGACATTCTCGGGCAGGTCGAAGGCGATCTGGTCGAGGTGCATCTGGCCGATGCAGCCGCGCCGACGCTGATCCGCGAGAACGACAAGTCGCCCGCTTTGTACGTCCTGATGCCGATGCGGGTCTGACCCGCACCGGCCGGGTGGTTCAGGCGAACATTCCCCGACGCAACGCGGCGGCCATCTGAACGATCAGATGGACCGCAACCGCGATCGTCATCAGCGTCCAGCTACTGATTTCCGGCGCGAGTCCGAGCTTGACCAGCGAGGCCCAGCCGAACAACGCGAGCGTGAGAAGCGTGAAGCTGACGACATTGGCCTCGGCGGACACGGCGCGCGTCAATTCGTCGTTCTTCGCGTATTCGCGCCAGTTGATCCAGCTCAGCGCGAGCACCACCAGCGTCATCCCCGCCGCAACGGCGACCGCCGCCGATTCGTTCACGCCGAACCGCACCGCAAAGGGTGGCGCCAGCAGCAAGGCGCCGGACAATGCCAGCGTCAGCGCATTGAACCGCATCGTCCGCAGCACCACGCTGTCCACGGGGTCACCGTCGCGATAGTTGGCGGCGACGCGGCGGTAGACGCCGGGGCTCGCCGCAGCAACGAATGCGAAGGCCGCAAGGAACAGCATCACAAACGCGACGCAGGCCGATGCGATCTCGTCGGCCGGCATCGCACGCATCCAGTCAAGGAAACCGCTGTTCGCCGCGATCATGCTGATCGCCAGGCCGAATGCGGCGCCAATCACCATCCGTAGGAATTGCGGGGGCCGTGCCGGCTCAGGCATCGGCTCGCTCCGGCGGGGTCCAGTCATCGAGGAAGATTGCATCGACAGGCACTCCAAAGACCTTCGCCATCCGCAAGGCGAGCGGCAGGCTGGGGTCGTATTTGTCGGTCTCGACCGCGTTGATCGTCTGGCGCGAAACCCCGAGCAGCCGGGCGAGTTCGCCCTGGCTCCATCCCGCTTCTGCGCGCAGAATACGCAACCGGTTGTTCACGCCACATGTCCAGAGGTCTTGACCATATGACAAGAATTCTTGTCACTTCACCTGCCCGATGTCCAGAACTCTTGTCATCTTGCGCAATCCGGTCAAACGCACTATTAACACTTGTGTCAGTAAAGGCGGACGAATGATGGCGACACAAGCTCAGACGCAACCGACCGGCCCGCAGGCGCCCCTTCCGCAAGCGGTCGACTGGAGCCAGCCGCGTCGGCGCGAATGGGGCACGGCGCTGCGCGCGCTGCTCAAGCTGTTGGGTAACGCCGACGATACGGTTCAGGTGTTCCGCATCATGCGCGCACTCAATGGCGACACGGCCGCAAAGAACTATCGCAAGCTGCTCACGACACAGCAGGGCGGACGCCTCGCCTATCAGCGGATCGAACTGTCCGAGCGCTTCTCCGATCGTTCCTGGATCGATTCCTTGCCTGAAGGCAGCGTCGGCGGCGCCTATCGTGCCTTCCTCGATCGCACCGGCTATTCGGCGCAGGGGCTGGCCGATGTCAGCTATGCCGATGCCGAGGTCGAACGGAATGTCGAGCATCCGCATGCCTGGTTCGGCCGCCGCGAGCGCGACATTCACGACATCTGGCACATCCTGACCGGCTATCAGGCCGACGAGCCGCTGGGCGAAGCGTGCCTTGTCGCCTTTTCCTATGCCCAGACCGGCGGCCTCGGCTGGGCGTTCATCGGCGCCGGCGCGGCGCTCAAGAGCCTCAAGATCACCGGCAAGCGCACTTTCGCCAAGGCCGTGTTCGAGGGCCGCCGCCACGGCAAGCAGGCCAAGTGGCTGTCGGGCGAGGACTATGAGGCACTGATGTACGAGCCGCTCGATGCCGCGCGGAAACGGCTGGGGATCGCGGAACCGCAGATCTACCGTCAGGCGCAGACCGAACTTCGTGAAGCGGGACTGATCGGACTGTAACGCGCCGCCGGGGCCCAGTCCGGCGTCTCAGGCAATGCCGAACGGCACGACCCGATTGAGCGCGATGTGCCCGATTCCGGACCGGCCGAGATAGGGCACGCCCATCTCGCGGCACCAGCGGATCATCATCTGCTCGAGCGATTCGCCGAATGGCACATCGTTATCGACCAGGTCGGTCACCGCGCCGAGCCGCACCCCCGCGATGCCCTGAAGCTGAGTCGCGTGCGCCATCTGGAACAGCATCCGGTCGATCCGGTACATCGGCTCGCCCACTTCCTCGATGTGCAGCACATGATCAGTCAGGTCGGGTAGCCAGGGCGTGCCGATCATCGCCGCGAGGATCGCGAGATTGAATGCCGCTGCCGGTCGCCCGTCCAAGGTCGGTTCCAGCCCGCGGCGGTCGCCGTCGATCAGCCAGCCGAGCACCCAGCCCGCATCGACGCCCTTGTCGTCCCGCCCCATGGCGCTCGCCATCGATCCATGCGCCTGTCGTCCGATGCGCCGGGCATAGAGCGCGCCGAGCATGAACCCCATGTCCGAATAGCCGATATAGGTCTTGTTGCGCGCCGCCGGGCCGAGCTGCGGCATCGCCTTGTCGAGGATACGGTTCGATCCGTACCCGCCGCGTGCGAACCAGATCGCATCGAACCCCGGGTCGTTGGCGAATTCCAGAAACGCCGCGGCGCGTAATTCGTCCGGTCCGGCGAAATGCCCCTCGGTCACGAAACATTGCGGGTGGAACACGATCTCGTGCCGCGGATAGGTCAGCGCCATGAACGCCTTCATCCGCACCGCCGATTCCTCGGTAACTGTCCGTGCCGGTGCGACGACGCCGATCCGCATGCCTTGCCCCTTGAGTTCGAACCGGCGATAGCGCGGGGCGATGCAACACGGCAAATCCTGTTTTTTCGTCGGGATCGGGGGCAGCGGCATGATGCCGCTCGCGATGATTCTTGCCGGACAAGGCGCAAAGATCGCCGGTTCGGACCGCAGCCTCGATTCCGGGCGTCTGCCCGCCAAGTTCGACGCATTGCGCGCGCTGGGAATCGACCTGTTTCCTCAGGACGGCAGCGGTATCGCCTCGCCCGATCAGACGGTGATCGCCTCCGCCGCGGTCGAGGATAATGTCCCCGACATGGTGCGTGCGGCCGAACTCGGTTGCCCGCGCATGACCCGCGCCGAGCTCAATGCCGCCCTGTTCAACGCCGCCGGCACATCGATCGGCATTGCGGGGACCAGCGGCAAATCGACCGTCACCGGCATGATCGCGTGGATCCTGCATGCGCTCGGTCGCGATCCGACGGTGATGAACGGCGCGGTGATGAAGAACTTCGTCCGCCCCGACGCTCCGTTCGCCAGCGCACTGGTGGGCAGCGACGACTTCTACGTCAGCGAAGTCGATGAAAGCGACGGATCGATCGCGCTCTACAGCCCGCATGTCGCGGTGCTCAACAATGTCAGTCTCGATCACAAGTCGCTCGAGGAGTTGCGCACCCTGTTCGGTGACTTCGCGGCCAAGGCGATGACGACGGTGGTGAATGTCGGCGACGCCGAAAGCGCCGCGCTGTTCCGGACACTGGACCGCGAGCAGACCTTCACCTTCGCCGTGGAAGGCGAAGCGGACATGAGCGCCCGCAACGTATCGCCATCCCCGTTCGCGATTGCATTCGATCTGCTGATGGGCGGCGAAACCCGCCGCATTCGGCTGTCGGTTCCCGGCCTCCACAATGTTGCCAACGCGATGGCCGCGATCGGAGCCTGCATGGCTGCCGGGCTGGAGCGTGACGCGGTCTGTGGCGCGATCGAGGGTTTTACCGGCCTGCGCCGTCGCTTCGAGCTGGTGGGCGAGGCAAACGGCGTCGCCGTGATCGACGATTTCGGGCACAACCCGGACAAGATCGCCGCCACGCTCGATACGCTCCACGCCTTTCCCGGCCGCGTCCTCGCCCTGTTCCAGCCGCATGGCTACGGCCCGCTCAAGGTGATGCGGAGTGAGCTGGTCGCGATGTTCGCCGACAAGCTCGCGCCCGGCGACCAGCTCGTCATGCCCGATCCGGTCTATCAGGGCGGAACGGTGACCCGTGAGGTGACGAGCGCCGATATCGTCGCCGACATTGCCGCATCGGGCCGCGATGCACGCCACATCCCCGATCGCGCCGCCGCCGCCGCACATCTCGTCGCGCAGGCCCGGCCGGGCGACCGCATCGTCATCATGGGAGCCAGAGACGACACGCTCAGCCTGCTCGCGCAGACCATGCTTGGCCAGTTGGAAAGCTAGCACGCCATTTTGTAAAGCTACATTGACACGACCCGCCGAATCGGCGTAAAGCTCACTTGTCATTTGAACAAGGGAGCTTTCCATGCATACCGAAGCTGCGAAGCGCTATGTGCGGCGTTTTTCCGTCGTCACGACGCTCTACATCGCGCTGGTCGCTGGAAATGCCGCGCTCGACCGTCTCATTCATCCGGCGCCGCTGACGGCGGGATTGATGGCGGTACTCACCGCGCTGCCCATCGCCGGCATGCTGATGGTGCTTGGCCTCTATCTGCGCGAGGAGACCGATGAGTTCGTCCGCGACCGCATCGTCACCTCGATGCTGATCGCGACCGGCGTGCTGCTCAGCGTCGCCAGCGTAATCGGAATGCTCCAGTTCGCGGGTCTGGTGGGCACGGTGAAGGTATTCATGGCCTTCCCGCTCTGGTGTGCGGTGTGGGGCGTGGCCCAGATGCTCCTCAACTGGCGCGACAGACGCTCGGACGGCATCGCATGAAGAACCGGCTTCGCGTGCTGCGCGCCGAACGCGGGTGGAGCCAGCAGGATCTGGCCGAGCGGCTGGAGGTCTCCCGCCAGAGCGTCAATGCGATCGAGACCGGCCGCTACGATCCTTCGCTTCCACTCGCTTTCCGCATTGCGGACCTGTTCGAGCTGCCCATCGAACAGATTTTCCAGAACCCTTTCAAAGAGGACTGATCCATGCACCGCCTGATCCTTCACGTCGCGGCTATCGCGGCTTGCCTCATCGCGCCCGGTGAATCGGCATTCGCCCGCCAGGCACCGCCCGCAGCCGAAACCCGTTCCGCCCATATCTCGATCGTCGAGATGGGAAGCGGCCCGCCCGTCTATCTTATCCCGGGTCTGTCCAGCCCGCGCGCGGTATGGGACGGCATCGCGTCGGAACTGGCCAAGACGCACAAGGTGCTGCTGGTGCAGGTCAACGGCTTTGGCGGCGACGATCCCGGCGCCAATCTGCAGCCGGGCGTGACCGACGGCGTCATCGCCGGCATTCTCGCCGACGCGAAGGCGCGCGGCGGCGCCAAACCCGCGGTGATCGGCCATAGCTATGGCGGGCTGATCGCAATGATGCTGGCGGCGCGCCACCCGGATCGTGTCGGACGGCTGATGGTGGTCGACGCGCTCCCGTTCATCGGAAAGATCTTCGATCCGGCGGCGACGCCCGCCAGCATCGAGCCGCGCGCCGCGCAGATGCGCACGATGATGGCCGCGTCCCATGAACGTACCCGTTCGGCACCTGCGGTGACCGCCGATCCTGGCGGCATCTGGTCGAACAATGCGGAGGGCCGCATCCGCGTCGCCAACTGGTCCGCGAAGGCCGATATGCGTGTCGCCGCGCAGGCGATGTACGAAGACATGGTCACCGATATCGGTCCCGAACTCGCCAAGGCGACCGCCCGTCCCTTCACCGTGCTCTATGCCGCGGGCGCAGGAGAGGCACGCGCCAAGGCCATATGGGAACCCGCCTTTGCCGGGACGTCCGCAAAGCTGGTTGCTATACCGGACAGCTATCACTTCATCATGCTCGATCAGCCGGCGCGCTTTGCTGCAGAAGTGAAGGCGTTCCTCGCCGATTGAACCGCCGCGCAACAAAAAGGCCATCCCGACACGTCGCCGGGATGGCCCTTCTTTTATCGACGATACGACGGGATCAGCCGATCGTCTGGCCCGTCTTCGCCCAGTCGGCGAGGAAGCCTTCGATGCCCTTGTCGGTCAGCGGGTGCTTGACCAGCTGGCGGATCACGGCGGGCGGCGCGGTCATCACATCGGCACCAAGCTTCGCAGCTTCGAGAATGTGGATGGGATGACGCACCGATGCGACGAGGATCTCGGTATCGAACGCATAGTTGTCATAGATCAGGCGGATATCGCCGATCAGGTCCATGCCGTCGAAACCGATATCGTCGTGGCGGCCGACGAAGGGCGAGACGAACGTCGCGCCCGCCTTGGCCGCGAGCAGCGCCTGATTGGCGGAGAAGCACAGCGTGACATTGACCATCGTGCCATCGTCGGTCAGCGCCTTGCAGGTCTTGAGGCCGTCGATCGTCAGCGGCACCTTCACCGCGACATTGTCGGCGATCTTCCGCACGATTTCGGCTTCACGCATCATGCCTTCATGGTCCAGCGCAACCACTTCGGCCGAAACCGGGCCGTCGACAATCTGGCAGATTTCAGCCACCACTTCGAGGAAGTTGCGGCCGGCCTTGTGGATCAGCGAGGGGTTGGTGGTGACGCCGTCGAGCAGCCCCGCCTCCGCCAGCTCGCGAATGTCGTTGGTATCGGCGGTGTCGGCAAAAAACTTCATGGCGGCAGCCTTCTGTTCAAATGTGTGACAGTCATGTGACGGCGTGCTAGTCGCGCGCCCGTTCGCGCTGCCCTCTATCACCGGAAGGCGGCCAACGCATAGCCTGGATGCACTGATGTCACGCCTTCTGATTTGTGCCTTCCCGTTGCTTCTGCCTGTCGCCGCGATGGCGCAGGAGGAAGACAGCGAATTGTGGATCACCGGCTCCGCCAAGATCGCGGTGGCCGATCCCACCGACATCGAATTCGAATCGATCAACCGCTTCAGCGACGATTCGGGCGGCCTCTACGAGATCGAACTTGCCGGCGGTCTCGCGCACGAAGTGGCCAAAGGTGTGACGCTCGGCGGCGCCTATGTCCGCGTGGTCAATTATTCGCGCGGAACCGTGACCCGCACCGAAGACCGTTTCCGCATCCAGCTTGGCCTCTCGGGAAATGCCGGCCCGCTCAAGCTGTCGGGCCGCATGCGGCTCGAGCATCGTTCGCGTTCGGACGGCGACGATACCGGCTATCGCCTGCGGCCCCAGATCAAGGCATCGCTCCCACTCGGGAAGAGCGATTTCAGTCTGGTCGGCAGCCATGAAAGTCTGATCGTGCTCAATGACACCGACTGGGGTGAGAAGGCGGGCTATGACCGGATGCGCAACATGGTCGGGGTGAGCTGGAAGGCGAGCAAATTGCTGTCGATCGAGACGGGCTACCTCAACCAGTACCGCTTCGCCCGTGGCAACAGCCGCGACACGATGGACCATGCACTCGCAGTGAGCGTCGGCCTGAGCCTCTAATCGGCGACCAGCATCGTCTTGGCCGCCGGCTTGTCGAGGTCGGTGAGGTAGAGGCGATACACGCCCGGCTGCAGGTCGAAACGCACGATCTTGCGGATCGTCGAGCATTGCGGGCCATGCCCGTGCAGCACCGATTTGAGCGCTTCGCCGCCTGCCGCGCCGGGCACGACGTCGATCCAGCCGCGCTGGTCGAGCGCGACGCCGTAGCGACCCGCCTTGTCGATCCGGAACCCGACCATCACCGCCCCGCCGGGCTTGGTGCCTTCAGGAACACCCGACAGCTTCGAGACATCGCCCGCCTGCAGCGTCACAGCCTTGTTCACCCCGAACTCGGCTCCGGGCACACCCCAACCGGCAAGATTGGTGGGCAGTACCACATCGGCGGCCGGGCATTGCGGCGCGGCGGGCGCAGCCTGAAGCAACAAGGCGGCGAGCAGCATCGGTGAGTCTCCTTCGCGTCGTTCGATAGCGCTTTCCTACCCGCGCCGGAATGACGATATGACCATCAATGTCCCGCGCCCGCGTCATCGTGCTCAATTCCGCGCTCGGCCCCCTCGACTATCGCGTGCCGCACGGCATGGCGGTCGAGCCGGGGTCGATCGTCATCGCTCCGCTCGGCCCGCGCCAGCTGGTCGGCGTGGTATGGGAGGCCGAGCGGCTCCCGGTCGAGGAAATCGGCGACAACCGCCTTCGCAACCTGATCGCAGTGGCCGACGCGCCGCCCGTCCCCGCGCCGCTGCGCCGCCTGATCGAATGGACCGCCGACTATTATCTCGCGCCGCTCGCCTCGGTGCTGCGGATGGCGCTCAGTTCTACCTCGGCGCTCGAAGGTGGCCGAACCATCGTCGAGTATCGCGCGACCGGCGAACTGCCCGAGCGCATGACCGCGCAGCGCGAGCAGGCACTCGAACGGATCGGCGACCGGCAGGGACTGATCCGCGAGCTGGCGACGATCGCCGACGTGTCAGAAGGCGTGATCCGCGGCCTGGTGAAGATCGGCGCGATCGAGGGGGTCGCGGTCGATCTCGACACCCCCTACCCCATGCCCGACCCGGCCTTCGCCCCACCCGCGCTGTCCGATGTGCAGGCCGAAGCCGCAGCGACCCTGCGCGGCGCCATCGCCGCCGAGGCCTTCCAGCCGTTCCTGCTCGACGGCGTTACCGGATCGGGCAAGACCGAAGTCTATTTCGAAGCCGTCGCCGCCGCCATCGACGCGGGCAGGCAGAGCATCGTCCTCCTCCCCGAGATCGCGCTGACCGAACCCTTCCTCAAGCGCTTCCACGCCCGCTTCGGCGTCGAACCGGTGGCGTGGCACTCCGGCCTGCGCCAATCGCAGCGCCGCCGCGCATGGCGCGCCATCGCGAGTGGCGAAGCACTGGTCACGGTCGGCGCGCGCTCGGCCCTTTTCCTCCCCTACCCCAATCTCGGTCTGATCGTCGTCGACGAGGCGCACGAGACCAGCTTCAAGCAGGAAGAGGGCGTCCACTATCACGCGCGCGATGTCGCGGTGATGCGCGGGCATTTCGAGCGCTGCCCGGTGGTACTCGCCAGCGCCACCCCCGCGATCGAAACGCGCCAGCAGGTCGCGCTCGGCCGCTATACCGAGGTCAAGCTCCCCGGCCGTTACGGCGCGGCGGAAATGCCCGATATCGCGGCGATCGACCTGCTCGCGGAGCAGCCGCCGCGCGGCCGCTGGCTCGCCCCGCGCCTCGTCAACGCGATCGAGGAGACTCTTGAGCGCAAGGAACAGGCACTGCTGTTCCTCAACCGCCGCGGCTACGCACCGCTGACGTTATGCCGCACCTGCGGCCATCGCTTCCAATGCCCCAATTGCACCGCGTGGATGGTCGAGCATCGCCTGATCAGCCGCCTCGCCTGCCATCACTGCGGCCATACCATTCCGACGCCGCGCGCCTGCCCCGAATGCGATACCGAGGACAGCCTCGTCGCATGCGGCCCCGGCGTCGAGCGCATCGCGGACGAGGTCGCGGCACTGTTCCCCGACGCCAAGACCGCCATCGTCACCTCGGACACGATCTGGTCCCCCGCCAAGGCCGCCGAGTTCGTCAACCGGATGGAGGCCGGCGACATCGACATCGTCGTCGGCACCCAGCTCGTGACCAAGGGCTATCACTTTCCCAACCTCACCCTGGTCGGCGTGGTCGATGCCGATCTTGGTCTGGAGGGTGGCGACCTGCGCGCCGCCGAGCGCAGCTTCCAGCAGATCATGCAGGTCGCCGGGCGCGCGGGACGCGGCGAAAAACCCGGCACCGTACTCATCCAGACCCATAGCCCCAAGGCGCCGGTGATGCGCGCGCTGGTCAGCGGCGACGCGGAGAGTTTCTATGCCGCCGAAACCGAAGCCCGGCGCGAGGCTGGCGCGCCGCCCTTCGGCCGCTTTGCCGCGATCATCGTGTCGAGCGAGGACAAGGAAGCGGCGCTGGAGACAGCCCGCCTGATCGGCCGCGCTGCGCCGCGGGTCGAGGCAATGCAGGTGTTCGGCCCCGCTCCCGCCCCGCTCGCCATGCTGCGCGGGCGGCACCGCTTCCGCCTGCTCGTCCATGCCCGCCGCGCGCTCGACGTGCAGGACGTGATCCGCGACTGGCTCGGCGGGATCGAATGGTCTGCCAAGGTGCGTGTCGTGGTCGATGTGGACCCGTATAACTTCCTGTAAATCTTGAAACCCGGGCGGTTCTCAGCCTAGTTTCGCGCCTTGAAACAGGGGGTTTCAAGATGATTCGACATATCGCCGCGCTGGTGTTGGCGCTGACCGCGCCCGCCGTGGCGCGAGCTGAATGGTATGAGGCTAGCTCCGACCATTTCGTCGTCTATGCCGACGACCGGCCCGAAGCCATTACCCGCTTCACCGAAGAACTCGAGAAGTTCGACAAGGCGCTGCGGGTCTTCTACCCCAAGGCGCGGCCCGCGGCGACCGGCCCCGCGAACCGTGTCGCGGTGTTCGTCCTGTCGGGATCGACGTCGGTATCCAAACTCATCGGCGACAAATTCACCCGCGGTTTCTACATTCCCCGCGCCGGTGCCAACGTCGCCTTCGTTCCGCGCGTATCGGGCAAGACCGACACCTACGACCTCTCGGGCGCCGCCGTGCTCCGCCACGAATATGCGCATCATTTCATGTACACCTCGTTCCCGGCGGTGTTTCCGATCTGGTTCAGCGAAGGCTTCGCCGAATTCTGGTCGACGGTCCGGTTCGAACGGGATGGCTCCGCCACCGTCGGTATCGCGCCGTATCATCGCGCCTGGGGTCTGGTCAGCGGCAACCCGCTTCCGGTCGACCAGCTCCTTACTCTGACCAACCGCAAGCTTTCGGAGGCGCAGCGCGAGGCGATCTACGGCCGCGGCTGGTTGCTGACCCACTATCTGATGAGCGATCGCGAACGCCAGAGGCAACTCGCCGAGTATATGCTCGCCATCAATCGCGGAGAGTCGCTGGACAAGGCCGCCACTGTCTTTGGCGATCTCAAGCAACTGGGCAGGGAACTTGAGAATTATCTCAACCGCTCGCGCCTTCCCGCGTCCACCATCGCGGCAACCGCGCTGGCGACCTCGACGGTCAAGCTGCGCAAGCTCACCCCCGGCGAAGTCGCGACGATGCCGGTACGCGTCCAGTCCCGGGCCGGCGTGGACGAAAAGGAAGCGAAGACGGTCGTGATCGAGGCGCGCAAGGCCGCCGACCCCTATCCCAACGATGCCGGCGCGCAGGTCGCACTTGCAGAAGCCGAGTATGACGCCGGCAACTACGCACTCGCCCATGCCGCCGCCGATCGTGCGCTGGCCGCTGATCCCAAGCTGGGCGAGGCGCTGCTCTATCGCGCTATGGCGAAGTTCGCGCTCGCCGAGGCCGACGATCCCAAGGCCGAACCCTGGCAGGCCATACGCCGCGCGATCGTCGCAGCCAATCGCGCCGATCCCGAGGATCCCCGTCCGCTGATGCTCAACTATCGCAGCTACTTCGCCGCGGGTGAGGCGCCGAGCGCGAACGCCAAGGCCGGCCTCGCAAAGGCCTATGACACCGCATTGTCCGATCTCGGTCTGCGCATGAACGCCGCAACGATGTTCCTTCAGGACGGCAACCCTGTCGAGGCGCGCGAGGCGCTGCGCCTGATCGCGTTCCACCCGCATGGCGCCGGCGGCATGAGCGCGCGTGCACGGGCAATGATCTCTGCAATCGATCGCGGCGACTCGGCCGACAAAACCCTGGCCGCGGAAGCAGAAGAGGACGAACCGGCTGAGAAGCCCGACAGACCCAAGAACTGACCGTCCTTCGGCTTGCGTCAGCGGCCCGCTTTCGCGATGGAAGGCTGCCGCAAGCCGGAGAGTGCCCGAGTGACCCAGTTGTTGAAGCGATTGCTGCTGGCGCTTGCGCTGCTGCTGGGCGTAACCGCGCCGGCACGGGCGGACGACATCTCCGCCGCCGGGCGGGGCGTGGTGCGGATCGTCACCATCGCGACCGTTGAGGGCGAGGTGGTCGGCTTCGGCCATGGCAGCGGCTTTGCCGTCGCCCCCAACCGCGTGCTCACCAACGCACATGTCGTCGAGGCCGCGGAACGTTTCCCGGGCGGCGTGATGATCGGCATTGTCCCGTCGGAGGGCGACAAATCCTATCAGGGACGGCTGGTCGCGATCGACGCCGACCGCGATCTTGCGTTAATCGAATTCGGCGGAATCCGCCTGCCCACGCTCACCTTCTACAACGGACCGGTGAATGAGGGCGATGCGATGATCGCGCTCGGCTATCCGGGCAATGTCGATCTCGCCACCGCCCGCTCGGCGATGGATTTCATCACCCCCCTCTCGCCGATCCGCTCGCAGGGTGTGTTCTCGGGACGCCGCAACCTTCAGGGCGTGAACGTATTGCTCCACACCGCCGGGATCGCGCGGGGCAACTCGGGCGGGCCCCTGCTCGATCCATGCGGACGCGTGCTTGGCGTCAATGCCGCGATCACGCGCAGCGAAGAAGGCGACGCCAGCTTCGGTTTCGCGGTGAGCAATGACGAGGTCGCAGCGTTCCTGCGTGCCGCCGGGCAGCAGATGCCGGTCAACGGCGTCGCCTGCACCAGCATCGCCGACCGGCTGGCGCAGGACCGCACCGAAGCGGACAAGGCCCGCGCCGCCGAAGAAGCGAAGGCGCGCGAGGATGCGGCCCGCAACGCTGCCGACCGTGAAAGCGCGCTCGACAAGGCACTGGTCGACAATTTCGCGATGCGCGAGAATTTCATCGCGGGCGCCGGACTGCTGCTGGTGCTGGGCGTCGCCGGTCTCGGCATCGCCGGCTTCTTCCACACGCAGGGGAAACGACGCGAAAAGATCTGGGCGGCAAGCGGCGGCGGCGTGCTGGTGCTGGCGGCGTTCATCCTGTTCTTCCTGCGGCCCGCCTTCGACCCGTCGACGATCGCGAGTGCCGCGCGTGTCACCATCCCGCCGCCTTCCCCGCAAGCGGGCGGGCTGGGCAAGATGATCTGCACGATCGATCCCGCGCGCTCACGCGTCACCGTCTCGAGCACGCAGGACGTGACCATCGACATCGACCCGGATGGCTGCGTGAACGGCCGCACCCAATATGCCGAGACCGGCCAACGGAACTGGCAGCGTATTCTGGTGCCGGACGAGGAGCAGACCGTCTCCGTCCTCGAATATGCGCCCGCGACACGAACCTACTCCACGACGCGTTACCTGCTCTCGTCGCGACAGATGGCGGACGCACGCAGGTTGCGCAGCGATGTGAAGACCAAGGCGTGCTCGACCGATCCGGCCGGCCGTGCCGACCTCGCCGCCAAGCAGCAGGCGGTCCGCACCGCGCTGCCGCAAGTGTTCAACGAACGGCTGGTCTATAGTTGCAAGCCAGCGGGCTGATGCCGCCGCGGCGACGCTAGCCGCGATCGACCCGCGCGGCGAAGCAGCCGCGGCGCGCATTGTGGACATGGAGATAGGCCGCGCGCGGATCGGCGAACATGCGCCCGATCTCGGCCTCCAGTTCCGCCCCGTCGAGCACCTCGGCGTCGATCATCATGTCGTCCGCATCGAACGCCCGAACCGACAACAGGCGCAAGCGTAGCTGTTCGGGAATGGTGGCTATGTAGCGCGCCGGCTGCTCCGCCCCCTCTGCGACGAAGATCGCATGGCACGAGCGATAGGGCGTATCGACCGCCAGATGCTCATGGTTGACCAGCAGCACCGCGGCGCCCGGCTCGGCATCCTCCAGCGTCACCCGGCATGGGTAACCGGGCTTGGCGTCGGCGATCACTCGCACCGCACCATGCACCGCCAGCTCACGGCCGGTCAGACCATAGAGGTGGCGGAACGGCGCCGGATCGAGGCCCGTGACGACGTAGCTCATTCCGTCACGCCTTCGCGGCGCCGCAACACCTTCTTGCGATCGACACCATAGGCATAGCCGCCCATGCTCCCGTCGCTGCGCTGGGCGCGATGACAGGGGATGACCACCGCGACATTGTTGGCCCCGCACGCCGTACCCGCCGCGCGCACCGCGCCGGGGCTGCCTGCCGCAACCGCGAGCTGGGCATAGCTCACCGTCTCGCCGGGGGGGACCGCGCGCAGCGCCTGCCACACCGCCTCCTGAAATGCGGTACCGCGCACGTCGAGCGGCAAGTCTGCATGTCGGCCGGGCTGCTCGACCTCGGCTACCACTCGAACCGCCAGCTCGGCGAGCGCCGCGCCGCCGGGCACGATCTCGGCACGGGGAAAGCGCGTGGCAAGGCTCAGGCTGTCTTCGTCGAACGCGACACGGCACAGCCCCTTGTCGGTTGCCGCGATCAGGAGCGCCCCCAGGCTGGTGTCGGCAACGGTCCAGCGGATCGTCACACCCGCCCCGCCATTGCGCCACGCGCTCGGCGTCATGCCCAATCGGGCATTGCTGGTTTCATAGAAACGGCTCGGCGCGGAATAGCCGGCCTCGTAGATCGCGCTGGTCACATTGTCTTCGGCCGTCAGCGCCTCGGCCGCGCGCCGCGCGCGCAGCGATCGGGCATAGGCTGCCGGCGTGACGCCGGTCGCCCGCTTGAACAGCCGCTGGAAGTGGTGGGGAGCATAGCCGACATGCGCGGCCAGCTCGTCCAGCGTCAGCGGGTCCTCGGCGCCTTCCAGCAACGCCACGGCTCGCGCCACCGCGATCCGCTCGCGCCCGATTTCGTCGGGCTTGCAGCGCAGGCACGCACGCAGCCCGGTCGATCGTGCTGCTTCCACATCCGGGAAGAACACCACATTCTCGCGCTTCGGGTGCCGCGCCGCGCAGCTCGGCTTGCAATAGATGCCGGTGGTCAGCACGCCCGCGATCACCCGCCCGTCATAGGCGCGGTCGCGGCGCTGGAACGCTTCCCAGGCTTCCTCGTCGGAGATCATCTTGCTCATGGTGCCGATATAGGCGTCCCGTACAAGCCCCGCTTCCCGGCACTTGCGCCCAAACATGACCGGAGATGCGCGGCAAAGCTTGATGCCGCGCCCTCACGCCACTAGGGGGACGCTTTCCCGCAAAGCAGGGGCACGGAATGGCGGACACACCTCTGGTCGGCATCATCATGGGCAGCACCTCCGACTGGGAGACGATGCGCCATGCCGCAGATGTGCTCGCCGAGCTTGGCGTGCCGCACGAGACGAAGGTCGTTTCCGCTCACCGCACGCCGCAGCGGCTGTATGACTACGCCACCGGCGCATCGGACCGCGGGCTCAAGGTTGTCATCGCGGGCGCAGGCGGTGCGGCGCATCTGCCCGGTATGGCCGCATCGATGACTCACCTGCCCGTACTCGGCGTGCCGGTCGAATCCAAGGCGTTGAAGGGCATGGACAGCCTGCTCTCGATCGCCCAGATGCCCGGCGGCATCCCGGTGGGCACGCTCGCGATCGGCAAGGCTGGGGCGATCAACGCCGGCCTGCTCGCCGCTGCGATCCTCGCCACCTCCGACTCAGCCCTTACCGACCGGCTCAAGGCATGGCGCACGCGCCAGACCGACAGCGTCGCCAACGATCCCGAATAACCGGAGCCCAATGACAGCGATTCCCCCCGGCAGCACCATCGGCATCCTCGGCAGCGGCCAGCTCGGCCGGATGCTTGCCGTTGCCGCGGCGCAACTCGGCTATCGCTGCCATATTTATGCGCCCGAGACGGGTCCAGCCTGCGACGTCGCGGCGGCATTCACCCAGGGTGGCTATGACGATCCCGCAGCGCTGTACGCGTTCGCGGAACAGGTCGATGCCATCACCTTCGAGTTCGAGAATGTCGAACCCGTCGCCATCGCACAGCTCGGTGCACGCGTGCCGACCCGCCCGCACAGCCTGTCGCTCGACATCGCACGCTATCGCATCAACGAGAAGGAATCCGCCGCGCAGATCGGCGGCCGAACGGCCCCTTGGCGCGGGGTTTCCGACCTGCCCTCGCTCGAAGCTGCGCTTGAGGCCATCGGAACTCCCGCGATCGTCAAGACCACCCTGTTCGGCTATGACGGCAAGGGACAGGCGCGCATCGACCGGAGCTCCGACGCGGCGACGGCATGGTCGGAGATCGGCAGCCCCGTACTGGAAGGCGGATTCCCGGCGATCCTCGAAGGCCGCGTGGCGTTCTTCGCCGAGTTTTCGGTGATCGTTTGCCGTGGCACCGACGGGTCCACCGTCGCCTGGGAAGTACCGGAGAATCTGCACCGCGACGGCATTCTCGCCACATCTTCGGCGCCGGCCAGCCCCCGCGTTCTCGCCCAGGCGGATGAAGCCACGGCCTTCGCGATCGCGATGGCGAACAAGCTCGGCCATGTCGGCGTACTGACCTGTGAGTTTTTCGCTACCGAAGACGGCCCGGTGTTCAACGAGATGGCCCCACGCGTCCACAATAGCGGCCATTGGACGATCGAGGGCGCGGTCACCTCGCAGTTCGAGAACCATGTCCGCGCCATCTGCGGCTTGCCCCTCGGCTCGACCGCGCTGACCGGCACATCGGTCGAGATGGACAACCTGATCGGCGATCAGGCCGACGGCTGGCCCGCATTGCTCGCCGAAGGCGATGCCCACCTTCACCTCTACGGCAAGCATGAAGCCCGCCCCGGCCGCAAGATGGGCCATGTCACGCGCGTGCGACGCTAACGCCGTTCAGCGCGGCCGCGCGACCTCTTCGCGCAACCAGTTCATCACCATTGCGATTTCCCGGCCGGGCGGCTCCGCTCGCGTCACGATCCGGTAGTAGATTCCCTCGATCACCGGACCGAAGGGCTGGACAAGCAATCCGACGCGTATCTCTTCTTCGGCCAGAACCAGACTCGCGATGATCGCGCCCTGCCCGGCGATCGCCGCCTGAATCGCATGATCGCCATTGGTGAAGCGCGCGCCCTGATCGAGCTTCAGTCCCGTGACTCCGGCCTGCTTCGCCCAACGGTGCCAGCCGGGCGTGGTATCGCGCAGCCAATCGGTGTGCAGCAGCGGAACCCGCTGCAAGTCTTGAGGTCCGGTCATCCCCAGCATCGGGCTGCATAACAGCCCAAACCGCTCAGCAAGCAGCGGCTCCGACTGCAACCCGGCCCCGATCTCGCCGCCATAGCGGACGGCGATATCCGCAGCCCCCGCCGCAATATCGACCGGTTCCTCCGACGCGTGCAGCCGCAGGTCGATCTCCGGATGCCGCGCGTTGAACGCCGGAACCGCAGGCAGCAGACGGCGGGATGTGAACTGCGTCGTCGCACTCAGCGTCACCGCGGGGCGGCCGTGCTTCGGCACCAGGTTCGCGATCACATGCGCAAAGCCATCGAATCCGTCGCGCAAGGGCGGGTAGAGCCGCTGCCCCGCCTCGGTCAGCGCGACCCGCCGCGTACGCCGCACGAACAACCTCACCCCCAAGGTTTCCTCGAGCAGGCGGATCTGATGGCTGATCGCGGTCGGGGTCACCGCCAGTTCGGCCGCCGCCTCGCGAAAGCTCAAATGACGCGCCGCCGCCTCGAACGCCCGAAGCGCGGCCAGCGGGGGCAACCGGCGCGTGCGGGTTATGGCTGAATTGTCCTCATCCATAAGTTGAGCAATTCGCATTGGTCGCACGACAGATCAAGCCCCAGTTATCCGGCTCATTCAGATGAACAGGATAGCATCATGAACCCGATCGACTTGCGCCGTATCTTGTGGATCGATTCCAGTGCGCGGCCGGGCCGCTCCGGTCACGATCCGCGCGGCTCGCACACACGCAGACTTACCGCCCGCTTCATCGAACGCTGGAAGGCCGTGCGCCCGCAGGATTCGATCGTCTATCGCGACGTCGGCGCGAACCCGCCCGCGCCCGTCACCGGGGACTGGGTCGCCGCCGCCTTCACCAAACCGGATCGCCGCGACGCCGCTCAGCGCGCGACGCTGGCGGAGAGCGACGAACTTACCGCCGAACTGATCGCCGCAGATCTCATCGTGATCGGCGCGCCGATGTACAATTTCGGCATCCCCGCACCACTCAAGGCGTGGATCGACAATGTCGTCCGGGTGGGTGTGACCTTCGGCTTCGACCGCGCCCGCGGCGACGTTCCCTATTGGCCGATGCTGCCCGGCGGCAAACAGCTGGCGATCCTCGGCGCGCGCGGCGATTACGGTTACGACCCGGGCGAAAGGCTTGGCGGTATCAATCTGGTCGAGACCAGTCTCACCATCCCGCTTGGCTATATCGGGATCGACCGGCATGAGGCCGTCGCGATCGAATATGACGAGTTCGCCGACGACCGGCTGGCCGCATCGATCGCCAGCGCCGAAGCCCGGACAGATGCGCTGGCCGAACGCCTCGCAGCCGCCGAACCCCTCACCGTCAGGGCTGCATAAGGTGCGAAAAGGCCCGCCTCCCTCGCGGGAAGCGGGCCTCTTCATTTCAGCGGCTCACCCGCGCTTCAAGCGCGAACGCCCTCCATCGGGAATGCGCCGAACGCACCCGCGGTGACGGTACCGGTCAGCGTGTCGCCGTCGATCTTCGCCTCGCAGGTCAGCGTCATCGGCATCGGCACGGTGATATCGAGCGACCACATCAGTGTGTCGCCGTCGACCTTGCCATTCTCGATCTCGGTCGAACCCAATGCACCCGAATAGGTGCCCGTGAAGCTGCTTCCCGCACTGTTCACGGTCAGCGTCGCCTTCTGGTCGCCCATCGGGGTGTGCGCGACGGTATCCCAGCTGCCATCGACATTCGCCATGCTCGTCTCTCCTGTGATCGGTTCAGCCGTCAGTTCGCGGCGGCCTTGGAGGCGGCGCCAACGGACTCGGGCTTCACCACCTCGACAGGCAGGCCAAGGCTGTCAAGCTGTGCCCGGACCTTCGAAGCGTCTCCGACGACCACCCAGATGAAGCGCTTGGGGTCGATTGCCCCGCGTGCCGCAGCGTCAACCTGAGGCACGGTGAGCGCACGATATTTTTTCGCGAGTCCGTCCTGATAATCGTCGGGGCGGCGCATGAAGTCGTTCGCCTGCATCGCACCGAGCACCGCGCCGGCGGTCTCATACTGGCCGGCCATCTTGCGCACGCTGCTCATCACCGAACGATCGAACTCGGTCTGGGTGATGCCCTTTGCGGTCAGATAGTCGCCGACTTCCTTCTGGATCTCGACGATCGCCGGACCGGTCTTGTCGGCCTGGACGGGCGCAGAGATGGTGAAGGGCACGGCATGTTCCATCCGCGCCACGCTACCGCGCACGCCATAGGACCAGCTCTTATCCTCGCGCAGGTTCATGTTGATGCGCGACAGGAAGTCGCCACCCAGTACCTCGCTCGCGGTGCCGAGCGCGATCGCGTCGGCGAACGGGTCGACCGGAGTCATCTGCGCGGCGACGATCAGCGATTGGGGCGAGTCGGGCCGGTCGATCAGCAGGATCTTCGGCGCGGTCTGCGCCGCCTTGGCCGCGAACAATTTGGTTCCCGGCGCGCCTTCGCCCTTCCAGTCGCCGAAGCGGCTCTCGAATGCCGCCTTCACCTCGGCGAGCGGACGGTCGGAAACCACGAAGATCTTCGCCTTCTCCGGGCGGATCCACGCCTTGTAGTAACCGATCAGGTCGTCACGGGTCAGCTTCTTGACCGCATCCTCGTCGCCACCGATCGCGGCGGTCTTCGCATAAGGCGAATCCTTGCCGTAGAGCAGCGGCGGCATCGCCATCTGGGCAAGGCCAGCGGGGTTGGACTTGATCTGCTTGATCCCGGCCAGCATCTGGCCGCGCACGCGCTCGACCTCCGCGGCGGGGAAAGCCGGCTTGCGCGCGATATCGGCCATCAGCTCGAGCGACCCGGCAAGGTTCGGGCTGGGCGTGAACATCGAGATGTAGGCGCGGTCGGCGCTGCTGCCGGAGCTGATACCGGCGCCAAGCCGCTCCTGCGCCTCGGCGATTGCGATCGAATCGCGTGTCGCCGTACCTTCCTCGAGCAGCGCCAGCGTCATGCTCTCGGTGCCAAGCGCGGTCGGCACGTCCGAAGCGACGCCCGCGTCGAAGTTGATCACCGCCTGCGTCACCGGCACCGCGGTACGCTGCGCATAGACCAGCTCGATGCCGTTCGACAGCTTGGTGCGCGTGACGGTCGGGAAGTCGATATCCTTGACTTCGGCGACCGCGGGCAGCGCGCCACGCGTCCCCTTGAACGGCGCTTCCGCCACAGCGGCAGGCTTCTTCGCGACCGTAGCCGCCTCGGCATAGGCCTCGCGCGGGCCCGGCTCGATCGTCAGCGAATAGGCCGGACGCGACAGCCACTTGGCCGCGACATCGCGTGCCTGGCCCGGAGTCACAGCGGCCAGATCGGCGAGCTGCTTCTTATAGAAGCCCGGGTCGTTCATGTAGAGCGCGCCCGAGGCCAACGTCACCGCCTTGCCGCCAAAGCCGCCGACCGACTCGAGACCGCGGATCCGCGACGACGCGGTGCGCGTCTTGTAACGCTCCAGTTCCTCGTTGGTCGGTCCGTTCTTGAGATAGTCGGCGATCAACGCGTCGAGCCGCGCACCCACGACCGCCGGATCGACACCCGGACGCACATCGGCAGAGATCACCACCATGCCGGCTTGCGCCAACGTCTGGTTGAAGGCGCCGACGTTGACCGCAAGCTTCTCCTTCTTGACCAGTGCGTTGTCGAGGCGCGAGCTGGCGAGACCGCCGAGCACGCCGGTCGCGATGTCCAGCACGGTCGAATCCTTGTCGCGCATCCCCGGCACCGCCCACATGCGGTAGATGCGGGTGACGGCGACGCGGTCCTTCATCACCTCAGCCTTGGGCGCGGCGAGCGTCGGCACGTCGATCTTGGGGTCGGAGGTCTGCGCACCCTTCTGGATCGCGCCGAAATACTTCTCGACCAGCGGCCTGGCGGTTGCGGCGTCGATATCGCCCGCCAGCACCAGTACCGCGTTGTTCGGGCCATAATATTGGCGGAACCAGTTCTTGACGTCGTCGAGGCTGGCGGCGTCGAGATCGGCCATCGATCCGATCGTCGAATGGCGGTACGGATGCCCCTCGGGGAACAGCCCTTCGCTGATCTTGTAGCGCAGCAGGCCATAGGGCTGGGTATCGCCCTGACGCTTCTCGTTCTGGACGACGCCGCGCTGCTCGTCGACCTTGGCCTGGGTCACCGCTCCGAGCAGATAGCCCATGCGGTCGCTTTCCAGGAACAGTGCGCGGTCGAGCGCCGCACGCGGGACGGTCTGGAAATAGTTGGTGCGGTCGACATTGGTAGTGCCGTTGTAATCGGTCGCGCCGACTTCCTTCAGCGGCTCGAAGAACTCGCCCGGCGAATTCTCCGACCCGTTGAACATCAGATGCTCGAACAGATGCGCGAAGCCGGTCTTGCCCTGGGGCTCATGCTTCGATCCCACATTGTACCATACGGCCACGCCCACCACCGGTGCCTTGCGATCCGTGTGCACGACCACGCGCAGGCCGTTGGCCAGCTTGAATTCCTCATAGGGAATATCGACGCGCTTCACGAGGTCGGCGACGGCAACCGGCGCGGGCGCCTGCTGGGCATAGGCGGGCGCGCCGAGGACAACCGCAAGCGCGGTCAGGCTGGCAAAGACTGGCTTCATTGGGAAGGGCTTTCCGGAAACTTGTTTCGATGGAAACCAGCATAGCCGCCCCCACCGCCGGCGCAACGGGCTTGTAAGCGGTTCCGCTTGCGTTAGGCTGACCCGATCATAGGGGAATATATGTATCGCAAACTCTTTGCCGCCGCGTTGCTCGCGGCCGCCTCGCCGCTTGCCGCGCAGACAGCACCCGTCGCGGACGAACCCGCCTTCTCCGCCGAGCAGATCCGGGCGCATGTCGAATTCCTGGCCGATGACCTGCTCGAGGGCCGCGACGCGGGCACGCGTGGCTACGACATCGCCGCGCTCTATGTCGCCAGCCGCTTCGACGCGCTCGGCCTGAAACCCGGCGGAAGCAAGGGCTGGTATCAGCCGATCGACTTCGCCCGCGCCAAGTTCAGGAAAGATGCGCCTGCGACCATCACCATCGGCGATACCGTCTTCCAGAACGGCGTCGATGTGATGATGACCGCCAATTCGCGCGAACCCGATCAGCTGGTCGAGGCACCGGCGGTGTTCGTCGGCTACGGCCTCGATTCTCCTGCCCGCGGCTTCGACGACTATTCGGGGATCGATGTGCGCGGGAAGATCGTCGTGCTGCTTTCGGGCGTGCCCGAAGACCGCACATCCAGCGAGATCGCCGCGCATCTGAGTTCGGAGAAGGCGCGCATGGCCGAACGCCGCGGCGCCATCGGGGTCATCACCGTCCCTACCCGCAGCTTCCTCGCCAGCACGCCGTGGAAGCGGCTGGCCGGCTATTCGGCCTCCTCGCGCTATGTGTGGGTCGGCTCAGACGGCAAGCCCTGGTCCTCGGCGCCCGAGATTCGCGCCACCGCCTATGCCCATGGTCCCGCCGCCGAAGCGCTGTTCGCCGGCGCGCCGATGAACCTCAAGCGCGTGCTCGATACCGCGGCGCGCAAGGGCTCGATGCCGCGCGGCTTCGCGCTCAAGGCGCCGGTCCGCATCGAACGCCACAGCGTGGTCGAGAAGATCGCCAGCTCCAACGTCCTGGGCATGATCCCCGGCTCCGACCCCGCTCTGGCGAAGGAGGTGGTAATGATCACCGCACACCTCGACCATGACGGTGTCGATCCGAAGCTTGAGGGCGACAAGGTCTATAACGGCGCGATGGACAATGCCGCGGGCATCGCGACGATGCTCGAAGTCGCGCGCGCCTTTGCCGAGGGCAAGGAGAAGCCCAGGCGCACGGTGGTCTTTGCTGCCGTGACAGCCGAAGAGGACGGCCTGCTCGGCTCGCAATATCTCGCCAAGCATCCGCTGGTGCCCGCGGGCGGGCGCGTCGCGGGCGTGGTCAATCTCGACATGCCGGTGCTGACCTACGACTTCAGCGACGTCATTGCGTTCGGCGGCGAGCATTCGACGCTCGGCCCGATCGCCGATCGCGCGGTGGCGAAGGCCGGGATCAAGGTCTCGCCCGATCCCATGCCCGAACAGGGGATCTTCACCCGCTCGGATCACTACAGCTTCGTGGTCGAGGGCGTCCCTTCGATCATGCTCGCCACCGGCTTTGCGGGCGAAGGGCGTGAGAAGTTCATGGGCTTCCTGTCCAAGACCTATCACCGCCCCAACGACGATCTCAGCCAGCCCTTCAACTGGCAGGCCGGCGCCAAATTCGCGAAGATCAACTATCTGATCGCGCGCGAGATCGCCGACGGGACGGAGGCGCCGCGCTGGTATGCCGGCAATTTCTTCGGCGATACCTTCGCCAAGGGCGCGCCAAAGGCGCCCGCCCCGGCCAAACCGAAGGCCAAATAAGCCCATCCGCCGGGCCGGGCTTGTTCCGGCCCCGGCGGTGCGGCAGCATCGTCTCATGCAGTTTTCTGCGCGCGAGCCTTGTGTTGCGAAAATGCAACACCATCTCGCGCCATGAAAGACGACAGGGACACGCATGAACCTCGAAAAATTCACCGATCGCGCCAAGGGCTTCCTCCAGTCGGCGCAGACCGTCGCGATCCGAAACAACCATCAGCGGATCAGCCCGGAGCACATCCTGAAGGCACTGCTCGAAGATGAGCAGGGCATGGCTGCCGGACTGATCCAGGCCGCAGGCGGCGATGCCAGGCGTGCCGCGAGCGAGATCGATACCGCTCTCTCCCGCGTCCCCGCCGTCACCGGCGGCGGCGCGCAACAGGCGCCCGGCCTCGACAATGACGCTGTGCGCCTGCTCGATCAGGCAGAGCAGATCGCCACCAAGGCCGGCGACAGCTTCGTCAGCGTGCAGCGCATGCTGCAGGCGCTGCTTCTTGCCTCCACCACCAATGCCGGCCGCGCGCTTGCCGCTGCGGGGGTAAAGCCCGACGCGCTCAACGCCGCGATCAACCAGCTGACCGGCGGTCGCTCTGCCGACACCGCGGGCGCCGAGGACCGCTACGACGCGCTCAAGAAATTCGCACGCGACCTGACGCAAGCGGCCAAGGACGGCAAGCTCGATCCGGTGATCGGCCGCGACGAGGAAATCCGCCGCACCATCCAGATCCTCGCGCGCCGCACCAAGAACAATCCGGTTCTGATCGGCGACCCCGGCGTCGGCAAGACCGCGATCGCCGAAGGCCTCGCCTTGCGCATCGCCAATGGCGACGTGCCGGACACGCTCAAGGACCGTGCGCTGATGTCGCTCGACATGGGCAGCCTGATCGCGGGCGCGAAATATCGCGGCGAGTTCGAGGAGCGCCTTAAGGGCGTGCTCGACGAGGTGAAGGGCGCCGACGGCCACGTCATCCTGTTCATCGACGAGATGCATACGCTGATCGGCGCGGGCAAGGGCGAGGGCGCGATGGACGCCGGCAATCTGCTCAAGCCCGCACTCGCCCGTGGCGAGCTGCATTGCATCGGCGCGACCACGCTCGACGAGTACCGCAAGCATGTCGAGAAGGATCCCGCACTCCAGCGGCGGTTCCAGCCAGTGTTCATCGGCGAGCCGACGGTCGAGGATACGATCTCGATCCTGCGCGGATTGAAGGAGAAGTACGAGCTGCACCACGGCGTGCGCATCACCGACAGCGCGCTGGTATCCGCGGCGACGCTCTCCAACCGTTACATTTCCGACCGCTTCCTGCCCGACAAGGCGATCGACCTGATGGACGAGGCCGCGTCGCGCATCCGCATGGAGGTGGAGAGCAAGCCCGAGGAAATCGAGACGCTCGACCGCCGCATCATGCAGCTCCAGATCGAGCGCGAGGCGCTCAAGAACGAGAAGGACGACGCCTCGAAGGAGCGGCTCGCGACGCTGGAAGGCGAGCTCGCCAATCTCGAACAACAGTCGGCCGAGCTGACTCAACGCTGGCAGGCCGAGAAGGACAAGATCGCGGGCGAAGCGAAGCTCAAGGAGCAGCTCGACGCCGCCAATCTTCAGTTGGAGCAGGCGCAGCGCGCAGGCGACCTCGCGAAGATGGCCGAACTGAACTACGGCACCATTCCCGCGCTCAAGAAGCAGATCGCCGATGCCGAAGCAGCTACCGGCCCCGCGATGCTGCGCGAGGAGGTCACCGCCGACGATATCGCCGCGGTGGTCAGCCGCTGGACCGGTATCCCCGTCGACCGCATGCTCGAAGGCGAGCGCGAGAAGCTGCTCGCGATGGAAGAGACGCTGGGCAAGCGCGTGATCGGCCAGCAGGCGGCGGTGAAGGCGGTCTCGACCGCGGTGCGCCGCAGCCGCGCCGGCCTTCAGGATCCCAACCGCCCGCTCGGTTCCTTCCTGTTCCTCGGCCCGACCGGCGTCGGCAAGACCGAGCTGACCAAGGCGCTCGCCGAATTCCTGTTCGACGACAGCGCGGCGATGGTCCGCATCGACATGAGCGAATTCATGGAGAAGCACTCGGTCGCCCGCCTGATCGGCGCCCCTCCCGGCTATGTCGGCTATGAGGAAGGCGGCGTGCTCACCGAAGCCGTTCGCCGCCGCCCCTATCAGGTCGTGCTGTTCGACGAGGTGGAGAAGGCGCATGGCGATGTCTTCAACATCCTGCTCCAGGTGCTCGACGACGGCCGCCTCACCGACGGACAGGGTCGCACGGTCGATTTCACCAACACGATCATCGTGCTGACCTCGAACCTCGGCAGCCAGTATCTGACTCAACTCGACGAGGGGCAGGACGTCGCCTCGGTCGAACCACAGGTGATGGAGGTGGTCCGCGCGCATTTCCGGCCCGAATTCCTCAACCGGCTCGACGAGATCGTGCTGTTCCACCGCCTCGGCCGCAGCGAGATGGCACCGATCGTCGACATCCAGGTTGCCCGGCTCGGCAAGCTGCTCGCCGACCGCAAGATCAAGCTCGACCTGACGCCTGAGGCCCGCGACTGGCTCGGCCGCGTCGGCTACGATCCGGTCTATGGCGCGCGGCCGCTCAAACGCGCGGTCCAGCGCTACCTGCAGGATCCGTTGGCCGATGCGATCCTGCGCGGCGACGTGAAGGATGGCAGCACGGTCAAGGTCGGCGAGGGCGATGGCGAGCTGGTGCTGACCCCGGCCTGATCCGGTGGATCAGCGGGCGATGTCGAACGCGACCGTCAACCGTTCGCCAGCGTCGAATGGCAGCGTCCCGTGCCACATCAGCGACGGGAACAGCACCAGCCGCCCGGGCTTCGGCTCGACCTGCCGCAGCGGCGGCAGGTCGATGCCGAGCTCGTGCGGCGCCTCGCCAAGGGTCAGCCACCCGGCGGGCGCCGCGCCGCGCTCGGCCTCGGGCGGGACCGCCACATAGAAGGCCGAACTGAGCCAGCCCTGCGGGTGGATATGGTTGGTATGCCGCCCGCCGCCGCGGCCCGTCAGGCGGACCGACCATGCACCGGCGAAGCGCAGCCGCTCGGGCCGGTGCCTGAGCAGCGGGTGCCGCGGATCGGCGGGCGGCAGCTGCCCGACATGCGCGCGCACCGCGTTGAGGATCGCCGAACGCAGCTGGCGGATCTCGGGCTCGGCCCGCGCGAACAGCGGCCCGTCGGTCTGGGTGCCGCCGCGCACCGACTGGCCAAGTGGCGCTGCCTGCATCCCGTGCAAGGCGCGCAGGCACGCCGCCAGCGCGTTCAGATCGCCCACGGCATCGCCTAGATCATAGACGCCGACCAGCCGCGCATCGCCCTCCAGCCAATCCGCCCGCGCGTCGCCGGTCAACCGCCAGGCGATCGCGGCATAGGGCCAGAGCTGCTCCGCGTCGGCCCGTGCAAGCAATGGCTCGATCCGCGCCGCAGCAGCCTCTGCCTGCCCGGTGCGCAGCAAATGCCGGACATGGCGCACCGCATGGGCGGTGTCGGTGACGTCATGCAGCGCCGCGAACAGCCGGTCGGCGCGATCCGCCTCCCCCAGCTCGGATGCGATCACCACGTCGAACCGCTCGAACCCGACCCCCGTCGCTGCCTGGGCGCGCCGTAGTACCGCATCGGCCTCCGTGTAGCGCGACGCCTCGATCAGGATGTTGAGCAGGTCGGCCCACAACCCTGTATCCGCCGGCACCTGCGCAACCGCCGCCTCGAGCGACCGCGTTGCGCTCTCCCCGCCATCCAGCATCGTGCTGAGCCGGGCAAAGGTGGCATGGCCCGCGCGCCAAAGCGGGTTGCCGCCCAGGATCAGGTCCAGTTCCGCCACTGCCGCCGCGCCCTGCGCCTCGGCGAACTGCGCCGCAGCACGCCCGATCAGCAAGTCGGAGTCGGCGGGGGCCAATTGCTGCGCCCGCTCGAACAGAGCGAGCGCCGGGTATCCCGCCTCAAGACTGGCCTGAGCAAGCCCATGCGCCGCCTTGAGGTCATTCGGCGCAAGCTGCGCCGCCATGCCGAATGCCCGCGCGGCTTCCGCGCCGTCGCCCAGCGCACGGTGCATCAGTCCCAGCACATGCCACAGCCGGACATTGCCGCGATGCCGTGCCAGAGCCGCGGTAAGGAGCGGCACGCCCTCTTCCGCTCGGCCGGAATCGCGCGCGTCGATCGCGGCACTGATCGCCAGTTCGGGGTCATCGGAAAGCATGACGCCTTCCTGCCAGTCTCAACTACGACACGCAAAGAAAAGGGGGCGGACCGAAGCCCGCCCCCAATTCTGTCTTCGATACGTTCGCCTTAGAACTTCAGGCGAGCCGCGATCGTGAAGGTACGGCCGACCGCGTCGTAGAGCGACGGGAAGGTGTTCGCGTTGTTGAACGCGGTACCGCCGATCGTCGCGCCGACAACGGGCGGATCCTTGTCGAACAGGTTGTCGACCGAGAAGTTCAGCGACAGATTGTCGTTGACCTGCGCAGCGACCGCCAGATCGAAGTAGTTGTACGCGGGGATCCGCTCATAGGCATCGAAGATGCCCGCGGGGTTCGGACCACCGGTCATCGTGGCACCCGGAACCAGCGTGGCGTTGAACGGCTCGAGCTTGACGGACGAGAGGTGCGTCCAGCTCAGCGAGACGTCGAACGGACCCGACGAGTAGGTCAGACGGCTGTTCCACTTCCACTCCGGACGCGGGTTGGTGCAGCTCGTGCTGTAGTAACCCGTGCAGTCGCGGTTGATCGAGACCGGCGGCAGCGTCGATGCCTGGAAGTGGTAATAGTCCAGCCAGGTTCCGTTGAACGAGAAGCGGAGCGCGCCCGCATCGCCCAGACCGATCCGGTCGAGGTCGAGACGATAGGACAGGCCGACGTCGATACCCGCGGTCTCGATCTTGCCCAGGTTCGAACCCGCCAGGATGACGCCCGGCGTTTCACCCGCACCGTTGAGCGAGCCGTTGTTCGGGCTGCGCTTGATGAGGGCGCACAGCGGGCTCGGCGACGCCGCGGTCGAGCTGTAGCAACCGCTCAACACGTCCTGCACGGTCGCGTTGCTGATCGCGTCCTTGATGACGATGTTGAAGTAATCGACCGTCAGCGCCAGGCCCGGGATGAAGCGCGGCTGGAAGACCGCACCCAGCGTGTAGGTGTGCGCCTTTTCGACGTCGAGGTTCGGGTTGCCCGAGGTCGTGACGTTGATCTGACCCGAAGTCGGCGTCGGAATGCTACCGATCGTGCCCGCCGGTGCACCCGTCAGGATGCAGAGCGCGGTCAGGTTGGCGTTGCCGACCGGCGACGCGCCCTGGCAGGGATCCGGGTTCAGGTTGTTCAGCGCCACCACAGGCGACTGGTACAGCTCGTTGATGTTCGGCGAACGCACCGCGACCTGATACATGCCGCGGAACTTGAAGCCGTCCACGAACTCCCAGCTACCGCCGGCCTTCCACGTCGTCGAACCGCCGGTGGTGCTGTAGTCCGAATAGCGGATGCCCGCTTCGACCGTCAGGTTCTTGATGAAGGGAACGTCCTCGATCAGCGGAACGATGAGTTCGCCGAAGACTTCCTTCGCCTGAATACGGCCATAGTCACGCGGGGTGCGTGCGCCGGTACCCAGCACTTCGCCCTGGATCTGCGAGGGATTGTCAGGCTGGCTGAGCGCCGAAAGCGTGCGCTGCTCGACACCGAACGAGAACGCGATCTTGCTGTCCGCGAACGGGCTGGCGAGACCGAACAGATCCCCGGCGACGTTCGCACCGACCACGCTCTGCTTCACCGTACGGCGGATCATCGCGTCGAGATCGATGAACGCCAGCATCTGCGGCGTGATCGAGCCCAGCGGACCGAACAGGTTGATCGGAACGCAGGCATTGCTCGTGTCGAAGCAGACCGGGTTACCGGCACCGTCGCGACGCGCCAGGATCGCCTGCTGCAGGCGCGAATACGAACCCCAGTTCTCGCGAGTCTGGTTCTGCGTGGTTTCGCCATACTGGGCGAACACGTTGTACTTCAGGCCCGGCATGATCTCGCCGCGCAGGCCGAAGTCGACCTGGAACATGTTCGTGTCGACCTGGTTGCCGCGCGCGCCGAACTCGACCATGCGGCGGCCGGGCGACAGCGTGATCTCACGATGGTTGGGATCGCTGCGCGACGTCGAGGTGGCTGCCGCGTTGCACTGCGCTGCGGTGAGCGGCTGAACGCCGGCGACGCCGGTGTTCCAGTCGAGCATGCAGAGCTGGTTGCGCGCCGCGGTGGTCAGATAGGGATTGCTCAGCGGCACGATGAACGGGTTGCTGAACGTACCGGTCGAGGCGAGCTGGATGCGCGCCGAGTTCCGGGTGAACATCGCCGTCGTATAGGCTTCGATGCCGTCGGTGATCTCATAGCGCGCCTTGGCATAGGCGTTGAAGCGCTCGAGCGGTGCCTGGATGTACTGGAATTCGTTGGTGTTATAGGTGTCCGACTGCAGCGCCGAGCGGAACGCGCCCAGCGCCGGGTCATAGACCGCACCGAAGTTGCTGGCGGCCAGGCCCATCGCGGCGTTGTCGTTGCCCTGCAGGATCGTCGGCACCGCGGCGGTCGCGCCCTGGAAGTTGCCGTTGGCGATCGAGCGCGGGAAACGGCCGACTTCGCGGTTGGTCGAGAAGACCGGTGCGCGATCGGTGTAGCCGAGTGCGAGAACCACGTTGCCGCGGTCGTCGTCGAAGCCGGCGCCGATCACGATGTCTGCGCGGAACTGGCGACCGTCACCGCGCTCCGCGATGCGGTACGAAGCCGAGGCGTCGATGCCGCGGAAGTCGCGCTTGGTGACGAAGTTCACAACGCCCGCAACGGCGTCGGCGCCGTACACGGTCGAAGCACCGCCGGTCACCACATCGACCTTCTCGACCAATGCGATCGGAATGTTGTTGAGGTCGGTAAAGCCGTCGAGGCCGAACGGCACGATGCGGCGGCCGTCGAGCAGCACCAGCGTGCGCTGCGAGGTGTTGGTGCCGGCCGAGTTCAGGCCGCGAAGATCGACGGTCGACGAACCGTCACCGCCGTTGTTGACCGACGGGCCAAGCGCCGGGCGAACCGCGGGCAGGTCGCGCAGCAGGTCTT
>Ga0247823_10000061_pt1 | contig 77933 bp, 73 predicted proteins | sample 13C_PalmiticAcid_2_FD_192426 | JGI IMG/M metagenome (GOLD analysis project Ga0247823, IMG submission 192426) | Soil microbial communities from agricultural site in Penn Yan, New York, United States - 13C_PalmiticAcid_Day30 | ecosystem: Environmental > Terrestrial > Soil > Agricultural land... | reverse complement strand
GATACGTCGAACCCTCCCAGCCAGGCCGGGAGGGTTCGACGTATCGAGATCCTCCCCCTGAAGGGGGAGGTGGCCCGTAGGGCCGGAGGGGGAAGCGGCTGCTGATGCGCCGCTGGTACTTCCCCCTCAGTCGCTTCGCGACAGCTCCCCCTTCAGGGGGAGCATCTTCGACGACCTTACTTCTTCACCCAGCCGCCGCCGAGCGGCTTCCAGTACTGGCCGGCGGCCAGGCGGGCGTAGAGCTGCTTGGCGGTGGCCTGGCCGGCGGCGTCGGCGGTGACGCCGGTCTTGGCGGCGGTGTCCTTGTAGACGGCCGCGCGGCCGGTGTTGATCTCGGCCACGGCGGCGCGCAGGTCGGCGTCGCCGCCCGACACGATGCCGAGGAAGCCGTCGGCCTGCTCACCGACCGTGCCGGCGGCCTTGGCGGAATCAACGGCGGCCTTGGCGGCGGCCGACTGGGCCATCACGGGGGCGGTGGCGACCGCGCCCAGGGCGGCGGCGATGGCCAAAACCGTCATCGTCTTGCGGATCATGGCGGTCTCCTTGCTTAGAACAGGTTCGGGTTCTGCTGGATCAGCGTCTGGACTTCCTTGTCCAGCCGCACTCGCACGTCGGCGTCCAGCTTGGCGTAGATGTTGATCGGATCGACCTTGACGCGGACGGTCGGGGTGCAGGCCGCAAGGCCTCCCGCCGCCAGCAGGGTCGCGATCAGGACGCGCTTGTGCATGGCTTTGTCTCCAATTCGGGGATTAGGTTGCGCGGTCACGGCTGAACCGGCGCTGAACGGCGTGTTTCCTCGGTCTCTTCCGCGAAACGACGACCCCAGGCGGCCAGAAGCTCGTCGAAATTGAGCGAGGTGTCGAGGGTCAGGTCCACCGGCGTCTTGGCCGGCAGCGGGATCCGCCGCTGGAAGGCCTTGCCGCGGATCAGCTCCAGAATGCCCACCCGGGCCTTCTCGGCCACCTTCGGATCGTGCTCGCCCTTGATGTGGAACAGCATGCCCAGGCGCCCGTTCGGCGTCGAGCTGACGCCCGCCTCCAGGGTGTCGAAGGCCAGGTTCTCCATGGCCTGGTAGGCGAAGTCCTGGATGGCGTTGACCGGCGCGTCGGCGGCCGGCTGGTTGTTGGGATTGCCCGGGCTGTCGCTCTCGCCCTGGTTGGCCTCGACGCCGGTCAGGGCCTCGCGGGCGATCGAGATGCGGCCGGGCTTGATGGCGGCGAGCTTGCCGTCCAGCAGCTTGAAGCCCTTGTCGCTGAACTGGAACGGCAGGCGGCCCGAGACCACCGCGTCCAGCTTGACCTTCTCGGCCAGGGTCGAGCCGGCGGTCAGTTCGCCCAGGTCCAGGCCGTCGATGACGATGACGCCGCTGATCGGGCCGCCGTTCAGCGGCACGTCCACGGGCTCGATCGAGATCTTGCCCTTGGCGGCCGTCAGGCTGGCCTCGCTGACCTTCAGCGAGGTGGCGCCCAGGGTGAACACCGCGCCCACGGCCTCCAGCGGCACGATGGAGTCGATGCGGGTGATCTTGAGGCTCTGGTCGGGGGCGCTGGTCAGCGGGGCCAGGCTGTCGAACTTCACGTCGCCGGCCAGGGTCGCCACGAAGCCCAGCGGGCTGGCGCGGAAGTCGAGCCCCTGCGTCGAGACCTCGCCGCTGCTGGTCACGCCCTTGTCGGTCCAGTCGAAGCGGCCCTTGAAGCTGGCCTTGCCCTCGGCCTCGCTGGCGAAGGCGGCCATCGGGCTGACCGCCACCGGCTGCAGGCCCGCCTCCTTGGTGAAGACGATGTTGGAGGCGTCGATCAGCGCCGAGCCGCGACCGCTCTCCACACCGTGGCGGATATCGATGCGGCCCAGGGCGAAACCGCTGGCGGTGCCGACATCGACGCCGCCGCTCCACACGCCCGAGGCCAGGTTGAGCCGCCCGGTCGCCTTGACCGGCTCGAAGCGCTTGGCCGAGGCGGCGTCGATCAGCCGGCCTTCGGTCAGCCGCACCTCGGCGCGGTCGAAGCCCTGCCCCCCGCCGACGAAGGTCCCGGCCACGCCCTCGGCCTTGGCTTCGGCGGCCGTGATCGTCCCGCGTCCGTTGGCGAAGCGGGCCTGGGCCTCCCAGCGACCGTTCGCGACCCGCACCAGCGGCGCGGCGACGGGGCAGAGGTCGAGCGCGATGTCCTGGATCGGCCGCTCGCCGGCCTCGCCCGCCTCGATGGCCGCCACCGTGACCGGCGTGCAGCCGGAGAGGCGGAAATCGAAAACGCCGCCGGCGGCGCGCGCCTGGCCCTTGATCGTGGCGCTGATCCCCTCGGCCGGCGGCACGTCAAGCTTGCCGGCCAGGGTGACGGGCGAGGCGAAACCCCGCGCATCGGCCCGCCAGTCGCTCGCCGTCAAGGTCAGCTCGGGCAGGCCGCCGCCGCCCAGCGCCAGGGTCGCGGCCCCGCGCGAGACGCCGTGCAGGCTTTCCATCAGCCGCCCGCCGCCGGGGGTCAGGGTCGCCTTGGCGCCGCTGGCCGCCGCCAGGGTCACGGGCTTGCCGGCGAAGGCGGCCACGCGGCCCTCGCCGATCTCCAGCCGCAGGTCGTCGGCGTCGAGCGAGAAGTCGGCCAGGGCCTTGCGCGCCGCCGCCGCGTATTCGGGGCTGGGCAGGCCGACGGTCAGGCGTTCGGCGTCGGGGGCGGCCACCGCCCCGTCGGCACCGGCCCGGCCGGCCAGGGTCAGGCTCAGGGTCTCGCCCGCCTGGAAGCGCCCCTTGGCGTCCAGCACCAGGGCCGACAGCCCCAGGCCGTCGCGCGCCGCGCGACCGACGCCGGCGGCCACCTGGATCGGACCCGACACGCTCATCGGACGGCCCTTGGGCGCGCTGAACACGAAGGTCTTGGACTTGATGTCGACGGCCGTGCGGGTCAAGGCCGCGCCGCCGGCCACTGCCCGCTCGGCCGTGCCGCGCAGGCGCGCCGGCCCCAGCACCCGCGCGCCGGCCTTGTCGAAATCCACTCGCAGGGCGTCGCTGTCGAGTTCGGCGATGAAGCTGCGGGCCTCCAGCCCCGGCGCCACCAGCCGTCCGGCCCGGGCCTGGCCCGACAGCCGCGCGGCCGCGCCGCCCTGCGTGAAGTTGCCGGCCACCAGTCCCGCCAGGGTCAGGCGGGTCTCGACGTCGTCGAGGCTGGTCTCGCCGGCCCGAAGGCCCTGGGCCTTGATCGACAGCTTGACGTCGGCCGGCCCCGTGGCCGCCAGCCGCTTGAGGTCGGGATAGGCGACGTCGGCCTCGACCCGGGCGTCGGCGCCCTCCAGGTCGACCTGCTCGGCGTCGAGGGCGTCGATCTGCGCCCGGGCGTCCACCGACAGCCGGTCGCCGCGCTTGCGGGCCTTCAGCATCGCCCCGCGCAGCTCGACCTGCAGGTCGCCGGTGGCGTAGCGCATGGCCGCGACCGCCGCGTCCAACCGCAGCAGCTGGCCGTCGTCGAGGCTGGCATCGCCGGTCAGGCGGGCCACGCCCCCCGGGGTCTGCAAGGTGACGCGGGCGTCCTCGACCAGCACGGCCGGCCCGCCTTCCTTCTCCTCGCCGGGTGACTTCAGCGCCTCGTCGATCAGCGGCTGCAGCTTGCCGAAGGTCAGCTTTTGGCCGTCATAGCTCGCCCGCAGGCGCGGGCTGGTGATGCGTACGGCCCGCGTATCGATGGCGAACGGCCCGCCCGACCACGGGGCCTGCAGGTCGTAGGCCACCTCGATGCGCCTGGCCGAGAAATAGGGATCGTTCTTGGGGCCCAGCCGGATCGAGCCGGCGAAGCCGGACGCATCCAGGCTCTCGACCGAGATCAGGCCCTCGATGCCACGCTCGGCCAGCCACGCTTCGGCCAGCGCCTGGCTGATCTCGCGCCGGCCGGCATAGGCCGACATGCCCAGGGCGATGAACGCCATCATGGCGAACGACGCCGCCTCCAGCCCCGCATCGGCCAGCGCGGCCTTGCTCAGGCGCGGGCTCCGCGCGGGCTTGGCGGGTTTCTTGACGGAATCGGGGTCGGCGTGCGGCTCGGCCATCGGCCGCACCATGCCGCAAGCCGTGGCGTTTGTGAGGCCTGAGTTCGAGAAAAGTCTGGAAAGCGACGGTTGGGAAATATTCCCGCGGGCGCGGCGCGCGTCACCGCCGCCGCACAACCCTTAAAAGATTGTTTTATTTTTTCCAATCTCAGGTAGATTATAGCGACATATTCGTCGGGGGGCGAGAATGTGGCGACCAGCCATCTTGTGCGCGTTCTTGATCGCGGGCTTGGCGGGATCCGACGCCGGGCCAGGCTTCAGCACCGCTAGCGCCCACGACTGCCAAGACAAGATCGGTCTCAAGGACTGGAACCCGGCGCTCGGGAAAGCCATCCAGGCCCGACTGAAGGCTCGCGGCTACTATCGCGGCCCGATCGACGGCAAGCTTGGCCCCAAGAGCAGGGCCGCGATGGATGCGTTCCGTACGGAGCGCGGCATGGTCGCCGACCATCGCCTGCACGCCGATTTCATGAAGGAACTTCTCGGCGTCGAAATGGAGCTCGACGACTGGCAGGACCAATACGCCCTGCTCGCGGAACTCGGCATCCCCAGGGAGGCGTCGCCGACGCCCAACCCCTGCCAAGACCTCTACAGCGGCAGGGACCCGGAGCCCACGAACTGATGGCGCAGCCGCTCGCAACCGCGCCGGCCGGCGCGCCCGAAGCCAAGGCCTGCCGATACTGCGCCTCCCCCCTGCTGCCCGGCTCGGTCCTGTGCACCGCGTGCAACCAATGGCAGGAGCTGCGCTACCAGTTTCGGCCGGCGCTGACCCCCGCCGCGATCCTGTCGGTGCTCACCACGACGGTTCCGGTGCTCGTCCTGGCGCTGGCCTTCTTCAAGACCACGCTGCAGGACCCAGGATCGTCGGTGAAGACCAGCGTCCTGGTCTGCACTCGGCAAGACGTCCTGCTCACCGTGTCCAACACCGGCAACCGCTCGGCCGTGCTCATCGACGGCACGGTGACGATGCGCGACGGCGCCTCGGCCGAGCCGGCGATCCGCCACCTGCGCCGCGACGACCTGCCCATGGTGCTGAAACCGGGCGACCCAAGGCCGCTGTCCCTGGCGATGCAGTTCGCTCCCCCGCTCAACGCCAAGGCGCCGATGCCTCAGAAGCCAATCGAGGGCCGCAAGTGCACCTACGAGATCGTCATGAACATCGTCGACTTCAAAGGCGAGAAGCGCACCGCGCCGGGCCAGACCTGCCAATGTCCCTGAACGCCCGCCTCAAGCCGGCGCTGATCGCTTTCGGCGTGCTTCTTGCGATGTCGATCCAGCCCCAGGCCCCGGCGCAGGCCCAGGCCTCGACCCCGCTGTCGGTGTTCCTGGCGCATGTCCGGCCGGTCGACGAGGCCTCGCGCTCGGGCCTGAAGACCTGGACCGACGTCTTCGCTCGGGACATCGACATTGCCGTGCGCAACGCTTCGACCACGAGCTTCGCCACCACGCGGTTCGAGCTGATCAGGAGCGAGGTTTCGCAACCGCCAACGCTCCCGGAGCTGAGGGTCATGCAGCACGGGACACGATCGATCTATGTGGCCAACTCGCTCGGCGCGGCCGGCGTCAACGGGGCCACGCGCGTATCCAGCATGGTCTATCTGGGCGACCTCAAAGGCGACCTGCAAGAGCCCTACATCCAGATCGACCAGTCGGTGAGGACCGCCGACTATACCGCCCAGAAGGACGCACTGACGGTCCTGACGCTCTACGCCCTGGCCAATGAAGCCCACCGCCTGGGTCGAACGCCCGCCTCGTGCCGCCTGCTCCAGCGGGCCTCGACCGTCGCCCGGGGAATCGACCTGCAGCGCATGCGGCTCAACGCCGTAAATGAGGCCTTGGCCAAGTCTGGCCGCCTACGGTGCTGAGCCCGGCCATGAACCTTCGCGCTCTTGCGGCCTTGGCCGCCACCCTGATCGCCTGGCCGACCTTCGGTTCGGCCGGGGAGGCCATGCCCAGGAAGACCCTCCGAAGTCCTTCCACCGCGGTGGTCGCGACGACTGGCGACGAACCCAATGTCCTCGTCGCGGTTCCCAACCTGCCAGAAGGCGAACTCGGCGTGCAGATCGCCGCGCTGTTCAACCTCCAGGTCTGGAGAACCTTGAGACGGGCCCCCACGCCCCCGGGCGTGAGCTTCGGCTCGGCCACGGCGATCTGGTCTCATCCGGAAGATCCTACGGTCTCGACCGCCCAGGCCGCCGACGACGTCGCCGAGAGGCTGGCCGCGCAGATGGTCCTGTGGGGCGTGGCCCACCGTTATGGCGACGGGGTCGTCGTCGACATGAACCTGACCATCGCCGACGAGGCCGTACGACGCCGCCGCCCGAGCGCGGCCGAGTGGAGCATCCAGATCGAGGATCGCAGGCTGTCGCTGATGCTGCCGGAGGGCGTCTATTCGTTCGCCCCGGTCGTCCTGTCGCAGCGGAGCGTGCAAACCTATTCCAGCCCCTCGGCCCTCCAGCTCTGCCAGGCCAGGAGGCTGCCCTGCCGGGGACCTCGCGTGGAAGGCGGCATGGAGGCGAAACTGCACGACGGCCCCTGGTCGCGCGTCAAGCTCAAGCGCAACGACCAGATCGGCTGGATATACGTTCCGCCGCTTGAAAACCGGCCGGATCCGGCCGATTTCACCAGCGGCATGGTCTGTTACTATCGCGGCGACTTCATCAGGGCGGCCGAGTTCTTCGAGAGGGTCGCGGCCTCCCCGGCCAGCGGCGAGCTCATCCGCTCCGAAGCCGCCGCTCTCCATGTCGCCGCCCTGGCCCGCTCGGCAGGCGACGACGTGCCGAACGCGCTGCTGCGCTACCGCGGGCAGAACCTGGAGTCGCTGAAACTGCACCAGGCGGCCGTGATGTACTATCTGGCGCGATGGCGCGCACTGGCTTTGGAAGCCGCCCGTCCCGTCATTGGCGATCAACCGCCCCCGCCCGCCGGGCTGCTGTCGGACGAAGCGCTCGGCGCCGCGGCGCACCACTTCAGGGCGACGGCTGCCTATCTCGACAGGGACGATCCCTGGCGGAAGGGCGTCGAACGGATCATGCGGTCGCAGAACTTCGCGCCTCCGCTCTGGTTCCGCCTGCCTCAGCGCAATTCGGCATCCTCGCCGTGACGCGGCCCTAAACCGCCTTGAACCCCAGCACCTGCTGCATGTCGTAGATCCCCGGCGCCTTGCCTTGCGCCCACACGGCGGCGGCCACCGCGCCGCGCGCGAACAGGCCCCGGTCGATGGCCGAGTGGGCGATGGTCAGGCTTTCGCTCTCGCCGGCGAAGATCACGCTGTGCTCGCCGATGATGCCGCCGCCGCGCACCACCGAAAAGCCGATCGAGCCTTCCTTGCGCGGACCGGTGACGCCGTCGCGGGCGCGGTCCTCGACCTCGGAGAGCACGACGCCGCGCCCCTCGGCGGCCGCCTGGCCCAGCATCAGGGCCGTGCCCGAAGGCGCGTCGATCTTGCGCTTGTGATGCGCCTCGAAGACCTCGATGTCCCAGTCGCTGGCCGGCAGGGCGGCGGCGGCCTGGCGCACCAGGCCCATCAGCATGTTGACGCCCAGCGAGAAGTTGCCCGAACGCACGATGGTCACCTTCTGGGCCGCCTTCTCCAGGCGCGCGTCCTGCTCGGCCGTGAAGCCGGTCGAGCCGATCACCAGCGCGATCCCGCCGCCCGCCTGGGCGATGGTCTCGGCCAGGGCCACCGACGCCTCGGGGATGGTGAAGTCGATGATCGCCTGGGCCTGGGCCAAAGCGCTTTCCAGCGCCATCAGCCCCTCGCCTTCCGCGCCCGGACGGTCGAAACGGGCCACGGCGGTCGCGTCGGCGCGGCCCTCGAGGGTGGCGGAGACGGCCTTGCCCATGCGGCCCAGGGCTCCGGCGACGGCGATCCGAACGGGGGACTGGGACACGGGGTTTTCTCCACGAAACTTGCGCCGCGCCTCGTCGCCCACCCCCTCTCCGGGGTCAACGGATTTATCCGGCGAGCTTCCGTAGCGGGAGCGAGCACGGAACCGCAAACCTTTGCCCAACAAGCGTTTGTACCGGTACCATTTGATATTGTCCGGTTGTAGCGCCGATCCCCCGTCGCTAGGCTGGTCTGTGCATAAGGACGCGTCGCATCGTTCGGCGGGTCCATTTCAACTGGCTACGCAGGACAGGAAACGCCGCCATGAGCGACGCGGAACGCAAGACCTTCACCGACGCGGAGGCCCTGGCCTTCCACCGCTATCCCCAGCCGGGAAAGCTGGCGGTCACCCCCACCAAGCCGATGGCGACCCAGCGTGACCTGTCGCTCGCCTACTCGCCCGGCGTGGCCGTGCCGGTGCACGCCATCGCCGCCGATCCCGACATGGCCTACGAGTACACCTCCAAGGGTAACCTGGTGGCGGTGATCTCCAACGGCACCGCGATCCTGGGCCTGGGCGACCTGGGGGCCCTGGCCTCCAAGCCGGTGATGGAAGGCAAGAGCGTCCTCTTCAAGCGCTTCGCCGACGTCGACTCCATCGACATCGAGGTCACCACGAAGGACGCCGACGAGATCATCACCGTCGTCAAGAACATCGGCGTCACCTTCGGCGGCATCAACCTGGAAGACATCAAGAGCCCCGAGTGCTTCCGCATCGAGACCGAGCTGCAGGAGCTGCTCGACATCCCGGTGTTCCATGACGACCAGCACGGCACCGCCATCATCTGCGCCGCCGGCCTGATCAACGCCTGCCACATCACCGGCAAGAACCTGGCCGACATCAAGGTGGTGCTGAACGGCCCCGGCGCGGCCGGCATCGCCTCTATGGACCTGATCAAGGCCATGGGCGTGCGCCCCGAGAACGTCATCGCCTGCGACAGCAAGGGCGTGCTCTATCGCGGCCGCACCGACGGCATGAACCAGTGGAAGAGCGCCCACGCCGTCGACACCGACAAAAGGACACTCGCCGAAGCCGTCCAGGGCGCCGACGTGCTGCTCGGCCTGTCGGCCAAGGGCGCCTTCACGCCGGAGATGATCGCCAGCATGGCGGCCAATCCGGTGATCTTCGCCATGGCCAATCCGGATCCCGAGATCACGCCGGAGGAGGTGCACCGCGTGCGCCCCGACGCGATCATGGGCACGGGCCGCAGCGACTATCCCAACCAGGTCAACAACGTCCTGGGCTTTCCCTACATCTTCCGCGGCGCGCTGGACGTGCGCGCCCGCCGCGTCAATCACGAGATGAAGATCGCCTGCGCCCAGGCCCTGGCGATGCTGGCCCGCGAAGACGTGCCCGACGAGGTGGCCGCCGCCTACCACGGCCGCCAGCTGAAGTTCGGCCCCGACTACATCATCCCCTCGGCCTTCGACCCGCGCCTGATCTGGTACGTGCCGCCGTTCGTGGCCCAGGCGGCCATGGACACCGGCGTGGCCCGCAAGCCGATCGCCGACATGGAGGCCTACCGCCAGAGCCTGGCCCAGCGCCTCGACCCCACCGCCGGCTTCCTGCAGAAGATCGCCGGCTCGGTGCTGGCCAAGCCCAAGCGCATCGTCTTCGCCGAAGGTGAAGAACCCAGCGTCATCCGCGCCGCCTACGCCTTCCAGACCGGCGGCTACGGCAAGGCCATCCTCTGCGGCCGCGAGAACCTGGTGCACGAGAACATGAAGCTCGTGGGCCTGGATCCCGAGACCGCCGGCATCGAGATCCACAACGCGCGCCTTTCCGACCGCAATCCCGACTATGTCGACGCCCTCTACGCCCGGCTCCAGCGCCAGGGCTTCCTCAAGCGCGACGTCCAGCGGCTGATCAACCAGGACCGCAACAGCTTCGCCGCCTCGATGGTGACGATGGGCGAGGCCGACGGCATGGTCACCGGCGTCACCCGCAGCTTCGACCAGGCGCTCGACGAGGTTCTGCGTGTCGTAGACCCCGCGCCCGGCGGCCGGATCATGGGCATGTCGGTGGTGCTGGCCAAGGGCCGCACCATCTTCGTGGCCGACACCAACGTCACCGAATTGCCCGACGCCGACGAGCTGGTCGAGATCGCCTGCGAGGCCGCCTCGGCCGTCACCCGCCTGGGCTTCAAGCCGCGCGTGGCCTTCATGAGCTACTCCACGTTCGGCAACCCCATGGGCGAGCGCTCCGACAAGGTGCGCCAGGCCGTGGCCACGCTGGACGAGATGGGCGTCGAGTTCGAATACGAGGGCGAAATGCCCCCCGAACTGGCCCTCGACCCCGAAAAGCGCCTCGCCTACCCGTTCATGCGCCTGACCGACAGCGCCAACATCCTGATCATGCCGGCCATCCACGCCGCCTCGATCTCGACAAAGCTCGTCCAGTCGCTGGGCGGCGCCACGGTGATCGGCCCGGTGCTGCTGGGGCTCTCCAAGTCGGTGCAGATCTGCCCGCTGGGGGCCTCGGTGTCGAAGATCCTCAACATGGCGATGATGGCCGCTTACGACCAGCCGGTGGAGGCGGGGGCGTAGCCCCCAAACCCTCTCCCGGAGGGAGGGGGAGGGGTTACGGTGTCTGCCGGCGCGCCAAGATCCTCCCCCTGAAGGGGGAGGTGGCCCGGAGGGCCGGAGGGGGAAGTGCCCGATGAGGTCGGTGCATCCCCCATATCAGCAATCCCTTCCCCCTCAGTCGCTCCGCGACAGCTCCCCCTTCAGGGGGAGCATCCGGGCCGCGACGCGAGAATTGGCCCTTTCACCTCATGCGCGAACGGGGCCATGATATCGCTCCCGTCGCCTGCTCCTCTCGGAGACCGCCCGGACCGATGATCGATACGGTCTCTCCCAGCCTGACCACGGCGCTGATGCACGCGCCGATGGGGATCGCCATCTTCGACCGGTCGATGCGGTATCTCGCCCACTCGGCCCAGTACCTGACCGACCAGGGCCTGCCGGCCGACCTGCCGCTGCTGGGGCGCGTGCACTACGAGGTGTTCCCCGAGATCCCCCGCTACTGGCGCGACCTGCACGCGCGGGTGCTGAACGAGGGGGTCGAGCTGCGCGAGGACGGCGGCGACCGCTATGTCGACCGCCACGGCCGGGTCGAGTGGATCCGCTGGTCGATGGCTCCCTGGCGCACCGACGAAGGCGCGGTCGGGGGCCTCGTTCTCTATACCGAGGTGGTCACCGCCGCCGTCGAGGCCCGCCTGCGGCTGGAGGCGGCCGAGGCCCGCTACAAGGCGGTGTTCGAACAGGCGGCCATGGGCGTGGCGCGGATCTCGCCGCGCGGGGTGTTCCTCGAGGTCAACGACCGCTTCTGCGCCATCACCCGCCGCACCCGCGAGACCCTGGCGGCCGGCAACGCCGCCGAGCTGATCGCGCCGCAGGACCTGCCGGGCGCGCAGGCCCACGTGCGGGCCCTGCTGGCTGGCCGGCTCGACACCTACGCCGCCGAGCGCCGGCTGATCGCCGGCGATGGCGAGCTGCTGTGGATCCGCCTGAACGTCTCCAAGGTGCAGCCGCGCGGGGGGCTGGCCTATCTGGTGGCGATCATCGCCGACATCACCGCCCGCAAGGCGGTCGAGGCCGAGCAGGAGCGCCACCGGGGCCAGCTGCGCCTGCTGATCAACGAGCTGAACCACCGCGTGAAGAACACCCTGGCCACCGTCCAGTCGATGGCCGCCCAGACCCTGCGCAACGAGCCAGACCCCGTCACCGCCTTCGAGAAGTTCGAGCTGCGGCTGCTGGGCCTGTCGCTGGCCCACGACGTGCTGACCCGCGAGAGCTGGCACGGCGCGGACCTTTGCGAGGTGGCGCAGAGGGCCCTGGCGCCGTTCACCGCCGCGGCCGGCCGGGTGTCGGTGGCCGGGCCGCCGTGCTTCCTGCCGCCGGGCGGGGCGCTGACCATGTCGCTGGTGTTCCACGAACTGGCCACCAACGCCCTGAAGTACGGGGCGCTGTCCAATCTGGACGGCTCGGTGGCCGTGGCCTGGAGCTTCGACCAGGCCAGCCGCGCCCTGTCGCTGACCTGGACCGAGACCGGCGGCCCCAGGGTCGAGGCGCCGCCCACCCGGCGCGGCTTCGGCTCGCGGCTGATCGAGCGCAGCCTGCGCGGCGAGCTGCGCGGCCAGGTCAGGATGGAGTGGCGCGAGGAGGGCCTGGTCTGCCGGCTTGAAGCCGTCGCGCCCCTGCCCACCCCGCCCTCGCCCGAGCTCGGCGTCGTCGCCAGCCTGGACGAACGGCGCTAAGAGCGCGGCTGGGCCGAGTTCTAGGAGTCTCCATCTATGCAGCTGTCCGACCAGATCGTCCTCGTCACCGGCGCCGGCCGTGGCCTGGGGGCCGAGATCGCCCGCGCCTTCTCCCGCCAGGGGGCGCGCGTCGTCGTCAACTACCGCGCCAGCAAGGACGCGGCCGAGGCTCTGGCCGCCGAGCTGGGCGGGCCCGGGCGCGCCATCGCCGTCCAGGCCGATGTCGCCGACCGCGCCGCCGTCGAGGCCATGCTGACCGCCGCCAAGCAGGCCTTCGGCGGCCCCGTGACCACCGTGGTCAACAACGCCCTGGACTACAGCTTCAACGGCGACGCCCGCGCGCACCTGGCCAGCATCGCCTGGGAGGACTTCGAGAAGCAGAACCTCACCGTGCTGAAGGGCGCGCTGAACGTCATCCAGGCCGCCGCGCCCGACATGGCCGACGCCGGTTTTGGCCGCGTCATCAACGTCGGCACCAACCTCTTCCAGAACCCAGTCGTGCCCTATCACGACTACACGGCCGTCAAGGCCGCCCTGCTGTCGCTGACCCGCACGGCCTGCGGCGACCTGGGCCCCGCCGGCATCACCGTCAACATGGTCTCCGGCGGCCTGCTGCGCGTCACCGGCGCCAGCGCCGCCACGCCCGAGCCGGTCTTCGACCTGATCGCCGGCATGACCCCGCTGCGCTCGGTCACGACGCCGGCCGAGTTCGCCGACGCGGTGCTGTTCTTCGCCAGCCCCTGGGCGCGGGCCGTGACGGGGCAGAACCTGGTGGTCGACGGGGGCCTGGTGCGGGACTGATCTCCGGATCCCTCTCTTTTTTCTCCCGTCATTCCCGCCCTTGTGGCGGGAAACCCTCTTTCAGCCGCAAGGGCAGTTGTGGCGGATCGCCGGCGATCCGCTGGCGCCTCACCTGCGAGCGGAACCAGGGGTTCCCGCCACAAGGGCGGGAATGACGGGAGTAGAAACAGAGGGAGGGAATTCGCCCCCTGCGACGCCCTGCCCTCTTGAGCGACTCGCCCCGTAGGCGGACGCTTTTCCGGTGACGCTTAGCCGTTGTCGGAGTGCTTCGATGACTTCCCGCGCGTTCGAGCTGCAGATGCTGGGCTACGGCCTGACCACGGCCAACATCTGCTACCACCTGCCCGACCACCCGCACCTGCTTCAGCTCTATGTCTGGCAGGAGTACGACCTGGCCCCCAGGTTCCCCACCCTGAAGGGCTTCCTAGACTTCTGGAGCCGCGAGCTCGACGGGGTGCTGCACTCGGTGCAGGTGGCCCACGACCGGCTGATCGGTCCGGCCGAATGGAAGGCGGTCAACGGGGTCTTCACTCTCCAGTGAACCGGGCCAGTGCAACCCGGCGGGGGTTGCGCTGGCGACTTCCCCACCGTAACTCCCCCCGATGACCACCAAGGCCAAGATCTGCGGGCTCTCGACGCCGGAGACGGTGAAGACCGCCTTCGACGGCGGCGCGGCCTATCTCGGCTTCGTCTTCTTCGCCAGGAGCCCCCGCAACGTCGAGCCCGAGACCGCCGCCCGTCTCGTGGAACCGGTGCGCGGCCGCGGCGTGCAGACGGTGGCCGTGACCGTCGACCCCGACGACGCCCTGATCGACCGGCTGATGGCCACCATGCGTCCCGACCTGATCCAGGTGCACGGCAAGGAGACCCCCAGCCGCGTGCGCGAGATCGCCCAGCGCAGCGGCGTCGGCGTCATCAAGGCCTTCTCGGTCTCCACCTCGGCCGACGTCGATCAGGCCAAGGCTTACGAGACCGTGGCCGAGCAGTTTCTTTTCGACGCCCGGCCGGTGGAAGGATCCGCCCTGCCCGGCGGCACCGGCGCAAGGTTCGACTGGAGCCTGCTGCAAGGCCGGCGATTTTCTCGCCCGCATTTCCTCGCGGGCGGCCTCGATCCCTGGAACGTGGGCGCCGCCGTGGCCGCCTCCGGGGCCCCGCTGGTGGACGTTTCCTCTGGCGTGGAACGCGGTCCGGGCCTAAAGGACCCGGCTCTGATCACGGCGTTTCTCGACGCCGTCAAACGCGCCTGACCTAACTGGAAACGCCCGTGAACGCTCCTGCCAAGCCCAATGACTGGTCCGCCTATCCCGACGCCAAGGGGCGGTTCGGCGAGTTCGGCGGCCTGTACGTGGCCGAAACCCTGATGCCGCTAGTGCTCGAGCTGGACAAGGCCTACCAGGAAGCCAAGAACGATCCGGCCTTCCAGGCCGAGCTGCGCGGCTACCTGACCCACTATGTCGGCCGCCCCAGCCCGCTCTATTTCGCCGAGCGCCTGACCCGCCACCTCGGCGGCGCCAAGATCTATTTCAAGCGCGAAGAGCTGAACCACACCGGCGCGCACAAGATCAACAACTGCATGGGCCAGATCCTGCTGGCCCAGCGCATGGGCAAGACCCGGATCATCGCCGAGACGGGCGCGGGCCAGCACGGCGTCGCCTCGGCCACCGTGTCGGCGCGCTTCGGCCTGCCCTGCATCGTCTACATGGGCGCCGTCGACGTCGCCCGGCAGAAGCCCAACGTCTTCCGCATGAACCTCCTGGGCGCCGAAGTGCGCCCGGTGACCTCGGGGGCCGCGACCCTCAAGGACGCCATGAACGAGGCCATGCGCGACTGGGTCACCAACGTCCACGACACCTACTACCTGATCGGCACCGCCGCCGGCCCGCACCCCTATCCGGCCATGGTCCGAGATTTCCAGGCGGTGATCGGCAATGAAACCCGCGAGCAGATCCAGGAACTGGAAGGCCGCCTGCCCGACGCCGTCGTCGCCTGCGTGGGCGGCGGCAGCAACGCCATCGGCATGTTCCACCCGTTCCTCGGCGACGAGAGCGTGAAGATCTACGGCGTGGAAGCTTCCGGTCATGGCCTGGACACCGACAAGCACGCCGCCTCGCTGACCGGCGGGCGTCCGGGCGTGCTGCACGGCAATCGCACCTACCTGCTGCAGGACGACGACGGCCAGATCCTCGACGCCCACTCGATCAGCGCCGGTCTCGACTATCCGGGCATCGGCCCGGAGCACTCGTTCCTGCACGACATCGGCCGGGCCCAGTACCTGACCTGCACCGACGACGAGGCGCTGAAGGCCTTCCAGCTGTGCGCCGAGCTCGAGGGCATCATCCCCGCGCTGGAAAGCGCCCACGCCATCGCCAAGCTGCCGCAGCTGGCCAAGGAGATCGGCGAGGGCGGCGTGATCGTCATGTGCCTGTCGGGCCGTGGCGACAAGGACATCTTCACCGTGGCCGACGCGCTCGGGCGCTCGATCTAAGCTCTGGCGATCTGAAGGCTTCCATGACCAAAGACCGCATCGACCGCCGTTTCGCGGCGCTGAAGGCTGAAAACCGCGCCGGCTTCGTCGCCTATGTGATGGCCGGCGACCCGGACGCGGCCACCGCGCTCGATATCCTCAAGGGCCTGCCGGCCGCCGGCGCCGACCTGATCGAGCTGGGCTTCCCGTTCTCGGACCCGATGGCCGAGGGCCCGACCATCCAGCGCGCCAGCCAGCGCGCCCTGGCCGGCAAGATGACCCTGAACGGCACGCTGGAGCTGGCCCGCGCCTTCCGCGAAGGCGACCAGGACACCCCGCTGATCCTGATGGGCTATCTGAACCCGCTGGTGAACAAGGGTTTCGAAGCCTTCGCCAAGGCCGCCGCGCAGGCCGGCGTCGACGGCCTGATCGTCGTCGACTGCCCGCCGGAAGAAGCCGATCCGCTGAGCGACGCGCTGGAGGCCGAAGGGATCTCGCTGATTCGCCTCGCCTCGCCGACGACCGACGAAAAGCGCCTGCCGACCGTCGTGCGCCGCACCTCGGGCTTCGTCTACTACGTGTCGGTGGCCGGCGTGACCGGTGTCAAGGAAGCCGACGCCGACGCCGTGGCCCCGGCCGTCGAGCGCCTGCGCGCGGCCGCGCAACTGCCTGTGGCGGTTGGCTTTGGCATCCGCACGGCCGAGCGCGCCGCCGAGGTGGCCCGCGTCGCCGACGCGGCCGTCGTGGGCTCGGCGCTGGTGGATGAAATTGAATCAGCCGGCAAGCTGAACGAAAACGTGACCCAAAAGGTTCTTTCCAAGGCGTCGGAGCTGGCTAAGGCTGTGCGATCCGCGCGACAAGAGACGGTGTGAGGCTGTAAGGCTATGGCGATGGCTGAACCCCAAGGCCCCAAGAAGGGCGACAAGACCAAGAGCTCGACCGACCGCCGAGGCGGCTGGCTGTCGCGTATCGCCCCCGGCGTGCGCGGTGCGTTCGCCAAGCGCGAAACGCCCGAGAACCTCTGGGTCAAATGCCCCGACACGGGCGAGATGATCTACCGCTCCGACCTGGAGGCGGCCCTGTGGGTCACCCCGGCCGGACGCCACATGCGCATCGGTCCCGAAGCGCGCTTCAAGTTCACCTTCGACGACGGCCAGTACGAGGCCCTGCCGACCCCGTCGGTGGTCGAGGACCCGCTGAAGTTCTCGGACGGCAAGCCCTACAAGGACCGCCTGGCCGCCGCTCGCAAGAGCACCGGCGAGCAGGACGCCATGGCCATCGGCTACGGCAAGATCGCCGGCGTCGACGCCGTCGTGCTGGTCCAGGACTTCGCCTTCATGGGCGGCTCGCTCGGCATGGCCGCCGGTGAAGGCTTCATCGCCGCCGCCAAGGCCGCCCTGGCCCGCCAAGTCCCGCTGGTCGCCTTCACCGCCGCCGGCGGCGCGCGCATGCAGGAAGGCGCCCTCTCCTTGATGCAGATGGCCCGCACCACCCTGGCCATCAACGAGCTGAACGACGCGGCCCTGCCCTACGTCGTGGTCCTCACCGACCCGACCACCGGCGGCGTCACCGCCTCCTACGCCATGCTGGGCGATGTTCACCTGGCCGAGCCGGGCGCCCTGATCGGCTTCGCCGGTCCGCGCGTCATCGAGCAGACCATCCGCGAGACCCTGCCGCCGGGCTTCCAGCGTTCGGAGTACCTCGTCGAAAAGGGCATGGTCGACCGCGTCACCGCCCGCAAGGACCTGCCGTCCACCCTCGGCTCGGTCCTCGGCACCCTGATGCTTGGCCGTCGCAAGGCGGCTTGAACCTGAAGTTCCTCCCCCGTGAAACGGGGAGGGGGACCGCGAAGCGGTGGAGGGGGCGACCGCCGCACTCCGTCCCTCGCCCCCTCCGTCACGGCGCTGACAGCGCCGCGCCACCTCCCCCGCTCGCGGGGGAGGAGCTTTCGGGGCTCCCATGACCGACCACCTCCGCGCCCACGACGCCGCGCTGGAGCGCCTGCGGGCGCTGCATCCGCTGAAGATCGACCTGTCGCTGGGTCGCATGCGCCGGCTGTGCGCCGCCCTGGGCGATCCGCAGGACCGCCTGCCGCCGGTGATCCACGTGGCCGGCACCAACGGCAAGGGCTCGACGGTCGCCTATCTGCGCCACATGGCCGAGGCCGCGGGGCTCAAGGTCCATGTCTTCACCTCGCCCCACCTGGTGCGCTTCGTCGAGCGCATCCGCCTGGCCGGGACGCTGATTACCGAAGCGCACCTCGCCGACGTGCTGGAACGGGTCGAGGCCGCCAACGACAGCCAGGCCATCACCTTCTTCGAGATCACCACGGCCGCGGCCTTCGTCGCCTTCGCCGAGGTCCCGGCCGACCTGTGCATCGTCGAGGTGGGCCTGGGCGGCGTGCTCGACGCCACCAACGTCATCGCTGCGCCCGCCGTCAGCGTCATCGCCCCGATCGACCTCGACCACCGGGAATTCCTGGGCGACACCATCGAGCAGATCGCCGTCGAGAAGGCCGGCATCATCAAGCCGGGCGCGCCGGCCGTCAGCGCCCGCCAGCAGGACACCGTCGACGACGTGCTCGACACCGCCGCCGCCATGGCCGGGGTCGAGCTCACGCTCATGGGCCGCGAGTTCGACGCCTGGGAAGAACGCGGCCGCCTGCTGGTGCAGATGCAGGACCGCCTGCTCGACCTGCCCGCCCCCGCCCTGCCCGGCGAGCACCAGTTCGCCAATGCGGGTCTGGCCGTGGCCGCCCTGCTGGCCCTAGACGACCCCAGGATCGACGAGGAGGCCATGGGCCGGGGGATCGCCGGCACGGTGTGGCCGGCCCGCTTCCAGCGTCTGACGGCCGGCCCCTACGCCGAGGCTGCCCAGAAGGCAGGCGCCGACCTCTGGCTCGACGGCGGCCACAATCCCCATGCGGGCCGCGCCGTGGCCCGCGCCGTGGCGGACCTGGCCGCCCGCGACGGCCGCCCGGTGGCGCTGATCTCGGGCCTTCTGGCCAACAAGGACGCCGCCGGCTTCTTCGAGGCCTTCCGGGGCGTGGCGACCAAGGTCTTCACCGTCACCTTCGAAGGCCACGCCGCCGCCAGCGCCGCGCAGACCGCCGCCGCCGCCGAACTGGCCGGCCTGCGGGCGGCCGCCTGCGACAGCCTCGACGACGCGCTCAACCGGGCGCTGGCGCTGGAGCCGGTCCCGCACATTCTGATCTGCGGCTCGCTGTACCTGGCGGGCGAAGTGCTGGGCGCGAGCGAAGAGACGTGGCCGGCCTAAGGACCCCGGCCATCACCTAGATCCCGTCATTCCCGCCACAAGGGCGGGAATGACGGGCGGTCTTAGGGAGCCGCTGGCCCTCAGAAATTCCTCACCGAGATATCCGGCACGGCCAGCACGCCGGCCTCGCCGCTTTCGTCGCCCCAGGCCAGGCGCGTGCCGTCGGCGTTGACCGACAGGCTGCTGATCGGGGCGCCTTTCTCGGCCTTCAGGGTCTCGATGCGGCCCGAGCGCAGGTGGCAGGCCCAGATGCGACCGTTGTCCTGGCCGGCGATGGCCACCGGCAGGGCGTCGACGCCGGCGACCTGCACGACCAGCGAGTCCCGCGAGAAGCCGATCTCGGCGGCTTCCTTGCCCATCGGGCCGCTCGCGCCGGCGAACGGCCAGATCACCGCGCCGTTGGCGCCGGCCGTGGCCAGCAGCGCGCCCTTGTCTAGGAAGGCCATGCTCTTGATCTTGGCCGGATAGCCGCCCATCCGCATGTCCTTGCCGTCCGACAGGCGCCAGCCGTGCAGCTGGTTCTCCTGCATGGCCGAGACCAGGAACTTGCCGTCGGGGCTGTAGGCCAGGCCGACGTGGCTGCCGGCCCACTTCATCACCGTCGGCTTCTGGTCGGCGATGCGGCCCCACCACAGCGACACGCCGCCGTAGCCGGCCGCGGCCAGGCGCTTGCCCTTCGGATCGAAGGCCACCGCCGACACCGTCTTCTCGTGCGCGTAGACACGGCGGAAGCTGTCGTCGGCGACGTCCAGCACGTGGACCTCCTTGCCGGCCGTGAAGGCGATCAGGCCCGAGGCGGGGCTGGCGGCCACGTGCTCGATCCACTTGCCCTTGACCTCGGCCAGCAGGGTGGCGACCAGCTCGTCGCCCTCCAGCCGGCTCCAGACCACGCGGCCGTCGTCGCCGCCGGTCACCAGGCCCCGGCCCGAGGGGTGGACGCAGGCGGCCAGCGCCGCCCCGCCCAAGACGCCGCCATGGGCCTCGACGGTGACGAAGCCGCCCTCGGCCTCGAATCGGACCGTGCCGTCGCCCAAGGCGAATCCGGCGCGTCCAGCGCGATCGAACAGGGCGGCGGTGACGTAGGCGTCGAACGAAAAGATCATGCGCCGGGGCTTAGCGCGGCCAGTTTCACAGCGCTAGTCGCGTCTTGCGCGAAGCCTCGAGCGGGAATCCGCCTCCTGAACGCCGTTAGGCCAAAAAGACTCACAAAAGGGGTTGCCAGCGCAGCGTCTCGTCGGGCTTTACTTCCGCGCTCGTCTGCGCCAGACGTGGCATCTAACAATTTCTGGACCGCCTGGGGGCGGTCCCCGGGAGACAGTCAGGCTATGGCGGCTAAACTTGCTGGCGGCGGCGGCGGTCGCTACTCGCTGAACCAGAATTCCGAAATCAACGTCACGCCCTTCGTCGACATTCTGCTCGTTCTGCTGATCATCTTCATGGTCGCCGTGCCTATGGCCGTGACCTCGATCAAGATCGATCTGCCGCCGGCCGTCCCGCCGCCGCCGAACGCGCCGAAGCCGAAGGAACCGGTGTTCATCTCGATCCAGAAGTCGGGCGCTCTGTTCATCGCGGACAAGCAAACCAGCCTCGACAACCTGCCGATCGACCTGGACGCTTCGTTCACCTCGAAGGGCCAAGCCGGTCCGAAGGACGATCAGCGCGTCATGATCCGCGCCGACGCCGACGTGCTGTACTCGGACTTCATGGGCGTCCTGAACCAGCTGCAGACCGCTGGCTGGTACAAGGTCGGCCTGATCAACGAAGACATCCACTAAGGCCGAGCGTGGCGGACGCCACGCTCTAAGGCACTAAGGACGGTTTTCGGATCATCCGAAAAAGTATCGAGGGGCCGGCGGCGAAAGCTTCCGGCCCCTTTTTCATGCCCGCTTGACCGGAGCCCCCGATGCCCGACGCCAAGACCTGGATCGCCTTCTCGCTGGTCTGCCTGGGGATGGCCCTGACGCCGGGGCCCAACATGCTCTACCTGGTCAGCCGATCGATCTGCCAGGGCAAGTGGGCCGGCATCGTCTCTCTGGCCGGAACCGCGGCGGGCTTCGTCGTCTACCTGGTCTGCGCGGCGCTTGGGATCACCGCCCTCCTGATGGCCGCCCCGATCGCCTACGACATCCTGCGCTTCGGCGGGGCCCTCTACCTGGGCTGGCTGGCCTGGCAGGCGATCAAGCCCGGCGGGCGCTCGCCCTTCCAGGTGCGCGACCTGCCCAAGGACCCGCCGGCCAAGCTGATGGCCATGGGGTTCCTGACCAACCTGCTCAATCCCAAGGCGGCGATGCTCTATCTGTCGCTGCTGCCGCAGTTCATCGATCCGAAGCACGGGAACGTGCTTTCGCAGTCGCTGCTGCTGGGCGGCACGCAGATCGCCATCAGCCTGTCGGTCAACGCCGCGATCTGCCTGGCGGCCGGGACCATCGCCGGCTTCCTGGCCACGCGCCCCAGCTTCGCGCTGGTCCAGCGCTGGCTGATGGCCAGCGTGCTCGGCGGCCTCGCCGTCCGCATGGCGACCGAGGCGCGCCGCTAGCCTCCAGGACTGCTGAGGATGGCTCAGCAGGCCATGGACGAGGCTCGGGCTAATTCCGGCCGCCCGATGGCGCTATGACGCCCTCCTGAGCAAGGAGAGGCCATGCGCGAGGTCATCGTCGTCATCGGGGCCGGCCAGATCGGCCAGGCCATCGCCCGCCGGGTGGGCGTGGGCAAGCGCGTGCTGCTGGCCGACATGAAGCCAGAGAACGCGCAGGCCGCCGCGGAGGTGCTGGCCGACGCCGGCTACGAGACCTACGTGGGCGCCGTCGACGTCGCCTCGCGACCGTCCGTCGAGGCCCTGGTGGCCGCCGCCACGGCCCTGGGCGAGGTCACCGGCCTGATCCACGCCGCCGGCGTCTCGCCCAGCCAGGCGCCGCCCGAGGTGATCCTCAAGGTCGACCTCTACGGAACCGCCCTGGTGCTGGAGCTGTTCGGCGCGGTGATCGCCCGGGGCGGCTCGGGCGTGGTCATCGCCTCGCAATCGGGCCACCGCCTGCCGCCGCTGTCCGTAGAGCGGAACCACGCCCTGGCCACGACGCCGGCCGAAGAGCTGCTGGCCCTGCCCTTCCTGGCCCCCGACCAGGTGACCGACTCGCTGAAGGCCTACCAGCTCTCCAAGCGTGGCAATTCCCTGCGCGTAGCGGCCCAGGCCGTGCGCTGGGGCGAGCGCGGGGCGCGGATCAACGCCATCAGCCCGGGCATCGTCATGACGCCCCTGGCCCGCGACGAGCTGACCGGCCCGCGTGGCGAGGGCTATCGCAGGATGATCGAAGGCTCTTCAGCCAAGCGCGCAGGCGCGCCCGACGAAGTGGGCGCGGTCGGCGCCCTGCTGATGGGTCCCGACGGCGGCTTCATCACCGGCAGCGACATCCTGATGGACGGCGGGGTCACCGCCGCCTGGTGGTACGGCGACCTGGCGAAGGGATGAGCGCCGGGGTCCTCCGGAGGCCCTGAAGGCCTCTCGGAGGACCCCGGTGAGGATCATTCGAACAAGATGTCCGAGCCCAGCAGGTGGCCGCCATGCGAGCCCATCAGCCACTCGATCGTCGCCCCCGTGGAGGCGTTGCGCCAGATGATATCGGCGATGCCGTCGTGGTTGACGTCCTGCACCGCCGAGACGCTCCAGGCCGTCCCCATGGCCCCCGGGTCGACCGACCCGGCCCAACCGCCGTTGTTGAGCAGCCAGATGTCGTTCTGGCCGGTCTGGGTGTTGCGCCACAGCACGTCGTCGGTGCCGTCGCCGTTGAAGTCGCCCACTCCGGCGAACACCCACTGGGTGTTGTAGAAGCCCGGCTGCACCGAGCCGGCCCAGATGCCGTCCTTCAGCAGCCAGACGTCGACCTGGCCGGTTGTCGGGTTGCGCCAGAAGACGTCCGACGAGCCGTCGCCATTGAAGTCGCCCACGGCCTGGACGCCATAGTCGGTGTTGTGGACGCCCAGGACGAAGGAGCCGGCCGCTTTGCCGTTCTCGACCAGCCAGGCCATGGTCTGGCCCGTGGCGCGGTCGCGGTACAGCAGGTCGGTCGTTCCATCGGCGTTGAAGTCGCCGTAGTTCTCGAGCGTCCAGGCCGCGCCGGGGCCGCCCGGGCTGAAGCCGGCCTTGTAGTAGCTGTAGTTCAACAGCCAGCCGTCCAGGCTGCCGTCGGCGTTCTTCCAGAGGATGTCGTCGAAGCCGTCGCCGTTGAAGTCGCCGACGGCGGCGATGGTCCCGCCGTGATTGCCCGGCGAGGCGGTCCCGATCACCTGGCCATTCTGCATCAGCCAGGCCTCGCTGCGGCCGGTCGCGCTGTCCAGCCACAGAAGATCGTTGAAGCCGTCGCCGTTGAAGTCGCCCGCGCCGGCATAGGACCAGTTGGCGGTATGCTGGCTGGGATCGGACGACCCGCGCCATTGCACGCCCGTCAGTTCCCACAGATCAAACGCCCCGGTCGCGTCGTTGCGCCAGAGCACGTCGCCATAGCCGTCGCCCGTGTAGTCAGCCACGCCCGCCACCGACCAGCCCGCCACGTGAGCGCCGGTCTTGCCGAACGAATTGACCGTGCCGCCGTTTGTGATGGCATAGATCTCGATGGTGTTGGCCGCGTTCAGGAACACCAGGTCCGAGACCCCGTCGCCGGTCATGTCGGTCACGCCGACCAGCGTGCCCGGCAGGTTGACCCGCAGGGTGACGTTGAATCCCGTCGCGGTCTGGGTGGCGATCTCCAGCGTGTTGGTGGCGGCGTTGACCCACAGGATGTCGGCCTTGCCGTCCTTGTTGAAGTCCGTAAGGCTCTTGACCATCCAGTCGGTCGACCGCGCGCCGCCGTCGAACGTGCTGACCTGCACGCCCTGGCGATAGATCTGACCGTTGAGGGCGCCGGTGGCGCTGTCGCGCCACAGGATGTCGGTCGAGCCGTCGCCGTTGAAGTCGCCAGTGCCCACGACCTGCCAGGTGGCGCCGGGGCTGTTGGGCGCGAAGCCGCCGATCCACGAACCGTTCTTGAGCAACCACACGTCGGCTTGGCCGGTGGCGTTGTTGCGCCACAGGATGTCGCTGTCGCCGTCACCGTTGAAATCGGCCACCGCCGCCACGCTCCAGCCGGCCCCGTGCGAGCCGGGAACCAGCGTGCCGGACCATTGGCCGCGCTGCTGGGTCCAGATCTGGGTCGCGCCGGTGTTGTCGGCGAACAGGATGTCCTTGGTTCCATCGCCGTCGAAATCGCCGGGGGCCGAGACGCTCCAGGCGGTTCCCAGGGCGGTGGGGCCGCCGGCGCTTGTCGTGCGGCTGGGCAAGGTTTCCTGAGCCAGGACCTTGACCCCGTAGGTCCCGATGTTGGCCAGCAGGACCGCCGCGCCGGCGCCGCTGCCGTCGGCGTCCCACCACAGCGTGCCGTCGCTCGATTTGTAGATCAGGGTCGGCGCGTTCGCGCCCGGCGGGGCGTCGGCCACGAAAACCACGCCCGCCTGGCTCAGGTTGCCGGCCTGGACGCCGAAGCCCTTGGCGTCGAGCACGATGTGGTCGACGCCTCCACGGAAGTCGCTGATGACGTCGCCGCCCTCGCTGGGGCTGCGGAACACGAAATCGTCCGCGCCCAAGCCACCCGAGAGGAAGTCGGCTCCCGCGCCGCCGGTGATCACGTCGTCGCCGGCCCCGCCATAGATCAGGTCGGCGCGCGCGCCGCCCGTCAGGACATCGCCCGCCGCACTGCCCTGCACGATCAGTTGCGTGGTCGCCGGCGTGATCAGGTCGCTGCCCTGGACGACGGCGTTGCGCACGATCAGGCGCCCCTGGAAGACGCCGCGCGCATCAGGCGCGAACCAGACGTAGCTGTCGCCGTCCTCCTGCACCTCGATCAGCACCCGCGATCCGGCGACGGCGCCCAGGTCCAGCTTGTCGACGCCCGGACGGAAGTCGATCACGTAGTCGGAGCGGGTTGACGACGAATGGGCCGCATTGTTGACGGCGAAGGTGTTGGCCGCACCGGCGCCGCCCTCGAGGTATTCGATCTGGTCGGGGCTGCTGCTGGCGATGCGATCCGCGCCGTAACCGCCGACAACGTGCGCGCCCCAGGAGCCGCTGACCGTCTGGGACTGGCTGGCGATGGCGCTGGTGTCGACATTGGCGGCGGTCAGGGTCACGCCCTTGACCAGCACCGCCCCGCGATAGCCGCCCAGTCCGTCGGCGTCGAACAGCAGCAGGCTGTCGCCGTTGCCCTGGGCCTGGATCTCGTAGGCGACGTTGGCGCCGATGCCGATCTTGTCCACGCCGACCTGGAAGTCGAACACCGTGTCGGGCGCATCGAAGCTCGACTCCCGCGCATTGACCAGGAACAGGTTCTTGGCGCCTACGCCCGCGTACAGCAGGTCGGCGCCGCCGCCCCCGCCGATGATGTTGGTCAGGGCGCTGTCGGACGGCGCGCCGACGATCTTGTCGACGCCGTCGCCGCCGAAATAGGTCTCGCCCCGGCCGTCGCCGACGCGCGCGTCCATCTGGTAGCGGAAGCTGTTGGAAATCTGCGCCATGTAGACCGGGACCGGCGCCGATCCGGGCGCCAGGATCAGGTCGTCGCCCGAGATCCAGGCATTGGCGACGATGATCTTGCCGGCGAAATTGCCCTGGCCGTCGCCGCCGAACAGGATCGTCGTGCCGGCCGGCCCGCCGCCGCGGTTGACGTTGTCGTTATGGATGATCCGGACCTCGCCCGTCACCATCGACAGGTCGACCTTGTCCACGCCGTGGACGAAGTCGGTGATGGTGTCGGGCCGGGCGGAGGTGGAATCCTGCACCGCCTCGAACACGAACCGGTCCTCGCCGTCGCCGCCGCTCAGGATGTTGGCGACCGGCAGTCCCTGATAGGTTCCGACGCCCGGGCCGCCGATGATCACGTCGTCGCCGGCCCCGCCGCTGATATTCAGCACCCCGCCGCCGCCGCGGATCACGTCGTTGTACTGCGAGCCGACCACGACTTCGAAGTTGCTGAGCGTGTCGACGCCCGCGCCGCCGGTGTCCTGCGCCACGCCCACCAGGCTCATGTCCAGGGTCAAGCCCGCGGTCGCGCTGCTGTAGTCCAGGGTGTCCCAGCCGTTGCCGCCGTCGAGCACGTCGTCGCCGGCTCCGCCGCTGATCCAGTCGCCGTTGTTGCCGCCGGTGATCCGATCGTTTCCGGCCCCGCCGCTGATCTGGAACACCGCATTGCCGACGCCGACGATCCGGTAGTCGCCCGCGCCGCTGGTGATCACCACCGTAGCGTCGCTCGCATTGACGGTCAGGTTTTCGACGCTGGTGAACTGATAGTTGGCGCCCGCCTTGTCCAGGAAGATCTGGCGGACGTCGTAGTTCAGACCCTGCCCCACGAGGGTGATCGAGGCGCTGTCGTTGCCCGCGCCGCCGTCGAAGCTCTGTCCGATGAGATTGCCGCTGACGACGAAGCTGTCGTTCCCCGCGCCGCCGAAGGCCTGCACGTTGGAGATCGAGCTGATGATCACGTCGTCGCCGTCGTCGCCGTACACCTGAGTACGAGCCGAGGTGTCGTAGCCGAAGGTCAGGCCCGGATTCCTCACCACCTCGATCGTGTCGGCCCCGGCCCCGCCGCGAACCGTCAGCGCGCCTTGCAGGACCCTGATCGTGTCGTCGCCGCCGCCCCCGTCGAAGGTTCCGAGGCCGTTGGCGAGCGAGGCCGAGAACTGCAGCACGTCCGCCCCGGACGATCCCGTGAAGCCGGTGATCCCGGCCATCAGGCCGGCCGGATTGGTCGACAGGCCCGCCATGTCGAAGTTGAGACCGCTAAGCGTGAAGGCGGCGTTGGCGCTGTTCGGCGCGAACCCCTGGATGGAGGCCGTGTAGCCGCTGGGCGCGCCGCCGCCCGCGGGATGAATGTAGTTGAACCCCGAGGTGAAGACGAAGGTCCAGCCGGCATAGGCCGTGCCGGCCGCGCCCACCACGGTCCAGGTGGTGCTGGTCTGCCCTGTCTGGGTCCAACGAGCGGTGGAGAAGACCACGGTCCAGTCGTTCACCGGATCCGAAACGCCATTCACGGGGGCGACGTAAGAGAAGGATTGTCCGTAGGAGAGTTGCGGCATGACACTCCGTTTCGCGACCGCAAGGGACGCAGCAGTTTACAACTATCAACCTTGAGTGATGCGTAACATCGTCGCACGCGCGCGTCATCGCCCCATGGCTCCGCCTCGGGCCCTCGGGGTCCTTTTATTTCGGAATGAAACGACCGATACAACTCACGCGATTACGCGCGTGAGTTCAACCGCGAGCCTTCACCGGGGCGGCGCCATCGACATAGGCCTCGTTGAGATAGACCTCGGCCTCCTGCGGCGACAGGGCCGGCGCATAGCCGAAGCCCTGGCCGTAGTCGCAGCCGAGCTTTTGCAGCGCGTGGGCCATCTCGGCGTTCTCGACGCCCTCGGCGACGACTTCCAGATCGAGGTCCTGGCCGAGCTTGACCACCGACCGGACGATCTTGGCCGAGCCGGCGTTGCCGCCCATGGTCCGCACGAAATAGCGGTCGATCTTCAGCGTGTCGAACGGCAGGCGCGTCAGGTACGACAGCGACGAGAAGCCGGTGCCGAAGTCGTCGAGCGCCAGGCCCGCGCCCGCTTCGCGCAGGGCCTTCAGGATCACCGCGGCACGCTCGGGGTCGCGCATGATGTCGCTTTCGGTGACTTCCAGCTTCAGCGCGCCGCGCGGCAGGCCGTTCTCGGCCAGCACCTGGGCCACGTCGTGCACCAGGCCCGGACGGTCGATCTCGCCGGTCGACAGATTGACGCTGACGGTCAGGGCGCCGACGGCCGGGTGGCTGCGGCGCCAGGCGGCCAGCTGCTTGCCGGCGCTGCGCATCATGTGCTCGCCGAGCTCGGCCATCAGGCCCATCTCTTCGATCAGCGGCAGGAACTCGTCGGGCGGCAGCAGGCCGCGGCGCGGGTGGATCCAGCGCGCCAGGGCCTCGAAGCCGGACAGGGCGCCGGTCGACAGCCGCACGACCGGCTGGAAATGGGGAATGATCTCGCCGCGGCCGATGGCGCCGCGCAGGTCGGCTTCCAGGGCCAGGCGCGACAGGCCGTCGGTCTCCATCGAGCGGCCGTAGGCGGCGGCCGAGCCGCGCCCGTTGGCGGAAGCGGCCTCGACGGCCAGCTCGGCGCGGCGGACCAGCTCTGCGGCCTCCGGCGCGTCCTCGCCGCCCTCGGCCGAGACGGCGCCGATGGTCAGGGTCGGGTGGATGTCGAAGCCGGCGATCCGCAAGGGCTGTTCGAGCGCGGTGCGCAGCAGCTCGGCGGGCTCGTAGCCCTTCGGCTCGCACAGCACGGCGAACTCGTCCTCGCCGATGCGGCCCAGGATCGAGCCTTCGGGGAAGGCGGCGGCCAGGCGCGAGCCCAGGGCGGCCAGGACGAGATCGGCGCGCTCGTGGCCCAGGGCCTCGTTCAGGCGGCGCAGGCGGTCGAGGTCGGCCACCACCAGCTCATGCACGCCGTCGTGGGTAAGGCGCTCGCGGGCGCGGGCGATGAAGCTGCGACGGTCGAGCAGCCCGGTAAGCTCGTCCTTGCCCGACGCTGCGAATTTCACTTCCGGGGCGATGACGCCAGCGGCGCGCACGCCCTCCTCCAGCCACACGCCCCGCCAGATGCAGACGCCGCCGCTGCGCATGCGCAGGCGCACGACGATCTCGGCCCCGGCTTCACGGACGCGCAGCAGCTCCTCGGCCTGGGCGCGATCCTGCGGCAGGGCCAGCGCGCGGAAGGCGGCCGACGAGCATTCGGGGGCCAGCGGCGACAGGCCCAGGGCCCGGGCCGCGCCGTTGATACGCAGGCGGTCGGCCTCGGGCTCCCAGTGCCACAGCGCGACCTCGGCGGCGCCCAACGCTTCCAGCGTGGTCGTCGCGTCCCAGATGCGTCGCTCGGCTACCTTGAATGACATGCCCGTTCCCACGCCGAAAAAGCCGGCGTCACAGCCCGGGCGGTCGCTAGCTGGGAGCGATCAACCCGAACAGACGATGATCTCGCCACTCGCCGTTAATTTTGAGATAAGCGCGGGCGTATCCCTCCTCGGAAAACCCGCAGCGCGACAACAGGTCCGCCGAGCGCGCGTTGTGCGGCATGCACGCCGCCTCCAGGCGGTGAAGGCCCAGCGGTCCGAAGGCGAAGTCGATCACCGCCTTCACCGCCTCGGTCGTATAGCCCTGCCCCGCATGGGCCTGGCCGCTCCAGTAGCCCAGCACGCCGGTCTGCGAGACGCCGCGACGGATATTGAACAGCCGCACGCCGCCGACGATGGCGTCGTCGTCCTTGCGGAACACGAAGAACGGAAAGGCCTCGCCCGCCTCCAGCTCGCGGGCGTAGGCGGCCAGGCGCTGGCGGAAGGCCGTGCGGGTCAGGTCGTCGGCCGGCCAGCTGGGCTCCCAGGGCGTCAGGTAGCCGCGCGAGGCCGCCCGCAACTGCGCCCACGGCTTGTGGTCGGCCAGCCGCGGCAGGCGCAGATAGACCCGCTCGGCGTCGATGCGCGGACCATGGTCGATGCGGAACAGGCGGAGGATGGCGGACAAGCAGGAGGTCTCAGATCTCGAAGCCGCACCATCGCGGCTTATCGGCCGCCGAACAACGTCCGTCGGAAGATTTCGCCGGCCGGAAGCGCGGTCTTGGCGCCCAATACGGCGGTGGCCGCCCGCGCCGGGTCGAGCATGCGCCGGCCCAGGCGGGTGATGTCTTCGGCGGTGACCGCGTCGACCCCGGCCGCCAGCTCGGCCGGCGGGAACAGCTTGCCGAAGGTCAGGGCCTGGCCGGCGTTCTGCTCGGCGCGGGCCAGCGGCTGCTCGCGGGCCATGAACATGTGCGCCTTCAGCTGGGCCTTGCAGCGGGCCAGCTCGGCCGGCTCGATCCGCTCGACCAGGGCCAGCACCTGCTCGGCGCAGACCTTGGCGGTCTCGGCCGCGTCCTTGGCCGCGCAGCCGACATAGATGCCCAGGGCTCCGATGTCGGCATAGGTGTCGGCATAGGCGTCGATGTTGTAGGCGAGGCCCCGCTTCTCACGGGCTTCCTGGAACAGCCGCGACGACATCCCGCCGCCCAGGGCCTCGGCGAAGACCCGCAGGGCGAAATAGTCGTCGTCGCGCGAGCCGGCGGCCGGCAGCATCAGAACAAGGTGGGCCTGCTCCAGCTTGCGGGTCTCGGCGAAACTGGAACCGACGAACGGCGCCGGATCGGGAATGGCCACGCCGGGCGTCGCCGGAAGGTCGCCGAACGCCTTTTCCGCCAGGGCCAGGATCTCGGCCTCGTTCACCGCGCCGGTGGCGCTGACCACCAGCCGGTCGGCGGCGTAGAGCGCCGCGCGCCACTCGGCCAGGGCCTCGGGGGTGGCGGCCTCGACGCTGTCGACCGTACCCAGGATCGGCCGGCCAACCGGATGGTCGCCCCAGGCGCCCTTTTGCAGCAGGTCGAAGACGTAGTCGTCGGGGGCGTCGGCGGCCTCGGCGATCTCCTGGGCCACCACCTGCTTTTCGCGGGCCAGGTCGCCGGCGTCGAGCGTGGGCCGGCGCACCAGGTCAGCGATCACCGCCATGGCCAGGCCAGCACCGCCCTTCAGGGCCCGCACCTGGAAGCTGGTGCGCTCATAGCCGGTGGCGGCGTTGATCGAGCCGCCCTCGGCCTCGATCACCTCGACGATGTCGCGCGCGCTGCGCCCGCCCGCGCCCTTGAACACCATGTGCTCGAGCAGGTGCGACCAGCCCGACCGCGCCGGATCCTCATAGCCCGCGCCGCGACCGGCGACGACGGAGAGGGCCAGGGTCTCGAGGCCGGGCATGGGGTCGCAGACGACGCGGACGCCATTGTTCAGGGTATGCAGGGTCGGAAGGCTCATTTCCCTCCGTGTAGCCGCCTAAGCGCCCGAAAGCGACCCGCAGGCTTGCGACGCAGGCGCTCTTCTTCCGTAAAATCCCCGCGAAAGCGGGGACCCAGGTGTTTTATCGTCGAGAGCCCGGCCTTTCAGAAAAAGCCTGGGTCCCCGCTTTCGCGGGGATTTTACGGGTTTGGGGGCTCCGAAAAGGAATCCTACTTCCCCGCGAACGCCCGCACGTGGGCCTTCACGGCGGCCGAGTCGGCCGGCAGGCGGTCGAAGCGTTCGGGCTTGGCGGACAGGTCCGGCGCGCCGCGCGGCACGCCCTGGACGACGCCGGTGGCGGCCAGCACGGCCTCGGGGAACTTGGCCGGGTGAGCGGTCGACAGCACCACGACCGGGGTCGTGGGATCCTCCAGACGCAGGCGCGCCGCGGCGGCCAGGCCGACGGCGGTGTGCGGATCGACCACCTCGCCGGTCTCGTTCAGCGTCGAGAGCATGGTCTTGGCGGTGTCGGCCTCGCTGACCGAAGCGCCGGCGAACAGTTCGCGCATCATCGCGTGGGCGCTGGGCGGGATGTCGAGCGAGCCGGTGGTGGCGAAGCCCCGGAAGGCTCGGCCGGTCTCGACGCCGTCGCGGCGCACGGCCTCGAAATAGAGGCGCTCGAAATTGGAGGCGACCTGGATGTCCATGGCCGGGCTCTGGGTGGCGGCCACCGCGCCGCGCGCGTAGCGGCCGTCCTCGAAGGCGCGGGCGAGAATGTCGTTGCTGTTGGTGGCGGCCACGACCTTGGCGATCGGCAGGCCCAGCTGCTTGGCGACGAATGCGGCGTAGGCGTCGCCGAAGTTGCCGGTCGGCACGACGAAGGCCACTTCGCGGGCCGGCGCGCCCAGGCTGACGGCGGCGGTGAAGTAATAGACGCTCTGGGCGGCGATCCGCGCCCAGTTGATCGAGTTGACGCCCGACAGGTCCACCGCGTGGCGGAACTGGTCGTCCTGGAAGGCCTGCTTGACGATGGCCTGGCAGTCGTCGAACGAGCCCTGGACGGAGACGCACGACACGTTGGCGTCTTCCGCCGTGGTCATGAACCGGCGCTGGACCTCGCTGATCCGGCCTTCGGGGAAGAGCGCGACGATGCGGGCGTTGCTGCGGCCGCGGAAGGCCTCGACGGCCGCGCCGCCGGTGTCGCCCGAGGTGGCGCAGATGATGGTCATGGTCCGCGACTGGCGCGACAGCACGTAGTCGTAGAGCCGCCCCAGCAGCTGCATGGCCACGTCCTTGAAGGCCAGGGTCGGGCCGTGGAACAGCTCCAGCAGGTAGCGGTTGGCGGCCAGCTGCTTCAGCGGCGTCACCGCCGCGTGGGTGAAGCTGGCATAGGCCTCGTCGCACATCTGGGCCAGGTCGTCGGCCGGGATGTCGTCACCGACGAACTTGCCGAGCACCGCGGCGGCGACCTGCGCGTAGGTCTTGCCGGCGAAGGCGGCGATCTCGTCGGCCGTGAAGGCCGGCCAGGCCTCGGGTACGTACAGGCCGCCGTCGGGGGCCAGGCCCGCGAGCACCGCGTCCAGGAAACCGATCGAAGGGGACTCGCCCCGGGTCGAGACGTAACGCATCAGGGCCTCATCCTACGCCAGAGCATGGCGGCATAGATAAAGAGCAGGGTGACAGCAAGACCAAACCACGTAAGCGCGTATTCCAGGTGCCGATTGGAAATTTCTACCGGCAGCGGCGCTGGCGTGACGCCGGCGACGGCGGGCGTGGCGGTCTCGACCATCAGGATGTGGGAGGCGGGCCTGTCGGCGGCGAAGGCGGCCAGGGCCTTGCCGCGATCACCGCCCAGGGCCTTGGGGGCCATCAGCACGCCGACGGCGCGGGCGGGCGCGGCGAAGGTCCGGGGCGCGGGCTGGATCTGGCCGGTCAGGGCGTCGACGAGGCCCAGATCCAGCAGCACCACGCCGTGCGCCTGTCCAGCCAGGCGGCAGGCGGCCATGGCCCGCCAGACCATGTCGCCGTCGCGTACGCCGTACACCAGCGGCAGCGGCGCGGTCGATCCCGGCGCGCAGTCGGCGGCCACGCGCACGAAGTCGACGTCCTCGCCACGGTCGGCGCGGAGCAGGACCTCGGCCAGCGGGGCGGCCGGCGCGGTCTTCAGCGTCTCGATCCGCGCCAGCAGGTCTTCCTTCCAGGCCAGGCGCTGCATCTGCCAGGTTCCCAGGCCGCACAGAATGGCGAAGGCGATCAGGGTCGCGATCGTCAGGACGATCGGAAAGCGGGCCTTGGACTTTGCGGGATCAGACATCGTCGCGCCCCGCTTCGGAGGCCTTGTTGGCGATCTGGGCGGCGACCATCAGGCCCTTGGCCGGGCGCATCAGGATCAGGCACGCCAGCAGGGTCAGCGGCAGCCAGACCAGCAACAGCAGCCACGCCGGCCAGTTCCAGGCGAACATCGAGAACAGCGCCCCGAACGCGCACAGCGCGCCGGCGATCAGGATGACGAAGGTCGCAGCCCCATCGCCGCTCTCGAGCTTGGAGAGATCGTAGCCGCAGGCCTCGCAGCGCGGCGCGACCTTGAGGAAGCCCTCGAACAGGAAGCCCTCGCCGCAGACGGGGCAGCGCCCGGCGGCGCCGGCGGCGTAGGGGTTGGTCTTGGGCATGCGTGCTGCACCGTCCGACAAATTCGCCGCCTCTCCTTATCGCCTTCCTCGCCCCCGTGGCGAGGATCCATGCATCGGCTCGCAAGGCGTTGATCGACCTGCACGACCTGAGCGGCGGAACGATGGGCCCTGGGCACGAGCCCCAGGGAAGCGACTTTGCTGTACACGGAACAAGAGTTCGACCCCGCTCCGCTGAAACGAAAAAGGCCCGGAGCGCGATCGGCGCTCCGGGCCCTTCGATAGTCCGTGAGCCTAGTGCGCCGAGGCGCCGAAGATCACGTAGATGAAGGCGAACAGGAACAGCCAGACCACGTCGACGAAATGCCAGTACCAGGCGGCCGCTTCGAAGCCGAAGTGCTGCTTGGGCGTGAAGGCGCCGTTCATCAGGCGGATCAGGCAGACGATCAGGAACAGCGTGCCCACGAAGACGTGGAAGCCGTGGAAGCCGGTGGCCAGGAAGAAGGTCGAGCCGTACAGGCCCGAATTGGCGGCGGCTTCGTTGTAGAACAGGTTCTCGTGGTTGATGTGGGCGTATTCGTAGACCTGGATGCAGGTGAACAGCGCGCCCAGCAGGATGGTCAGGATCAGGCCCCACTTGGCGCCCTTGCGGTCGCCTTGCTGCAGGGCGTGGTGCGACCAGGTGATGGTCGTGCCCGACAGCAGCAGGGTCAGGGTGTTGACCAGCGGCAGGTGCCAGGGCGAGACGGTCTCGACGCCGGCCGGCGGCCAGGCGGCCCAGGCCGTGCGGACTTCCTCGATGCTGGAGAAGGTGCGGTGGCCGTGGAACAGGGCCATCTCGAAGAAGATCCAGAACCACGCCACGAAGAACATCACTTCCGAGGCGATGAACAGCACCATGCCGTAGCGCAGGCCGATCGAGACGACGGGGGTGTGGTCGCCGGCGTTGGCTTCCTTGATGACGTCGCGCCACCAGCCGAACATCGTGTAGAGCACGCCGGCCAGGCCGGCGGCGAACAGCCACCACTGGCCCTTCTCGATGCCGAACACGCCGCCCTTGATCCAGGCGATCAGGCCGATGGCCATGACGGTGGCCGCCATCGAGCCGACGAACGGCCACGGGCTAGGCGGCAGGATATGGTAGTCGTGTTTGACGGCGCCGTGGGCCATGTGTTGCGAACCCTCTGATTATTTGAAGTACGCGTCGCGTAGGTCCCCCAAGGCCCGCGCACTCCCTTGTGGATTGCTATAGTCCCTTGGACGGTGTTCCGCCAAGTGGTTGAACGATGCGCGGCGTCGCGTCGGCCGACTTGCCGCCGTCCTCGCCCTCCACCGCCGGGAAGAAGGTGTAGGACAGGGTGATCTCGGACTTGCCCTTGGTCTCCGGATCCTCGGCGAAACGGGGATCGACGAAGTAGACGACCGGGAACTCGACGGTCTGGCCCGGCTCGATCGTCTGGTTCGAGAAGCAGAAGCACTCGATCTTCTGGAAATAGGCCCCGGCCTGCTCGGGCACGACGTTGTAGATCGCCCGGCCCGTCTGGGGCTTGTCGCTGTTGTTGGTGACCTTGAAGAACGCCAGGCCCGACGCGCCCAGCTTGATGTCCTGGCTGACCTGCTCGGTGGTGAAGGTCCAGGGCAGATTGCGGATATTGGCGTCGAAGCGGACGACGACGCTGCGGTCCAGCACCTTGGTCGGGGCGGCCTCGGCGCGGCGCACCGTGCCGTCGAAGCCGGTGACCTGGCAGAACAGCTTGTAGAGCGGCACCGAGGCGTAGGCCGCGCCCACCATGCCGGCGAAGGCGCCGACGCAGATCAGCGCCACGCGCTTGTTGCGACGGCCTTGCGGGTCGCTCGCCTTGCCGGCCTTGGTCGCCGGCCTGGGATCAGAACCGGTTTCCGACATTGGCGCCGAGCCTCACCAGGGTGACCACGAAGACCAGGGCGACGAAGGCCACCAGGCCCAGCGCCAGGGCGATGTTGCGGCCGTTGCGGGCCTTGAGCGCCTGGTCGGCGTCGGGCTTCACGGAAACGGTCTTCTTCGGATCGGTCAAAGCGGAAGCTCCAGGGCCCGGATCCCGATCATGGCCTCGGCCAGGAGCGCGGCGAACAGGGCGAACAGGTACAGGATCGAGAAGGCGAACAGGTTGCGGGCGTCCTTGGCCCCGCCCACCGGCGGCGGGCGCTTGCCCGGCTCGGTCGCTTCGGCGGCCGGCGCGTCGGCCACCTCGTAGAGGGCGCGGTCGGCCACGCGCGGGTCGGCCGCGTCGCCGGCGTCGCTGCGGAACACCCGCCAGGCCAGGATCAGGAAGACGAGACCGCCCAGGGCCGAGACGGCCAGGTACAGCGGACCGCCCAGGCCCGTGGCGGCCGGCGCCAGGCAGACGGGGATGAAGACCAGGCTGTAGAGCAGGATCTGCTTGCGGGTCTCCTTGGCGCCCTTGACCACCGGCAGCATCGGCACGCCGGCCTTGGCGTAGTCGGTGCTGATATAGAGCGACAGGGCCCAGAAGTGCGGCGGGGTCCACAGGAAGATGATCAGCACCATCAGCCAGGCGTTCAGCGGCGCCGAGCCGCTGGCGGCCGCCCAGCCGATGGCCGGAGGCAGCGCGCCGGCCAGGCCGCCGATGACGATGTTCTGGGCCGTCCAGCGCTTTAGCCACATGGTGTAGACCACCGCGTAGAAGACGATGGTGAAGGCCAAGAGGCCCGCGGCCAGCCAGTTGATGGCCATGCCCATCAGCAGGACCGACAGCAGGGAAAGGACGACGCCGAGGGTGGCGGCTTCCGAGCCCTCGACCAGGCCGGCCGGCACCGGGCGGCCACGGGTGCGGCGCATCTTGGCGTCGATGTCGGCGTCGTACCACATGTTCAGAGCGCCCGAGGCCCCCGCGCCCACGGCGATGCACAGCACCGCCACCGCGCCCAGCAGCGGGTGGATGTGGGTGCGGGCGGCCACCAGGCCGGTCGCGGCCGTGAACACCACCAGCGACATCACGCGCGGCTTGAGGAGCTGGAAGTAGTCCTGCCAGCGCGCCGCGCGAACCGTGTCGGCGGGCGTGTCGGGCGAGAGGACGGCGGGCTTGGCCATGGGAATCTTGGTCTTCGAACGAGGTCTTGATGGGCGAAGGGCGCGGGCCGGGCTGCCGCCCGATCCGCGCCCCCGCGCTTATACTGCTATCTTACCAGAGATCAGTGGTGATCGTCGGCCTTGATGACCGGCGGCTCGCTGAACTGGTGGAACGGCGGCGGCGAGGACAGGGTCCATTCCAGCGTGGTGGCGCCTTCGCCCCACGGGTTGGCCTCGGCCTTGCGGCGACGGATGGCGGCTTCCAGCAGCACGATCAGGAAGACGCCGACGCCGACGACGGTGATCATGTAGCCCACCGACGAGACGTAGTTCCACTTCGCGAAGGCGTCCGGATAGTCGACGTAGCGACGCGGCATGCCGTCCAGGCCCAGGAAGTGCTGCGGGAAGAACACCAGGTTCACGCCCACGAACATGATCCAGAAGTGCAGGGCGCCGAGGAACTCGTTGTACTTCACGCCCCACATCTTCTCGAACCAGTAGTAGAAGCCCGCGAAGATGGCGAAGACGGCGCCCAGCGACAGCACGTAGTGGAAGTGGGCCACCACGTAGTAGGTGTCGTGCAGGCTGTAGTCGATGCCGGCGTTCGACAGGACGACGCCGGTGACGCCGCCGACCGTGAACAGGAAGATGAAGCCGATCGCCCACAGCATGGGCGTCTTGAAGCTGATCGAACCGCCCCACATCGTGGCGATCCAGCTGAAGATCTTCACGCCCGTCGGGACGGCGATGATCATCGTCGCGGCCACGAAGTAGGCGCGCAGGTTGATGGGCATGCCGACCGTGTACATGTGGTGGGCCCACACGACGAAGCCGACGAAGCCGATGGCGACCATGGCGTAGGCCATGGCGAGGTAGCCGAAGACCGGCTTCTTCGAGAAGGTCGAGACGATGTGGCTGATGATGCCGAACCCCGGCAGGATCAGGATGTACACTTCCGGGTGACCGAAGAACCAGAACAGGTGCTGGAACATCACCGGGTCGCCGCCGGCGGCGGGATCGAAGAAGTGGGTGCCGAAGTTGCGATCGGTCAGCAGCATGGTGATGGCGCCGGCCAGCACGGGCAGCGACAGCAGCAGCAGGAAGGCGGTGATCAGCACCGACCAGGCGAACAGCGGCATGCGGTGCAGGGTCATGCCCGGCGCGCGCATGTTGAAGATCGTGGTGATGAAGTTGATCGCGCCCAGGATCGACGAAGCGCCGGCCAGGTGGAGCGACAGGATCGCCAGGTCCATGGCCGGGCCGGTGTGGCCCGAGGTCGACAGCGGCGGATAGATCGTCCAGCCGCCGCCGAAGCCGTGGCCCGGGCCGCCGTCGACGAACATCGAGGTGCACAGCAGGATCCAGGCGGCGACCAGCAGCCAGAACGAGATGTTGTTCATCCGCGGGAAGGCCATGTCCGGCGCGCCGATCATGATCGGGACGAACCAGTTGCCGAAGCCGCCGATCATGGCGGGCATGACCATGAAGAAGATCATGATCAGGGCGTGGGCGGTGACCACGGCGTTGTAGCCGTGCTTGCCCTTGAACACGCCCCACTCGGCCAGCAGGCCGGTCTCGGAGAAGATCTGGATGCCCGGGTGCATCAGCTCCCAGCGGATCAGGCCCGACAGGGCCCCGCCGACGATGCCCGCCATGATGGCGAACAGGATGTAGAGCGTGCCGATGTCCTTGTGGTTCGTCGAGAAGAACCAGCGCTGGAAGAAGGGCGGCTTTTCGTCGGCGTGCCCAGCGTCGTGGGGGCCGTCGTGGTGATCGATGTCAGCGGCGTGAGCCATCGGACTGATATCCTAAAGCGTTCTTAGGCCGCCGGCGCGGCGGCGGGGGCCGCGGCCGGAGCGGAAGCGGGAGCGGCCGGAGCGGCGGCGGGCGTGGCGGCCGGAGCCGCGCCAGACGCGGCCGGGGCGGCCTCGGCGGTCGCCGGGGCGGCGGGCGCCTCGGCGGGAGCCTTGGACTTCACCCACGCGTCGAACTCGGCCTGCGTGACGACCTTGATCTCGATCGGCATGAAGGCGTGGTCGATGCCGCAGAGCTCCGAGCACTGGCCGTAATAGGTGCCCACCTTCTCGGCCTTGAACCAGGTTTCGTTCAGGCGGCCCGGAATGGCGTCGGTCTTCAGGCCGAACGCCGGCAGGGCGAAGGCGTGGATCACGTCGGCGGCGGTGACCTGCACGCGCACCACCTGGTTGACCGGCACGACCAGCGCGTTGTCGGCGGCCAGGCGATAGACGCTGTGCGGCAGGCCCTTGGCCGCCACTTCTTCCTCGCTCAGCACCTTGGAGATGATCTCCGGCACCTTCTGGTCCGGATACTCGTAGCCCCAGTACCACTGATAGCCCGTGGCCTTCACGGTCATGTAGGGCTTGGGCATGTCGTTGTACTTGAACAACAGCCGGAACGAGAAGATGGCGATGATCATCAGGATCAGCACCGGCACGATCGTCCAGATGATCTCGATCGTGGTGTTGTGGCTGAACTTGGCCGGAACCGGGTTCGCCTTCTTGTTGTAGCGGATCGCGATCCAGACCAGCAGGCCCAGGACCAGCAGGGTGATCGCCGTGATGATCGGCATCAGAACCCAGTCGTGGAACCAGATGGCGTCGTGCTTGAGCACGGACGCCGCCGGCTGGAGGGCGATGCCCCCCGGCGTTGGCTGACCCAATAGATCGTCGGCGAAGGCATGCCCCGCGAGCGTCGTCATGACGGCGGCGGCTGCAAAGCCCAACCCCTTCCGTCCCATCCCCTGAACTTGTGCCTTCATTTCCCTCTCGGCCCGTTACGGCGGCGACCGGCTGTTACTCAGCCGTGTCTCCGCGCCGACATGCACAATACGACCGGTTACGCGGACTTATGCAATCGACTTGAAACGGTCGAAAGCACTCCCCCCACGGCGCCGGCCGGTCGCAGGCGTGCTTACGCGCTTCAATCCCTGTTGCCAAGCACCCGAAACCACACGTTGGGCAGGGGAATCGCGTCAGTTGCGAAGCATTCTCAATAACTTCGCTGATTTCATCCACACGACCGACAGGCGAATCACGCCGATCCCCGAACATTGATAACTTGTAATAACAGCTACCTTGCATCACACACTACCTGGCCGTACAAGGTTCTCACCAACAGGAAACGAGAGCCGTGCCTGAAGCCATCGAAACCCAACTGAAGAAAGGCGTGCTGGCGCTGTGCGTTCTGGCCCTGCTGTCGAAGGCCGACAGCTACGCCTACGAGATCGCCAGCCAGCTGGCCAAGGACATCGACATGGGAGAGGGGACGATCTACCCGCTGATGCGGCGATTGCAGTCCGACGGCCTGGTCGAGACCTATCTGGTCGAGTCGACCAGCGGCCCGCCCCGCAAATATTACCGCCTCACCGCCGCCGGCCGCGACAGCTTCGCCGCCCAGAAGAGCGAATGGGAAGCCTTCGCCAAGGCCGTGAACGACATCCTGGGAGCCGCCGCATGACCCGCGCCGAATTCGTCACCCGCCTGAAACGCGGCCTGGCCGGTTTGCCGGCCACCACCATCGCCGACGCCGCGGCCGACTACGAGGCCCACTTCGACGACGCCATCGCCGCCGGCCGCACCGAGGCCGAGACGGCCGCGGCCCTGGGCGATCCCGACCGCCTGGCCCGCGAGCTGCGCGCCGAAGCGGGCTTGAAGCGCTGGGAAGAGACCAAGAACCCGTCGGCCGCCGCCGGCGCCGTGTTCGCGGTGCTGGGCCTGGGCGCCATCGACATCCTGATCCTGCTGCCCATCCTGATGGGCGTGATCGGGGCGCTGTTCGGCTTCTTCATGGCCGGGATCGGCATCTTCATCGCCGGCGGCTTCGTGTTCTCGGCCGGACCGTTCATGGACCCGCCGGGCGGCCCCGCCTTCGCCATCCTCGGCGGCATCGGCCTGATGGCCGCGGCCACCGCGCTCAGCGCCGTCACCGGCCTGGTCACCGTGGGCCTGGTCAACCTGCTGGTCTGGTACGGCCGGCTCCACTACCGGCTGCTGAAGCCGGCCATCGAACCGCAAGCCTGAGGCCTGGCCATGATCCGCAACCTCACCATCATCGCCGTCGCCAGCTTCGTCCTGGCCGTGGCGTGCCTCGGAACCGCCTTCGCCATCGGCGGCCGCGACCTGGTCAAGCAGGGCGGCTGGAGCTTCCCGGCCAACATCCACATCGAGGACGACGACGGCCGCGTCACCATCCGCCGCAACGGCGACGTGACGATCGAGGACCACGGCCCCAACACCAGCCGCCAGATCGCCTGGACCGGCGGCGAGGCCCTGCGCATCGACCTGCCGGCCCGGGTGATCTTCACCCAGGGCGACAAGGCCGGGATCACCGTCGAGGGGCCAGAAGGCCTGGCCCGCCGCGTGGTGCTGACGAACGACCGCCTGCACTTCGACGGCGACGGCCAGGGCCGCGGCTTCCGCTTCGACCGCCACGGCCTGCAGACCTTGGCCGACCGCGACGACCTGGTCATCCGCATCACCGCCCCGGCCGTGCGCAAGTTCACCCTCAACGGCTCGGGCGACCTCGACATCCAGTCCTACGACCAGCCGGACCTGTCGCTGACCCTCAACGGCAGCGGCGAGGCCTACGCCTCGGGCAAGACCGGCAAGGTCGACCTGAAGATCGCCGGCTCGGGCGAGGCCGAACTGACCGCCCTGGTCGTCACCGACGCCAGGGTCGCGATCGCCGGCAGCGGCGAGGCCAAGCTTGGCCCCACGGGCGAGGCGGACGTCCACATCGCCGGCAGCGGCGACGTCACCCTCACCGAGCGTCCGGCCAGCCTGTCCAGGTCGATCGCCGGTTCGGGCGACATCAACGAAAGCTGGTGAGCGATCCGGGGGCGGAGGGAGATGACGCGGGGCCTGCAAGCGCCTACCTTACAGGAATGACCGCTCCCCTCTCCGCCCCTTCCCTGCTGGACGCCGCCGGCGTCGATCCGCAACGCGCCCGCGCCATCCTCGGCGAAGCCCTGGCCGGGGCCGACGACGGCGAACTCTTCCTTGAGCGGTCCGAGAGCGAGGCCTTCGTCTTCGACGACGGCCGCCTGAAGACCGCCTCCTACGACTCGGGCGAAGGCTTCGGCCTGCGCGTGGTGGCCGGCGAGACGGCCGGCTACGCCCACGCCTCGGAGATCTCCGAGGCCGCCATCGGCCGGGCCGCCTCTTCCGCCAGCCTGGCCAAGCGCGGCTATGCCGGCGTGTCGGCCGAAGGCCCGCGCTCGACCAACGAAAAGCTCTATGGCGAGGACGATCCGGTCTCCTCGCCCGCCTTCTCCGACAAGGTGTCCTTGCTCCAGGAGATCGACGCCTTCGCCCGCCAGCGCGACCCGCGCGTGGTGCAGGTGCTGGCCAGCCTGGCCGGCGAACGCCGCGTGGTCGAGATCCTGCGCGCCGACGGCAAGCTGATCCGCGACGTGCGCCCGCTGGTGCGCCTGAATGTCCAGGTCACCGTCGAGAAGGACGGCAAGCGCGAGGCCGGCTCGTCCGGCGCCGGCGGCCGCGCCGGCTTCTCGGCCTGGATCAGCCCCGACAAGTGGCAGGGCCAGGTCGACGAGGCCCTGCGCATGGCGCTGGTGAACCTCGACGCCGTCGCCTGCCCGGCCGGCGAGATGGACGTGGTGCTGGGCCCGGGCTGGAACGGCGTGCTGCTGCACGAGGCCGTCGGCCACGGCCTGGAAGGCGACTTCAACCGCAAGGGCATCAGCGCCTTCTCGGGCCGCATCGGCGAGCGGGTGGCCGCCAAGGGCGTCACCGTCTTCGACGACGGCTCGATCCCCGGCCGCCGCGGCTCGCTGACCATCGACGACGAGGGCACGCCGACCGAGCGCACCATCCTGATCGAGGACGGCATTCTCGTCGGCTACATGCACGACCGCATGTCGGCTCGGCTGATGGGCATGCAGGCGACCGGCAACGGCCGCCGCCAGTCCTACGCCCACATGCCGATGCCGCGCATGACCAACACCGGGATGCTGGCCGGCGACCACGATCCGGCCGAGATGATCGCCTCGATGAAGAAGGGCCTCTACTGCGCCAACTTCGGCGGCGGCCAGGTCGACATCACCAACGGCAAGTTCGTCTTCCAGTGCACCGAGGCCTATCTGGTCGAGGACGGCAAGATCACCGCCCCGGTCAAGGGCGCCACCCTGATCGGCGACGGCCCCTCGGCGCTCACCCGCGTGACCATGATCGGCAACGACTTCGACTTCGATCCCGGCATCGGCGTCTGCGGCAAGGCCGGCCAGGGCGTGCCCGTGGGCGTGGGCCAGCCCAGCCTGAAGATCACCGGCCTGACGGTGGGCGGGACGAATATCTGATCGTGATCCCTCTCCCCTTGCGGGAGAGGGTGGCCTCCCGAAGGGAGGTCTGGTGAGGGGTCGAAAACCCTTTCCGCCTCGACTTGCGGCCCGACCGGGCGCGGAGGTCAGGATCTGAGAGACCCCTCATCCATCGGCTTCGCCGACACCTTCTCCCGCAAGGGGAGAAGGACGAAAACTGGACGCTTACGTCCATTGATGTCCATTATTTAATCCACATTTCAAGCTTGTAACTTTCCCTCCCGACAGCCAAAGGCCCAGTTTGCCAGCCACGCAACTGGCGGGGGCCAGGGGACGGAAAGACATGCAGTTCGGATCGCTTTTCGCGGCCCTGGCGGCCGCCACGCCCGAGGCGGCGACCCAGGCCCCCGTCGTCGCCGCGGCGACGGAAGGGATCACCCGCTATCCCGCCGCCTTCTTCGCCGAGCGCCAGCCTCTGTCGGCCTACGACATGGTGGTGCGCGTGCCCGGCTTCACCTTCGACGGCGGCGACAGCGTGCGCGGCTTCGGCGGCGCGGCCGGCAACGTGCTGATCGGCGGCCAGCGCCCGGCCACCAAGAGCGAGTCCCTGGAAGACGCCCTGCGCCGCATCCAGGCCAGCCAGGTCGACCGCGTCGAGATCATCGTCGGCGGCGCCCCGGGCATCGACATGCAGGGCAAGAACGTCGTCGCCAACGTCATCCTGCGCGCCGACGCCAAGGGCTCGACCCTGCTGGCGGTGGCCAGCTCGTTCCAGCAGGACGGCCGCACCACCCCGGCCATGCGTTTCGAGGGCTCGCGCCAGTACGGCGTCAACGCCTTCGACTGGTCGATCCTGACCTTCCGCTATGTCGACGACGGCGCCGGCGAGGGCCCCAAGGTCGTGCGCCGGGCCAACGGGACGGTCAGCCCCTCGTGGCTGGACGAGACCGGCGGCGGCGACGGCCTGACCGCCAAGGCCAACCTCAAGCGCCCGCTGCTGGGCGGCCGGCTGTCGGTCAACACCGTCTATGAGCGCGAGATCTATGACTGGAGCCTGGAGGACATTCCCCCGACCGGCGGCGACCGCCTGAAGGTCATCGACGCCGACGACCGCGAGGAGGGCGAGATCGGCCTTGGCTGGGAACGCCCCCTGACCGCCAAGTCGCGCGTCGAGCTGACCGGCCTGCTGCGCCGCAAGCATGTCGACTACGCCAGCACCTTCACCGAAGCCGGCGAGGCCGGTCGCTTCACCTCGGCCCGCGACAGCGGCGAAAGCATCGCCCGCGGCGTGCTGCGCCACACCATGAGCCCGACCCTGTCGTTCGAGGGCGGCGGCGAGATCGCGGTGAACTTCCTGGAGAGCCAGATCGGCTACCTGGTCAACGGCGCGCCCCAGGTGCTGCCGGCCGCCAACGTGCGGGTCGAGGAAAAGCGCGGCGAGGCCTTCGGCGTGGCCACCTGGCGCGCCCACTCGGCCCTGACCCTGGAAGGCGCCCTGCGGCTGGAGCGCTCGACGATCTCGCAGACCGGCGACACCAACCTCGAAAAGTCGTTCACCTATCCCAAGCCCCGCCTGTCGGTCACCTGGTCGCCCAGCGCCCACGACCAGCTGCGCGGCCGTGTCGAGCGCGAGGTCGGCCAGCTGGACTTCAGCGACTTCGTCTCCTCGACCACCTTCTCCACCGGCCGCGACACCGCCGGCGGCGCCGAGCTCGTGCCCGAGCGGACCTGGGTGTTCGAGGCGGCCTGGGAGCGCAAGTTCGGCAAGGACGGCGCCGTGGTGCTGACGGCCCGCCACAAGGAGATCAGCGACGTCGCCGACCGCATCCTGGTGGTCGACAAGGCCGGCAATCTCTACGACGCCCCCGGCAACATCGGCGACGCTGCGGGCGACGAGCTGGAGCTGTCGGTGAACCTGCCGCTGGAGCGGTTCGTGCCCGGCGGCCTGCTGCGCGGCAAGGGAACCTGGATCCGCTCGGAGGTCGTCGACCCGATCACCGGCCGCAAGCGCCGGATCAGCGACCAGGAGCCCTTCGAGGGCGAGCTGCGGTTCTCGCAGGACCTGCCCAAGCGCAAGCTGCAATGGGGCGTGGAGCTGTTCTCGGGCGAGACCGAGACCTCCTACGCCTTCAACGAGGTCAGTCGCTTCGAGATCGAGCCCTGGCTGCTGGCCTATGCCGAGGTCAAGCCGCGCCAGGGACTGTCGCTGCGGGTCGAGGCCCAGAACCTCACCGGTCGCGGCCTCAACCGCCAGCGCGAGGTGTTCGAGGGGCGCGTGCGCGCGCCGGGCGACTTCGCCTATCTCGACGACCGCCGCGTCGACTTCGACCCGTTCATCTATTTCCGCCTGCGCCAGACCTGGGGCTGAGCCGGACAAGCAGACAACAAGGCCGCCGCCCGCGCCTCTCTGTCCCCAACCCCAGCGGACAGAAGCGGCCACTGCGAAAGGACCCCGGCTCGCACCGGGGTCCTTTTTTCTTTGTGCTCCGTCAGCCCTCGCCTGGCCCCACGCCCAGGGCGTCCATCGCCCGGGCCAGGTTCTCCAGCGTGTAGGGCTTCTGCACCACCAGCCGGCCGCGATGGTTCTGCGGCAGGTTGGCCTGCTCGCCATAGCCGGTGGCGAACAGGAAGGGCGTCTTCAGTTCGGCCAGCCGGTCGGCGATGGGATAGCTGTTGCGGTCGCCCAGGTTGATGTCCAGCACCGCCACGGTCGGGCGATGGGCCTCGATGCCGTCGAGCGCCCCCTGCACCGTCGCCGTCGTCGTCACGCTGCGCGCGCCCAGGCGGTTGGCGATATCCTCGGCGTCCAGGGCGATGATCAGGCTGTCCTCGACCAGCAGCACGTCCTGGCCCTCGAGAATCCTGGTCGGCGCGGGGTGGGCGTGTCCCGGCGCCGGTCGCGGATATTTAATCACCTGCGGACTCGCGCCCTGGCGCGGCTCCGACAAGTGCCGGGCGGGGATGTTGAACACCACGTGGAAGCCGCGCGGGTCGTAGTCGACCTTCACCTTGCCGCCGAGGTCGTAGGGCACCGAACGCTCGATGATCGTGGTGCCGAAGCCCTTGCGGGTGGGCGGCGTCACCGGCGGGCCGCCGGCTTCGCGCCACTCGACCGCCAGGTCGCCGCCCGCCTTGCGGTGCCAGCCTATGGTCACCCGCCCGCCCTCGGCCGACAACGCGCCGTACTTGTTGGAGTTGGTGACCAGCTCGTGGAACACCAGCGCCAGGGTCGAATAGGCCTGGGGGTTCAGCGACACCGGCTCGCCCTGCACGGCGATGCGGTCGCGCTCGTCGACGAAGGCGGCCGCCTCGGCGTCGATCAGCGCCTGCAGCGGCGCGGGGCCCCAATGGTCGTCAGTGATCTGGTTGTGGGCGCGGGCCAGGGCGTGGATGCGGCCGTCGACGACCTTGACGAACTCGGCGATGTCGCCGCCGGCCGGCAGCGACTGGCGGATCAGCCCCCGGATCAGGCCGAGGATGTTGCGCACCCGGTGGTTCAGCTCGGCGATCAGCAGTTCCTGGCGGGCGCTGGCCTGCTGGCGCTCGGCCGAGGCCTCGTCGGCCAGGCGCAGCACCACCTCGATCAGGGTGGCGCGCAGGGTCTCGGCCACCCTGATCTCCGAACCCGAGAACGGCTGGGACTTGCCCTCGACCAGTTCCTTCCACTCGGCGAAGCTGGCGCGCGGCGTCAGGCGCGGACCGTTGGGGCCGTACTCCACCGGCTTGTGCGGGTCGCCGGCCCATCGCACCGAATGGATCAGCTCCTTGCGGAACAGCACCACATAGTCGCGCGGCGAACGCGAGATCGGGATCGCCAGCAGGCCGGCCGCGTCGGAGGCGAAGCCGTGGGCGTCGTCGATCAGCGAGCCGATGTGGTCGGTGGCGAAGACCTTGCCGGCGGCCGTGCCGTTCAGCGCCCGGACGATCCGGCGGAAGTCCGCCAGCGGCGGGACCGTGCCCGAGAAGGCGTGATTGCCGCCCAGCCACACGCCCACCCCGTCGGCCGGGATGGCGTTCGTAAGAATGTCGCCCAGCCAGTCGGGATCCTTCAGCAGGGTCTCGTCGGAGGCCACCGCGCCCAGCAACTGGTCGGAGATGTCGCGCGCCCGGCGCTCGTATTCGACGGTTTCCTGCCGCTCGCGGCTCTCCAGCCGCATCGAGAACATCTGGGCGAACAATTCGCTGACAGAGCGGCGCTCGAAGGTCGGACAGCGCGGCGAGTAGTGGTGGCAGGCGAACAGCCCCCAGAGCTTGCCCTCGACGATGATCGAGATCGACAGGGACGCCTGCACGCCCATGTTCTTCAGGTACTCTATGTGGATCGGCGAGACCGAGCGCAGCACCGACAGCGACAGGTCCAGCGGGCGGCCGTGCTGGTCCCGCTGGGGGACGATCGGCACGGGCGCGGCGTTGACGTCGGTGATCACCCGCAGGAGGTTGCGGCGATAGAGCTCGCGGGCCTGGACCGGGATGTCCGAGGCCGGATAGCGCAGGCCCATGAACGCGCCGATGCCCGAGCGCACGGCCTCGGCCACCACCTCGCCCGAGCCGTCGGCGGCGAAGCGGTAGACCATCACCCGGTCGAACTCGATGAGCGCCCGCACCTGGCGCGCGCCCTCGCGATAGAAGGCGGCGAAGTCGGTCGCCCCGTCCAGGCGGGCGATCATCGATCGCACCATGCCGGTGGCGTCGCCGTGCTCGCCCGAGGCCGGCTCGGCCTCGATGACGATCTGGCCGCCGGAGAAATGCAGGGCGACGTCGAAGTTGGGGCGACCCGCCACCAGCTCCAGGTCGAAGATGCGCTCCACCGCGTCGGCCCCGCGCAGCAGGGTCGAGCGGTTGCGCAGGTCGTGCACCGCCTTGGGCTGGAACAGCTCGAACAGCGGCTTGCCGAACAGTTCGTCCGGCTGGAAGCCGATGAAGTCGGCGATGTTGGCCGAGGCCCGCGCCACCAGCCAGTCGGCCGTCAGGGCGATCAGGAAGCCGATGGGCTGGATGGCCCCCAGGATGTGGATCGGCTCACGGTCGCAGTTGGTGAGGTCGACGGGGGCGGTGTCGGTCGGCAAGGCAGGCTCCGAAACGGGAAAAGCGCCTCAAGGAGCTTGGCCGTATGCATGAAGCCACTTGAACGTGGACGACACGCCCCGGTTCCGCGTCCCTACTTGTCGACCACCTTGATGATGCGGTCCGACGACGGGCGGCCGGCCAAGCCCTTGCCGGCGGCGTAGGTGACGATCAGGGCGTCGTCCTTGATCGTCGCGCCGGGCTTGCGGCCCTCGGCCAGCAGCACGCGGCCGATGCGGCCCAGCAGGCTGCGGTCGCCGTTGCGGGCCATGCGCTCGAACGCCTCGGCGGTGACGTTGGCGCATTCGGCGACCAGCACCGAGGTCTCGGGCCGGGCGTCCTGCACGGTCTCGAAGCTGACCCGGTGGCGGGCGGCGCGGCTGGCGCGGTCGGCCGCCTGCAGCATGCGCTGGAACAGGGCGTTGGGCGTGATGAAGGCCGGCGGCTGGATGGTCGGGGCCCGGCCCATCAGCGCCGCGGCGGCGCCGGCCGGACGATCGGGCGTGAACAGGGTCATGCCACCCAGCTTGGTGGCGCGCAGCACCGGCTCGCCCAGCTCGTTCTTGTAGATGACGTCGCCGCGCGGACCGGCGTGGGGCGACAGCACCCACACCTCGCTGCTGTTCTCGAACTTCAGAAGCGTGGTCGAGGTGGCGCGGTCAAGCACGAAGGCCCCGCCGCCGTCGGAGACGTAGCGGGCCACCGGCGGGGGCGGCGCCTTGCGCGCCTCGGCGGCTGCGCGGTCGCCGAACAGGGCGTCGCGCAGGTTATGCTTGGACTGGGCCGCGGCGGGCGTGGCGATGGTCAGGCCTGCCAGGGCGAGCATCAGCGTTGCCGCGCAGCCTCCCGGCCCCATCCTTTCCACCGTCGGTCGTATCATGCGAACGGTGATGGTCCCCGAGTGGGGCGAATCTTGGACGTGGAGGCGGCGCTTCCTGGCAAGCGTCGCCGTGCGACTTTTCTGCAACGCTTCCCTTGGCGCGCGGCCCCCGCCACTCGCTCCCCATAGAGCCTGCCCGCTTTGGTCGCCCGCAACGGACAAGCAGGCTCGTCCCAAACAGGAAGAGCGCGGCGATCCGCCACGTGCTCCCGGTTGGCGCGATTGACGCCAACCGGGACCGTCAGGTCAAGACAGAAGGTTCTAGGCCAGCCTCAGGCGAGGTACTGGCCGCCGTTCAGCGACAGGGTGGCGCCGGTGACGAAGCCCGCCCGTTCGCCGGCCAGGAACGAGACCATGTCGGCGATCTCCTCACCCTTGCCCAGGCGGCCGACGGGGATGCCGCCGATGATGCCGGCCAGCACCGTTTCCGGCACCGCGGCCACCATCTCGGTGTCGATGTAGCCCGGGCAGATCACGTTGACGGTGACGCCCTTCTTGGCGTTCTCCAGGGCCAGCGCCTTGGTGAAGCCGATCAGGCCGGCCTTGGCCGCCGAATAGTTGGTCTGGCCGACCTGGCCCTTCTGGCCGTTGATCGAACTGATGTTGATGATCCGGCCCCAGCCGCGCTCGCGCATGCCCTCGATCACCGGACGGGTCATGTTGAAGGCCGAGTCCATGTTGACCCGGATCACTTCCGACCACTGATCGTAGGTCATCTTGTGCAGGAAGCCGTCGCGGGTGATGCCGGCGTTGTTGACCAGCACGTCGATCGGACCCAGCTCGGCCGTCACCTTGGCCACCGCGGCCTGGCAATCGTCGAACGAGCCGACATTGCCCTTCACCACCGTCACGCCAAGCTCCTTGGCGCAGGCCTCGGCGGCCGCCTCGTTGCCGGAATAGCCGGCCGCGACCTTGAGGCCGTCGGCCACCAGCCGCTCACAGATCGCCCGACCGATACCGCGCGTGCCGCCGGTCACGAACGCAACTCTAGCCATCCAGTAGTCTCCCGCTGCCGTTACGTCATGGTTGCACGTGGTCGCGTCCGGAGCGCAAGCCCCGGACGCAGTTTGTCACGAAGACTTCTTCCGAGGTCAGACGGCCTCGACGCAGAGGGCCACGCCCATGCCGCCGCCGACGCACAGCGTCGCCAGGCCCTTCTTGCCGCCCGAGCGCTTCAGCTCGTGCACCAGGGTGGTCAGGATCCGCGCGCCCGAAGCGCCGATCGGGTGGCCGATGGCGATCGCGCCGCCGTTGACATTGACCTTGGCCGGGTCGAGGCCCAGCTCGCGCACCACCGAGATCGACTGGGCGGCGAAGGCCTCGTTGCTCTCGATCAGGTCGAGGTCCGAAACGCTCCAGCCGGCCTTTTCCAGCGCCTTCTTGGTGGCCGGGATCGGGCCGGTGCCCATGATTTCCGGCTCGACGCCGGCATTGGCCCACGAGACGATGCGGGCCAGCGGCTTGAGGCCGCGCTTGTCGGCCTCCTCGGCGCTCATCAGCACCAGGGCGGCGGCGCCGTCATTGAGGCCCGAGGCGTTGGCGGCGGTGACCGAACCGTCCTTGGCGAAGGCCGGCTTCAGGCCCGAGATGCTTTCCAGCGTCACGCCGTGACGGATGTATTCGTCCTGGTCGACGATGGTGTCGCCCTTGCGGCCCTTGATGGTCACCCCGACGATCTCGTCGGCGAACTTCCCGGCCTTCTGGGCGGCCTCGGCCTTGTTCTGGCTGGCGACGGCGAACTTGTCCTGGTCCTCGCGGGTGATCTGCCAGCGGTTGGCGATGTTCTCGGCCGTCTGGCCCATGTGGTAGCCGTGGAAGGCGTCCCACAGGCCGTCCTTGATCATGGTGTCGACGAAGCCCAGGTCGCCCATCTTCTGGCCGGTGCGCAGGGCCTGGGCATGCGGGGCCTGGCTCATGCTCTCCTGGCCGCCGACCACCACGATGCTGGCGTCGCCCGACAGGATCTGCTGGGCGCCCAGGGCCACCGCGCGCAGGCCCGAGCCGCACAGCTGGTTCAGGCTCCAGGCCGGGCTCTCGACCGGAATGCCGGCCTTGACCGAGGCCTGGCGGGCCGGGCCCTGACCCGCGCCAGCCTGCAGCACCTGGCCCAGGATCACCTCGTCGACGTCGGCCGGCGTGATCCCGGCCCGCTCCACCGCGGCGGCGATCGCGGTCTTGCCCAGCTCCGCGGCCGGCAGGCTCGAAAGCGCGCCGAGGAAGGAACCCACCGGCGTGCGGGCGGCGGAGACGATGACGATGTCGGTCATTGGCTTTGATTTTCCCGTGACTGTTCCGTGACGCCTTCGCAGGTGCGGCGCCCACACTTTTGCAGTGCAACAGCACCATGCCCAAACGAACGGCGTTCGTCACGAATACATTTTCATGTCATCATCTGGCGTCCAAGTCCTCGCGGGACTGGCGCCCTGGCTTTGCATTAGCGATAGTGCGATGCGAAAAGGCGGGCGACACCGCTGTCCCAGGGAACGAAATGTCCGAGAACCCCGAAAAAGGCGAAGCCGCCGGTACTGAAAAAGGTTCGGGTCAGCGCGTCGTCATCAAGAAGTACGCCAACCGCCGGCTCTACAACACCGCGTCCAGTTCCTACGTCACCCTCGAGCACCTGTCGGACATGGTGAAGGAGGGCGTCGACTTCGTGGTCTATGACGCCAAGACCAACGACGACATCACCCGTTCGGTCCTGACCCAGATCATCTTCGAAGAGGAAAACCGCGGCGGCGGTCAGAACCTGCTGCCCATCCAGTTCCTTCGCCAACTGATCGGCTTCTACGGCAACTCGATGCAGGCCTTCCTGCCCAGCTATCTGGAGATGTCGCTGGAAAGCTTCTCCAAGCAGCAGGAGCGCATGCGCCAGCAGTTCACCGGCGCCCCGGGTCTGGCCGGCAAGGCCGCCGCGCCGGGCATGGCCATCTACGAAGAACAGATCCGCCAGAACATGGCGCTGTTCGACCGGGCCATGAAGATGTTCTCGCCCTTCGCCTACAACCGCCCGGAAGACGCCGCCGAGGCGCCCGCCGCGCCGCCGCCGCCCGCGCCGGCTCCGTCCGCCCCCAGCGAGGACAGCCTGGCCGACCTCAAGCGCCAGCTCGAGGCCATGCAGGAACAGATCGCCAAGCTGGCGACCAAGTCCTAATTTCCATCAACCATGACGGCGCATTCGTTCTTAACGGAGGCGCCGCTAGCGTGCCGACCATGACCGGTCCGATCGACCCCATCCGACGCGCGGCGAACGCGCGCCGGGCGCTGGCCGCGCCCAAGGACTCCGACCGCCACGAGACGGACGGCGAAGAGGTCGTGTTCGTCCGCGACGAGGAAGAGGCCCCGGTCGATCCGCCGCCGCAACCGCGCCCGCGCGGCCCGTTCGCCGCCTTCGCCGCCCAGGTCATGGGCCAGCCCGGCCAGAAGCGCGGCCTGCGCGGTGGGCAGGAAGTGCTCGATGCGGCGCGTTCGACCTATCTCGGCACGGAATATTCCGGCCCGGCCGACCGCCGTCCCAAGGCGGGCCTGATCAAGAAGACCGAGATCTAGCCGCCAGATCTGACCGCAAGGTCGGCGACCTGGGCCTCCAGCGCCGCCACCCTGGCCTCCAGTCGTGCGATCCGCGCGGCGGCGGGATCGACCGGCGCCGCATGCGCGCCCACGCCGGCCCGCCGTGCGGCTTCTTCCCGGGAAACCCCGACCATCTCGGCAAAAACCGCCAGTTCGGCGGGCCGGATCTCACGCTGATCCTTGAAGACGAGCTCCAGATCGGCCGGGCTCAGGCCGGCCGCCGCGGCCAGGGCCAGGCGGTCCAGCCCCCGCTCTTCCAGCCGCGCGTCGTACCAGTCGTGATCGAAGAACAGCGCCATATGGGATTTCTAGCGCCCCGCGCCGACTTGGCGCCAGTCTTGCTAGGTCGAGCCCCGAGTCTTTTCGGAAAGCGTCACGACCTATGCTGTCCATCCTGATCCGAGCCTTCGACGTGGCCGTCGTCACCCTGATCTTCTCGGTCCTGACCTGACACCGTTTTCCTGACAACGCTTCCCTGCGACAAAAGCGCCGAGCGACATCCATTCGCTTGATCGCGGGGACTGCCGGGTCCAATTTAACCGTGTCGCGTCCACCCCCCACAACGCGACATGCGTACCGCCGGCCCGAGGTTGCCCCTAGTCCTCGGGCCGGTTCTACGTTCAGCTCCCAAAGACATCGCTAGATTTCGCGACCGCCGCGGCGACGAGGCGCGTGCGCTCGAAGGCTACGCCCGCCGCAAATTCTTCGCTTCCCTCGCCCCTGTGGCGAGGGCCCATGCCGGCGTCCCCTCAGACCTCGATCAAGTTCGAAGGGTCTGAGCAGGTGGAACGATGGATCCTGGGCACAAGGCCCAGGAAGGCGAATGAGATAGGGCCAGGGCGGCTCAGCCCTAAGCCCTAGGCCGCTTCCAGCAACATCATCGTGCCCTGGCCGCCGTCGGCGCAGATGCTGACGATCGCCTTCTCGCCCTTGCCGCGCGCGGCCAGCTCCTTGGTGGCCTGCGAAAGGATCCGCGCGCCGGTGGCCCCGAACGGATGGCCTAGCGCGAGACTCCCGCCGGTGGGGTTCATCCGCTCACGCGGGAAGGCGCCCAGGTCGGCCGTGACGCCGGCCCGCTCGGCCAGGAACTTTTTGCTCTCCCAGGCGGCGATGTGCGACAGCACCTGGGCCGCGAAGGCCTCGTGGATCTCCCACAGGCCGATGTCGGACAACGCAAGACCATTGCGGGCCAGCATGCGCGGCACGCCATAGGCCGGCGCCATCAGCAGGCCCTCGCTCCTCAGGTCGATGGCCGTGACCTCGTAGTCGAGGATCTTCACCCGCGGCGTCCGCTCGGGCAGCCGGGCCAGGCCCGCCTCCGACGCCACCCAGACGCTGGCCGCGCCGTCGGTCAGGGGCGAGGAGTTGCCGGCCGTCAGCGTGCCCTGGCCGCTGGTCTTGTCGAAGGCCGGCTTCAGCTTGGCCAGCTTCTCCAGCGTGCTGTCCTTGCGCGGGATGGTGTCGCGCCGCGCCTCGCCGACGGGGATCACGAGGTCGTCGAAGAAGCCGTTCTCCCAGGCGCGCACGGCGTTCTGGTGGCTGGCAAAGGCGATGGCGTCCTGGTCGGCGCGCGCCAGGCCCCACTCCTTGGCGGTGATCTCGGTGTGCTCGCCCATGGAAAGGCCCGTGGTGCGGTTGGCCACCTTGGGGATGAACAGCCTGGCGTCGGCGGCCTTGAAGGCCGAAAGCACCGCCAGCCGCCCCTTCAGGTCACGGGCCTGCTGGAAGCGGCGGATCCAGTCCGACAGCCGCACCGACAGGCCGATCTGCACCCGGCTCATGGCCTCGACGCCGCCGACCAAGGCGAGGTCGCGCCCGCGCCCGTCGATCATGCCGGCCGCCTCGAGCACGCCGGTCATGCTGGTCGAGCAGGCCATGACGGTGGAAAAGGCCGGGATGGTCGGATCGGCCCCGGCGTCCAGCAGCACCTCGCGGGCGATGTTGCTCCAGGTCAGGTTGGGGATCACCGTACCCCAGACCGCGAAGTCGGGCCGCGCGCCCTTCTCCAGCATGGCCTTCACCACGGGAACGGACAGGTCGATGGCGTCATGGGCGGCCAGCGCCCCGTCGACCTTGGCGAAGGGCGAGCGCAGGCCGGCGGCGAGCCAGAGATTGGAAGCGGTCATGAACGGCGTCCGTAAGAGGGTCTGTTACCGATAGATAGGCGGCCGGACGCGCCGGCGCTTGTCGAAATCGGCCGCCCTCACGAATAGCGCTCCTGCGCCCACGGATCGCCGCGGTTGTGATAGCCGCGCTCCTCCCAGAAGCCGGGCCGGTCGGCGGCCACGAACTCGATCCGCTTCAGCCACTTGGCGCTCTTCCAGAAATAGAGGTGCGGCACGACCAGCCGCACCGGCCCGCCGTGCTCCGGCGCGATCGGCGCGCCTTCCCAGCCGTGGGCCAGCAGCGCGCCCTCGTGAGCGAAGTCGTCGAGGGAAAGGTTGGTGGTGTAGCCGTCGTACGAGTGCAGCACGACGAACCGCGCCTCGTCCTTCGGCGCCACGGCCAGCAGCAGGTCGCGGGTCAGCACCCCGTCCCAGTGGTTGTCGTAGCGCGACCAGGTCGTGACGCAGTGGATGTCGGAGACGGGCGTGCTCTGCGGCTGGGCCAGCAGGGCCTGGAAGCTCCAGGTCGCCGGCCGCGACACCAGGCCGTCGATACGCAACCGCCAGTCCTCGCGGGAGACGTCGGGCTTGAGGCCCAGATCAAGCACCGGCCAGTCGCGGGTCAGGTGCTGGCCGGGCGGCAGGCGCTCGGCCTCGGGCCGCGCGGTCTGGCCGGTCAGGAACTTGCCCGAGCGCGCCCAGGCTTCCTTGCTGCGGGTCAGCTTGCTGTCTTGCGGCGGCTGGTCGTCGTCCATCGGGGCCTCCTGCATGGGAGGCTAACGCGGGACGGCGGCTCGCGGCTTGAAGAAACGCCTCAACGCGTCTCGCCCTAGCGCATCTCGCCGAAGTCGACGTCGCGGCGGGCCGCCACGATGGTGACGATGAAGCCGGCCAGCACGTCCAGCAGCACCATCAGGGTGATCAGGAAGAACACCGAGGTCGCGAACGCCGGGAGGAGCAGCAGTTCCACCAGGCAGACGATAAACAGCACCATCGACAGCGAGTGGTTGATGATCGCCACCTTGCGGCTGGTCGTCGACTTCAAGAGCTCGACGAACAGCACCACCAGCGAGGCGCCGAGCAGCAGGTCGCCCCAGCTGACGATCCAGTCGACGCGCGAGGCCATGTGGATGCGGAACAACTGCTCGCTGAACCGATAGCTGGCGGCGTCCGACGAAAAGCCGCCGCCGACCGTCAGGGCCAGCAGGTTGTAGATCAGCACCGGCAGGGCCAGCAGCGGAAAGGCGGCGAACATTGCGGTGAATTCCCCCGAAGTCGGCCTTCAGGGTTAACCGGTTTTGCGACGCCGGTGAAGCGGGGGCCGCCTGCCGGGCGAGCGGATAAGACTTGCGCCTCCCAACCTCCCGTCATTCCCGCCCTTGTGGCGGGAAACCCTGGTTCCGCTCACACGTGCAGCGCAAGCGGATCGCCCGCGATCCGCCCCTCTCGCCCTTGCGGCTGAAAGAGGGGTTCCCGCCACAAGGGCGGGAATGACGGGAAGATGGAGGAAAGCTGGAGCGCTGCCCCCTAAGCCTCGTCGACGCCCTGCGGGTTGCGGGCCCGCGACTGCAGCCACATCACGCCGAAGAGGTCGCTGACCGAGGCCTTCAGGCGGCCGAAGTTGGTGTATTTCGACACGCCGGTCTCGCGGTGACGGTGGTTCACCGGCTGGAAGGCGATCTCGTAGCCCTCGCGCAGCATCAGCGCCGGGATGTAGCGGTGGATGTGATCGAAGTAGGGCAGCCGCAGGAACGCCTCGCGGCGGAAGGCCTTCAGGCCGCAGCCGGTGTCGTTGGCGGTGTCCTTCAGCAGGCGCTTGCGCACGCCGTTGCCGAACTTGCTGGCGAAGCGCTTGGCGTTGCTGTCCTGGCGCTTGACCCGCTCGCCGCCGACCAGGGCCAACTCGGACGGGGCCGCCAGCAGCGCCTTGGCCAGGCGTGGGGCGTCGGCCGGGTCGTTCTGGCCGTCGCCGTCCATGGTCACCACGATCGGGGCGCGGGCCGCCAGGATGCCGCTGCGGATCGAGCGGCTCTGGCCCGAATTCTTCCGATGGCCCAGCACGCGCAGCTGCGGGATCTCGGCCTTGAGGGCCGTCAGCAGGGCCTTGGTGTCGTCGCGGCTGGCGTCGTCCACGAAGATCATCTCGTAGGACTCGCCGGCGAAGGCGGCGGCGATCTCGCGCGCCAGGGCCGGCGCGGCCCCGCCCTCGTCGAACACGGGCACGACGACGGAGAAATCAGGGGTCGCGGCGGAATTATCGGATGTCATGGCCGCTTTTACCGCAAATCTCGCGCCATGAAAGGATCGTGCTATTCCAGCACGCATGAGCGCGAACACCAGCCCCGCCCCCAGCCAAAGCCCGACTCTAGAATCTCGCCTCGACGCCTGGTCGCGCGGCTGGCGCGCGCCCGTCTTCGCCGCCCTCGTGGCCCTGATCGCCGGCCTGCCGGGCCTATTCGCCATGCCGCCGCTCGACCGCGACGAGTCCCGCTTCGCCCAGGCCACGGCCCAGATGCTGGAGACGGGCGACTATGTGAACATCAAGCTTCAGGACCAGCCGCGCAACAAGAAGCCGGTGGGCATCCACTGGCTGCAGGCCGTGGCGGTCGAGGCCGTCTCGGCGCCGGAAGACCGGGGCATCTGGGCCTACCGCATCCCCTCGCTGCTGGGCGCCATGCTGGCCGCCGCCGCCTGCGCCTGGGGCGCCGCCGCCTTCTTCGGTCCGCGTGAAAGCCTGCTGTCGGGCGCGATCCTGGGCGCGACCTTCCTGTTGTCGACCGAGGCCTTCATCGCCAAGACCGACGCGGCGCTGTGCGGCTTCACCACCCTGGCCATGGCCGGCCTTGCGCGGATCTACGCGGCGGGCCTGGCGGGCGAGAAGGCCGGCAAGGGGCCCAAGCTCGCCTTCTGGATCGGCATGGCCATGGCCGCCCTGATCAAGGGCCCGGTCGGCCTGCTGGTCGCCATCCTGGCCGTCCTGGCTCTGTGGGCCTGGGACCGCAGGATCGGCTGGCTCAAGCAGCTGGGCTGGAGCTGGGGCCTGATCCTGTTCGCCGCCATCGTCCTGCCCTGGGCGACCATGATCACCATCGCCACCGACGGCGCCTTCTGGGGCGCGGCGGTGGGCGGGGACCTGGCCCCCAAGCTGGCCGGCGGCCACGAGAGCCACAGCGGCCCTTTCGGCTACTATGCCCTGCTCTCGCCGCTGCTGCTGTTCCCGGTGACCCTGCTGCTGCCCGCCGCCCTCGTTCTGGCCTGGACCGGCCGCAAGGAGCCGGGCGTGCGCTTCGCCCTGTGCTGGCTGATCCCGACCTGGCTGATGTTCGAGATCCTGCCGACCAAGCTCGCCCACTACACCCTGCCCTCGTTCGGGGCCCTGGCCATGCTGATGGCCGCCGCCCTGCGCGCGCCCCTGGGCCTTGTCCCGCGCATCATCGGCACGGCGCTGCTGGCCCTGGCGGGCGTCGCCTTCGCGACGGTCTGCATCGTCGCCTGGAAGACCTACGCCGCGCCCCAGGCCCTGCCGCTGGCCATCCTGCCGGCCCTGCTGTTCGTGGCCGCCGCCATCGCCGGCGGCTGGCTGATCCTGCGCAGGCAGGCGGCAAAGGCCCTGGTCACCGCTGGCGTGCTGGGCATCCTGGCCCACGGAACCATGGCCGGCCTGCTGGCCCCGCGCCTGGACTCGCTGTGGCTGTCCAAGCGCCTGGCCCGCGCGCTCGAGGCCACCGATCTCGCCCCCCGGGCCGGCGCTCCCGGCCCGGTGGCTGTGACCGGCTATTCCGAACCCAGCATGGTCTTCCAGCTGGGCACCACCACGCAACTGACCGACGCAGAGGGCGCGGCCGACGCCGTGGATGAAGGCCGTCCCGCCGTGGTCGAGGGCCGCGAGGACGAGAAGTTCCGCGCCGCCCTGGCCGCGCTCGGCCACGCCCCCCGCCAGGCCGGCGAGATCAGGGGCCTGAACTATTCCGACGGCGACGACGAGGTGCTGCGCATCTATCGCGGCGAGCCCCGCCGCCACGAGGCCGTCGAAACGACCGACCAACCCGACGCCGTCACCGGCGCCGAGGTCACCGCTCCCGTCGCCGAGGAGGCCCCGCGATGAGCCGCTTCATCGAGATCGTCGAGGTCGGTCCGCGCGACGGCCTGCAGAACGAAAAGTCCATCCTGACGGTCGAGGAAAAGCTCGACCTGATCCGACGCCTTGAGGCCGCCGGCGCCCGCCGCACCGAGGTGGTGTCGTTCGTCAATCCGAGCCGCGTGCCGCAGATGGCGGGGGCCGAAGAGATCATGGACGCCCTCGGCGGTCCCGACGCCAAACGCTCGCGCATCGGCCTGGTGCTCAACATGCGCGGCTGGGAACGCTGCGTGTCGACCGGCTGCGACGAGGCCAATGTCGTGGTCTGCGCCTCGGACGGCTTTGGCGTGAAGAACCAGGGCGCGACGGTCAACCAGCAGCTCGACACCCTGGCCGCCATCGTCGAGCGCCAGGCGATCGACGGCGGCCCGCCGATCACCGCCACCATCTCGGTGGCTTTCGGCTGCCCGTTCGACGGCGAGGTGTCGCAAGACCAGGTCGTGGCCATCGCCCGCGAGGCGGCCGCCATGAACGTGCCCGAGATCGCCATCGCCGACACCATCGGCGTGGCCGACCCCTGGACGGTCGCCAAGCGCATCGAGGCCGTCCGCGCCGCAGCCCCCGACGCGCGCCTGCGCATGCACTTCCACGACACCCGCAACACGGGCCTGGCCAACGCCTTCGCCAGCGTCGAGGCGGGGGTCGACGTGCTCGACGCCTCGGTCGGCGGCCTGGGCGGCTGCCCCTTCGCCCCGGCGGCGACCGGCAACATCGGGACGGAAGATCTGGTCTACATGCTGGAGCGCGCGGGTTTCGAGACGGGCTACGACCTGGATGCGCTGATCGCCATCGGCCGCGACATCAGCCAACGCCTGGGCAAGGCCCCGGCGTCCTCGCTGGCGCGGGCGGGCGGGTTTCCCTCCAAGTAAACCTCTCCCGTGGGAAGAGGGTAAGAACTACGCCGCGAACCGGCCCAGGTCCTGCTTGCTCTCGACCAGGTCCAGCACGTCGCCCATGCGGAAACCGGGGTCGGCCGGATAGAGGGCGTCGTAGATCGAGCGGGCGAAGGCGAGGTCGGCCGGGGTCTTCACGCGCCAGTCCAGCGCGCTCCAGTCGCGCACGGCCCGCAGGTGGGCGTGGCGGAAGCGGTTCGGCTGGCTCCGGATGGCGGCGGTGGGCGAGATGCGGGCCAGCGGGTCGCGCTCCTCGGCGGCGGCGGTGCGCAGGGCCTGGGCCGAGATCACCTCGACCTCCAGGCCGGCCGGATAGGTGCGGTAGACGCGGTTGGAGGCGTAGTCGGCGCCGGTGCTGAGCGCCAGGCGGACGGTCTGGTCGATCAGGCCCGGGTCGACGAACGGCGCGTCGCCCTTCAGGCGCACGATGTGGCTGACCGGGCCGGCGGCCTCGGCGCAGCGGGCGATGCGGTCGAGGATGTCGGCGCCCGCCCCGCGATGGACGGTGACGCCGCGCGAGACCAGGAACCCAGCCAGCGCGTCGTCGGCCGGCTGGTCGCTGGTGGCGACGATGATCTTGTTCAGGGTGCGGGCCTGCCGGATGCGCTCCAGCTGGCGCAGGATCATCGGCTGTCCCTGGAGAGTGGCCATCGCCTTGCCGGGCAGACGACTGGAGCCCATGCGGGCCTGCAGGACGGCGAGGATCATGGCGTTGCCTCCCTTCGAGGCGTTCATCAGGTTCTTTTCTGAACCTTGAGCTTCGAGTCGGGTCCGCCGCTAGGCGACCCAACGTCGCGGGTCGAGGGCCACCGGGTCGTCGATGGCCATCTCGTCCCAGTCGAGATCCGGCGGCGGGCTGGAAGCAGCCGCCACGACGGCGGAAAGCTCGGCGGCCGAGGTCACGCCGACGATCACGGCCGAAGCCTCCGGACGCGACAGGGCGAAGCCGAGCGCGGCCTGCAGCGGGTCGGACCGGCCCTCGGCGATCATGCGGCGCACGCGCGACAGGCGGCCCGAGGCGCCCTTCAGCTGGGCCGGCACGCGGTCGGGCGGCAGGAACAGAAGGCCGTTGAGGAAGATCGAGCGCAGCTGCACCTCGACGCCCATGCCGGCGATGCGCTGCAGCGAGCCGTCGGCCAGCAGGCGCTGGTCGAGCAGGCTGGCGGGCGCCTGGATGATGTCGGGCTTGAAGCGGCGGGCCACGCCGACCGGATCGTCGGTGGCGTGGGCCGAGATGCCGATGTTGCGGAACAGGCCCTGCTCGCGCAGGCGGTGCAGGCGGTCCCACATGGCCGGGCCATGGGCGCCGAACAGTTCCGACGGCGATTGAACGACGATGGTGTCGGCGCGCTCCAGGCCCAGGCGACGCAGCGAGGCGCGGGCCTCGGCCTCGACGAAGTCGGGCCCGCGGTCGGCGCGGGCGGCGGCCAGGGTCACCCGGCACGAGACCGGACGCGGGATCAGGTCGCCCAGCACGGACTCCGAGCGGCCATAGACGCCCGAGACGTCCAGCACCGACAGGCGGGCGCGGGCGGCGATGTTCAGGATGTCACGCGCCTCGATCTCGGGGGAGCGCGAACGCGGCGACGCGTTCATGCCGTCCAGTCCGAACTGGGCGGCGGCAAGACCGAGCTTGGAGACGGTGAGCGACATGAACTTCCGCGTCGGATGAAGCACCAATGTCGAGGAGCCTACGCGCCAAGGTTTGAAGAAGGCGTTTCTGGAACCTTGCCGAGGGGTTAAGATCGGCCCGATGGACCTTACCGATCCCGCCGCCCTTTCCGGCCCCGAATGGCCGATGCACGGCCTGGCCGACGACATGCGACCGGCCCTCGAACAAGCGCTCGCGCAAGGCCCCGCGGCCTTGGCCACGATCGTCGCCCTGGAGGGCGGCGGCCCGCGCCCGGTCGGCACGCAGATGGTGTTCGCGCAAGGCTTTGTCGCCGGCTTCCTGTCGGGCGGCTGCATCGAGGGCGACGTTGAACTGCATGCCCGGGAGGTGCTCGAGACGGGTCTTCCCAAGCGTCTCGTCTATGGCGAAGGCAGCCCCTGGCCCGACATCCGCCTGCTGTGCGGCGCCCGCATCGAGATCCTGGTCGAACGCCTTAACGTCGACGATGGCGCGTTGCGCGACCTTTTGACTCACGCCCGAAAAAGGCGCCCGGCGCTGTGGTTCACCGACGGCGTCCGACGGGTCTGCGCGCCTGTGGGCGCGACGCCCGTCCCATGGCCCGACGTGTTCGTGCGCCGCTTCGATCCGGTCCCGCGCCTGGTGGTGATGGGCGGCGACCCGACCGCCCTGGCCCTGGCCAGCCTTGGCGTCCAGGCCGGGTTCGAGACCACCCTGGCGCGCCCCAAGGGCCCGATGACCGCCCCGCCCCTGCCGGGCGTGCGCTACAGCCGCGAGGCGCCGGCAATCGCCCTGGCCGCCGCCGGCCTCGACGCCTGGACCGCCGTGGCGGTGTGCAGCCACGACATGGCGCTGGACCACGAGGCCCTGCTGGCCGCCCTGCCCTCGCCGGCGCCTTACGTCGGCCTGCTGGGCGCCCGTCGACGACTGTCGGAACGGCTCGCGGCGCTGAAGGCCGACGGCCTGACCGAGCGGGACCTCGCCAAGCTGCGCGCGCCCATCGGCCTTGATCTCGGCGGCAAGGCGCCGTTCGAGGTGGCCGTGGCCGTGATCGGCGAGATCATCGCCACGCGCAACGGGCAGCCGGCGCTGGAGCGACGGGCGGAAGTCGCGCTCTAGCCGAGCCCTCTTATCACCCCCTCTTTGCTTTCCTGGGCCTTGTGCCCAGGACCCATGGATCAGCCTGCTCAGACCTATCAAGCTTGATCCAGGTCTGAGCAGCCGCAGGCAGGGGCCCTCGCCACAAGGGCGAGGGAAGCAGAATAGATAGAGCGACTAATGGGGCCTACGCCGTCCAGTCCCCCGACTTGCCGCCCGTCTTCTCCAAGAGCCGCACGGCCTCGATGACCATGCCCTTCTCGGCGGCTTTCAGCATGTCGTAGATCGTCAGGCAGGCCACCGAGACGGCGGTCAGGGCCTCCATCTCGACGCCGGTCGGGCCGGTGGTCTTGACCCGCGCGATGACAGCGAGCCCGCCCTCGCGGGGATCGACCTCGACCACCACCTTAGACAGGGCCAGCGGGTGGCACAGCGGGATCAGGTCCGAGGTTTTCTTCGCCGCCATCACCCCGGCCAGCTCGGCCACGGCGCGCACGTCGCCCTTGCGGCCGGTTCCAGAGACGGCCAGCGCCAGGGTCTCGGGAGCCATCCGCACGAAGCCGGTCGCCACAGCCTCGCGCGCCGTGGCGGGCTTGTCGGAGACGTCGACCATGCGGGCGCGGCCCTGGTCGTCGATGTGGGTCAGCCTGCTCACGTTTCGAGAAGCCCTATCGCTCAAGAAGTCGAGGCATCAGCTCGACCATGTTGCAGGGCTTGTGGCGGCTGTCGAGCTGGGCGGCGATGACCTTGTCCCAGCCGTCCTTCACCGCGCCGTTCGAACCCGGCAGGCAGAACACGAACACCCCGTCGATGATCCCGGCCGTGGCCCGCGACTGCAGGGTCGAGAGGCCCACCGTGGCGTAGGAGACGAGGTGGAACACCACCGCAAAGCCGTCGATCACCTTGTGGAACAGCGGCTGCAGCGCCTCGACAGTGACGTCGCGGCCCGTCAGGCCGGTGCCGCCGGTGCTGACCACCGCATCGACCTGCCCGCTGTCGATCCAGCCGCGCACGGTGGCGCGGATCTTCTCGATGTCGTCGCGCACCACCGCCCGGCCGGCGAACTCATGGCCGGCGTCCTTGACCCGTTCGATCAGGATCTGGCCGGAGGTGTCGGAGGCCTCGTCGCGGGTGTCGGAGACGGTCAGGATCGCCACGCGCACCGGCTTGAACGGAAGCTCCGGCTTGATCCCGCCGCCCGGGGTGAGGCCTGCCGACATCCGTCTCTCCTAAACATCCCAACGCTGGGCGTCGGTCCTATCTTGAGCCGTCGGCTCGATCCAGCGGGCGCCGTCCGGTCCGTGCTCCTTCTTCCAGAACGGCGCCCGGCTCTTGAGCCAGTCCATCAGGAAGTCGCACGCCGCGAAGGCGGCCCGGCGATGTTTCGAGGCCGTGGCGACGAACACCACCGCCTGCCCCGGCGCGATCTTTCCGACGCGATGGACGATCCGCCAGTCCTGCAACTCGAACCGCTCGGCGGCCTCGACCGCGAAGGCCTCGATCGCGCTTTCGGTGAAGCCGGGATAGGCCTCGAGCTCCAGGATGCTGGCCTGCCCGCTCTCGGCGCGGGCCAGGCCGACGAAGCTGGCCACCGCCCCGGTCTCGTCGCGACCGGCGCAGAACTGCGCCAGCAGCGCGCCGGGCTCGAACGGCGCCTCGGTCAGGGTGATCATCCGCCGCTCATCGGCGGCAGGAAGGCGACCTCGACGCCAGCCGCCAGCACGGCCTCGCCCCGGACCAGCGCCTTGTCGACGGCCACCTGCACGCCGGGGCCTTCCAGGGCCTGCGCGAGGGCGGCGTCTTCATTGGCGATCGACGCGCGCAGGGCCGCAAGACTCCCCGCCTCGACCTCGCGCTCGCGCCAGCCGGCCTGGTCGGCCAGGCGCCCGAACAACAGCACGCGGGCCATCGCCTAGCCTCCGGTCGTCGACATGTGGCGGGCCACCGCCGGACGCGGCGCGTCGACCTGGAAGTCGTGGCCCTTGGGCTTGGATCCGATCGCCGCGTGGATCGCCGCCACCAGCTCGCCGTCGGTCGCCCCGCCGCGCAGCACGGCCCGAAGGTCGCTGGCGTCGTCGCGGCCAAGGCAGGTGTGAAGGGTGCCGGTGCAGGTCAGCCGCACGCGATTGCAGGCCTCGCAGAAATTGTGGCTCAGCGGCGTGATGAACCCCAGCCGCCCGCCGGTCTCCTCGACCTTGGCGTAGCGGGCCGGGCCGCCGGTGGCGTAGGCCAGGTCCGTCAGCGTCCAATAGGATGACAGCTCGCGCCGCACGTCTCGCAGCGACAGGAACTGGTCGGTGCGATCCTCGTCGATCTCGCCCAGCGGCATGGTCTCGATCAGGGTCATGTCGCAGCCCCGCGCATGGGCCCACTGGATCAGGCCAGGCAGTTCGGCGGCGTTGTCGCGCTTCAGCGCCACGGCGTTGATCTTGACCTGGATGCCGGCCGCCAGGGCCGCGTCGATGCCGCCGATCACCTTGGCCACGTCGCCGCCGCGGGTCAGGCGACGGAAGAGGTCGGGCTTGAGGGTGTCGAGCGAGACGTTGATCCGCTTCACCCCCAGGGCCGCCAGGCGGTCGGCGTGCTGGGCCAACTGGGTGCCGTTGGTGGTCAGGGTCAGCTCGTCCAGCGCGCCCGACTTCAGGTGACGGGAGAGGTTCTCGACCAGCTCCATGATCCCCTTGCGCACCAGCGGCTCGCCGCCGGTCAGGCGCAGCTTGCGCACGCCCAGGTCCACGAAGGTCGAGGCCAGGCGGTCCAGCTCCTCGAGCGTCAGCACCTGCGCCTTCGGCAGGAAGGTCATGTGCTCGGCCATGCAGTAGACGCATCGCAGGTCGCAGCGGTCGGTCACCGAAACGCGCAGATAGGTCACCGCCCGGCCAAAGCCGTCGATCAGTCGGGGGCTGTCGTCAGGGGACGTCATATCCTCCATAGGATAGGCTTCCGAAGGCGTCGCGGAAAGGGATCGCATGCGACTGGAGGCCATCGTCCTGGCGGCCGGCGCGGGAACGCGCTTTGGCGGCGGCAAGCTGCTCGCCGATTATCGCGGCCGCACGCTGCTGGACCACGCTCTGGACGCGGCCCTGGCGGCCCCGGTCGAACGGGTGACGGCGGTGATCCGCCCCGGCGACTCGGCCCTGGCAGAGCGGATCGCCGTCCGTCCCGACCCGCGCCTGCGTCCCCTGCTCGCCCCCGACGCCGCCGAGGGCCTGGGCGCCTCGCTGCGCGCCGGGGCCCGCGCCCTCGATCCGGCCGGCGACGGGGTCTTCGTGTTCCTTGGCGACATGCCGGACGTCCCCCACGACCTGGCCGACGCCCTGGCGGCGCGGCTGGTCGAAGGCGTCAGGATCGTCGCGCCGGTGCATGCCGGCCGGCGCGGCCATCCGGTGCTGTTCTCGCGCGCCTGCTTCGCGGACCTGGCGACGCTGGGCGGCGATCGCGGCGCCCAGGGGCTGATGGCCGCGGCGGGCGAGGCCCTGGCGCTGGTCAAGACCGATGCGGCCGGTGTGCTGTTCGATGTCGACCGACGCGAGGATCTGGCCGGCTAGGCGCCCTCGCTCTCGCCCTCGGCCTCGGCCTCGCCCTCGGCCCTTCGCTGCTCGCGCCAGTGACGCCAGACGGCGAAGGCCAGCACCGACAGTATGCCGTAGCTCCAGACCGCCAGGCTGACGGTGTAGGTGTTGATGGTCACCCGATGGTCGATGAAGGTCGCCAGGTGCGACGCCACCGCCAACAGCTGGAAGGCCGACACCACGACAGTCCACAGGCGTCGCGACGACAGCGACACCCAGACGAACAGCGCCGCCACGACGCCGTCGATCACCATCACGCCCATATCGGTAAAACGCGGGCTGTTGCGAAACACGACCAGCGACACCAGCCAGCCGCCCAGCATGATCGCGCCGATGCGCCGCGCCGGCTTGTCGCCGAAGCGCAAGGCCGCGCCGCAGACGACGATCGCCACGCCCAGGGAAATCAAGGCTTGTATCAAGGAAGGACCCCCGTCTCGCGGGGGCCAAATTGCCCAAAGCCGGGTTCGGATCAAGCCTGATCCGAACCCGCTCTCACTTCGGTTCAGTGGTGGGTCAGCCGCCCCTCGCCGAGGATGCGGCGCACCTCGTCGATCACGACCAGGGCGCCTTCGGCGTCGTTGGCCTCTTCCATGGCGATCAGCCGGTGCATCAGCGCGGTCAGCACCCGCTTCTGGACGGGGCAGAGGTCGCGCAGGCAGCGGCCGAATTCGGCGGCTTCATCGATCGCCGGCTGAAGCGCGGCGAGAACGGCGGTCATGGATTGGCTCCGGAATTTAAGAGGGGCGCCGCGCGGACTACGCGGCGCGGCCGCCATCGAGGGCGCGCAGGCCGGCGGTGCGCGGCTGATCGCCGCCCTCGACCTTGCCCATGTCGCCGACGGCCAGGGCGCCGCAGCCGATCTGGGCGCGGACCTCGGCGAGATCGCCGTGCGCCTTCACGATCGTCCGACGGGCGGAAAGGATGTGTGTCAGGGTGTCGCCGAGGGTCTCGATCGCTTCCTGGCCGATCACGGCCGAAAGTTGGGCGTCGAGCCGCAGGGAGGGCAGCAGGCCCACCAACTCGGCGGTTTCGCGCAGGGCCGCGTCGATGGCGGCTTCGGCGCGCTTCAGTTTCTCGGCCCCAGCACGGGCCGCGTCGCTGCGTTTCATGCAAGACTCTCCCACTCGCGCGGGAGCCCCCCGCACGTTCAAGGCGATGGATTTTTGGAAAGCTGGTCGCCGGTCAGTGCGCCGGCGGAGTGCTCCAGCCCTCGCGGAACCGCTGGAGGGCGAAGAGGAATTCATGGGCGCCCATGGTCACCACGCTGAGCAGCACGCCGGCCGCCAGGGCTGAAACCAGGATCAGGCCCATCCATTGGGCGGGAGTCAGGTCATTGCGCCAACCTCCCCGCGTTCGGACCGGATCGGACTGTCGTCCGACAGGAACGCCGTCGCCGCGAGAACCCGCAGCAGCAGCTTCGACGGAGGATCGCCAGCCGCCTGCGCCTTGCGCAGCGCCGAGACCGTTTCCGGCACCAGGCGCTCCCGCTCGGGAGTGCCCGCCATCAGGGTCAGGCCCTCTTCCAGCGATTTCCAGCTCGCGATGAAGAAGGCCGAACCGGGAGCGCCCGAAGGCCTCGTCTTGGGTGAGTTGTCGTTCATGGCCATGGCCGCTCCCGCTGTTGAAGTCAGGAGAGACCGGCTCGGGCTCGACGGCTAGGTCTGGCGATTGCCTACGGTAGTCATTACCGGGGTCCCAATTACCGGGGGCCTGCTCCCAGGCCACGAAGGCCAGGGCGGCGTCGCGACGCGGCATGCCGGCCAGGCGTCTACGGGCGCTGAGCACGTGCATCTCGACGGTCTTGGGCGACAGGCTGAGCAGGCGAGCGATTTCCTTCGAGCGCTGATGCTTGGCGATCAGGCGCAGGATCTCGCGCTCACGGGGCGTGAGTTTCTCGAAACCAAGGCTGTCGGCAGGCTCGACCATGGCGCTAAGATGGTCCTAGCACAGCCTCTCGTCCAGCGGTCCGACGTCAATTCCGGTCGCGCCAAGGTTAACACTCAGACAGACCGGACCAGCGGCAGCCGCGCCGTGGCCTGACCGGACAGCGCCAGCAGGGCGTTGGCGACCGCCGGCGCGATCACCGGCGTGCCCGGCTCGCCCACCCCGCTGGGCGGCGCGGTGGACGGCACGATGTGGGTTTCCACCATCGGCGCCTCGCCGATCCGCAGCACGCGGTAGGTATCGAAATTGCTCTGGTCGACCGCCCCGTCGGTGAGGGTGATCTCGCCGTAGAGCGCCGCCGACAGGCCATAGCAGGTCCCGCCCTCCATCTGGGCGGCGATCTGGTCGGGCGAGACGGCCGTGCCGCAGTCGATGGCGGTGACCACGCGGCCGACCCTGGGCGCGCCATCCACCAGCTTGACCTCGGCGACCTGGGCGACGACCGAGCCGAAGCTCTCGTGCACCGCCACGCCGCGCGTCCAGCCGGCCGCGGCCGTCGGCCCGGCCTTCTCGACCGCCAGGTCCAGCGCCGCCAGGTGGCGGTTGGCGCCGGCCTTGGCGTAGAGCGCGCGGCGGTACTCGACCGGATCCTTGCCGGCCTTGCGGGCCAGCTGGTCGATGGTGTGCTCCATGGCGAAGGCGGTGTGGGTGGCCCCCACCGAACGCCACCACAGCACCGGCACGCCGACCTCCGGGAAGGCGACCTGGGCGTCGACGATCGGCGTGGCCTTGAGATAGGGCGAATCCATCGCTCCTTCGACGGCGGTCTGGTCGACGCCCTTCGCGGGCATCGGCGAGTCCTTCATGATCGACTGGCTGACGATGCGATGGCGCCAGGTCGCCGGCAGGCCGTCCTTGTCCAGGCTCACCCGCACGGCGTGCGCGACCAGCGGCCGATAGTGGCCGGCGCGCATGTCGTCCTCGCGGGTCCAGACCAGCTTCACCGGCTTGCCGCCCCCGACCTTTTTCGCGACGTGCACGCACTCGGCCACATAGTCGGAGGTGAAGGTCGCGCGCCGCCCGAACGAGCCGCCGGCGAACAGGGTCTCGACCTCGACCGAACCCGGCAGGGTCCCGACGATCTTGGCCGCGTTCAGCTGGTCCAGGGTCTGGCCCTGGGAGCCGTGCACCAGCCGCACGTGATTGCCGTCGACGATCGCCACGCAGTTCATCGGCTCCATGGTGGCGTGGGCGAGATACGGGAACTCGTAGACCGCCTCGAAGGCGTTCTTCCCATCATCGGGCCTTCCCGCCGCCTGGGCCACGTCGCCCTTGGACCCGAACGACTCCCATTTCTGGTCGGCCGGCCCCTTGCCGGTCGCCAGGTCGCGGAAGGCCGCGGCGATCTCGACGGAGCCACGTTTCTCGGCCTTGGCCTCGTCCCAGCGCACCGCCAGCGCCTCGCGGCCCAGGCGCGCGGCCCAGGTGGATCGCGCCACCACCGCCACGCCGGTCGGGATCTCGAACACGTCGACAACGCCGGCGACCTTCCTGGCCGCATCGGCGTCGAAGCTCTCGACCTTGGCCCCGAACTTCGGCGCATGGGCGACCATGGCCGTCAGCATCTCGGGCAGGTGGACGTCCTGGGTGTAGCGGGCCGTCCCGTCGCTTTTGCCTTGCGCGTCCTTGCGGCGCACCCGGTCCGTGCCGATCAGGGTGAAGGTCTTGGGATCCTTCAGAGGCGGGTTCTGCGGCGGCGTCACCTTGCCGGCGTCGGCCATCAGGTCGGCGAAGGCGGCGCTCTTGCCCGAGGCGTGGGTCAGCACCCCGTCCTTGACGGCGATCTCGCCGGCCGGGACGTTCCAGCGGTTGGCGGCGGCCTCGACGAACATCGCCCGCGCCCCGGCGCCGGCCTTGCGCAGCTGCTCCCAGCTGTTGGAGATCGCCGAACTGCCGCCGGTCAGCTGCGCACCCAGCGCGCCGTTGCCGTAGAGCTTGGCGTTGGCCGGCGACTGCTCGACGCGCACCTTGGTCCAGTCGGCGTCCAGCTCCTCGGCGACGATGGCCGCCAGGCCGGCGTGACTGCCCTGGCCGAACTCGATGTGCTTGGAGATCACCGTGACGAAGCCGTCGGGCTCGAAGCGGATGAACGGGCCGAACGCCCCGACCTCGACCTTGGAGCCGGCGCTCATCAGGTCGGCCGGCGAACAGCCCACAACCAGAGCGCCGCCGACCACCGCCGCGCCGACCATCAGCTCGCGGCGGCTGAAGCCTTCGGGTTTGACGGGCGCGTTCATCGCACCTCTCCGCGCTGGACGCGCGAGGTCGCCCCCGAGGCGGCCGAAATCGCCTCGTCGACGGCGGCTTCCACCTCCGCCTCCTTGGCGGCCGGCGGCGCGGCGACCACCGGGGCGGCGGCGCTGGTCGCGGCCTCCCTGATCGCCGCGCGGATCCGCTGATAGGCGCCGCAGCGACAGATGTTGCCGCCCATGGCCGCGTCGATGTCCTCGTCGCTGGGGCTCTTGGTCGCCGCCAGCAGGGCGGCGGCCGACATGATCTGGCCCGACTGGCAGTAGCCGCACTGGGGCACGTCCAGCCTGACCCAGGCCTGCTGCAGCGGATGGGCGCCGCCCAGGCCCTCGATGGTGGTGATCTTGGCGCCGGAGAGCGCGGCGATCGGCGTGACGCACGAGCGCACCGGGTCGCCGTTCACATGCACCGTGCAGGCCCCGCACTGGGCCAGGCCGCAACCGAACTTCGTGCCCGTCAGGCCCAGCTCGTCACGCAGCACCCACAGCAGCGGCGTGTCGGGCTCGGCCTGCACCGACACCGTCTTGCCGTTGACGTCCAAGCTCGCCGCCATGCGTCGTCTCCTGCCCTTCAAACCAGAGCTAACACCGTTCCTCGAAAGCTCCGCCAGTGAAATTTAACGCCGTCAGGATGGCCTCGGCTCCAGATCCTCGACGCCTGTTGCGCGAAAAGGCTCACGTTCGCGGCCGACGCGCCCTAGCCTTGGGACCAGACCCGCCCGTCCGCCGCCAAGAGGACCCCGCCTTGGACTCCTTCCCCGCCTATTTCCCCCTCGCCGGCCGCAAGGTGGTGATCGCCGGAACCGGCGAGGGCGCCGAGGCCAAGGCCCGGCTGTTCGACGGCTCGCCCGCCACGCTGGTGCGGCTGGACGGCCACGCCGCCTTCCTGCCCGGCTCCTACAGCGGCGCGGTGCTGGCCTTCGTCTCCAGCGCCGACGAGGTGTTCGCCCAGGCCGCCGCCCGCGCCGCCCGCGCCGCCGGCGTGCTGGTCAACGTCGTCGACAAGCCCGACATGTGCGACTTCAACACCCCCGCCGTCATCGACCGCGGCGAGGTGGTGGCGGCCGTCGGCACCGGCGGCGCGGCGCCCGTGCTGGCCACCATGCTGCGTTCCGACATCGAGGCCCAGGTGCCCGAAGGCGCCGGCCGCGTGGCCGCCCTGATGCGCAATTTCCAGAGCGAGGTGCGCGGCGCCCTGCCCACCCTGCATGAACGCCGGGCCTTCCTGCGCGAGGCGCTGTCGGGCGAGGCGGCCCAGGCGGCCATGACCGGCGACATGGAAAAGGCCGGCGCCCTGTTCCGCGAGGCCCTGGCCAAGAGCGTCAGGAAGGAAGGCAAGGTCCGCTTCGTGGCCGGCAAGGGCCCCGCCGACCTTTTGACCCTGCGCGCCGTGCGGGCCCTGTCGGCCGCCGACGTGCTGGTCATCGACGAAGCCGCCGATCCCGAAGTGGTCACCATGGCCCGCCGCGACGCCCACCGCCTGTCGCCCGCCGAGGCCAGCCCCGAGCATCTGATCGAACTGGCCAGGAGCGGCCGCCAGGTCGTGCGGCTGGTGGCGGCGCCGGTCGAGGCGGCCGACATCCAGGCCCTGGCGGCTGCGGGAGTGGCGGTCGAGGTGCTGCTGGCGGCGCCGGCTTCCTGACCCCTCTCCCCCTGCGGGAGAGGGTGGCCCGCGAAGCGGGTCGGGTGAGGGGTCGAAAGCCCTCTCCGCCGCGACAATCGTTCGACCTGAAACGGCGGTTGGACCTTTTGAGAGACCCCTCATCCGGCGGCTTCGCCGCCACCTTCTCCCGCAAGGGGAGAAGGATCATCAGGCCGCATTGACTCCCCGCCCCCCCTCCGTATGTTCCGCGCCGTTCGAGTGACTGGCGTTGAAGGTGGGTGACCACCGGGGAGCTCGGAACGCATATGCCGCGCGCCTGGGCTCCTTTCTGATCGCAACCAGACCCGGAGTCCCGCCGTGCCCGCCGCCCCCGACTATCCGTCCGCCCCCGATCTCGTCGCGCCTAAGCGCGCCCTGCTGTCGGTCTCCGACAAGACCGGCCTGGTCGAGGCGGCCAAGGTCCTGCACGAGGCGGGCGTCGAGCTGGTCTCGACCGGCGGCAGCAAGGCGGCCATCGCCGCGGCCGGCCTGCCGGTGAAGGACGTGTCGGACCTGACCGGCTTCCCCGAGATGATGGACGGCCGGGTCAAGACCCTGCACCCCATCGTCCACGGCGGGCTCCTCGGCGTTCGGGATGCGCCCGAACATGCGAAAGCCATGGCCGACCACGGCATCGGCGGCATCGATATCCTCTATGTGAACCTCTATCCGTTCGAGGCCACCGTCGCGAAGGGCGGCGCGTACGAGGAGTGCGTCGAGAACATCGACATCGGCGGCCCTGCCATGATCCGCTCGGCGGCCAAGAACCACGGCTACGTGTCGGTCTGCACCGACCCGGCCGACCTGGCCGACGTGCTCGAAGCCCTGAAGGCCGACGGCGGCACGTCGCTGGCCCTGCGCAAGACCCTGGCGGCCCGCGCCTATGCCCGCACGGCGGCCTATGACGCCGCCATCTCGACCTGGTTCGCGGCCCAGCTGGGCCAGGACTTCCCGGCCCGCAAGTCGATCGCCGGCGAGTTGCGCCAGACCATGCGCTATGGCGAGAACCCGCACCAGAAGGCGGCCTTCTACACCTTCCCCAACCCTCGCGTCGGCGTGGCCACGGCCAGGCAGCTGCAGGGCAAGGAACTCAGCTACAACAACATCAACGACACCGACGCGGCCTTCGAGCTGATCGCCGAGTTCGACCCGGCCCAAGGCCCGGCCGTCGCCATCATCAAGCACGCCAACCCCTGCGGCGTGGCCCTGGGCGCCACCCAGCGCGAGGCCTATGAGCGGGCCCTGGCCTGCGACCCCACCTCGGCCTTCGGCGGCATCGTCGCCACCAACACTCGCCTGACCCGCGAGGCCGCCGAGGCCATGGTCGAGATCTTCACCGAGGTGGTGATCGCCCCCGAAGCCGACGACGACGCCGTCGCCGTGTTCGCCGCCAAGAAGAACCTGCGCCTGCTGGTCACGGGCGGCCTGCCCGACCCGCTGTCGACCGGCGACACCTTCAAGAGCGTGGCCGGCGGCTTCCTGGTTCAATCCCGTGATGACGCGCGGATCAAGGCGACCGACCTGAAGATCGTCACCCAGCGCCAGCCGACCGAGGAAGAGATCCGCGACATGCTGTTCGCCTTTCAGATCGGCAAGCACGTCAAGTCGAACGCCATCGTCTACGCCCGCGCCGGCCAGACCCTGGGCGTCGGCGCCGGCCAGATGAACCGCAAGGACTCGGCCCGCATCGCGGCCCTGCGCGCCGCCGACTTCGGCCTGGACCTGGCGGGCTGCGCCTGCGCCTCTGAAGCCTTCTTCCCGTTCGCCGACGGGCTGATCCAGGCGGCCGAAGCCGGCGCCACGGCGATCATCCAGCCGGGCGGCTCCATGCGCGACGCCGAGGTCATCGAGGCCGCCGACAAGCTCGGCCTCACTATGGCCTTTACCGGCGTGCGAGTGTTCCGCCACTAGGACCTTTGGGAGGCCTCGACAGGCCTCCCAAATCCGTTCACCTCCGCGCGCGGACAGGCGGGGACAAGGCGGCAGCACGATGGACAGCACATCCTGGGGGGCCAAGGTCGTCGCGCGCTCGCGGGTGTTCAAGCCCGCGGGCCTGGGCCCCTTCCCGGTGGCGCTGATCCTGCACGGCTGTGGCGGCAAGACCCCGTTCCTGGAGACCTATGCGGAAGTCGCCGTGAAGGCCGGCTACGCCGCCGTCGTGCTCGACTCCTTCAAGCCGCGCGGCATGAGCACGCTGGACGGCAAGCTCTTCGTCTGCACCCTGATGACCCTGCACGGGGCCAAGCGGGCCGCCGACATCTTCGGAACCCTGGCCTGGCTGAAGACCCAATCCTGGGCGCGGGCCGACCAGGTGTTCCTGGCCGGCTGGAGCCACGGCGCCTGGACGATCATGGACGCCTACGCCGCCGGGACCTCGGCCCCCACCGCCACCGGCCTGCCCGACGCCGACGCGGTCGCCCTGCGCCGGCAGGTCAAGGGCGCGCTGCTGGTCTATCCCTATGCCGCCTACCCCTCGATGACCAGCCGCCGCGGCTGGGGCCCGGGCGCCCCGCCGGTATGGTCGGTGCTGGGCCAGAAGGACGGCGTGGTCGGCTGGCGCTTCCCCAAGAAGGCGCTCGACCGCCTGACCGCCGACGGGGTGAAGGTGGATCTCAAGCTCTATTCCGACGCCACCCACGCCTTCGACGACGACAAGGCCAACGACCCCCGCGCCATCTACCGCCCGGACCTGTTCCAGGAGGTTCAGGACTATTTCGGCGCGGCGCTGAAGGCCGTCGCGCCAACGCCGGGGCTGTTTGCCTAAATCCCTCTCCCGGAGGGGAGAGGGAGGGGCCCGCGCGTAGCGTGGGAGGGTGAGGGGTGATGGCGTCAACCGGCGGGCCGGCACGCCGTCTTCAGTCTTCAACCCCTCATCCGACGGCCTTCGGCCGCCACCTTCTCCCTACAGGGAGAAGGATTCCGAACTACCGCTTGATCGACACCGACACGCCCATGAAGCGCGGTTCGCCGGCGATGAAGGTGGGGATGCCGAAGGCGTCGCCCGTGTTGCCGGCGTCCTTGATATAGTCCTGCTCCAGCACGTTGGTGACGAACGCGCCGAAGGTCAGCGGGCTGTTGTCCGGCTGGTAGGTCAGGCGCAGGTTCAGGAGACCGTAGGCCTTCTGCTTCTCGTCCTGCACGGTGTCCTTGATCACGCCGGTCGTGGTCTGCAGGGCGGCGATGTCGTTGTTGTTGTCGAAGAACATCTCCGACTGCCAGGTGTAGGTCGGGATCAGGGTGAAGCGGCCGACGGCGGTGTCGAAGCCGGCCTTCACGCCGATCGAGGCCTGGTGGTCGGGCGACAGGCGGAAGTGGTTGCCGTCGAACAGGCCGTTGCCGAAGCGGGCGTGGCTGTAGCCGTAGGTGGCGAAGACCAGGAAGTCCTTCGTCGCCTGGAAGTTCACCTGCCCCTCGAAGCCGGTGGCCTTGGCCTCGCCGGCGTTCAGCGGGATGGTCTGGCCGTTGGCGTTGCGCTGGCTGGTCTGGAAGTTCTCGTAGTCGTAGCGGTAGATCGCGCCTTCCAGGGTCAGGCGACGGTCCAGCAGGGCGGTCTTGGCGCCGGCCTCGTAGGAGGTGACCTCCTCGGCGGCCACCTCGCGGAAGGTCGCCGCCGCGCCGGGCGCGCCATTGCTGCCGGCCAGCACCTTGGGCCGGCGGCCGGTCGAGACCGAGCCGTAGAGGCTGGTGTTGTCGGCCGCCTTGTAGCGGGCCACCAGGCGGTAGGTGACGCCGTTGTCGGTGAAGTCCTGGTACTGCGCCTGGCCGTTCAGGGTGGGCTGCACGATCAGGCCGCGCTGGGTCCCGGTCTGGGCCAGCATGATGATCGACGGGCCGCTCATCGAGGCGCCGTAGCCGCTGGTCTTGTCGTCGTAGGTGTAGCGCGCGCCGGCGGTCAGCTCGAGGCGATCGGTAGCCTTGAAGGTGACGTCGCCGAACACGTCGTACGAGTTGGTCTCGCCGTAGTTGGTGTACTCCTCGCGGCGGGCCGACGGCAGGGCCGCCAGCGCCGGCAGGACATTGATCACCGACATCGGCAGGGCGTTCGGGATCGGCAGCTGGCCGGTCAGGAAAAGGCCGGCGACCTTCTCGTTGATCAGCATCGGCACGCGCTGGCTGCCGTCCTCCCAGAACCAGCTGGCGCCGCCGAAGGCGGTGATGCGGCCGCCGGCGTCGTAGTTGAGGCGGAACTCCTGGCTGGCCGACTTGCCTTGGGCGTCCTCGGCGAAGGTCAGCATCGGCAGCGAGAAGCCGTCCGGATCGAACACTTCCTCGCCGGTGAAGTAGCGGTAGGCCGAGGTCGAGTTCAGGGTGAACTTGTCGTTGAGCTTGTAGCTGGCCAGGGCCGTCAGGCTCCACAGGCGACGGTTCAGGCCCAGTTCCTGGTTGTTCTCGAAGCCCTCGACGGTGGACAGGGCCGCGCCGGAATTGCGGCCCCGGTCACCGATCACCGCGCCGGTCTGCGGATTGGTCGGGGCGTAGGTCAGCGACTTGAAAGAAGTGCCGGACGGATTGTCCTGCTGGTAGTTGTAGAGCACGTCCAGCTTGAAGCGGTCGCCCGGGTCGTAGGCGATGGCCACGCGCACAGCCTGGGTGTTCGTGGAGTTGAAGTCCTCGCCGCCCAGCAGGTTCTCGACATAGCCGTCGCGCTTCTTGGAGCGGGCGGCCACGCGCACCGCCAGGGCGTCGCCGATCGGCACGTTCACGACGCCCTCGATCAGGGCGTAGCCGTTGTCGCCACCCTCGATCTTCAGGTTCGCGGCCGCTTCGTGCCTGGCCTTGGCCTGGATGATGTTGACCGCGCCGATCAGGGCGCCGCGACCATAGAGGGTCGACTGCGGGCCCTTGGCGATCTCGACGCGTTCCAGGTCGAAAAGCTCGACATAGGAGCCGCGCGATTTCGAGATCGAGACGCCGTCCTGGTAGACCGACACGCGCGGCTCGGTGGTGGCCTCGCCGCTGTCCGACGTGATGCCGCGCATCACGAAGCCGGGGTTGTTGGGCGACTGGTTCTGCACGTCGAAACCGGGCACGAACTGGCCCAGCTCCTCGAACTCCTGCAGACCCAGCGCCTCAAGGGTCTCGCCCGAATAGGCGGTCAGCGCGATCGGCACGTCCAGCACGCTCTGCTCGCGCTTCTGGGCGGTGACGACCACTTCCTGCACTTCGGTCGAGGGCGGGGCGTCGGCGGCGAAGGCCTGGCCGGCGATCATCAAGGCCAGCAGGCTGGCTCCGGCGAGCGAGGTGGTGCGGATGGCGCGCATGGACTATTCCCCTCCAACAACTGTACGAGGCCTCGCCCCTAGGGAGCGGCCGTGTCGCCCACGCGACGGGGTTGTGAAGGAGCCGTGAAACCCTTGGCCGACGCCGACGACGAGATCGAGGATCTGCTGGACGCCCCCGACGACGCAGCGGCCGCCGATACGGCGGGCGAGCGCCGCCTGCAAGGCCGTCTCGACGGCGATCTCGTCGGCCAGCGGCTCGACAAGGCCCTGGCCGTGCTTTTCGACGATCTCTCACGCGCCCGGCTCCAGGCCCTGATGGCGGAAGGCCGCGTCTTCCGCCTCGACCGGAGCGACCAGCCGCAAGCGGTGACCAACGGCTCGGCCAAGGCCCAGGCCGGCGACTACCTGGTCGTCGAACCGCCCCCCGCGCCGGCGATTCCCGAGCCCGAGGCCATACCGCTCAGCGTGCTCTATGAAGACGCCCACCTGATCGTGGTCGACAAGCCGGCCGGCATGGCCGTGCATCCCGCCCCCGGCAGCGAGACCGGCACCCTGGTCAACGCCCTGCTGCACCACTGCGGCGACAGCCTGTCGGGCGTCGGCGGCGTGGCCCGGCCGGGCATCGTCCACCGGCTCGACAAGGAAACCTCCGGCGTCATGGTCGCGGCAAAGAGCGACGCGGCCCATCGTGGCCTGTCGGCCCTGTTCGCCACGCACGACATCGACCGCATGTACGTCGCCCTGGTGCGCGGCGCGCCGCATCCCTCTTCCGGCACGATCGAGACGCGCCTGGGCCGCTCGCCGCACGACCGCAAGAAGATGGCGGTGCTCCGGAGCGGCGGCCGCGAGGCGGTCACCCACTACAAGGTCGAGCGCGCGTTCGGCGGCGACGGCGGCAAGCCGCAGGCCGCCCGGGTGTCCTGCCGGCTGGAGACGGGCCGCACCCACCAGATCCGCGTCCACATGGCCAGCAAGGGCTCGCCATGCCTGGGCGATCCCGTCTACGGCGCCGGCGCGCCCGCCGCCCCGGTCAAGGCGATCCTGGTCGAGACCGGTTTCGCACGCCAGGCGCTGCACGCGGCCCTGCTGGGCTTCGTCCATCCGGTGACCGGCGAGACCCTGCGCTTCGAGACCCCCCTGCCGCCCGACATGGCCGCGGTTCAGGCGGGGCTGGAGGCGCTGTGAACTTGCGCCCGCGAAACATTCGCGCCCTAATTCAGCTTCGCCGCCCGCGTATCGGTTGAGGGCTGGAGATCCGTCACATGCTGTTCGTCGCCCGCCTCGCTACGCCTCTTTCCCTCGGTCTGGCCCTGCTCGCCGCGCCCGTGCTGGCCCTCGCCGCCGTCCTGGGCCGTCGTCTTGACCGGCGAGGCCTTCAGC